>Ga0272442_10000129_pt1 | contig 122658 bp, 183 predicted proteins | sample SSMForm2O_FD_200262 | JGI IMG/M metagenome (GOLD analysis project Ga0272442, IMG submission 200262) | Marine sediment archaeal communities from Little Sippewissett salt marsh, Falmouth, MA, United States - SSM-Form-2O | ecosystem: Environmental > Aquatic > Marine > Wetlands > Sediment ... | reverse complement strand
TAGTTTGGCCTAGGACACTGGCCTTTCACGCCAGCAACATCGGTTCAAATCCGTTCGGGGACGCTTTAGGAGTTGATATGGATTCAAAAGAGGGAATAGAAATAGGTGATAAATTTAATCATAGGGGTAGGGGGCAGTGTTCTTTTACTGAACTATGTGCTGCATTAGAAGCATTGAATCCTGATCCGACTTCAATTTTTGTTTTGCTTGATGGAGGAAATGATGAGATTGAGGTGTCGATAGCATTGTTAGATAAAATAGAAATTGAATTACCACTGTTATGTGGGTTATGTCTTACTCCTTTAAAAGAAGGTGAAGATATAATGTGTGATCTATGTAGGGGTCGATTAAAGAGAAAATTAAGGAAGAACTCATGAATGATAATGAACCTAAAATTGTAGTACCTAAGAGATTAATTAAGAGTTTAATTGATTGTATTAACTTACAGAGAAAAGTTACTATATCAAACGAGAGAACTGTTGTACTTGAAACACAATCATTAATTGATAGTACTTTGGTTTGGGCAAACTCTTTCTTAACTTTAAATACAGTCCCTTCTTTGGATGTGACATTAGATGAAGCTCTTGAATTTGTTAAAGTGCAGAAACCAACTGAAACTTGTGATTTTCTTGAAACACATAAGTGCCGAGAAATAGTGGTTGAACCAAACTATGAAGGAGAATAAAATGGCGGAGAATGAAATAGAAAAAAATGATGAAGTACAGCCTCCTAATCAAGGAGAACTTGTTCTTCATGAACTAAGGAATATATCCCGTCTTTTAGGTGCGATTAATCAAAATATAACTGTGCAATTAGCTCCTATAAGAATAGATATAGAACGATGTAAGGTTAGTCTGGGTAAAATTAAGAGATATGGACCACCTGATACTCCATATGAAATACCGGCTGCCCCAACTCCTTATGTACCACCAGGAACATGATAATGGGAGCGTTTATAAAGAACTGGTTCACTAATTTTGGCAGGCTTGATGAACCTTATGAATATCAAGATATTCTATATTATACTGCTGAAAACTTCTATCAGGCGATGAAAACAGATAGAACTAATATTGAACTTAGACAGCATATTGCTTCTCTTTCTCCAGGTAAGGCAAGGAAGTTTTGGAGACAAGATAATAATAAAAAGAAGCATCAACGAAAAGATTGGAAAGAAATAAATCTTGAAATTATGGAGCATATTCTTTGTATTAAATTCCAAAAAGGTACAGTGTATCATAAGATGTTATTGGAGACTACAGGTCCTATAACTGAATGGAATAATTGGCATGATAAATTCTTTGGTGTATGTGTATGCAAGAAGTGTGGTACTAAAGGTGAGAATCGTTTAGGAAAACTACTTATGAAGATTCGTGAGGAGTTTAAAAATGAAGAAAGTGTTCTTTGACATTTTTACAACGGGAGATTATCTCGGTAGTCAACCAATGAGTATTGGATTGTTGGCAGATACCGGTGAGACATTTTATGGCGAAGTCAGTGATTATGAGTATAAGAAAGAATTTACACAAACAGTAGTAGATCATAGACAACATTTTAAATTCAAGAAGGCTCCACAGGGTCAACATGAACATTGGGTGTGGAGTAAAGGGAATTTTGTAGAGATGCGAGGAACAAAGCAAGTAATTGGTCGGTATGTTACCGACTGGCTACATGCGATCTTAGGAGGACACGTAGGACTATCCTGGGTTGATTATAGTAAAAAATCAGGCGGACCAGGATATCAATTTATAAGGCCCGTAGTAGATGTACCTAGTATAGAATTTTGGGGAATAGAAATTTTTGCAAAATGGACACAATTTTGTAGTCTTTGGGGTGATGGAATATATTACGCCCCTAAGTGTATTTATCGCACACCTTATGATGTCGAAACTCTTATTCGTTATACTCCTGTGGATTATGTAAAAATCGATGCTAGAATATATACAGCGATCCAGGGAGCTGAATATACAAAAGGCGTTTTTGATCATGTTGTAAAGTTTCAAGTTAATAAATTATCAGAAATTTGATATAGAAATAATAGTAATAACCTATTATATTTTTGGAGGAGGTATGATCACGGAACAAGAAATATCGGAGTTTAAACCGAAGCAGACAAATGGTAGCCTTCTAGTTTATACAAGTCAATTTAGATACTCCGGTCCACGTCGATTAGACATTACAGCGAAAATGGGCAGTGATTTATTTCGACCAGATTTTGAAACAGTAATGTCATTTAAGAACGGGGGAATGACGGAGGCACAATACGAAATGTATTATCACAATAGAATGCGAGAATCTTATAAAGATTATAAGCCGGGGTGGGATAGATTGCTTTCATGCGATTGGACAGTATTAGTATGTTATTGCAGACAAGATACATTTTGTCATAGATTATTATTAGCTGAATATTTAGAGAAATGCGGTGCATCTTATGAAGGAGAGGTACCTAATGTCTAAGAGGAAACCAAGAAAAGACCCTAGTCAAACAAAACAGTTAAAGTCACCGCTAACAAAAGAATTACTCGAAAAGATAAAAGAGAATTTTGAAATGGAAATGGAGGATACTGGAGGACTATCTGCACATTTAAGAAATCAGATTATTAGTATGCATAAAAAGACAATAGATGAAACAGTGAATGAATTTATACGAAATTTATTAACAACCGTCATTAGTGATTGGGCCGATGAAGATGATAGACGAACAAATAATGGAAGACGTAGAATTGACGGTATAGTATAGGAGGAGAGATATGTTTGATCAAAGTACGTTTGGTTGTATGAATTTTATAATTCAACAAAACGATTTTACTGGAGTGTTTAAGGTTATAAACTATAGAGATTATAATGGATTTGTTTTACAATTAGAAGTGCATAGATTTCTTAAATCAAATCAATACGTGTTAGAGAATATTGTAAAACAGAACGTTATAAACCCAACCGATTCAAAATTATTAGATCGAGTTTCTTCAGAAAAGATTCATAGTTCGACCTTAAATTATCCAGAAGTTAAAAATCTATGTAATTATTTAAAACAAGTAATTGTTTGGGCGCAACAAAATAATCATAAAGCTATTAATGTAAGTATTCTAAAGAAAATGACAGTTGTTTTAATGATAGATCAACTAATACAATTTTATCATATGATTGATTCTTTTGGTAAGAATTATTTTATATTAGAATCAATGTTTATGATGTTAAATAAATTAGGTGACCCATCAGAATCTAAACAATCGATAATTCCTGATAATAAAATAACTGATTATATTCCGACTGGCAATCAAGGTAATACTGAGAATGTATCACAATATGTTCAACAACAAAAAGATTTAAAACCATCAAATGATCTAGAGGTTCTTTTAGAATATTGTTATCATCCAAATCTTAAGAATTTAGTAATTCATTATTCTTTGAATTACTATCAGTATGTAACAGAGGAAGATATTGAGTTTGTAAAAGAAGAAAATAATATTAATATTAGAGTTCCTAATATATTACCACAAGCATTATCTATGGATTCAGAATTCTTTTATAGCTATATTGTATCTAATAACTCAGTACCTTTGAATACGATTACAACGTATGCAAGTAAATTGATACAAAAAGCATTTTTAGATGAATCTGATGTTTATAGAAAGAGCCCTATATATTTTATGATTGTTAATTTAATTCTTTTAGTTTATTCGATAAGATATTTAATTGAATTATATCCCCAGATATTTGACTTACAATTTGAAGAGATTTTAGCAAATGTTGGAGATATGCAGAAAAGAATCATTCAACATTATTGTGTCACATTTCTTAAAACTGCCGGAATTAAAACTCATGATAATACTCAAGAATATTTATTCTCATATGATATTCGTGATTTCAATCTTTATGATCAAAAAGAAAGGGAGATTGATAAAATAATTGAGGATATATCAGGGAAAGATGCTCATATAATTCCTGTATCTCAGGAAGCATTTGTTCAAAGTGTTATTGGTAAACTTAGAGATCAAACGGGTAGTGATTCTTTTGTTCAACATCCAGGATTTAAATTCTCGAATAAAAAAATAATAGATTTAAATAATATAATGAAGTCAATTGAGATTAGTAAGAAAGTTAAGAAATCTAGTTTTATTGATCCTAATGGAACAATAGATCCTGTTATGTCTGATGATATAATTTTAACAAATTATTTGTACTATGAGGTAATTGAAGATAATATAATAACTAAAACATTTAAGTATGTAATGGATTATATAAAGCAAGCAGGATCAGTAACTCTAATAGAAGACTTACCTAAGGAAATAATAAACTTGTTTCCGATTCTTACTAAGAATATTCTAACAAACCAAAATTTGCCGGAGAGTATGGATAACACTTATGATTATTATAGAGTTGTTATTGATAACCTTCCACACCCAGAGAGTATTAGGTATATAACAATATTGTTTATTGTATTTCAAATAGTAATACCATACTATTACACATTTTATAAGAAGACAGTATTTAATGATTGTCTCTTATGAATTAAATAATTTCAACCAGTTATATAGAAATATTAAATGCGGAAGTTCTTTTGATATGATCATTTTCACAGTCGTATCACTGAATTCCTTTTCTAGGTTGGCCCTCCCTTCTCCGGGGAGGGCCGTTCTTTTTAATTTTTAAAAAAATCATATAGAAATATTAATAGTAATATTGATAGACTCGCTCTATTAATATTAATTAATACATAAAGTCGATACCGACGTGGCTTGAAACTGAACAGTGTATACTAATTACTGTGTTTCGTCGTTTCGGTTAATCGACTTACATTTAATTTATCGTCCTCCAGCAAGATGTGACTGTAACTTGAGATTCGTCTTAGGTTGCGGTCGCTTCTTGTTTTTTTGCAAAAAAAATAGATAGTGGTGCGGGGTAATACCGCACCACGGTTAATAAGGAACATGTGTCATATGACTTGGGTTGACACATATTCTATTATTACATTTGTGATATACCTCTAAATCTATTTGTGGTAGTTTCCCTTTGTAATACATCATAAAGATCATTTTATGAATCGGATATGATGTACCACTATCCATTGATACATATATTCCTTGCCCGATGTAAGGTCCGACTGTATAATACTCTCCTCTCCATTCCCAACATTTTGTAAAGTCTTTTGGTATATCTACCCAACTCCAAATTTTTGCAAGTTGATTTTGGGTAAATCCAAGAGTATGTGAGAATGCATTAATATCTAATGCTGATTTTAACATTTTGAACTGTTGTGGTTGAAATTTAGACCAGGCTACGTGATTGTTATGTAAATCTTTTAATTTTTTCTTAGAGATAGTAGCTACTATCTCTTTTGCAACTGTAACAGTGACTCTTTCAGGTTTGAATATTTCAGGTTTGTAATCTTTAAACAACTTGGTTTTCTTTCGAGAAAGTATCTTCTTTTTTGGTTTTGGCATAACACCAAGATGTTGTAAAAGTTTCGAGTTTCGAGTTTGTCTCAAGAATCTTCTTCTCTCAACTTCAAACTCCTCATTACTAGGGTCAATTCCTATCGACATAAGATTTTTAAATATCTCAATTTCTAGAAGTTGACCTAATTGTGACGTGAACGCTTGTACACATAAATGTTTAGGATCAAGATTTATAACCTTTTTACGCCTCCCTCTATCAACTAACGGTTGCACAGGTGAATCAGTTATTGCTTTAATAATTTTAGATTTGCTGTGTCTATTTATAAATCTTTTTCTCTCAATATTAGCGTCCTCTGATGGATACGGAATCTGAAGCTTTTTATATATAGGTATAAGCTTCAGATCCAGATTAAATACCATAACATTCATTATTCTGTTTAGGTATCCACGAATTTTCTTAAATCTCTCATTTCTTTCTCGAAATTCATTAATTGTTTCATCTACATATTCATAGTTAGATATCCCCCTATAATCAGGATGAGGAGATATGATTTCTGCTGGCATGCATTTTATGTCAATTTGTTCGTCAGCATTTGGTATCGAGACATGTCCGAGCATTATTTTTTTCTCAAGGATTGCTTTTGTTTCGAAGGTGTACTGATCCGCATATGGAAAATCGAGGTTTATCTCCATTGGATTACCACCTTCTCTCCAAGCAACTGCTCTGAGTGTTCGATAAATTTTTTGCCCAGGTAAATACGGAACAAAACTAAATCGTTCAACTGCTGTCTTTTCTCTTGGAATGGTATCAAATAGATCATCTGGACCTCGAATCTTCTTTTTTGGCATCAAGCATCTCCCCTCTTTTTTAAGTTGTGTTAATACAATTTCTATATATGTATCTTAAAAATAAAAAGTGAAGTGTAGCATACGAGCGCTACACTCCTGATTAATTCTTTTTAGTCAATCCTATCCCCCATAATCTGATAAGACAAAATATCATTAATATGGGAATTGATATTGATCTGACCATTGGTATTTTAGATGTTACTCCGACTACTATTACTACAACAAGGATAACCATTACAATAGTCCATTGTGGTTCTGGTAGATTATCCCATTTTTTATTGAGATATAGTATCAATGCTTTCATATTACCTCCGTTGGAATGAATTCACACCCTTCATTTAAGTCTTCTTTTATACATAATTCGATCTTTCCAAGGATCTCCGAATGTGAAAGCTGTGATAATTTTTTTTGCCACAATATTATATACAACTCTCATACCTTCTAATTTATACAACTCTCCTAGATCTTTAATTTTCAAGTTTAGCTCAGCAATTCTAATTGAATAATCTCTTGGCATAAGTTTAAGGCGTTCAACTTCTTGTTCAAGTGATTTGATTATTTGTTTAATTGCTTCTGATTTAAGTTCAACAACTTTCTTCCCTTTCAAATCACATCTTACAAGTCTGCCGTTCTCAATAGTTGTAGAGATCCAAGTTTCCTTTAGCTTTCTTTGTATAAAACGACGTTTACTATGTCCTTCTATTATATGATTATATTTATTAAGCTTTAAAGGACCTCTATGTTGAGGTTTATTCGATTCAGGAATATAAATTTTAACCATCTACTTTACCTTTTATTGAGATTTTTAAGTATCCCTTCCGTTGGAATGAATCCACATCCTTCATAATCGTCAGGATTCATTCCACCTTCCCTTAATTTAGTTTTAATGTCTGTTTCTTTATCTGAACATTCCATGCAGATGGTTTGTTCAGTAAACCAAGATGTTGTCCTAGCCCCTTGTAATTCCTCCTGACATCTGTCGCAATGCTTCTGGTGGAAGAATCTGTCTTGTTGTGTCTTTGGCATTTTTCAATCCTTTTCTAATAGAAGCACTAAATGATTCTGTTAATTCTTTAGGACTTAACACTTCATTATGAATTATTTCAGAATATAATCTCCAGTGTTCAGGCCCATCGGTTTTAATTGAATATTGTCCGATCCTGCAAAAATCGCTAGATTTAGATTCAACTTGAGTAAAATCATAACATGGGGTTTGCTCATACCAACTGTAATTATGAATCATACATCTTGATTCTTCTACTTCCCAATATAGGTGCGGGCATGGCGTTCTACCTCTCTTAATTATGAACGCGTCCTCTGGTAACTTTTTGAATATTATTCCTTCTCTTGCATAATCTGGGGAAATGATTACAACATCGAATTGGATACAACATAATCCACAATTCAAACAGATCATATTTAATCTCCTTATAGGGGTTTACATTTATACGCACCAATATCACAAAGTTGAGACCAATTAGTTGGTTTATTGCGATTATTAGCGGTACATAATCCTTTGTTTTTACCGTCAATTTTGTACTCTCCGTGACTCCATTGATATCCTTCCCAATCCCAGTTACTACATGTGTAACATTCACTTTGCTGGATTTCAGTTTGCATTAAGCCGCATATCCCTTGTTGGTTTTGAAAAACGATAGTATCGTCACAATAGAAGGCATCTGTGAAGTCCAAATTAATAGTGCTGTATATTTCACATCTTTTAGCACAATCCGAACATCGTGAGAATAAATCTGCCGCAGATTTTGTTCTATCAATTTTATATTCTTGATGTGTTATTGGTAAATGCTCAAACACAATTTCTGATTCAATGATTGGTGTTTTGTGTTTGTACCCTCTTATATACATTTCATTTACGAGGGCATTATGTCTTTTATATATGGATGAAACTTCTAAACAGTTATTTTGAATATAACCATATATTGACGTTCCTTTATGCAATATTCCGATTATAGCATGTAACTCTCGATGCTCACCTAATAGATGCTGATTGCAGATCCATTTGGGCGATACCATCCACATCCTCATAGGCTGTTCCCCCCTTATAGTATCACTTCTGTGATAGATTGTCTAGATGAGTGTAATCTCCTTTGTTTCATCGTCATTACCATAGGACTACCTAATCTTTTAATTGCGTCATTTTCTACGTCGAGTTTAAGATCATTCGGCCATCCTTTGATTGGCTCAAGTACGTTGAATGCTTTCTGATCCCCTACACCAAAATCCTCAGCCCAGAATATACATTGGTATAATGCACCATCAAATCCGAATTCTTCAACTATCATATCAAGTCCAACCGGATTAGGTACTCTGCCTATTACACCGACTGACATTGAGAGATGTCTACACAATCCTAATCCTTGTCTTTCACCTATTCCTTCGCCTTGATCTTCGATCGAATAAACGACTTTAAAGTTTGCCGGAATGATGATTGAATGACGAGGATCATCCCCAATAGGATTAGGTGTTCCTTGTTTTAATTCGCCATTTATTACCATTTGTTCTATACGGACAATACTGGTGGGTTCAAATGCAAATTTAATTAAGTTTCTAATGTCTTCCCTCACATTCTTATCAATAATCAATGGTGTCATAATTACTCCTTATTAAGTAATGCTTTTTCAATACTTTTAAATAAGTTTTTGTAAGCATCTGGATCTATACCATTCTCTAAGAGCATTTGTTTACCTTCTACCGATCCATTAATTAGGAAATCTGTGAGAATATGCTGTTCCTTATTTTTTGTAGGAACAATGAACATATCGTACCCATCAGATTTACACATAGATACGATATCATCGAAGAGAAATTCATTATCTTCGGCCTCCCAGAAATCATCCTTCGGATTGTCTCTTATGATCTGATGAACCATCGAGATCATCTGGTCGTCTATTAGTATCAACAATTTTGTCTCCTTCTTCTTCATCGTCTATTGTCATTATATCGCCGTCTGCGTCCATATTATTATAAGGTGGCCACCCCACTTTCCTTATAGTTTTATGTCGCATATATAATCGTGGTATTTGAAATATATTATTAATAATTTTTTCAAGTATTAATAGAGCAACTGTTAAGATAAATCCAGCAATAGGAATTATCAAGAATATCGATGTCAAACTATGCTTATCCATGTATTCAAATAGGTTCAAATTTTCTCCTTTATGGGATATAATACTTCTAATAATTTCTGACTAAGCTCATGTTTTGCTCGATCTTGAGCAATGTCTTCAGTTGCTTCTTTAATGTGTGTTTTAACTTCTAAAACATTATTAAATTGTGCTATTGCATCTGCAAGTTTGTCTATCTCATCTATACGAACATCTTTTTCTAATATAACATAGAGCATACTAATTCTTGCTGTCATCTCTCCTCCTAAATATGTTGGAATATTAACTTCTCAAAGTTAAGAATTACTTGGTTGTCGATTATTGTTAATTGTGTTAGAAAGTTAAGCAGATCCGTTTTTGGTCGGTCGATTTTCCAATCTTTATTTCTGTATAATCTAACACCACAACTTCCATCATGATAAAAGATTGTTCTTGCATGGTATTCAGTGTCAGGTTGCAGAAAACAATGCTTTAATTTAATGTCAGGGAACTTAACAGTCTGAACCTTAGTTGAATATTCAATCGCTTTGACAATTTTATCATTTTGTTTAATTATTTGAGTATTTATTATTTTACTAGGATACATATATATAGATATCCTATTCAACACGTTTCTAGTAAAGCAATGTTCTGGAGTTAATGAGCCGTGAAATATATGACATAAATCTTGTAGATAATTCATATTTTTGCGAATGCCTTTGCTTCCAATTGTTTAATTAATATTTCGATTTGTTTTGAATTTAATTCGTTAGCCAAATGTAATATTGTTGAAGGAATAGAGATATTATGTTCTCGCCGAAGTTTGTGATATAAATACCAGAATAGTTCTTCTATTTCGTATCCATCTATTCTCATTTTTATAGTTTCACGTTCTTTGAGAATCTTCATTTCCCCCTTCTTTATTAAGAATGATGATCTGCTTTGACTTAATGATTTCCAATTCGCTGTTTGTAAATGCTTGGTACCTAATTCTTTCATCGGCTTATCATTATTTCCTGTGATTAGATCTATCGCTTCAAAGATAACTATCATGAACATAATCCCCTATAAACATGATATCATAACTTTCTCCAATCGAATGGGAAAGTCAGGTATTAGTTTTCTGGTTTCCATTAAGAAATCTAAGAAATTGATCTCTTCTTTTTTTGGCGTTTTAAATACAATCTTTCTTTTATTCTTATGAAGAGTACCAATACTTTGAGACACCATATCATAACGATGAATATCATGACCAAAAGGAGGATTCTTTTTTGGAAGATATCTGAATCCAAAATCAGTCATCTTAAACTCAAAGTTTGTTGGTTGGTCAAAGTAATTAAAATTAATAGTGGTCACAGTTGATCTTTTATCGTCCCCTCCTCTATAATATCCATATGGGGAAAAGATCTCAAGAAACTTTTCGAGAGTTACTTTTTGTTGAATAATCATGATCTCAAATAAGTTAATTGAGTTTCTTAAATGATCATTTGAGAAGCTAGTCTTCATAATTTCCTGTATAGTTATTTCTTTGGTTGTAACTTTAGGAATATCTGATACCTTCTCAATCTTAATATTTTCTGGAAGCTCTCCTCTAATCTCTTCTGCTAATTGTAAAGCCTCTTCTTCATTGAGACCTCTGGATATTAAATGTTCAACATCTTGTTCACCGGTAAACCAAAAAGTTAAGAGATAGTCATGCGGTTTATTATTGTTGGTCATTTTTCCTCCCTAAAGATTTTGACTTTTGATTTAATCATGCGTGTGCTAACATCCGCCCTTCTATCCTTAATAGTACATCAGGATCTAATTTCGTCAATACTCTCAAGAATCCAAATATCTCGAATTGTTTTCTATGTTTTGCGCTAGGTCTCGAATGGATCAGAATTTTAGTCATAATATATCCATCCTCTTGATCTATTGGAGGACTATCAATTTCGATAGGTGGTAATCTTTCACTTAGTTCATAATAGTTAGCAACATAGACTGTATACTCCTGTCTATGATACGGATTAATTTTAGCTTTTTTAGCGGCTTCCTTACTAATATTGAATTTTAATATCCCGTCATCTCTCTTTTGATATTGATGTTTTTTAGTTGATCCTCCTGATGTGGTATTCATGAAAAATGACTCATATACAATCCCAGGAAGAATATCATTAAATATATCTTCGAGAACAATAGGATCACCTTTCGCTCGTTCAATAATCATATGTGCGTATTTACGAATTTGACGATCTGTTGGTCTTTTCACATGTCTAGTCCTCTTACTATTTGATAGATTGAATCGATATGTATAGGGCAATAATCACGAACATCGACTCCTACATTGATGCAGTTTCTTTGAGTTTTCCAATGAGTATGTACATGACCTGTTAACCATACCTTATTGGGTTCCTCATAGGCTTTCCCAGGATCATGATTTAATATAAATCCTTCGTATTCTAATCTAGTATGAACGGATTCAAAACCACAGAAATCTGTGTAGTCGAAAGGATATAATGCATCATGGTTGCCTAATATTAATATTATACTACGACAATTAATTTGTTCTCGAATTTGTTTCACAATATGCTTTTGAACAACACCATACATTGAAAAGTCACCGATTATTATAAACTTATCTTTGACTTGTATGATGTTATTAATGTTCTTTATTAAATTAGTTTGCATCTTGTGTATATTCTTATACGGACGATTGCATCTCCATATAATGTTTGCGTGACCAAGATGTAAATCTGCTGAAAACCAAGTTGTCATATTCCACCCTTTATTATTTTAACTATTATAAATATAATCAATTCCCAAGATATTATTAAACCGAATGTAATTATACGACTCATTCTAATGTTTAACGGGGTGCTATTTTTGAACCAACCATCAAGAGTAGGACGATTGTAATACCATGGGTGATTTGGAGCAAAGGCGACTACGCATCGCATTATAACCCATGTATTAAACAAACAGAATTCTTCAAAATGTTTATCAATTTTTTTAATCATCTTCTTGAATCTCGATGTCCATATTTTTAATGTTTGCTATTCGAATTACTTTAAGATTCCACCAAGAAATGACACAATCTCCAAATGCTACTTTGAATGCTCTTTCATATAACTGTCTCATTTTGATAGGAATCGGATCTTTATATCGGATAATTAATTTCATGCAATCTCCTTAAAAGAAAATACCTCTTTGAACGTTGAGATTGGTTTGTTCCCACCGTCTAAGAATTTCTCTTTTTGTAAAATTACTTCACGTCCCTCAAAACCACAGCTCATTTCTGACAGAGGAACAAGGATAGTTGTTACATCAATATTCTCGAAATCATCTCCAGATACAACTGGGTTTCTAAATTCCAAGTATGCGCAACCTGAAAAATCTATTTCTCTCGCTTTGCTTATTGAAATCATTTTGTCAAGTGCATCAATTAATTGTTGTCTTGATCTCTCCATGCTATTCTCCTTTCTAATTAATCAAAAAGTCAATTGTGTATATTATATATTTCTATATATTACTTATAAATATTAAAAAGAAAAATAGGTTGGGGATAGTACAAGACTATCCCCTATCAGCCTCCCAACTGCTTGATAAATAATAATAGGTCAAGTTGTAACAATATCTTCTTGTATTGTTACATTTCTAACTCTATAAATATTTTCAGGTTGTATTGCCCGAAGATTGTTTGCTTCGTTTTTAGCTTCTTGCAAGCTATTGAATTTGATTTGATCATCTTCTTCATTTGCTTTAATATAAGCATCAATGACATATTGATAACCGATGAAGCTATCGTCGAATTCATGTTTTCGAGAATCAGACGGGAATATTATTATAGGATCAATAACCTTACTATAAGGATTAACCGAGTTGGTGATATCCATAATAATGATAGGTATCTCATGATCTCCATTCTCTAATCTAGAAAGCGTCATCTCTGCTTTCTCGGTAATAGAAATCCCTTTCTCAAAATCATCATCAATCCAACATATAAAACTATGGTTATGCTGAAATTGCAACATAATTGCTTTGAGTAATGTTTGCCCCTGAAATTGTTCAACTTTTTGAAGACCATCTTCTTCGCATGTTAGCCAAAGAAAGGTCCTAGCAAATGGAATTGGATTACCCTTCATATTGATCTCCTTATACACATATATCCGAGAATGCGTTTGACGCACTAATATACGAGAAGTTGCTTGGTGTATGTCCCATTGGAATAAACAAGTCCATAAACTCCTTCGCATCCTTTAAACCTAATCCAGTGTAAGTTCGAAACATTTTAATAGCCTCGAGCTTCTTTTGTTCCATAATCAATCCTGCTATTATATTAATCTGAGCAGCAGTAAGCTTTTTAGCTTTGTTGACAGCATTAGGAACTACTCCCGGACTGAATATAGATGGTGGAGAAGGCCTATTGTCGTGGGTTCTAATTTTAGCGGACATCAACTTGGTGAGAAGAGTTCTCCTAAATATTACGTCTTCTCTGGGAATATTGAAGTTAATATATCCACAATTTAATAGTGATTCAATACTATCCCCTGTATATTTAAGATTTAAATCAGTAAATACCAAGGTTTTTAGAAATTCGATCTCCTTTTCAGTAAACATGATTCTCCTTTAGCTTTTAGTTTTAGGCTCATAGGTACCCGTATATTATCTAATGTTTACAAAAACACTCCCCTTCCGCTTTGTAGAAAACAGCCTAAAATAGACTCTTTCCGAGGATATTTGAATGGCCCTCGTAAAGTTCGAACTTTATGTATTAATTATTTCTATATAAAAAGGTTAATTATTAAAACTAATTTCACTGCAAACAGAAGGGCGTTGGTGAACATATCCGAAGATATATTCACCAACGTCCCCCTGTTCGGGCAGACGAACCGACTTAACCTGATCACCTAACATCCGAAGATATTAGATAATCACGCCGGAGGAAGCTAAAAGCCCCCTAGGATAGTAAAGTGGAAACATAAAAAATGTATCCACCCTATCTATGTTAACACTATTTCTATATGAAATTCTTGAATATTAAAAAAAGAGTTGTATGCCCGGATTGCTCCGGGCATCACTAAAATCGCAAATATTTCTCGCGATTTTCTCCATATTCGAAACCATATATAGTTTCATTATGCGAACCGCATCTCATAGGCTTAAACCAGCCTAATCTAAATGCAACTTGCACAGCAACTATTTGGTGGCCTTGACTAAAAAGGATCTCTTGTGATCGAGATCCTTTTGATACGAGAATAGCATATCCTCCCTTAGTGACACGCTTAATCTCCTTCGCCATTATTACTTTGTTGTTCTCCTCTAGCCAGGTCTTCAATTTCTTTTTTAGTTTTGGCAAACTTATCCCCACCACCTCCTTTCTGGTATTCGTTGTCAGGATTACCCATTAAATGAATAATACTGCCAAACTTTTCTCGCAATAGAGATACCCCGAAATCTGAGTTTCTTCGTGCTTCAGGGAGCCTTTCTAAGTCTGCAATATTCTTGCCGCACAACTTTATAGTTAATTCAGCATTTTTAAATATGTCGATGTTTAGTTCGACACGTTCTTTGATAATCTCCATTATCCAATCCGTAGACCTTTTCATGGGTAACTGATTTAACCTCTTAAAAATACCGATTAACATATCTTTACAATAGTCTTCATTAGTTTTCATAATCCTCCCAGAATTAATGTTTATAACTCTAATTTCTATATAATCGTGTTGAATATTAAAAGGGAATATCATCATCGTATTCAATATCATCTGGTCTCATCCCCTGCCCTAACCTTTTTCTTCTTTCCTCATCTAATTGTTGCCAATCTGTGTTTTCAATTGTGAATTCTACTTTTTCTAATAGAGTCATTCCTTCTGGGTTAGAGTAAACATATAACCATTCTCTCATAGATATTGTATCTATCTGATCTGGGTTTGATGTACCATCTATTTGAAATACATTAACAGTGGGATATACGGATTCAATATTTTGACATATTTCAATTTCAAATGTGCCGTTCTTAATATAGATCTTACAATCTTGGGATTGATATGGTTGATTATAATCATATGGAATATTAGGTGTATAATAATTCTTAAACTCAGCGGTTAGCATCTCATAAAGTATAACATCCCATTCCCCATTCTTTTTAACAACGTTAATGAAATGATTCACCCTATCTCTTACTTCTTCAAATGTATATAATTCCACATTGATTCTCCTGTTAATAAAAATAAAAAGTAGATTCATTAGTACAATTTCTATATATTAATGAAAATGTGGAAGGATCCTACTTAATAGGATCCCCCCCTCTTAAACTCGGTGTTTAAATTTAACCCAGGCACCTACCAACTGGGCATAATAATCAGCAAAGCTGATATCCAAATTTAGTCCAGGAAAATACACAAATAAATCATCATTGATGAAAATAGTTTTCTTTTCTGGGTTACACTCTATACGCTTTACTTCTTTTAAATCAAGTGTAAGAATTTTATCCCTCTCTGGTTGAAATGTAAGAAATCTATCTTTTTTATCTACTTTGTCTATAGCTATTCTTGTAGCCTCAAATATCTTCTTTTCTGTTGACATATATCTCCTCCTTATAAATCAAGCATTACCTTATAACGCTTGGCTCCAACAATTTTAGTATTTTCTCCGGGCCAAACAGCAGGTATCATAACCGTCTTCCCCTGCATGTTAACATACCGTGGGTCATGGTATGTTCTCGGGTGGGCTCTTCTTCCGAGGAATAACCGAGTTTGTTTTTCGCCGTCTGATGATTCAGTTATTTCCATTTTAGATCTAATTTGCCCAGGTTTAAGTAATGTGTAGACTGGTCTATCATTTGACCTTGATAGCTTTCCTCTTCTTGCAGGTCTACGATTTACTGGAGACTCTTCTAAGATAAACTTATTTGGTGTGTTTGCGTACAATACTTCTTGCATTGCACACATCGCATTTTTTAACATAGCTCTTAAATGATTATCAACAACTTTTTGTCCTAATTCACGCATTTGCACAGGATCACAGTAGTCCACAAAAATGATATCATCATCTCGTGCTTTTGCACAAGCCTGGACTATTCGATGTACTGATCCGATTGTGTAAAAGTCTTCCTTATTTATGAATTTTACTTCATGAATTACCCCGAAAGAAATTGTCATAGGATCTTTGTTTGCCATACCAGCTTTTTCCCAAGCTTTTTGATATTTCTGTTCTTTAACTTTATCTGCATCGTCATATGCAGATATGTCAGTTTCCATTCTAGTGACGTCAATAAATCCTCTTTTTGTGTTTATACCTCTAATCCCAGGGTCTAAATCGTATAGAATAACTAAGCTTCCCACGTCTTCAATAGCCACAATGGGGAAGGGTAGCATAAATTGTTCAGAAAGGAACTCCATGTCTTTATCAGTGATTTCCTTTGGTAAGAATTCATGTGGTTTTCCATCAAACCAAAACAATTTCGATTTACTTAACATGCTTGCCAAGTCAGGCATTGCTCTTTCAGCAACCCGACAAACTTTATCGAAGATCATATATTCTCCTTTCTAAAATAAACAATATCCAACCCGGGTGGATAAACCACCCGGGTGATATCTAAGTCGTTAAGCTGTGGCGCCCGATGTTTTTGGGCGGCCAGGGCCACGTTTTTTGACAGTTGTTTTTTTGGCAGGTTTCTTCTTTGACTTGGATTCTGCAGTTTTAGCGGCAGGCTTCGAATCTGAAGTTTCGGCCGTTTTCGCTGGTGCCGCTTTCTTACCTTCTTCAGAGTCGACAGATGTCGTCTCTTCATCAGGCACGACTTCTGCTTCTTTCGCAGTTTTAGTCGCTTTCGTGCCGTGTTTCTTAGCGAACTTGCTAAGATTGTCGGCAGCATTATCATCGCCTGCTTTCCGTAGTTTACGCAACATTGTTTTGATCCCTTTTTCTGAGATCTTAAGTTGAATGAGGCGTTTCTTCTCGGCGCTAATTGCTTTCTTGACCTTTGATTTTATCTTGCGAAGGTCTTTGCCTTTCTTGCCGGCTTTAATGGCTTGATTGATTTTATCTTCTTCGGCATCCTTAAAGGCACTGAATTTATCATCGAATTCCATAGCCGTTAGAAGTATCAATTGTCTTCCTGCATAGGTTGATAGTCCTATTCCACCTACACCTGCTAAAAGTTTATAGACAGTACTTATTAGAATCGTAGGTTCAAACATTGCTCTCTCCTTTTTAAGTTGGGGTTATAATACACATGATTGTGTACTATGAGTATATTATTTCTATATATTGAGTCAAAAAAACTAAATTTTTAGGGCAAAAAAAACGCGATAATAAGAGGTTCGATACCTTGATTTGTTCCGAATCTCTTATGTGTAACATATTATCTTCCGTTTCCTTTCGATACTTTTGAGTTTTTACACATAGTCTCTCCTCTCTAAGTCGAGTTGCGACGATTATATATCGTCGTATAACATTAATTTCTATATATAATAATTAAAAATAAGATTATAGACCGCCAAATGACGGTCTATATTATTATTCTATTTCCCTTAATACTTCGCCCATAGATGATCTAAAATCCCCATTGAATTTATCTCTATATTCTTCATCTTTTATCTCTATATATTGAAGTAATATATATTCACCATCATCCATTATTTGAAATCGCATAAATGCTGGAATTACTCTCGCACCTTCAATATCAAGTAATAATCCTAATCCCATTGATTCTCCTGCTAAAGGGAAAGTAGCGAATTCAATGAAACACACTTTTTTACTATTCGCTTCTAATGTTTTGAAGTCTTCTTTAGGTCTTGCCCGTAACATGTCAATACCAAACATACTAATTAACATTGTTGGGTATAACGAAAACTGCTGAAATAATAGATCCATCTAATTCTCCTTTCATATTTAGGGCAAACATAAACCCTACGAATAGGGTTTATGTCGCACAAGTAATAAAATCTTTGTATTACCTTTTGTGACTAACTGATAACATTATTTCTATATAAAAAAGGTCAAAAATAAGATATTAAATAGTAGATTCGAATCTTAAAAACTCATGAGAAAAAAATTCAACTTATGAAATTAGAATTTCTTACCACCCTTTAAATGTTTCTGGGCCTGGTTTGGGGACTAACTTATACTTGTCGGAACGGGTTTATCTTTGACTCAAGCGAATCTAAGAATTAGATTAATTTTAACGATTTATGAACTTTGGAAAATACTGGTAAAGGGAGGATTATTTAATGGCGAACAGGGTTGTCGAACCGTCGTCTCAAAGGCACTACATTGAACCTTTTGACCAAAGGGTATTTCAGTATGACACTGAGAAAAGTGATGTGTTTTTGAGTAGAGTAGCAAATTCAGTTTATAGAATTTTTGGAGACGATATTGTAATGAGTGGGTTAGAGCTCACCAATGTCTCCTATTCTTCTGATTCAGTTACTCTAGCAGTGGAAGCTGGCAATGCTCTGCAAGATAACACTCTCATAACTACAGAAGAAAATGTAGTATTACAATTAGACGGTGTATCTGGTCTGGACCCATCAGGTAGAATCGTCGTATTCTGTAATTATGGATTTCTTCAGACATTCGAACAGAACAAACACTCATTTAACATGAATTATATTGATTCTACAGGAAACCCGTTATATTCATTTGTGAATTCTAGGGATCGTTTATTATTAGGAATATTCAATTTTAGTAAGGATGGGGCAGATAATGTTATCTCTTTTACCCCATCTATTGATGAATATATAACAGTGAATGGTGAGAATTATTGGATTCGCGGATATAGTGATACGAATAGAGTCTTAACCCGTTATATGATACATCAATTATTTGAACTATCTGGTGGATCTTCTGTAATACTTGATCCCGAAGAAGGTATAGTTCTTAAAGGTGATGTAGAATCTCCTGGTGCTGCAAAATATTATGGTACGAATAACACAGGATCGAAAGGTTTCTTTGATATTAGTTCATTATCAATTGATAATGAATCTAGTTTACCACAATTTCTTAAAGATTTTAATCAGATATTCCGTGATGGTAATATGCATATGACTGATCTAGGATTAGATTCACATGCATATTTCTCAAATGTTCCATTTTACAATAACTTTATGGGTCCAGATAATTGGGTAATTGTAGAAGGCGCATCATGGAATGATAAGTATTATACATTACAAGCTTCTAGAGACAACATGATCTTAGATGTTGGAGGCAAACCATGGGCCACAGCATATAGGCCTACTAAGATGAGGGTATCTTGGACTGAAGGTTCTACACAACGTAAGGTTTGGGTTGAAAGTGCTACAGGGACAATTTTGAGTGAAGGGCAAAACTTACATCATAATTCTGGCGAAGAACTTAATATGATAGGAGTAGATGAAGATATTGATAAAATATATGTAGCTAGCAATGCCCCTCTAGCGCAAGTAACAAAGATTGAATTTTTAACTGAACCTGCTGTTTGTAGCTGTAATTGTAACTATGGATGTACTTGTGATTGCAATTATGGTTTATAATTAGGGAGTGAATAAAACTATGCAAAATTAAAGGCAGTGATTATGGCTGATTTACGAAGACCTAGCGATGCTAGCAAGTACATTGATCTCAGCGAATACTCCCAAGTCAATGCATCAAACTACATGTATCAATTACCAGTAATTATTAATAATCTTTTGAGAGTAATTGGTAATAATGTAGTATTAAAAGGATTGGATGTAACTGCTTCATTGGATGGTAACAATGGTGTTGTTGTTGAGATTAGTGATGGCGTCCTAATACAGAACCATACATTGATCGAAATAAGATCTACAACTCAATTATCCCTGCCTGAAGCCAGCGTTTATGATGTAGATGGTAAATTTGCAGTTTACGTTCAATACCAGTATTTAAACACCGTTCAAGACAACCCTATACGATTTGGAATTCAACATATCGCCCAGACAGGAGTAGCTGCTGATGGCTGGGATCACAATAGAAATTCTACGGTACTAACGTTCTTTGATTTCACTAAAGATGTAGAGGGCAATCTGACCTCTATTACAGAATCCACAGATGAGTTTATTGAAATAGACACTTCAGTCGGAATGAGAAGTTACTATAAATATGGACTAGGTGAAAGTAGTATAACGCTTTTGCGTTATGTTAATTGGTTTCTTGATAAATTTGAAGTGACTACTGGCGGTGGTGGAGAACCTACTACACCGTCACCTACAAATCCAACTGTTATCACTGATGATGTTGTTATCTCTGAAGGATTAGAAGTAGGAGGTGATACCTCACTTAATGGTGAGAATGTGTATATTGCGCATGATCTTAATGTAGCAGAGGATTTAACAATTCAAGGAATTTTTAAAGCCCAAGGTGATAGAATACTATTACAATCCGACGATGTCGAAATAGATGATCGAGAAATTATGCTCAATGCGAATGAGCTTAATTCTGGTGTAACAGGGAGATTTGCCGGTTTGCGAGTAAATCGAGGATCTCTCCCTGCTGCGCTCTTACTATGGGATGAAGAAGACGATGTATGGAGAATTGGTGTTGAGGGAGGTGACCTAACTGTTCTAAACTGGGGTGATACCAAACTTGAAACTTATAAATATCACTCTATGGTTCCATCAGTCTTTCATACCATAATGCACAATCTTAATACTCAAGATTTATTAATTCATATTATGGTACAAAATCCTATTACAGGAATTTGGCAAAGAGATTTAGTAGGTATAGAATATTTTGATAATAATATTTTTTATGTAGAATTAACAGAATCTAGCATTATTAAGGTTACAGTGCAAGAAGTAAAATAATATTGAAAGTGACTTAGACAATTGATCCCAAAAGAGAATTACAAGGAGATTTAAATTATGGCGTTTCAAAAGGCACATGGATTAACAGTTGCACAAAATGGTTATATTGAAAATATGGTCGTAGAAAGCCTTGCCTCCGATCCTACAGTTGTAGAGCCTGGTCGAGCTTGGTTTAACGAAACCTCAAAGCTTTTTAAATTCTCAACACTTAATGGTGGTGGACAAGTTATCATTAGGTCTATTAAAGACAAAGAAGATTATGATACATTTGTAGCAAGTATCACAGCCCAAACTGGAGATTCTTCTGGTGCCTCCGTTATGGGTTATGATGGACAAGTTGGTGCACAGGGACAACTTTCACTTACTGCAGGTACAGTTGCAGACGCCCTAGACTTGCTTCTGAACAATGTCGATCAAGCAATGCAGGATATTGATGATGTAACTGGTGGATCTGGAACTTCCCTATCTGGTCTTCAGACTGAATTGGATACCACTCAGACTGGTGCTGGTTTGGCTTCTGATGGGCAATATCAGCAACCTTCCGGTTCTGATTACCTAGATAGTGCTACCAGTTTGCATGATGCAGATGCTAAATTGGATGCTGCAGCAGCAGCAAATGCAGCAGCTATTTCTAGTGAAGCTAGTACTCGAGCATCTCAGGATGCCCTTAAAGTAAATCTCACTGGCGGAACAATGAGTGGAAGCCTGGGATTTGGTGGAACTTATCGGGTTACTGGGCTTGCAGAGCCTGTTGATTCCGGAGATGCTGCAACGAAGAATTATGTGGATGCTTTCAGCGCAGGTCTTGATCCTAAAGAATCTGCTCGATGTGCAACTACTGCTGCTATTACCCTATCCGGTCTTCAGACAGTTGATGGTGTTAATGTTGCTGCTGGTGATCGTGTTTTGGTTAGAGCACAGGCTAGTGCAGTAGACAATGGTATTTATCTTGCTGTTGATGGTGGAGCATGGACTAGAACGACTGATTTTGATGGTACGCCTGCTAATGAAGTATCAGGTGGATCTTTCTGCTTTGTTGAAGAAGGTACATCATATCAGAATATGGGATTTGTTGTTCAGTTTACAGGTAATGTTGATGTTGGAACTGATGATATTGTTTGGGTACAGTTCTCAGGTGCAGGACAACTTACAGCAGGTGCTGGTATTGCCAAGACTGGTAATGAAATTTATCTGAATTTTGGTGCTGGTATTGTTGAATTGCCTGGTGATGAAATCGGAATTGATCTTTATGCTACTGGTGGTCTTCAGTTAACTGAAGATGGTAGTACTCCTTCAACTGCTTCTGCTGCTGAAATTGGTATCAAATTGGATGGTGCTACTCTTACTCTTGGAGCATCTGGTTTGAAGGTTACTGATAGTGTCATGACAAATATCTCTAATATTCAGACTGAACTTGATAATACTCAGACAGGTGCCGGTCTTGGTACTGGTGGAGCTTATTCAGCTGATGGTAGTGCAGATTACATTAGTGGTGCTACCTCTCTCACAAATGCTGATTCACTTCTGGATGATCAAATCAAAACCAATACTGACGGGTTATCTACTGAAATAACAAATCGTACCAACGGTGATAGTGCAATTCAGAGTGAATTAGATGCTACGGAGGCTGGTGCTGGACTTGGTACTGGTGGGGCGTATACGGCTCCTGCTTCTAATTACTTGGGCGGATCAACTTCTATCGTTAATGGTATGTCTGCTCTTGATACTGCAATTAAATCGAATGAGGATGACATTGCACAAGAGGTTATCGATAGAGGAACTGCTGTTGGTAATGAAGCTACTGCTCGAGGTAATGCTGATGGTACTCTCCAAGATAATATTAATACCTTGAATGATGAAGTAGATGGTATTGAAGCTGCTCTGGGTGCTATGGTTGACACTTCTGGTGATTATGTTGCTCATACTGGAACCAACTACATTAATGCCAACACCAATGTAACAACTGATCTTCTGGATTTGGATACTCAGATTAAAGCAAATGCTGATGCAATTGGTGCAGCTACTGGTACTACGATTGTTGCACTTCAGACTGAAGTTGATAACATCGAAGGTGCTATGGGTGGAGTAGTTGGAACTGATGGTAATTATGTGGCCTTTAGTGGAACCAACTATATTAATGGTAATGCTGCTGTTTCTGAGGATTTAACAGATCTAGATACGGGTCTTGATTCCGCTCAGGATGAAATTAATGCAATGGAAGCCGCTATTGGTGCCGCAATTAGTGCCGCTGGAGCTTATGTTGCTCATAGTGGTTCTAATTACATTGATGGTAATGCTTCTATCACTGCAGATCTTTTGGATCTTGATACTTCCCTTAAGGCAGTCTCCGATGCTCGGGGTACAGCTCAGACTGAAATTGATGCCCTGGAAACTTCTCTTGGTGCTGTTGTAAATGCTTCTGGTGTTTATGTTGCACACACCACAAGTAATTTTATTGATGGAAATACGAATATCACTACAGATCTTTTGGATCTTGATACTGCTCTCCAGACTGAAATTACCAATCGTGGGAGTGCTGTTACTGGTGTTCAAAATGAAGTTGATGCAATTGAAGGTGCTATGGGTGCTATGGTAAGTACCGCTGGTGCTTATGTTGCTCATAGTGGTAAAAACTATATCAATGGTAATGCTGATGTAACTGCAGATCTTATTGACCTTGACGCACAGCTAAAGACTGTCACTGATGGTCTAGCTACTGAAATTACTGATCGTGGAACTGCTGTCACAAGTGCTGTAAATACTCTCGAAACCGCTATTGACGCTCTAGTCTTCACCTTTACTTCAAGTTCTGCCGCTACTTCTCACACGGTTACCCATAACTTGGGTGATCAAATGGTAGATGTCACTGTATGGGTAAAAGATGATGATCTGAAATATCGTAATGATTTGGTTGGTATTACTGTCACCGATGGTAATTCTGTAACTGTTGATCTTACTGAATCTCGCGACATTAAGGCTATTGTGAGATCGACTGCTGCATTGTCCTAATTTTTGAGAGAAGAGGGGTGTAGAAATTTGCACCCCTCCTCATAAGTTCAGAGGATTTTTCAATGGAAGAAGATAGTGGTGTGTTAAAAAATCCGGTTGAGTTTCAACCGCAAGGAGATAGTTCTGTTGTTAATTTACAAGAATCATCTAGAAAGATTATTAAGTTTTTAAGAAGTGAGACAGATCAACTCAAGTACTCATATATGGATGATAAAAAATTTGAAGAACTTCTCCAAATAATCCATGGTAGATTTTCTAAATTAGAACTTAATTTAATAAAGTTGGAGAAATCTAAAAATGCCAACATTTAGCGATCCTAAAAATTTGATGGCTGCTAGAGTGCACATGTGGGTCGATCAAATAGTAAAAAATCTTGGGTCTATTGAAAAAGATTTTGAGAATGGACATTACAGTAGAGTAAAAGAAGCATTAGGTGAACAATACAGATTAATATTCGTCCTAAGAGATGCGAAACAAGGTAAGACGCTTCTTCAAGGATGGAAAACTGAATCAAATTCAACAGGAGAGTAATTTGTTATGGCAAAAGTATTAACCAATCTATTGATGAACAGTTCAACCATTGTTCTTGATGAGGAAACTGACTTTCCAGGTAGTCCTACTGTAGGTCAATTTTGTTTCAAGGGCGGTGTGTTGTATCTTTATGCCATTATTGATTCTAGTGAAACCTGGTATCCTCTTACAAATAAAAACCAACATTATGTATTTACTCAGGGAATTTCATCAACATCTTGGGTCATCGGTCATAATCTACAAACCGAAGATGTTATCTTTATTGTATATGATGAAAATAATGTACAAATGATTCCGAGTAGTGTAACAATTGATAGTGAAAATCAAATTACATTAACTTTCTTGAGTGGTGAAAAGGGTAAATGTGTTGTATTTGGAGCGTCAGAACAATATGCTCCTGCTGTTAACGCAGGAATTCTCAATGTTGGTGATAATATTACATTAGAAGGGACAAGCATTACTGTAAGCGGTGTAGATATTGTTGCACTTCTTGATCAGACTCAAACTGATTTAAATGCTATGTTTTCCTGGAATGGAACTACTGAAGAGATTACATTTAAAGGAGATTTAATTCCTGAAAATGATTCTAGTCTTAACATTGGTTCTGCTACTAAGAAGATTAAAGATCTTTATGTATCTGCTACCACAGTACATGTAGGTGATAATGCTACCTTTGAAGGTACATCTCTAGCGATTGATGCTGGAGCTTCTCCGACTTCGGCAGCTGAAGTACCTACTATTCAAGCTTCGAATATTACATTGAAGCCGTTTACATATAATCCAGGTGGTGGAGAAATTGAGGTTAGACCAGTATTTCAGTTTCAAGTTGGCGGGCAAAACTATCCGATATCTTTTGATACGGTTAACAATAAATTTTCCTTTGATGCACAAGGAAATGTCGGACAAGGTGTTATCGCTTGTAAAGATCTTGAAGCAAGTGGTGTAGCAACTGTAGATTCAATTCGAACAACGGGTACTGCTGAGGTCAGATTTGATCAGAGTCTTAGAGTAGATGGAGATGTTGATCTCGGTTATGATGATAATAACACTATTAGTATTAAAGGTGTTCTTGATGTACAGACGCCAGTTACTTTTGGCGAACAAGCTACTTTGGGTGATGGTAATGATGATATTGCTGTCAATTGTGGCGCTGCTAATGATTTTACAATTATTGCAAATAACGTCACTCTAGATGCTGCTGGTAAAATCACAGCAGGGGAAGTGGAAAGTAGTGGAGATTTAACTGTTCAAGGAAATCTTTATGTTAATGGTGAGACAACCACTGTTGATACTGCAACTCTTCAGGTTGAGGATAATGAAATTGTTCTTAATAAGAATCAAACTGGGGATGGTATAACTGCAGGGTCTGGTGGTATTGAAATTGAACGCGGCAATTTGCCGAATGCTAGACTTATATATAATGAAGCAACAGATAAATGGCAAGCAGGTATTACAGGATCTATGACCGATCTCGAATTAAGTGTTCATAATCATGATTCTGTATATTTACGTCGTAATGCTGATGCTTTACCAGATGCGGATGATACGCATAGTCTTGGTTCAGCAGGTGCTAAATTCTCTGATATACATGGCACGACTATTCATGGCGAATTAGATGGCAATGCCGCTACGGCGACAGCGCTAGAAACCGCTCGTAATATTACATTGTCAGGGGATGTCACAGGTACAGTTTCTTTTGATGGTACAGGTGACGCTGGTATAACTGCCGCTGTTGTAAACGATAGTCATACTCATGATACTCGATATTATACAGAAACAGAGCAAGATACAAGATTTTTGAGAAGAAACGCTAATTCTACACCGAGCGCAGATATTACATATGATATCGGTGATGCTACACATCGTTTCGCTGAAATCTATGCCCAGACGTTTAAGGGTGTTGCGGAAAATGCAGCAAAACTTAACAATGCTAGAGATATTAGCTTGTCAGGTGATGTTACAGGTTCTGTATCGTTTGACGGTTCTGCGAATGTTAATATTGTTGCGACTGTTGCGAATGATAGTCATAATCATGATAATCGTTATTACACTGAAACAGAAATTGTCAATAACTATGCCAATCTGAATAATCTAAACACCGATACAGGGTTAGGTGGAGGATCAGCTTCCGATAGTGATTATCCAAGTCAACTTGCTGCTAAAACTTACGTTGACAATGGTCTTGCAGGTAAATTAGGAACCACTGCGAAAGCTGCAGATTCTGAGTTGCTTGATGGCGTTAATGGTAGTGCTTATTTGAGAAGTAATGTTGATGATACATTCAATGGTACTTTATCGATAGCAGGTAATTCAAGACCATTATATATGTCACAAATAGGAGAAGGTTTATCATTTCAGGATGGCGGTGATCGTACAGGCACTCCGACGCTAGGGGCACATCAACCTAATGATACTCGTTTAATGAATCTGGTGGATGGTAACCCGACAATGGATGGGGCTTTATTGATCACATGTGATGAGAGTGTTAGGCATGATGCCGCTAGAGAGTTAGTCTATATTGATAAAGACTTCTTCGAGTGGAAAGGTAATGAAATTTGGCACGCTGGTAATGATGGTACTGGATCAGGTCTAGATGCAGATACTGTTGATGGTGTTGAAGCTGCCAATATTTTGAGAAAAGATGTAAGTCATCAAATCACTATTGGAAATATTGCTATTAATAATATTGCACCACAATTTATACTTAGTGAATCAGATGATGTTGCTGGTGATTGGCATCTAACTGCTGATGGTGAGGCGTTCACTATTCGGTATCCAAATACGGGTACGACTCCTTATCCTTTAAGAATTACCGCATCCGGTGGTGTTGCAGATGAAGTTCTAGTTTTTAACAATAGAGTTCTCACAGTTGCAGATGAGGGGGCAGGAAATGGTCTTGACGCGGACACTGTTGATGGATATAATGCCTCTAATCTTTTGAAATCTGGAGAAGATGATTACTTAGTTTCTGCTATTGTTGTTCCAGATGCTAATAGAGATGAAGGTATATTTGGTACTTATGACCAAACTAAGACTCAGCATATTTGGTCTATGGGTACGTCTTTTAGGAATAGTGCCTCAGGTGCCGATTTTGGTAATCTCTATGGTGCAGCATATCAGTATAGTGCATCCTTAAGAGCAGTAGGTCATCAGCTTGTATGGGCACAAAACGGTAGTCCAACTGCTGCATTAGGAAATAATATTTGGACCAGTGGTATTGTATCAGGGCAAGCAACATCTGCTCGTTACGCTGATCTTGCCGAAAAATATACCTGTGCTGAAGATGACGTATATCCAGGAACAATCATGAAGGCTTGTGATTCTGGAGAATACGAAGTTGAGGAGTGTGGTACTGAACTCTGTAAAAACGTCGCTGGTGTTTGTTCTGCAGATCCTGGCTATTTGATGAATGATGAATCAGATGGTGTAGTTGTGGGTCTTACTGGTAAGGTTCCTGTTAGAATTATAGGACCTATTGGTAAAGGACAAGTAATCGTTTCTGCGGGAAAAGGTGCTGCTCGTGCAATTAGAAAAGAGAGTGAACTTCTTTACAAGATAGGACAGTCTATTGAAGAAAATCTTGAGAATGAAGAAAAACTCGTAATGTGTATAATCAAGTAAAATTGGAGGAAAGTATGTCTGACCTTTCTGTTATCAGTTTCCCAAGAGTTGTTGTTGAATTATCTGACCCAACTCCTGCCCAAAACAAGTCTGAAGGTTTTGTTGAAGGTACGATATGGGTAAACAAAACTACTGGTAGAATATTCACATTAATAGATAGGGACACTGGCAAATGGGTCATCGTGCTATCTTCGGATCTACTCGCCGGAGGAATTGTCTTCGGCGATGGATCCGACCAAGCTGCTCATTTTGATTTGGGTGATGGTAATTTCACTGTAGATGCTAATAATTTTGTTTTAAATGCTATTGGTAATGCTTCTTTTGATGGTGGTACGATTACAGTAAATAAGAATAATATATCAGGAGTTCCAGACCCTTATGGTCAGCTAAGAGTTCGTCGAGGAGATTTAGCATCCGCTTATTTAAAGTGGGACGAACCTGCTGGTCATTGGCTTTCTGGTACATGGATAGACGGCGGATCAAAACTGTTTCCCATTGTTAATACAGTTTCTACTGAGTCTAGAGATCCTTTACCATCTGATAATAGGGATGCTGGACATTTTATAGGACAGCAATGGATTAATAGAGCCACTGATAAAACTTTTGTTTGTACTGAGTGTTCTCCGGGAGTAGATGCTAAATGGAGAGAAGTTCTTACAGATGCTGCTCCAATAACAGATCAAGTACAATCATCTGATCAATTTATTCTTTACAACCCAGTGACTAAAAGATACAGTGAAATAGCATGGAGCGATTTTGTTCAGTTTATTAATGACGCCGTTGGTGGTGTTGGTCCCTCAACAATTGGATATGGTTGGGTTACTGATGCTTCTGGCAATGTAGCTCCTAGTGAAGAAGACCCAATTATAAATGGTTTGTTTGAAGATGATGGCAGCGGTGATTTAACGCCTCTTGCTTCCCCATCATCAGATCCGGATGTGTTCTTTGAACTTGATGGTAATGATGATTTAACTTTACAGGCTGCATAAATTATAATTTTTGGAGGTTAATCGAATGGCTACGAGAAATATAGTTCCTCGAGCTACTGGTGAAGGTAGCATTGGTACTCCTGCTAAAAGATGGAATGATGGATATTATTCAAATCTTCATTCAGGTGGAATTTTTGTCGATTCAGATGAAATGTCCCCAAATACGGATAACACTATTGACCTTGGAAGAAGCGGTCAAAGGTATAAAGCAGTTTATAGTGTTAGTTTTGTGGGAACTGCGAGTTACGCTAAATATGCCGACTTAGCGGAAAGATTTAGTATAAAAGAAGGTACTGTTCCAGAAGGCACAGTATTACGCGTCTGTGATGATGATGATGCAGATTTACAGATTTGCGATGATGAATTAGCTGAGAATGTAGTTGGTGTATTTTCTCCTAATCCTGCGTATCTTATGAATTTTGCAGGAGAAGGGGAAGCAGTTGGTTTAACAGGTCGTGTTCCGGTAAGAATTGTGGGACAGATTAGAAAAGGCCAACCAATTGTATCTGCTGGTGGTGGCTGCGCAAGAGCGATTGAAAACATGAATGAAAAACTTGATAAGATTGGTATGTCATTAGAAACAAATGATTCGCCCTCTGAAAAACTTGTCGAATGTGTAATCAAATAAGGTGAAATTGAATGTCATTTGAGTTTCAATTAGTACTTACAGAACGATGTAATATGGCGTGTACATATTGTTATATTAATCAGAAGCCAAAAGATATGACTCGAGAGGTTTTTGATGCGCATTATTATAATACTCTGCCGAAAATGATGAAAAAATATAATCGACATGATTATCACGCAGCTTTATTTGGTGGAGAACCACTATTAAATTGGAAATTAATTGAATATATTGTTCCAATCTTTAAAAAAGATCCTAGATGTACTTTTATTATAGCAATGACTAATGGTTTAGAGTTTGTGGATGGTGACAAGTGGGATTACTTTCAAAAAAATAATTTGGCGATTTCGCTATCTTTTGACGGACTATGGAATCAACATAATAGACCTCTTAAAGACGGAAGTTCTAGTCTAAGTCTTTATTTAGAAGAGCCTCTTAAGTCTAGATTTAGTGGACAAGGAGGGTGTAAAGTGATGGTATCTCCTGAGAGTATCGATACTTTAGTTGATAACTATAAATGGTTCGTTGAGGAATTTAATTTACCAAGTCCAGATTTCTCAATTGTTCGAGATAATATCTGGACAGAAGATGATGTAAAGAGATTTGAAATAGAGGCAGAAAAACTGGCAGCCCAAATGATAAAATATATTAAAAGTGGTATAAGAACCACTATTGGATTCTTCCAATTATATATTTTAGATCTTCTTTTTGGAACAACTTATGGTAAAAGACCATTTGGGTGTTTTGCTGGAGTTAATGGTGCTGGTTTTATGCCAGATGGTTTAGTGTATCCATGTGCAAGATTTGGATCAAATGATATTAATCCATTATATGATTCAATAAATAATATCGAATTTGGTGACACTGTTAATATTATGCAATCGCCACAAGTTGCTAATCCTCGAGTCTATGATAAATGTCAAACATGTGAATTATATCAATATTGTAACGCTGGATGTACTTTTCAGCAATTAAAAACTGATGAATCAAATGCTAACTATTGTGAACCAGTAGATGGTGTTTGTGAATTATTACATATCTTATATAAACAATCGATGAGAATTGTTCATGAATTAAAAGACAATGAATTATTCCAAGAAATGGTAAAAGGATCTATTCAAAATGTTGGCTAATGGAGGCGAATGATGGACCAAGCTAAAATCTTTAATTCGGCGCAAGGAATGTTAAAAGTATCACAAGAAATAAAAGAATTTGATAATAGTCTTAGTGATCTATGTTTGTATATATCTGATAAACTTCTTAAAATTGTTGAATGTTGTCAACCGAAAGAAGAACAATCTTGTTCGCTAGATAATATGGCGCCAACACCTAGTGGTAGTAAGGTTCTATCATTTAGTACTGCTAGTGAGGCGTCAGAAGCGGATGTAAACAAAGACCAGATTTGTGTAGGTCATATAAATGCTGATCCTCAAGAATGTCGAGGGCATGGCGCTGGCGGATTACAGGGTAGTAATACTTCAAGTGATGAGAATTGCCCTATTCATGGTAAGAATGCTATGGGTCAAGGTGTAGATTGTGACTGTCCTATTCATGGTAAAAATGCATCAGGGCAGGGCATTGGTGTTGGTAATCCAACATCAGTTAATGAGATAGAAAGTGATGTTAAGGATCTTGTCTCAAAAATACGGTCTAAAATGGGGAAGTGATAAATGAGTCATGTAACTAAGGAAGATATAAATATATTTATGACTGATATTAAAGAGACATTAGGTGAAAAAAATCAAGTATGCGATTCTTGTCAGTCATGCAAAGATGGGCAAGGGTGTGATCAAGATAATACAATATATGGTGAACAAAAATTAGTTAAACAGATTAATGATGCACAAGGAACGACAAGAACCAATGTTGTTTATTTAAATACTAATTGTAATCTTCGTTGCGAATATTGTTATGAAGAAGATAGTCGCGAAGGTCTTCCAGATCATGCTAATTGTTCTACAGAGATGTTAGATTCTTTTCTTCATGAAATTCACGAAAGAGAGGGAAATCTAAATTCATGTATTGTTGTAATGGGTGGAGAACCTTTGTTAAAATTTGATCTTTATGAATATTTAGTTAGAAAAGCAGCTGATTTACCTAAAGGTGGAGGTTGGGCAATTCCTATAACCACTAACGCATTATTGTTCCTAGATGAACGATTAATTCTACAATATAAAGAATTAAAGGCATCAGTTGAGAATAAGAATGTATATCTTAGTATCGAAGTAAGTTATGATGGGTCAGGACATTATCGTAGAAAGTTTCCTAATGGTGCAAGTTCTAAACCATATGTTGAACGAGCAGTTGATAATCTTGTTAAACATTATATATTCTTTAGTATGAGTTATACAGTTCATGCTGGGAACTATGATAAAGTTGTAGAAGATATGATCGAAATATGTGAAAGATGGCCTACTTGTGATAAAATTGCTCTTAGTTTTGCTCATAAAGATTTAGATTCTGTTGGTCCCCCAGGTTATGCTGAGGTATTGCGAAATCAATTACGACCATACTTAGAACATGTGTATTTACTATATAATATTCCTTTTTGTGGTGTAACATGCGTTGCTTGTGGACGGTGTGATAAATCAACAAGCGTTGGTAATGCGTATCTATCTCCGACAACTGGTATAACTTATGCAAATAAAGAGACAAAAGTGAAGTTCAGTCAATTTTAGAAAGTGGAGATGAAATGAGTAAAACTTTCAATCAAGTTCGTATGTATAACATAGATTTAACACTAACAGATTCTTGTAACTTTGGATGTAAATATTGTTTTGAAGATGGACATTTCAGGAATACATTTTTTAAAGACATTGAATTATTTAAGACTAAAGCTGACGAATTATTAAATTCGAATTTTTTTAACGAAAAATATGATGCATTAAATATTGGTCTTTGGGGTGGCGAACCCACATTAGCCCACAAGCTTGTAAATAATATTATAAGCTATTATGAAAATAATCCTAGAGTTAAATTTTTTATCTTTAGTAATGGGTATTATTTAGATGGTATTTGGGATACTCTTATTAGACTTAAAGATCAATTTATTGAAGGTGGACACCCTAAGTTTTGTATTCAGATGTCTTATGATGGGATACCTGTTCATGACATATATCGAACCAGAAAAGATGGAGTGTTAACATCAAACACAGTTAGAAATAATATTTTAAAGGTGTATAATAATAGAATTCCAAGTACAGTCAAGTCAACTATACCTCCTGATGCTTTTAAGTACTTGCTATCTGCTTATGAGGATATAAGAGATATTTATGAACAATATCTAGGTCAGCAATTCTTTCATTCTGGCAATTATTTTCCAACAATCGATTATTATCACTTAGATAAATATAGTGATGCAGAAATAGATGAATATTGTGTTGATCTAGAAAATGTCCTTGCTGAAATCGCAGCAAAAGAGATAGACTTTCGTAAGAAGAACAATAATCAGTTCTTCTTTGCGTGGTTTAATCCTAATAAAGCTCTTTGTTGTGCCGGAAGAGATATGGTTTGTGTCGGGGTAGGTGGCAAAATTTATAAATGTCATGGAAGTGTTTATGACGATAAAGTTGATGATCATATTGTTTCCAATTTAAAAGATGAAGATTTTATAGATAAATTAAGTGCTTCCCATACATTGCATAATACTAATTTTGGATATCAGCCTATTGAATGTATGGATTGTGAAGCAGATTATTGTCTACGATGTAACCCAGTTAAGTATGAATCTAGTAATAAAGACACTTATATTGATAAGTGGAGAGATTACGCTACTCAACCGAGACTTTGTAGATTTTATAAAATTAATGGTAAAATTACTAAAGCATTAAAACAGATTGTATAGAATTAAATCTTTGGAGGAAAATTATGGCTTGTACGGCGCATTCAAATACATTAGCTTGCGTATCACATTCAAACACAGTATCATGTTACGGACATGCTGCGGGTCCATGTACAGCACATTCAAATACATTAGCTTGCGTATCACATTCAAACACAGTATCATGTGCAGCACATTCAGCAACGACATATTGTTCTGGTCATGCAAACACAACAACTTGTGCAACACATTCAGCAACTGATCCTGCGAGTGGTTGTACTGGATTTGTAGCCCCTATAACGCCTACTACTTGGACAGATTCTGCTCTTACTGGTGTTGCTATTAAAGCTCAACATATTAATGAGCTAAGAACTGCAATATCTAATGAAAATACAAGAAGATCTGCCGGGGCGACTATCCCTGCAGCAGTTTCTGTTGGTAGTGCAGTTGATAATGCAACTGTTATATCATTCAGAGCAGCATTGAATCTGTTTGGCCCTTGGTCTGCACATTCGTCATTAGATCTTGTGAATTTAGAGGAAGGTGATGTAATACAAAATGAGCAACTAGAAAGTTTACGAACAGGGCTTAATACTTTTGAACAAGTCTGTGTATGTCAATGTAATTACGCATGTACCTGTCAATGCAACTATGGTTGTACCTGTCAATGCAACTATGGTTGCACTTGTCAATGTAATTACGCATGTACCTGTCAATGCAACTACGCATGTACTTGTAATTGTAACTACGCATGTACCTGTCAATGCAACTATGGTTGTACCTGTCAATGTAATTACGCATGTACCTGTAATTGTAACTATGCATGCACCTGTAACTGTAACTATCCGTGTACCTGTAATTGCAACTATCCTTGTGTATGTAACTGTAATTACTCAGATGAAAGAGTCAAAAGAGATATTGAATATCTATAATAAATTTCTTGGAGGAAAATTATGGCTTGTACGGCACATTCAAATACTACAACTTGCACAGGTCACACAAATTTACCATCTTGTAGCGGACACGCAGCTACAATTGCTTGTACAGCACATTCAGTTACTACATCTTGCCCTGGCCATGTTGGGGGAAGTGATGTTTGTCCTACTCACACTGGAAGAATAGATCCTGTTACGCCTACAGTATGGACTGATCCTGGTCTTACTACACAATTTCAAATTAAAGCTGTTCATATTAACGAATTAAGAACTGCTATTCTTAATGAAGCAGGTCGTCGTGGTGAACCTGGTGTTCCACCACCAGCGGTTTCTGCAGGTGGGGTTATTAATAATGAGACGATTCTAGAGTTACGGTCTGCAATTGCGACGTTATCTCCTGGTTGGGCATATCCAGGTGATTTAGCTAATTCAGTTCTTGAAGATGGTGATCAGATTAGAGATGAACCTATTGTAGCGTTAAGAGATAGGATGAATTTTCTAGAATCTGAATGTGTATGTAATTGCAATTATGGTTGTAGTTGCCAATGTGATTATACCTGTACTTGTAAGTGTAATTATGCATGTACTTGTCAATGCAACTATGCATGTACTTGTCAATGCAACTATGCATGCACATGTAACTGTAATTATCCGTGTACTTGTGATTGTAACTATTGTACCTGTGATTGTAACTATTGTACCTGTGATTGTGATTACAATTGCACATGTGATTGTAATTATTCAGATGAAAATCTTAAACTTGAGGTTGAATATCTTTAAATGGGAGAATATTTAGAATTAGTTAAACGGTTTAAAGCAGTTAAATTTCGATATGATAAAGAAAAACATCCTGATCATATTGAAGATGAAAGAATTTTCTTTGGTGTAATAGCCCAAGACTTAACAAAGATATTTAGTCCTGATAAATATTCGATAGTTTCAAAAGATCAACAATCAAATTATTTTAAAGTAGATTACGGACAATTCTCTCCATTGCTTATAAAAGCTCTACAGGAAATAATTGAAATGGTTGAATTACTTCCTGAATTGTTAGAGAAAATAGAATTACTATTAAGTAAATATGATGTAGATCCTAAAGAACCTATCAATAAAGAAAATATTGGTGTATGTGTATGTGATTGTAATTACTCATGTACATGCAATTGTGATTATCAATGTACTTGTCAGTGTGACTATTCATGTACTTGTCAATGTAATTACTCATGTACATGCAATTGTGATTATCATTGTACTTGTCAATGTAATAATGATTCAATGTTAAAAGATAATTAATTTTGGAGGAAAATATGAAGATTCTAGCAGGTGTAGCTGATGTTGGTATCAACTACAGAGTAATTTCTGTTTTAGAGGGGGATGAAGGTCAGATTTTTGAACATAGTGGTGTTAAATATTATGAGATTCCTAGCTATGATTTAAAGAAACAGATCGAGGATGCTATGGAGAACGGGAAAGAAGTATTTTTCCCGAAAGGTATCGATTACCCTCTAACATTTAGAGATTTAATTATTCAAGATATTCCGGATCCGATTGCTGCCGAAAGACAAGGTGCTATAATTCGATCAAAACATTTTGTAGCTTATAGAGTTGGATATATAAGTATGTTTGAATTCTTTTCTTTTCAACTTTTAAATAATAAACTTGGTGCTGCTGGGTATATTATTTCAGATTCAAATAGGGAAGAAAAGTATTTAGAAATCGTAAACACTGGGGATTCAGATCTGATTTCTTCTTTGGAAGAATATTTGGCACTATTAGATAAATTATCTGAAGGTAATTTTATGTACAAACAGTGGTTACAGTTTTCGAGAGATCTTGATACTGCGACCTCTGTTGAACAAGTTAGATCAATGACAGACAGTTTCTACTCACAGTTTGGTTAAATAATATAATGACTGGAGGTAAATATTTCATATATTTACCTCCCGTTATTGTTAATAATTATGAAGAAATACTTATTGATATCTGTAGCCTACGGAAATCTTAAACGTGGAGCATTTACAGTTTCAGAAAGAATGGCTAATGAACACTCGGAATATCTAGATCATCTAGAATCAAAAGATGTAGTTAATTTAAGAGAGTTAAATGAGAAATACAAAAAGCTTATATTTGTTACTCAGGTTCCGAGTAATTATTCGTTCCCTGTTAATATTGTTTCTTTAATTGATATTGATTATTTAATATATGTTCGAAATGAATATAACTACTTCGGAAATAAATCATGTAATAATGGTTTTTATTATACTCATGAATGTGACAGTATTAAGAATTTCATTCCTATGATTACAGATTTTATAGTGAAACAATCAGAGGTCACTAGACCTTGTTTGGGATTTTATATAAGAAACTATATAACAAGGGATTCGTTTGATTATTTTTTAGGAATGTTAAATGATTTATATTCTTATGTTGACGTATACACGATGGGGCAAAATACTAGACATGATTTTAGTAAAAGGTTTAAATATGTTTTAAATCATCATCATACTTTTGATCAACAAGTATTTTTCTCAAATATAACTCATTACGTTTATCCACAATCTAGAAACTATATCGATCCTTTGCCGTATTCTTTAATAGAAGCAATTCAGAATAATAAAGAGATAATATCCCCTGTATTAGAAGGAAGGCTGCATTGTGATGGGATAGATGATATTAAAGATTTTGTAAAGGTTCATGATAGATTTATACCGGGGGCATATATTCATAATGACAATATTCCTTTTAATTCGTCATTATTTAAAAATTTTTATAAGAATGTGTTCGATAATAATTTTGAGTATATTTTAGATAGATCAAAATACAGCACTTTTATTGATTGGGTTGTTGGAGAAGTAATATGATTTTAATTTGTGGTCCATGTGTAATAGAAGATCCTGAGAAGCTGTTCATAACAGCTAAGAAAATTAATGATGTTATTAAAAACATTAAAGACATAGATTTTTATTTTAAAGCATCTTGTATTAAGGATAATAGAACTAAATTAGAAAATTATTATGGACCAGGATTTGAAGATGGATTAGCGGCATTAGAAGATATCAGCACATCATTCAATATTAAGATAACAACAGATTTTCATAGTGTTGATCAAATTAATCATTATGCATATAGAGTTGATTTGATTCAAATTCCTGCATTCTTAGCAATGCAAACATCTATAATTGAAGCGGCAGTAAAAAGAGATCTTCCGATTCATATTAAAAAGCCACAGCATCTTAATCCTTTTAAGATAGGGCAGATAGTTACTAAAGTATTTGAATTAAATAAAGACGCTGAATTAATAATAGGAGATAGAGGAACCAGTTTTGGATTCGATTACTTAATTATGGATCCTAGATTCATCAGAGTAATGAAGGGGAAAACCCCTTATAAGTTTAAAGTTGTGACTGATATCACTCATCCCAATAAATATTGGAACAATTATACATATGCTTATGATTTAGCAAAATCTTCTATTGCTTGTGGGTCTGATGGGTTGTTCATAGAATGTCACACAGATCCTGATAATGCATTATGTGATGCTGATACACAATTACCAATTACTGAATTAATAAGTATATTAAGAACTTGTGGAGTTATGAAATAATGCTAATAACTAACGAAGCAAGGATAGAGACTTGTACAAAGTGTAACTATCGTTGCAAATTCTGTACACATCCAACACATTTCACTCGAAAAAAAGAGATCATGTCGTTGGAAATATATCGATTTATTATTGATAAACTAAAGATTGAAGCACCATATATACACGAAACAACTATTTCTGGATTTGGTGAGGCATTTTTAGATCCTACTATTTTTGAAAAGATTAAATATTCTAGAGAACGAGGGTTTCTCGTTCACATATTAACTAATGGAAGCACATTAGATGAAAATCAAATTGATATATTATTCGACACAGCTGTTGAAGATATTAGAATTAGCTTACATTCGATAGATACCGATAATTATTGTAAGATAACGGGAGCTTCTCCTGTTCAGCATAAAAAAGTATTAAAGAATATTGAATATATTATTAACAACAAAGAATGCACTCGTCTAGTTATCACAATAGATGTTATAGATATTAATAAGGATGAAATAGATAATATTATTGAAATGTATTCAGATAGAGTTGATCTTCTTGAGATTTGGCGTCCTCATAATTGGGTAGACATTTTAGATTATAGGAAAGGACCCATTGTTAAAAATTCCTGTGGTCGTCCAATAAATAGTCCATTACAGATTCAAGTAGATGGAACAATTAACATGTGTTGTTTCGATTATAATGGAATACTATTATTGGGTGATTTTATGACTCAAACATTAGAAGAGATATTTAATTCTGATGCTTTTATTGATTTAAAAAAGCAGCACATAGATGGAACATTAGCAGAATCAAATTATATATGTAAAAATTGTGACCAACGAAGAGACCAACAAGATGCCGTAATTTATAATAGTAAATTTTCTGGTGACGATAGATTAAATAGAACTTCAACAAACTATAGGAAAGTGTAATATGAAGTACTTTATTGATACTGCTGATACAGAACAAATTGTCGAATGGAAAGATTATGTTGAGGGGGTAACAACAAATCCTCACCTTCTTAAAAAAGCGAATGTTAAGACTCCTGATTTTGTCTCAAAAATGGCAGGAATGTTTGATAACATATTCCTCCAGATTGATAATGAAAACCAAATATGGGAAGATTTACCTGCAGCTAAAGGAAGAATGGTTTATAAAGTTCCATTAATCAAACAAAAATTTGATCTTATTAGAAAATTGGTCGATACTCCTAGTATAAGAGTATGTGGAACGACAACATATGATGTACTACAATTTCATCAATCTTGTGACTTAGGTTGTGATTATTGCATAGTTCTGATTGCTAAAAATGAAAATAGAGGTCTTCTTTATGAATGCAATAGGATTAGAACGAACTACAAATATAAAACAAGGATTATCGCTGCAAGTTTTCGTGAAAAAGCAGATGTCATATTCGCAATGTTAGAGGGAGCAGATTATGCAACTGTACCACCTGCTGTCTTAAAGAAATGTTTTACTAACCATCGAGCAATATCTGATTATAAAGAATATATCAATGGAAAATAAAACTTTAATATGTGGCGCAGCAAGTAAAGCGACAGAAGAATTATTATTAGATTGGATAATTAGTTTAAGAACATTAGGAGTGTACGATGGAGAAATTCTAATATTAAACTATGGAATTAATGATGATATAATTGCTCGCTGTAAGTTGTTAGGAGCGAAGATAGTAAATTGTATGTTGCGAGTAGAGGAAGTAACAGGAGTAGCGAGATACATTGATTTAATTCCGTTATTAGATAAGTATGAAAATTATAATGTTGTTATTATGGATGTAGATATCTGGTTTCAGGGCAGTGTTAGTGGGTTGTGGCCAATGATTGAATTAACCACTGGCTGTTTAATGGCATGTGAGAAGATACCTTTAGATTATCTAAATAAAAAGATATATAGAGGGCCAAAGGAACCAAGAATTAAAGAAAAAGAATTAAAAACAAATGCTAAATTAATTAAAACATTTGGAGGAACTGTTAACGCCGGACTTTTAGGTGGTCATGTGATTCAAATAAAAAGGAAACTATTAGGATTTAAACAATGTCTTGCTAATATGTTTATTATTGCTAATTGGTGTGCAGAACAGTTTTATCTTAATTATTTCTTTGATTTTAATAATGATAAAGGTAATGCATATAAATGGAATTGTGTCGTTAGAGACTGTTATGTTCGCGATGGTGTTTATTATATGCGAGAAGGTATGAAAGAAGTTAGAGTTATTGGAGTTCATTGTTTTCGATATAAAACAGACGATCGAACTGAACATATGTTTAGAACTGTACATAACTCTATATTTCTTAGGGCGATGAAGGAGATAAACTCTAGATATGCAGATAAATGACAGCGCTGTAGGGGTAATCCCAGCGAGACTTAAATCTAAGCGGTTCCCTAATAAATTGTTTGCCGAATTTTTAGGTAAACCCATATTGCATCATGTTATTAGTAATGCCTTAAAACTCGATTTCTTAAATAAAATTGTAGTAGCCACGGATAGTGAAGATATTATTGATTATGTAGAAACGAATTTTATAGGTGTAGATGCTATCAATGTAGGTAAAGCATCCTGTGGATCAGAACGGTCATATTTATATTATTTATCGAATAAAGATTTTGATTATTATATATCTATCCCTAGTGATGAACCTTGTATTGATCCTGATGAAGTTAACAAGGTTGTATCGAAATTTGACTTTGCAAGACATGTAATATCATCGTTTTACTCAAGTTTTTATAGTGTAGATGATTTGATTAGTCTATTCTCTTGTAAAATAGTAATATATAATAATAGAATGATATATAATTCTAGAGCTGTTGTGCCGATTAAAAGAAGTGGAGAAGGACTAAAGTTAGAAGAGTATAATAAGCATGTAGGTATTTTTATATTCCCTAGAGATCTCTTTGCAGTAAATGGTCCGTCAATTTGGAGTAAAAACTCAGATATTGAAAGTCTTGAGCAAAATAGGTTTATTGAGTCTAGTATTCCTGTTATGATGTATAAGATAAAACATATTGGGTTTGGAATTGATTCATCGGAACAGATTGGTCTTTTAGAGAATAGAGTGCGGAAATTAAGGGGGGAGATTTAATGAAGACTATAATTGGTTTGATGATGATGACTGATGGAGGAAAGAGTCTCCTTTTAGATATATTTAATAAGAATTTTAAGAATCAATTCTTCATGAATTCGAATAGAAGTCCCACTCATATCGGTGACGATATTAGATTAGATAAATTAACAGATTTTTCAGGCGAGAATATGTTTCACATAATTAAAACGTATGGATGTGATTCATTTGCTATTGATCTAGTAAGAGATAATTTAAATAAAGAACTATTATTAAAGATATATGATAATCTAACAGATAAACCGTATGTCTTTGTTTTTATTAGATCTGAAGAATTTGTTAAATATTGTGATTATGGATTCTTTATTGGTAGAGATCCTAGAGCGTGTTGGGTTGTCACACAGCATAGAGTTGGTGGTGTTAAGAAATATGCTTCTGCTTATTTTCCTCATTTTAAAAGATTTTTACCAGTTAGTCAATATACGAATGTAATGAGTATAAAATTTGAATCGTTGATTGCAAATCAAGAATCAGTAATTAAAGATGTTATGAATTTAACTGGATTACATTTCGATCATAATAAATTTATTCATTCTACTCCCCAATATAATAAGTATTTCACAATTATGGATCTTTTAAATATGCGTAAATATTCTGAAGATAGTAAAGTGGTTAAGAGGGAAGAATTAGATTATCTGTCGAACGCAGGAAAAGAATTTAATTTATTCTTTAATAACCCAGATCGTTTATATTTAGAAGACATGGTACCAGAAACAATAGAAGACGATATAGATTCTCATATCTCTCTCATCGGGTGGACACCAGATAAAGGTATTTAATGATGAATGCTGTACTTCTTTGTAATGCATATCCTCATAAAACGGTTAGTGGAGCAATAATAGATGCGTTTGAATATTATTTCGCTATACTAGAACATAATCCAGAAATGAGGATGATTCTAATAGATTTCAATGTCGAGTTTAAACAATATCTCTTTAATATTATAGAAGAACGATATAACTTGGACGACTTGAATTGGAAAGATAATATTGAAAATATAAGAAGATTCAACATTGTACATTATGTATTCGAAAAGGTTTTAATATTAGATTACACGACAATTAATAGATTGCGTGGTATTTTAAAAGCAGGGGAAATAGATGTAATTACTGAAATAACTATTATAAGTGATTTACATACTGATAATCCTGAATATATGTTTCGTAAAGATTTATATAATGTAACATATTATGGAGAAATGCCTTTCGTATATAAAGATACGCCGTATCGAATGAAATTATTATTTGATCGAATGAGGAAAATAGATGGCACAAGAAAAGGATATTATATAAATTCACCCGGGAATGATAATTATAATTTTATCGAAGAACTAAATTTAGATCGTAATCGATCTATATATTTTAAACAAACTGATCATTTTAAGAATTTATTTGAGTTTTTTGATAGGTTTATTTATTACCATGCGAATAAATATTTTGATCCTCATCCTCGTCTCTTTCTTGAATGTGCATATTATGGCAAGAAAATTTTCTATTATAACCCATATGATGTTAGAGACGGAAGTTATTATAGATTTAATGATTTAAATGATAGAGGATTAAGTGATAGATTTTTAAACAAGGATGATGAAATTGTAAAGTTATTTATATGAGGGGAAATATGAGAATTTTAGTGACTGGAGGCGCAGGATTCATTGGATCACATATTTGTCAAAAATTATGTGAAAACAGAGAAAATACCATTATTTGCTTAGACAATCTAAGTACCGGGTCTATGGATAATATACAGCATTTGGAGGGTTTATCAAACTTTAAATTTATAAAAGAGGATATTGAACATCCTTTCCATATTGCAGATATAGATCAAATATATAATTTTGCAAGTCCTGCAAGTCCAATTAAATGTCAAGAGAATACTATATCAACTATTAGAACTAATGTATTAGGTACATTAAATGTTCTTAAATTAGCGAAAAAAAATAACGCAATAATGTTTCATGCATCAACTTCAGAAGTGTATGGGGATCCAGCAGTACACCCTCAATCAGAAGACTACCTTGGAAATGTAAATTGTTTTGGTCCTCGATCTTGCTATAATGAAGGAAAAAGAAGTGCTGAAGCATTATGTTATGATTATATTCGCAATCATAATACACATGTTAGAATTGGTAGAATATTCAATACCTATGGTCCAAGAATGCAAGTTGACGATGGTCGTGTCGTTTCAAATTTTGTATGTCAATCAATAAAAGGTAAAAGAATAACTGTTCATGGTGATGGTTCACAAACTCGATCGTTTTGTTATATTGATGATCTTGTGTCCGGGGTAATTAGGTTAGTGAATTACGATAGATACTTTTTATCTCCTTTTAATTTAGGTAATCCAGAAGAGATCTCAATACTTCAATTGGCGAATGTAGTATTGGACTTGACACAAAGTAGCACTTCTATTACCTATTTAAATCGACCAATTGATGATCCAAATAGAAGGTGCCCAGATGTTGATAAAATTAAAAAGGCAATAGGTTGGGCACCTACGACTAATTTAATTGAGGGACTAAAGAACACTATTCGTTACTTTGAAAGGATAATAGATACTGATGAGTCCAGTTCATTGTTACACGGAGTGGGGTAAACTTCAGGAGGTCATAATAGCCTCATGTTACAATTTTAATGTAGCAGGTAAAGATTTGAGTTTTAAATTATTATATCATGATAATGTAAAGTATTGTCAAGATAATCCAATATTTTGGGACAAAACAGATTATTCTAAAGCGAACGCTAGATTTGTGGACGAACGAGAAGAAGATTTAGCAGGTTTAGAAGAAGTGTTAATTAAATTTGGTGTAACGGTTAGAAAGCCTAAGAGATTAGATAAATTAGTTAGATTTAAAACTCCTTATTGGGAGGGAATGTGTAAACCAGTTGATAATCCTAGAGATCAAGTGTTAATAGCTGGTGAGGAAATAATTGAAACTCCACATCTTAATAGATGTAGATTCTTTGAGAATGATTTACTTAAAGACATATTTTATGAGTATTGGAGAAAGGGTGTAAACTGGGTTTCTGCTCCAAAACCCATGATGTTAGACGAATCTTTTGATACATCGTATATTAATGATCAAGGATTTAATTATGCTGTACATAATGATGCAAACAAGTTTGAGATTATGTTTGATGCTGCTAATTGTTTTAAATTCGGTAAGCACATAGTCATGAATGCATCAACTGCAAATCATAGAATGGGAGTACGGTGGTTACGGCAGTATCTTGAAGGAAAATTTGAAATTCATATGGTAGAATTAACTGATAGTCATATTGATGGATGTTTTATGCCACTTCGACCTGGTGTTTTGCTTATTGACCCTGATAATATGAAAGAGAAATTAGATAAACTACCAGGGCCTCTTAAAAAATGGGATAAAATATTCATGACTCCTGATGATAAAGATAAAACTCAATACACAGATAATGAGTTGATTTTAACAAGCACAGGTATTAATGTGAATGTTCTCCCTATTGACGAAGAACATGTGATTATTAATCAGGATTCTCCGAATGCAATCAAAATGTTAGAGAAGAAAGGATTTACTCCTGTTCCTATCAGATTCAGACATAGTCGATTATTTGCCGGAGGAATACATTGTGCTACTCTTGATATAAGGAGAGATGATTCACCGGAGGATTATTTCGAATGACAAGATGGCGGGAACTAGAAATAGAATTAACAACTATATGTAACGCTAAATGTCCTTTCTGTAATAGATCACAATTGGTAGATTTAGAACCAATTAATTTGGATTTTAACATATTCCATAAAATACCATTTGATCAATTTGAATTTATTGGGTTATGTGGTAATCGTGGAGATCCAATATTCTATCCTAGACTTTTTGATTTAATTACTTATATCAAAGATGTTTCGCATAACAATACAAGTGTAACCATACAGACTAATGGGAGCGTTCATGATTTTGGTTGGTGGGCAGAGCTTGGTGAATTAATAAGATACCATAAGAATAATCATATTATATTTGCTGTGGATGGGTTAAATGACACTCATAGTTTACACAGAGTTGGTACAGATTTTAATCGGATAGTTCAAAATATTGATGCATTTATAATGAGTGGTGGAAACGCTATAATTCAGTTTATTGTTTTTAAACATAATGAACATCAATTAGAAGATGTCAAACAGTTAGCTGAAGATATAGGTTGTGTAGGGTTTTGGACAAGACAGTCAAGATGTTTCACAGATGAATTACAACGACCTCTTATTTCTTATAATACAACAAGAACTGAGTTAAATAATCAAAATACAGATAAAGATATAGTTTGTGATATGATCCATCGTGATAAATATTATCTAACTGTTTATGGAGAAATCAGACCTTGTTGTTTTATGGGAGATGATAACTATGTTGATGATTTTACTCTTTTCTTTAAAAGTCAAATTAAAGATCTAATTGGGTTAAAATATATATCAGATTATAAGAAAGAACCAACTGAGAATAACTTATACTATAACTCTTTTAATGATGCTATAGATAGCGGATATATTAAATCAATTCGTAAACACTATGAGCATATTTATAGATGTAAAGAAAAATGTCACACTAATTTTAATGAGATAGTTGATCATGAGCGATTATAAGCCTTACGAAGTAACAAAATTAGAAATAGGATTAACTACAAGATGTAATGGACATTGCAGATTTTGTCATAGAGTACTGACAGAATTTAAAGATATTATTGATTTACCTAAATGGGTTGTTTTTAAATTGTTAAAAGAGATTCATGAAGATAACAGTTTAGAATATATTAATTTCATTGGAGGAAGAGGAGAATCAATTTTTCATCCCGAGTTTCTGTCTATAGTCAAAGAAATACATAAAACATATCCAATCACAAAACTGGTAATGCATACAAATGGATCAATTTACGATTATACTTGGTGGAAAGATTTGGCTTCAACGATGCAGTTAATATATTTTGGATTGGATGGTATAGGAGAAACTAATAAATTATATCGTTTAAAGCATGGTGACATTATCCTAAATAATATGAAGGGATTCATTGCTGGTGGAGGAGAAGCTATTTGGCAATTTATTTTGTTTAAGCATAATGAGCATCAAGTTGAAGATGCTAAGAAATTAGCTAAAGATATAGGATGTAAGGAATTCTTATTGATAAATAGTCGAATGTATGATGATGTTATACAACGGCCTTCAAATAATGACAAAACAAAATTTGAGTTAAATAAGATATTTAATAAAGTTAAACGGCCCGTCGAATGCAAATCGAGAAAGCGCGGATTAACATATCTTAATAGTGCTGGAGAGTTATGGATATGTAATCAGAAAAATTGCTCAACACAAAACGAAATATACCGTAGAAATAGAGGGTTAGAGCATGGTAGCGATTTTGTTGACATGTATCTTCGTAATAGAGATAAGTTGCAAGTAAGGACAAATCATTATAAAGATATAATGAGTAGTGAATATTATGAAGATATTTTAATGAATCTTAATTATCATGCAAATTGCAGAGTTTATTGTACTCTCAGCCCAAGGATAGTTGAATTTCTAAATAGGAGATCTTATTCCTTTGAATAAACCTGTTTTAATGATACATGAGATAGAGAGACGATATTTAACTCTTAATCTATCTAATTATATTTTAACATTTGATGACGCATTATATAGTCAATATTATTATTGGCCAATATTATCTACATTTAATACACAAAAGATTCTATTTGTGTCAGGAGCGTTAATCAATAATTTTCCGAAAAGACCATATTTTACTGGAGAATTTAAGACTTTCCCAACTTGCTTTGAAGCTATGTCTCGATGGGAAGAAACTGGCAACTTGTTTGATTATATGCTTGTCGATGAAATTAAAGTGTTAGTAAGAGAATCATCGGATCTTATAATTGGTGGACACGGATATTCTCATATTAGAACGTATAGCACACGGTTACAAGAAAAAGTAGAAGAAATAAAGAGGGACACAGAATTGATGTTAGAATGGTTTGAGATAAATTTAGGTTTCTTACCGATTCATTATTGTTTTCCTTTTAATAATGAAGAATTTTTAATGAAAGAGATTCTTAAGGAATACGGGTTTAAACATTTTTACGGAGGGGAGAGAATAAATATTGAGGACCTGTGATGTATGTTTAACTATGATGTTTCGTGAGGAACTATCTGGACATTTTTATGAATGTTTTGAATATTATATGGTTCTTAAAGAACATTTTGACACACTAATATTTTTAGTCCATGGATATGATAAAGATGTATTCATGACAGCTATTAAAGATAAATATGATTTAAGCAAAGATGAATTAATTGAATTAAATGAGAATTTAATAGTTGAAACACATAGAGGATTCTTTGAAAAAAACATTTATCAAAAACTTGCAAGTAAAGTATTCTTTTATGTTGAATTATACGATTATAATGATTTATTAGATTCAAATCAGGTCATACTTACAAACCATATTGCAGGGTTTAGATGTGCCGAAGATTTGTATAGAGTAGATAATCATTCTCGTAAGATACATATTCTCCAGGATACTCGAATTTATAATAATACATATTCTAATCATTATACTTATCATTATGTTAAAAAGATATTGTTTGATAGATTTAATCTTATTGAGAAGAGAAATCTAGATAATTCTGCTTGGATTTATATGCCACCAGGAGCAAGGATTCAATCAGAAGAATATGTTTATGATGTAATTAATAAATATTCGTTCTTTGATAAGTATATTCTCCTATCAAGTTTAAAAATAGATCATCCAAAGATTGAATGTTATGATAAACATGTTCCTTTTGTTTTTGAAAACTTTGATACTTATATTTATGGTCCTGTTTCTAGAAAATTTGATTGTTCTTCAAGAATTATAACAGAATGTGCTTACTTTGGTAAAAATATCATTTTTAATATTGATTATGAAGATGAAGGTCTCAAATGGAGAAGAAAGGATATTGAGACAGGAGTACATACTCTAACATTAGAGGAAAATGATGAGATCATTAAGATTATACGGGGAATACTAAATGCCAAGTAAACAGACTATAACGTTTCTTCTATTTGATAAATGTTGTATCAACGGATCATTATTTGATAACTTTGAATATTATTGTCTTTTTCATAAAGTGTTTGGAGATAGAGCTAGTGTAATTTATAAAATATATACAGAATTTACTAGAGATCAGGTAGTTCAAATATTATCGGATAGATATATTGATTTACCTCAAATTGTTTGGGATAATTTAATAGTTCAAGATATTGTTATCAATACAACTGTCAAAGATCCATATATTTCTCAAGTATTGTTTTGTGCGACTAACTCTGATGTTTATTGGTTTCTTGATCATGGTAATAAGCTTATTACAGTTAATACAGTAACATTGGCTGATATTAAAGAAACTCATGAACGAGCAAAAAGATACTATAAAACTTATCGTACTATGTACGATGATAGAATATTTGAGTTTAATGATTTTGGTGAACCTTATCGTAAGAAATTATATTTCGATATTTTTAAGAAGAAAGAATATGGTGCGAAATATGATTATATGATAAATTTATCTATCCCTCAGCGAGTGTTTCCAAAGATGTTAATGATGGAACTATTTGAACAATATGATGGAGAAATTGCAATTTACGTCGGAAAGAGAAATTGGAAATATTATCTTTGGGCAAATAAAATTGATAACGTTCATTTATTAGTACCTCCAATTGAAGACTTTATGGGTATGTTTCATACTCTTATATATGTTCCTTATAATGATGGATGGGATGCTACACCTCGTTTAATCCCTGAGTGTAAGTTTTATGGTAAGAAAGTAGTATACCATGATATAGTCGAATCAGTTAAAGCTGGAGGATATTATAGATCATTAGATACGGAACAAAATTTTGAAGGGTTGTGGTTGAGAGAAGATGATGAAATTATTAAATTAGTGGAGACATTGTTGAAATGAAGATTCTGATTTTGCATTATTATCTTAGTATCGTTGATGGAGTTATGACTTCATTAATTGATTTATATCAAAATCTAAGAATGTTTAGAAATGATATTACATTTAATATAATATGTCCAGAATTATATCTTCTTGACCCACAATACCCGGATAATAATATATATTATAATATTCCTTTAGCAGAAACAAAGTTGTTTAGATATGATAATAAAGAAACAACAGATTGTGAACCATTGAGTATAGATAACCCTACTGCTAAATATGGTATTACTCCTGAAATCCCATTTCTTAGAAATAATCGTTGTTTTGGAGATTTAGGATTGTATTCCTGCTTAACCGAGGATAAAGAATTTGAGGCAGATACGATAATATGTTCTGCTAGATTACTTTATGAAATTTATGCAGGGAAACCGATTAGTATTAATTGTAAGCGATTAATTGTGATGGATAGTTTAGATTTGACTAAATCAAAACTTGGTATATTTTCTGATTTATGTCATATTCTTAAATTTGATTATAATGTATTTCTGGTTAATCCTTGCAATCACGTACCTACTACATGCAAACAATATACATACTATCAGAAATTCAATATAAAACGTTTCGAATTTATGCCCTGGCTACATGATACGTTTACTTATAGGCGAACAGAGAGACGGAATAGTAAGATTGCCGACGGCCGACATCTAGAGAATATGGGTCGGGTTATCTTCGAGCATTTATATAAAAACAAGATCGTTAATTACTATACTGATGGTATGTTTATGCGAGATGGGCTATACTATTATTTAAGGTTATTCGGGATAGATGGTGAGATTAATCATATTCCGTTAGATATAGAATCAGAAGAAGTAAAAGAAGAGTTATTTATGTCTGAAAATGATTTATTACTCGATATTTTGTAGAGAAGGAGATTGTGCCTAATATGGAGAGATTAATACAGTTAATTTCAATTAACAATGGACTTATAACAGAATTAAGAAGGTCCACGACTAGCATTATACGGCAGTTTTTGAGAAATCATGGATATAATGCCGAATGCAAAGATTATTATTATATTATGTATAGTAGGTATAATAGGACTGAATATCATTCGTATGTTGCAGAGATAGCGGATGTACCTAAATTTATTCCTATGATCCAAAATTATAAGAATCATGAAAAATCTCTTTTGAAAGGTATAGAGGACGAATTCACTGAACATCAAATGATAATAATTAATCGTATTAATGATGATGTTGAAGCATTAACTATTCCAGATAATAGTGTCTTCGGATTCAGTTGTACTTATATATCCCATTTCTACACTTCTTATTATGCGCTAATGTTGAGAAGAAAAAACCCGAATATAAAGATTGTATTTGGTGGGTATCATATGGGGTTTGGTGATAACAATCGAGATTTTACTTTAGCTAGCGGAATTGCTGATGTAGTTGTTAAAGATGATGGTTGCCAACCCATGCTTGATGTTATAGAAGGCAGATTAACTCATGGGATAGTGACAGGTGTATTTAGTAAAGATGTTACATGGCCTATACTTAGCCGCCTTGAAGTTCATATGTCTAAAAAGATAATTCCATCTGTTACCTCGGTAGGTTGTCCAAATCAATGTGCGTTTTGTGCCAGCAGCAGACCATATACAACTTATAATTTAGATGATATGTATGAATATCTAAAAATGATGAGAAAAACAACCGGATTCACTGGCATTGAAATGGCGGATGACAACATAAATGCAACAGAAGCTAGAGGCCTTAGAATCTGTGACATGATAGAAAGAGTTGGTGTTGAGCATTGGCATTGTTTTGGTGTTCCTAGAAATTTAACAGATAAACTTATTAAAGCATTAAAGAAATCAAACGCTGTTAGTATATTCTTAGGTGCCGAAGGGTTTAGTGATGATGTTTATGAACTTATGAATAAAGCATCGGGACAGACTAAAGATAATGCTATTGATGCTATTGATCGTGTTTGTTCACATGAAGTAATGGCTTGTGTTGGTATTATTGTAGGATTACCTGGTGAGACAGATGAAGACGATAAGATTCGTTACGAGATATGCGAAGGGTTTTATAAGAAATACGGATACTTATTTGATCTTTTAGCTACTACATTTAAACTCTTTCCTAACTCTCGAATTTATCAAGAACCAGATGTGTTTGGTGTTACTCTTGAACCTTGGGATAATAAATATATAGATGCTATCCCTGAACTTAGTCCTATTCTAGCAAAGGTTCCAAAGAAGTTTGCTATTGAAGGAATTGATAGGAAAGTTGCTAGAGAGCGTATGGAAAAGCTTAGAGCTGCCTGTCCAACAACTGGTATGGCTAAGTGGGATGCAGATAAGAAGTACGCCGAAAAGGGAGCATTTGACGATGATGTTTAGGAGGTAGTAATTTAATGGATAGATTAATACAATTAATTTCGATTAATAATGGACTTATAACGGAATTAAGAAAATCAAATACAGGTATTATACAGCAGTATTTAAAGAATCATGGGTATAATGCCGAATGCAAAGATTATTATTATTTTATGTATAGCATATATAGCAAAATTGAATATAATTCCTATGTTGCAGAGATAGCAGATTTACCTAGATTTATAACAATGATTAAAAACTATAGATCAGATAATGATAATTTTATAGATGGCATAGAGGATGATTTTAGTGAATATCAGCTTAACATCCTGGCAGATATTGATAAAGATGTCGATCAATTAATGATTCCTAATAATAGTATTTTTGGTTTCACTGTAACATATATCACTTATTTTTATATTAGCTATTATGCATTAAAATTAAGAAACAAAAACCCAAATATAACCATTGTATTTGGTGGATACCATATGGATCTTAGTGGCAATATTAGAGACTTTACTCTAAAGAGCGGTATAGCTGATGTAGTTGTTAAAGATGATGGTTGTCAACCTATGTTAGACATTATTGAAGGGAGATTAACTCATGGGAGTGTAACAGGAACATTCAATAAAGATATGACTTGGCCTGAACTTAATAGAACGGATGTAATACGATCTCGTTATACTATACCTTTTGTTACATCAGTAGGGTGTCCTAATAAATGTGCGTTTTGTGCCAGCAGTAGACCTTATGTTAGATATGAGTTAGATAACATGTATGAATATTTAATGAGGACAAAGAAGAGAACTAATTTCACCGGTATTGAAATGGAAGATGATATCATAAATCCTACAGAAGCTAGAGGTCTTAAAATTTGTGATATGATAGAAAAAGTTGGTGTAGAACACTGGCATAGCTTTGGTTTACCTAGAATGGTTACTAAAGACTTTGCGGATGGATTATCAAGGTCAGGGGCAGGGAGCATATTTTTAGGTGTAGAAGGATTTAGTGACAGATTATATGCACTTATGAAGAAAGCACATAATCAAAACACTGAAAATTCTATGAAAGCAATTACTCGAGTTGTTGAAAGAAATATAACATGCAATGTAGGATTAATTGTTGGATTACCAGGCGAGAGTGATGAAGACGATGCTGTTCGTTTTAAAATATGTGGAGAATTTAAAGAGAAATATGATACTCTTTTTAACCTTTGTCCAACTGTGTTTAAAGTCTTTCCTAATTCAAATGTGTACACAACCCCTGATTTATTTGGTATAACTTTTACAAGTTGGGAAGATGAATATATTGATGCATTACCTGATCTTAGTGATATTGTAGTTAATATACCAAAGAAGTTCAGTATAGATGGGTTACCAAGATCAGTTGCTAAAGAAAGAGTAGATCGATTAAGATCTGCGTATTGCCACAAAATGTTTGCTAATAATATAGGAGAGAACGATAAACAGTACGCCGAAAAGGGAGCATTTGATGACGACGTCGTTTAAAATAGACTTTAGAAATCAAATTGAACAACACCAACATATGGATTTATTGACAAGAAGATCAAGATTGTTTACGGGATATTTATGTAATATTAAATGCAAATTTTGTTTCTATAAAGATTTGAAACATGTCGATATGAAGGATGAAATATCTGATCAATTACATGCTGGATTTTCATATGGTATAAAAGATTGGGACATAAGTGGAGGAGAACCAACAATGTTACCTTATTGGTTTCTCCTTTTATCATATATGAAAGATGAACTTGGTGCTGATCGAATAGCTGTAATAACAAATGGGTATGAATTGTCGGATATTAATTTTTTTGAAGAAAGTATTGATTGTGGACTTAATGAAGTATTATTTTCTTTACATGGCAGTTGTGAAGAAGTACATGATGGTATGACTGGTGTTAAAGGATCATATAGAAAAATAAGAAAAGCTATTGATCATGCAATGAAGCTAGGAGTATTTATTCGTATCAACACTGTGGTTGCTAAAGATAATTATAAAGACATTCCTAAAATTGCCGAATTAGCAAATCAAATTAATCCCGAATGTTTTAACTTTCTTCCTTTTAGACTAGAGAATACAGCGTCTCAAGATAATATGGTAACATTTACAGAGAGTATGCCGTATGTTAAAGAATCAATTGACATTCTTGATAAGAAGATGAGAATAAATGTTCGGTATGTTCCATTTTGTGTTATGGAAGGATATGAGAAGTATCTTTGCATGTATAAACAGAGGATGTTTGATCCTTATGAATGGAGTGAACATATAATACATTGGTCCGAGAAGATACGGCATGGGCAATCTCCACCTCCATTAGAGTTAAATGGGTCTAAATGGGATTTAGAAACAAATGCAATACAAAGCACTTTACGTTCTATCACTATTCAACCATTTTGTTGTCTTAAATGCAGTTACCTATATATCTGTGATTGTATATGGGCCACATATGACTCTAAATGGGGAACAGAAGAATTTAAGACAGTTTATGGAGATAGGGTTACAGACATTCTATATTTTAAAGGTATATCAGATGGACATCTTAGAAGTAGGGCATCACGACTTTAAAAAAATTAATGATCTTTTCTATCTACATTGGTCAGTAACTAATTTATGTAACTATCAATGTGACTATTGTGGTGTATATAAAACAGAAAATTTAGTTAATAAAGATAAATGGCAACAAATTGTTAAATATATAAATTTCATATCTAATAATCACACAATGGAGACAGTTTTATTTGGTGGAGAGTCTTCAATACATCCTGATATCATAGAAATAGTTAATAGTATCAATTCGAATATAATATTTCTCACTAATCTATCAATGGAATTAGGCTTTTATAAAGAATTAGTGAAGACAAAAAACTATTTAAAGGTTGTTCCTTCTTACCACCATTTAAAAGCAGATAAAAAGAAATTTTTAATTATTGTTAAGTATCTTTTAGATTATGTCCCATTTTTAAAAATAAAAGTAATGTGGGACTCAAGGTGTAAGAACGATATATTGAATGTTTATCATGAATTTAAAAAATTAGAAACATATCACACTAACTTTAAGTGCAGTCTAGATTTAGTGTATAATGATGACTGTGGTGGTGATTGGAATGATAATGATTTAACATATTTTGATAGGATACAAAATGATAATTCCCATGCGATCGTAATTAAGAACGATGATGGAACAATAACAACGAAACGTATGGGTTATAATTCAATTAGAAGATTATCTGGTGGGTTTCCTGAACATTACTCGTATACTTGTAGTTGTGGCAGAAATGGATTGTTTATAGAATCTAATGGTGATGTATTTTATTGTCAGACTATGAAGAATGAAGGAAAACCAATTTTTAACTTGTTTAATGCTGATTATAATGATTATTTAGATATGTTCAATAAAGATATTATATGCCGGGCAAAAGGATTTTGTTGTGAAGTAGTTGTTCCAAGAAGAAGATTACCTAATAAAATAAGAGAGCGTCTTAAATGAAAAAAGTAGAGGTCTTAGAAGTTGGGTTGAAAACAATGTTTGAGAACCCAAATATATTATATGCATATTGGTTTGTTACTGGTAATTGTAATTATAAATGTGATTATTGTGATGTTTTCAGAAATGAAAAGTTAGCAACATGGGAGACGAAGAAAAAAATAATAGAATTCTTTAATTACATGGATACAATTAGAGAACAAAAAGTATTGTTGTATGGTGGTGAACCAACTTGCGATTCAGATTTCTTAAAAATAGTGACGAAATTAAACAGTTATATTAGATTATTCACTAATCTTAGTCAGGATCTTGATTTCTTTAAAAAGTTATTGTCTATACGATCTGATATGACAATATCAATCTCATACCATATATACAAAGTAAATAAAGATATGTTTCTTAAGAAATTAGGGTATCTGCTTGGCTCGGATGTCAAAAAGATTCGTATGAAGATTATGGCAGATTCCCGTCGAAAGGAACAATCTATTGAAGAGTATAAGTTCTTTAAAAAATTTGAAAGTCGTACAGGATACGAATGTTTTATCGATCTTGTGTTACCAAATCAAATCGGTGACACTGGTGCAGATTGGAAACCAGAAGATTTAGATTGGTTTTTACCATTACAAGATTATGAAGTTCTTCGTTTAAAGTATTTAGAGGATGGTATAGAAAAAGAACGAGATGTATCTTGGAATGAAATGAGAACAACAATGTTAGAATCAAACAACTACTATAAATGTGGTGCCGCCGGAAAGAACCTCATTTTTGTTAATTCTAATGCAGATGTGTTTCCCTGTAAAAGTCATATCACGCCTATTCTTAATCTAGTTAAAGAAAATTTTAAGGATTATCTAAATCATTTTGAAGATGGGATGATATGTGATTTTATGGGGTTTTGTTGTGAAACAGAATTTCCAAAGACATTGGTTCTTAGAAGGAAGAATAATGAACCAGATAAAAATATTAGGAGTAGGCTCCACCATGTTAATAGAGGAGAAGAACTCATTCTTTTCCCATTGGGACATAACAAGTCGCTGCAATTATAGGTGTCATTATTGTACATATGAGAATAGACACGAACAATTTTATACCTATGAACATAAATCAAGAATAATAGAATTTTATAATTATCTATATGAGAATTATGATCTTGACCTTATTTTGTTTGGTGGAGAGCCAACCATCGATCCACATTTCTTTAAAATATTAAGTCAACTTAAAAAATCAAAATATCCTCTTCAAGTCTTTACAAATCTTGGTATGCCTTTAGATTTTTACAAAACGATGATTGAAATAAGAAGAGATATAAAGATATTAGGGTCGTATCATTACGAATTCTCTAACAATGGAAGATTCTTAGAGAATGCTTTATTTCTAGCGAAACATGTTAATTTTGTTCAAGTAAAAGTAATGTGGGATTCAAGATACAAAGAAGAAATTAAAAGACTGTATCAAGAATTTAAAGAAATGGAGAACGTTCAAGCTAATCTTAATTGTTCTATTGATATAATCTATCATCCAGATCAGAAATTCGATATGGAAGATTTACGATGGTATATCTCTCAACAAGAGCATAATGATGTTCTCCAAAAATATCAAATAAAATATGATGATAACGGACAAATTGTTGAAAAAAATGTCTCTTTTAACGAAATAAAACTGTATTGTGAAGGTAAAGCGAATTATAAACACTTCAGGTGCCAATGTGGACGAAAGAATCTAATAGTGTGTTCTAATGGAGATGTTCATTACTGTTTAACAATGAGAAAAAATCATAGACCACCTATATTAAATCTCATTAAAGATAATTTTAGAGAACATCTTTATATTTTTAATCATCCCATAATGTGTCAGGAAGACAACTGTTATTCAGAAGTGTGTGTACCGAAGAAAAGGATCATCTCAGATGAGCTTGAAAGGGCAATTAAATGCCGAAATTAATATGTGTAGTATTAGGAGAAAGGTGCAATTGGACCTGTGGATATTGTGATCGTCCTAGAATACAGGATATAAAGAGTGTTGATCGTAGTTATTTAATTAAATATTATTTCAAGATTGCTAGATGGGCAAAGGAGAACAATATACCTTTGCATATATCTGGTGGTGAAACTGGATTAATCCCAGAACATATATTAGAACATATTTTCTCATACAACTATCCTGTTGTAGTAGAAACAAATGGAGAATTCTTTAAGAAAGGATATTTCGAAAAATATTATGATGATATTGATAGAGTAATATATCATTGTGTATCAGAATTAGATCAGGAAATAGAAATTGATATAATCAATCGTAAAGTAACACACTTGATTGTTATTCATAGAAAGAATGTTAAATTACTTAAAGGTTTCCTAAAAAAGAATTACAAACTAGGTATGAAATTGTGGTTTCAATATTTTTACACAAAGGTTCCTGATGATCAAACTGAATATGCTTTGCAACCAAAAGATTATGTTTATTTAATCAAAACATTTCCAAGTTTCGTCAATAAAGAAGAATTGTTTTCTAGAGGACTACATTACTACAATGAAAAGAAATTAAATCAACTTAGAGAACGATGCTTTAGAAAATTACACTTTGTTGGTTTTGATTTAGTTAATAAAAGGATCAAATTTTGTAAACAAAGTCATTCATATACAGCACATACTGAATTAAATGATGATAATTTTGACAAATTAATTAAAGGGGAATTAATAAATAATCAACCTATAGACCCCATTTGTCAGAATTGTATAGAGGTGTTAAGATATGAGTTACATTAATATTCTTTGTCCGGAAGGAAAATAGTAATGGATCAAACGCCGTATGATGTATTAGGTGTTGATAGCAGTGTTAAACAAGAAGATCTAAGAGGAATATATAGAGAATTAATACAAAAATACCATCCTGATAAAGTTGCTACTGAAAGTGAAGATGTAAAAGCTGATGCGGAAGAAAAATATGATGCTATTAATGAAGCTTATACTCTCTTAAAGCATCCAGAGAAAAGAAGACTTTATGATGAGACTGGATATACAGACCCACCCGAGGGAAAAATTAGATCCTCTGTTCAAACAATACTTCGAACCTTATTAAATTCATATTTAGCGAGGGGAGAAGAAATATTCACATTAGATTTGATAAATGAAATTAATGATTATTGTGCTAATCAGATTGTTGTCTGTAAAAAAAATATTAAAGATTTAAGAATTAAAAAATCATTCTTAGTTAGAGTAATTCAAAAGTTTAGAAAGAAACCTACATTAAAAGTGGATTTTCTTTCTAATATATTCATAGGGGAAATGAACTCAATAGACATCTCAATCAATGCACAGCTTGAGTCTATATTGATATTTGGTCAAGTCAAAAGTGTTATAACCGCATATGAGTTCGACTTTATGAAAGTAATTGAAGGTGGCGAACTACATATTCCTAAAAATAGAGTGGTGCTAGGGAATATATTCGAATTAGCGGGAGTAACAAAAAGTGGTTAACATCGACAGTGGGACAATAGTAATGACAAAAGTGATCTTAGAATACACTAATTATTTATTCATGCTCATTATAATATTGTATTTAATTAAAATTGTAAAGAACCTAAGACAACAAAAGGTTAGAAATATTATCATTGGTGTATGTCTCATAGTATTTGGCGCGGCAGTTGAAGTAAGTTACCATTTTGATGCATTTAATAAGTTTGTCAAATTAGGTAGCAGCGATTTAGAGCAATATGTTCAAGACTTTGCCGGATTCTTATTTGCCGTACTATTCTTGATGTTAGGAATATTTATTATAGAATTTGGGCTTAAAGAGAGTAAACTTCAGTCGCAATTTGAAGAAAATGAAGGAACCAAAGAATTGTTATCTGCAGTTCTCAATACGACAAGCCATGGTATTTGTTTTGTGCAAAACGATAAGAATCGTTGGGGCAATGAATCTATGACCAAGATTCTCGGATATAAACCTAATGAAGTAGTAGGATATAGGTCTAGATTTTTGTATGAAGATAAAGCTGAATTCATTAAAGTTAATAATGAAGTAAGAAGTCAGTTTCATAGGAAGGGTCAGGTTGTATTAGAGCATGAATTTCTTCATAAAGACGGACAACGTGTTCCTTGCATTTTAATAGGTAATATGATTGATAGAGTTCGGTCAGAGAAAGGATATATTTATTCTTTTACTGATGTAACAGATTATAAAGAAGCAATGGAGCAATTACGAGAAAGTGAAGAGAAATATAGAACGATTATCGAGAACACTGATGAGGGGTATTATGAAGTTGATTTAAAAGGTAAATTCACTTTTGTAAATACTGCAGCGTTAACTATATTTCATTTCAATGATGATAAGATTTTAGGCAAGAAGTTCACTGATTTCTTTCCTGTTAAAACTGCTGATGTATTAAAACAAATATTTGTGAATGCATATAAGATGAATCAAGATTTAAGAAATATTCATTGGAAGTTTAAAGGGCAAGATGAAATAAGACATATTGAGTCTAGTATATTTATTAAAAGATCAAAAGATGGTAATCCTGTTGGTTTTCGTGGAGTAATACGTGACATCACAGAACGCCATAAGATTCAAGAGCAACTTGCCGAAAGTCAAAGACTTTCTTCTCTTGGAGAAATGGCTGCCGGAATTGCCCATGAAATTAATAATCCTATCACAGGAATTATCACTTATGGTGAACTTCTTAAAGACATTTTAATGGCGAACTCTGAAGAATATGGGTATGGAAACGAAATAGTTAGAGAAGGGAATAGGATTGCTAAGATTGTTAAGAATCTTCTTGCGTTTGCTAGGAGAGAGGAAGTAGATAAAACTCCAAATGATATTAAAGAAGTAGTATTAGATTCTGTAGCTTTGTTTAAAGCAAATCTAAAGAAACATGGAGTTTCTCTTGATATTGATATACCTGAGTATTTAGAAATGATTATGTGCAGCAAATCACAGATACAACAAGTTCTTCTTAATCTAATGAGTAATTCTATTTATGCATTAAATGAAAAGTATCCTAATATCGAAGAGATTGATAAGATTATTGATATTAAAGTTAGCGAACATAATAAATATTTACGATTAATCTTTAAAGATCACGGGCCTGGTATACCTAAAGATGCAATAAAAAGAATATTTGAACCATTCTTTACAACAAAGAGACCAGACTTTGGTACAGGATTAGGCCTTTCAATTAGTTATGGCATCATAAAAGATCATAAAGGTGAAATCAGAATAGAGAGTGAGGAAGGGAAATGGACTAAATTCACTATTGATCTTCCAAAAGCTGTTCATCTCTAAGGAGCTTATATTATGGCAAAAGTGTTAATTGTCGATGATGAGAGATCGATACGATTTTCTTTTAAATCGATTCTTTCAAAGCAAAAGCATGTTGTTGATACTGCTGAAAATTGGGGAGAAGCAAAAGGATTTATTGGTAAACAAGATTATGATGTTGTATTTCTAGATATATTGATGCCTAAAATTAGTGGTTTAAAAATATTAAAAGCTATTAAAGATGCTCGTCCAGATACATTAGTAATCATGATGACTGGAGAACCTACTGTTGAATCAAGTCAACAAGCCCTACGATATGGAGCAACTGATTATCTTACAAAGCCAGTTAGTCGTGACACTCTTCTTCAAATCTGTAATCGTGCAGTAGAAAGAAAAACGTTACTCACAGAGCAACGTAAATTAGAGAAGGCTAATAAAGAGTCTCAAACGAAACTCGAAGAAGCTATTGCACAATTAGCAGCGGGTGATGAGTGTAATGTCAAAGATGATGATTATTTAAGTATGGCTCAGAAGTTAGTTGATCATCAAAAAGACCTTAATAGTAAGATGACCAGTGTAAGATCTAAACTTGTCGATGCAGTGAAATCTATCCAAAGACGGGATGAGGAATAGTTATGGACCCAATAAAGTTACCAGGTGTCTTAGTAGTTGATGATGAACCGGAAGTCGTCGAACTATTTAGAATGACACTAGAAAGAGAAGAGTATCGAGTTCTCACATCTTTGGATTATCGTAGTGCAATACAGACTGTTGAGGAAGAGGATATTGATTTAGTAATAGCAGATATATATTTACAACCAGGAAGTGCTTTTGACGGTATGACTGTCGCACAATATGCTAAAAAGAAAGATAACAATATCCAGATTATAATTATTACTGCTAGACCAAATATTGATAGTCTTAAGAAAGCTGGCTCGATAGACGTTTACGACTATTTAGAGAAACCTGTACAGATTCCAGGTATAACCCGTGCATCTGCTCGTGCAATTGAAAAGAAGATTCTTCTTGATGAACGTGATGAATTAAAAAGATCTCTTGACTTTGTTAGAGATCAATTGAATAAAAATAAAGAAACGTTTCTTAAATTCACACGAGAATTAGAGGAAGATAAAGAAAAGTCAGAAAAGAAATTAGATGGAGATAGAGAGAAGTTGCGCAAAGCAGTTGAAAATATTAAATTAGGGGTTGAATAGTATGCCAAATGACAAAGATAAGGGAGAAGGGCTTGTTTCAGAGGGAATAGTACAACTCCTCTTCTCACAAGTTAAAGATTCTAATGACGGGAATACTGAGGCGATAAAGGAATTAACTATCGCTATAACAGAATTACTGAAAGCAATAGGATCAACTCCGTCAGATACGATTATTAAATTAGATACTGTTATTGAACAACAAAGAAAAATATTGTCCAACTTTTCTAAATTCTTTTGGTCTGTGGGAATTATTATTGGGGTGATTGGTATTGTGATGACAATTATTACATTTTTAAAATCATGGTTCCCCCAAGGTCCACCAGCTAATTTCCCAGGATAAGATTAAATACTAATCAAATATAAATGTTTTAGGAGGCGTAATAAAGATGGTTGAAAATAATCAAACACAACAGGCACCAGCAACACCTCAAATGTTTCAATTAATTATTTCAGGCGAGGAAGCAGGATTGATTCTCAATAAATTGAATGTTGCAAGTTTTACAGGGTTTAAAGAAGCAAGTATGGCTACTACTATCTTTGCGAAGATACAATCAGCGCAAAAAGTAACTGCAGGACCAGTAAGACCACCTGGGCCTACTATTGTCCCTCCAGTTAAACCAGCAGGACCGGATCTTACTAGAGAAACAAAACCGGCATTTACTGCTCCACCGAAAGTAGAGGAAAAGACTGTTGATGCGATAACTGAGGTCGAAGATAATCGTCCAAGTGCTCCTTTAACTTCTCTTGATTCTGTTAGAGAAGGGCGAGAAGTATTAACCGAGGATGACACCACAGTAATACCTCCTGGTGATGATGATAGTATATTCTCGGTTATTGATCGATCAACAAAGAAAAGTGGAGTTAATGTAGGAGAAAGTGATATTTAATTGGATTAAGCTACGGGTTAAAATTCTGAGCGATCATGACCAAATGTGATGGGTCCTCAGCCCTTAGTATTTAATCCAAAGTGCGGGTAATTCGTGTGATCACTGGGCGCTTGCCACCCCCGGAAAGCGCGATCACAAATAGGTACTCTCGTAGCGATGCGCCCGCACGATTATATCTTGGCGGATGATTCGTTTTGTAGTTTTTTAGTCTAAACGGGGCGTGGTGGACCTGATTAGGCATCCTTTCCTATGAGATGATGATTCCGTCACAAAAAAAATGATGGATGAAGCCCCAATTATATGTGGGACTTCATCCAAACCAAAAATTATCAAATTATTTCTGGAGCTCGGTTACAAACCCCATTATTGTACTAATTTCTTTACAAAAACATTGAATATTAAATCAAGGAGAATTAAAATGTCGAAAACATTGAAGACGAGTGTGAGTGTAGTATTAACTGATGAAGATCAACAAAAAACCTCTAGGTTTATGGATAATATGATTATGCATGAACCTATTTCTCATGAAGCTGGCGAGGCAAATCTACCTGGACCAACAGTGGATCATAATTTGGCGTCAAATATCAATCAGATGGTCATCTTTTCTGATTCACCATTTAAAATCAAGGTTGGAAACACAACGAATCCTGAATTCTCTAATATGAAGTTCTTTGCTTATGATGGAGAATCGACAGATATCTTTGTTTCAAATGATGGTGTTGATCCAATTACATTGACATTCGCATCAGCTAAGTATTAATTTAAAGTGAGGTGATATTAATATGGACAACTATATGGGATCAACTTTATATATTGACAATGTCTGTGTAGGGTTATTGAATAGCTGTAATTGGGAATGCCCCTATTGTATTTCCTATAGTGGTGATACATTCAATGAAGAATTAATATTAAAAGAAGTTAGAAAGATTAAACATCTCTTTCCAAGTCATGTAGTGTCTGGAGGAGAACCAGGTCTATTGTCTCGAAACTTTTGGTCAAGATTCTTTACTACTGTTGGTGTTCCTGTAGAAATTTGTACTAATGGTACATTTATCATAAAGGGATATCATGAAATATTTAAAGAATATATTAAATCAATTGATATACATGCTGTTAGTTCTCCCTTTGTTAAAAGTGAGATAGATCAGAAAGTTATTGATGCGTATAAAGAGAATCCTCATTGGCAAATGAATATAGTTGTAGATAATCATAGTGCCGACTTCTTTGGTAAGTTTTTAGATAAATATCCAGATATTACATTTGTTCTAAATTTTGCCGACGGCGCACCAAAACTATATGATAAAAATTATAGTCGATCTATTGATAAGAAAGCTGCTGAAGATATTATAAAACAACTTAAGGGTCGTTCTGCATATAAAGAATACACCAATAGGATTATGTATGCTATTCTCAAAAATGATTTCGAAAACCTGAATAATTGGACACCAAAGAATCGAGCATTCGTTTCTGAGAAGAGTATATGACAATCATTTAAAACAATTAAATCAATACCTCCCTACCCTATTGATGTTATTGACACAAGTATAAGTGTTAACTTATATGTAAGGAACTAGATTATGACTGATCAAGATAAACAAGAAACTTCTGTATGTTGTAAGGAAAGACGGTCGGGTAAAGAACGAAGAGATGGGTTGTTATTACCTTATTGGAAAGCGTTTATAAAGAAGATGCTAGAGAATTTCTCGTCCGCGAAAATGTTAATATTCTTCTTTCCATTATTAACGTCACTGTTCTTTCTTTGGAAACTGTTCGGTATGCGAGATGAGTTTTTGGATTTTGTAATAAAACATCCAACTGCCGCTTCCGATGTAACTAAGTTTTTTAAAGTAGCAATGGACGGGTTTATAGCATGGTGCACCTTTACAGTTTCTTTAGGTGGCACAGTTATAGTTGTAAGAGAAACATTCAAAGTATCTAAGCTTAAAGCTCTAAAAGAAGATACTAAAGATACAGTAGCTGAGATAGATAATATGCAAAACTAAGAGAGAATATTATGTATACCTTCGAGTTCTTAGAAAACGCGTATTGGACCGTCGATGAAGAACTCAATATGGCTTACATACGGACTATTGGAGAGGAAACCGTCGACGCAGTTCTATTAAAGATAGACATTATGACTCAAGATCGGAGATGGAATGTAGATTCATTACTAATTAATGATTATGAAGATCTGAGTAGTGTAAAATTGAAGACAAGAGATATTCTTAGGATAACCACATTTCAAGAAAGTGTTAACAAAAGAATAGAGAAAAATAAATGGTATTTCTTGACATCAAATCTAATGCACTATGGCGTTATAAGAATGTATGCAACTTATATTAATAATCCCTCTGATCCACAAATAATCGTTCACAAGAAGATTAAACAGATTGAAGATGATAGACTAAGACAGTTTGCATCTGAATGTAGATATGATTGTAGAGTCTTTGAGAAGTTGACAGCAGATCCAAAAAAATAGAGATGCCCCGTTTAGTCGGGGTGTCTCTAAAAGGAAAACTAAAATGATATCAATAACTAAGATTATAGCGGAAAGAGATCTATCTCGAACTCTCGGGCTACAAAATTACAGAAGAGTAAATCCTCCCAATGTGAGTTTAGCTAAAGCGCCAATTGGTCTCAATAAAACACCAGTTCCTGGTAGGACTAAAAAACCAAGTTTAGCATCAGCTCAAATGGGAGTAAACAAAGGATAATCATATGGGTGTAAGTATAAAAGAATTAATAGAACGAGAATTCGAATGTGTTGTATGTAGACATAAAATGAGTATTGAAGTTAAGAAGGGTACAAGAGCGATTAGAAACTTTCATTGTATTGAATGTGAATGTACAAGACAATATTTCGCTACTGACACATTAAAACGAGTTGATGAGGAGAAGGACGAATGATTTCTATAACTCCATTATTTGATGCTACAAAAGTAAATTTGAGTCCAAAAAGAACAGAACATCTTAAGTCGAAGAATATATATGGGGGAAAGCCTAGACAATGGGGGCCTCATTCGGTAATAAGTCCTGGGATGGGTCCTCCTGCGGATCATAATCTCCATGCTCGTGCAGAAAAAGAATCTAAACAAGCATGGAAGGAGCAAGAACGAGATAGAATCCATGGAACTAGGCGAAATCTTCGAACTTTTAACAAGCTTGATTCCCACAAGTATTATAGCCCTAATCTCTGACTTCTTACTCATAAAATAAAAGGAAATTAAAATGATTTCTATATCTGCTGTATTTGAACTTAATAAAGCAGAAAAAATGATTGCTGCTGGTAATGTTAGTAAGAAAGGAATAGATAAACTTAAAGTAGCTAAATCTATTCGATCTGGTAAAAAATACATGAAAGGTATTGATAAAGGTACTGCTTACAAGTTGAGGGAAACAGGTAATAAAATAAAGAAATCAAAAATATCTGATATAGCAGGTCCTTTTGCTATGCCAGTAGATAGTCCTTTAGGTAAAGGTGTAAATATGCCTAAAGGAAACTCAGTTCCTTTCAGAACTATAGTTGGATTAAAGACTGGTGTACATCTTAAAAAATCAGACTTGAAGAAAGAAGGGCCTCTCCTTCGAAGACATGAAGCAGACGAGTTATCATCTGCTGTTAAAAAGGGCAGAGCTCAACTGCCAGTAGGTGCTCCTGGAGCAATGACTTTTGTCAACAAAAAGAACAAAGTGATTGGTAAGCATATGTCTCCTGAAGTCTTAAGAAGAGAAAAGAAATTAACGGATTTTACTACGAAAGCATATGGTGTAGGTAAGAAGCTTAAGGCTATGAGAAAGGCCACCGGTGAAGATTCTTATATTAAAGATAAATCAAGACGTGATATCAGAAAAGAAGAAAAGAAAAGTGATAAAGGTATCAGACGTGGTAGTGAGAAATTAGAAACAGCAAAAGATGATTTTGAAAAGACTGGAGAAACCGGTAGTGCTATAGATAAACTTAAAGGTGTTGCTTCGTTAATAAAGAGGAGTAGAGAAGCTGCTAAAGATGCATCTCATAAAATTAAAGTATAGGGGAGAATTAAAATGATATCTATCACAAGAATATTAGAAGAAAACGCAACAGATAATGCAAAGGGTACATTAAAGGCAATAATTGGCGCCACCAAAAAGAAGGGTGGAGATATACATAAGATGGCATTGGGTATGAAGAAATCATGTGAAGAGAATAACGGTTTTTCTAAAGACCAGGCTCAATGGATATTTAAAACATCTCAAGCAATGTTTAAAAAAGGATAATATATTGATCGGAGAATTAGACTTATGATTTCTATATATCTGGGTTATTCGAAGTGAGAGAATGGAAAGAAAGAGAAACAAAGTTCATGAGACATCTAGGAAACATAAGTAGAACTGGTAAGACACAGGATACAAAAGACTTCGGAACGGTAAACTTAGGTGATCTGATGGCGAAGAAATCGCGCGCAGTAAAAGATCCAAAACGAAAGGGATCTTTAATATCAGGCTCTAAAACTATGCTAAGTAGGATCAAAATGTAATGACACCAAGAGAACTATATCTAACTGGAACACTAATAATCTTATTAACATTCATTGTAGCAATTATAAGTATTTAAGGAATAATAGAATGATTCCTGTATCTAATTTATTCGAATCATCCAACATAGAACTAATTCCTCTCGATAGAAAATTTCATAAAACTATAGATATACCTAACAAGGAGTACGATATAGCTGTAAGGTTTGACACTCCTCATAGTGATTGGTATACAGTCTTGTACGATCAAAAACGCGCCGCATCAACAGGAATAATATTAAGGGGATCTAAACAAAACATAAAACATTTCTTTCAAATAGCAATCCATCAAAAATATAGACGTAAAGGGTTAGTAGATGTTATATCTACTACACTATTAAAAAAGTATCCTCAAGCTAAAGGTCTATATGCAGTAATAAATAAAAACAATATGAATTCTATAAAAGCACATAAAAAAGCTAACTTCAAACAAGTAGATATAGACAAACATATAACTAAAACAAAACAATCACCTAACTCTTATTTATTCTATAAGACGAGACTTAATAATATACATTAGGTAATAATTACTATACATGTAATTACTACACATGACAACAGGTAACAACAGATGGTAACAGGTTATTTGTATAAATTCAAATTGAATAAGACGGTGTGGGGTATGATAGGATTATTTTATATTTTTAATTATACAAGATTTAGACCCGTTTTGTAAAATTGTTAAAAAAATTAAATTGCCCAAGGGCAGAGGATAAACGGCATTTTTGCGAGTGGTAATGAAATTGTAAAGTAACACCAGGTATGCCCCAGATGCCCCGGAAATGGCACTGGGACTTCCCCGAACTTTCCCCGAAATTGCGAGTGAACAGATGTAAATGTGAGAGAACGTTTGAAGACCTTTTGTGTGGAATCGAATGCTAACTGGTAAAAAGAATACCCCACAGGGTATCCTTACAGGTACCTGTAGAGTTATGTTAATATTTCAATAGCGTCGAATATATCGTTCATCTGTTCGATGTGATCGATATCCCCTTTTGCTATACCTTCCATTTCTTCCCGCATCTTTATAAATGCAGGAGTTGGTTCGAAGAATGTATCTATCGAGTTGGGTATTGGTATCTCATCTATATGATGTTTCATACTATTCTCCTTTATATGATCTCTATATTAAGCGCGGACATTGGAACAGTTTTACTTGCTCTCAATTCGTTAATCGCCTCTACCAACAGTTTATTGAGTTCCGAACGTTTAGGTATTGCTACCTGATCGTCCATACATTCTTGAACTGTGATATTATATAATGTTTCATAATTGGGTGACTCTGTGCCATCAGAGATATCGGAGTATACTTGTATAACTCCTTTAGCTCTTTCTTTAATGTACTCCCTCTCTCCGATCTTCAGTATATGTTCTTTCAGATCGTCAGGGATTACTTGATTCGACATATGTGTCTCCTTTCATTTAATATGTTAGTTTAACATAGACTTAACTATTTCTATATATAATGATTGAAAACAAGAATAAACTCCCCGAAGGGAGGGTGAGAGCTTAAAGGGGTTTAAATTCATCCACTTCGAGTAGTTTAAACTCATCGACTTCAAGTGGTACGAATGGTTCTACTTCGAGTGGTACGAATTTAGGTACTTTGAGTATCTTGAATTTCATTCCGTATATTTCAATTTCTTCAAAGTCTTCATCTTTCATTCGAGTCTCCTTATATTTGTACACCTTAATTGGCGTACAGTATAATAATTTCTATATATAATTTTTAAAAGTTAAAGGTTCTTAATGATATACTTATTCTCAGTTAATAACACTTCTCTAACAGAGACAAGACATTCTAGTATATGGATCATTAGACAATTCCTTGAAGATAATAGTGTGAAAAGTAAGTGTTATGATTATTGGTTTAAATTATATGATTCATTAGATCCTACCTATGTTAGAGAAATACCCGATATGCCTAACTTCGTAAAGACAATAGAGAATTATAAAACTGGTCGAGGACTAACAAAAGGGTTGGATTTGAATGACGTAGATTCTAATATTATTCTTGAAATACTGAATGATATTGATAAGATTGATCTAAGAGATAATGATATAATAGGGTTCTCAATTACTAATGTGTCCTATTTTTATTTAGCAATATCTGCTCTCTATATCAAGACCATTAATTCAAATGTTAAGACTGTATTTGGTGGTTATCATGTCTCTTTATCTAAGAATCTTTTACAAATATTTTTAGATAATGGAATAGCAGATGTTATGGTTATAGATGATGGTTGTCAACCAATGTTAGATATATCTAAAGGGTTAGTAACATCAGGGATAATTACTGGAGAGTTTAAAGAAACCATCTCTTGGCCGAAACTTAGTCGTATCGATTCTTATTTATCTAAAGGGCATATAGCGACTGTTACTTCATTTGGTTGTCCATTTAACTGTACGTTCTGTGCAAGTAAAAGACCATACGTTAACTGTGACGTAGATGAATTCTCTCAATATCTTGAGTTAATGTGTAATGTTGGGTTTAAATACTTAGAAGTTAATGACGATAACTTTAATAGTAATTTAGATAGAGCAATGGATTTTACAGATGTTATAAGAAAGTCTAACATTTCAACTTGGTCTGTTTGGGCTCATCCGAGCAGGATAACTAAGGAATGGACAAGGGAACTAAAGAGATCACAATGTGACAAAGTATATTTGGGCGTTGAAAGCTTTAGTCCTAAAGTTCTAGAATTAGCGAATAAAGCTAAAGATCAATCTCCTGATGATGGAATAAAAGCAATAGAGAATCTTGTAGAACAAGGCATAGTTGCTATGGTGGGATTGATTGTTGGAATGCCTGGAGAAACAGACGAAGAGTTTAATAAAACTCTAACGATGGCAAAACAGATCAATCACAAATATAATAAACTTGTAAGTATAAATCCTGTAATGTTTAAAATTTACCCCAATTCTGATCATTATATAAACCCAGATAAGTATGGGATAAAATTCAGCAATTGGGACGAAATTGATATACCTAAGTCATTTGAAATGGAAGGGATATCTCATGATTCAGTAACAAACAGAATGACTCAATTACAAACTGAATGTAAGTCTAGAGTGGGTGAATTATTATACAGCATTGGTGATGAGATGAAGATTATAAAGTAAAAAGAATATAGCCCCTTTCAGGGCTAATTATGAATGTACATTAATATTTCGCCGGTAGTGTTTCGGCGTAGTTTATTTATCACCCATGCCAAATCAATGTAGTAAGTATGATTGTCGTGATTTTTTTCACATTCGAGAATATGTCTTACTGTTTCGATTACAATTTGTGTTTGACCAGATACCCACAAATCAATTAAGAATTGAGCTAATGGAAGAATCATATACATTTTGTTTCTCATATACAGAGTTGCATAGTTCTTGTGTTTGTGTTTATGATTCTGTGGATCTTTCATCTCTCGAACAGATTCAAGAACAGATCCAATCTCTTTTTCAAGATCTGGAACCATCCACGCCAAGTCCATCATGTTGTCTAAACCGCGTGTTTGTATGAATCGAACGATTTCTCTGTGAACATCATCCATATTCTCCCTCCTTATTTAAGGTTTAAAAAATATACTCATTATTCTTATTGAATAAACGATTTCTATATGTAACAGTTAAAAACTAAAAGAATCAATCAACAACGAATAAAAATTAATCACCTATTTTAAACCCCTAGTGTAAAAAATGGAAACTATGATTATTTTGGTTTATTCAGGTGATTTAAAAAGGAGTGTCAATATGACACCGATTGAAAAGATTAATGAAGTTATTTCTGAGAAGCTAGGAGTTAATCTTGAAGAAATTGTACCTGAAGCACATATCATAGATGATTTAGGAGCTGACTCTTTAGATTTGGTCGAGCTTATTATGTCATTAGAAGAAGAATCTGATATAGATATTTCTGATGAAGAAGCTGAAAAGCTAGATACAGTGCAGAGTATCTATGACTTTATTAAGAGTAAAGCAGGCGGTAGTAAATGGGATAAATTTAACGGGTAATGGTAGTAAGAGGTATTATGTATGAGATAGATAAAGATGCTTTCAAAGCATTAAGACTCCATATTACTCCTAAAGAAGTTGATCATGAAAGTAAAAAACTCATTGAAGAGATAATTGACAATTTAAAGACTGACAAGACTTTATCGAATAGATTAATTAATGCTGGCATATCAAGTCTTCAGAGACTATATAAGATCGCTATTATAACAAAGATTGATGATAAAACAGGAAGAATAGAAATTGTTGAATGGTTTAAAGAAAGAAGATCAGGTGAAAGAGAAGATAAAAAAAAGAAAAGTTTTAAAGACATAATAATTATCTAAATAAAAATTCATCCCTTGGAATATTAAAATGAAATTAAAATATTAAAGTGAGACTATTATGGTTAAATTGCATGGGGCAGTATTGCCATCATTACTTAGTTTTCCAGTAAACCCTACTGAGGGTCGGTTAGCATTTGTTAACGATATATTATATGTATTCACTGATGTTGATGGTACATTGAGTTGGTATCCGATAACGAATAGAACTCGGAGGCATATACACAATCAATTAACAGGATCGACATCGTGGGTAATAACACATAATTTAGGCACAACCCAATTGATAGTTATATGTTATGATAATGATGGGGATTTAGTTGAACCATCTAATATTAGCTATGATACTACAGCCCAAATCACAGTGACGTTTGGATCACTAACAGCAGGGGATTGTGCTATATTTATAGATGTTGCAGAAGAGTTGTCTTCTATGGGAGGAATGGGTGATCTGATAGATGACACTACACCACAGCTTGGTGGTAATCTAGATGTGCAAAGTTTCACAATAGACGGTCGAGATATTGCTGTAGATGGTACTAAACTTGATACTTTTGTTCTTGATAACCTGTTGAAGTCTAATGAAGCGGATACGGCAGATGCATTAATAACGTTTGATGCTGGACTCACTGCATTTAATCCTACTAATGATCATTCTGCAACAACTGTTAAATTTGGTAGAACTACAGAACAGTTTATGACACTTCATGGAGCGTCTACTGGTAATATGTTTACTGCTAAATCAACTGATGGTAATCCTAAACCGTTTTATATTGATGTCAACACAGATAGTACATCTAAACGTTATATATTCCATGATGATGTGGCTAAAATAACAATTGATGGTAATGATGCTTGGCATTCGGGTAATGATGGTGCTGGATCAGGTCTTAACGCTGACTTATTAGATGGAGTTGAAGGTGCTAATTTTCTTCGTAGTGATGTTGCAGATCAAGCGAATGGTCTATTAACCGCTAATGCTGGAATTGAAACGAGTGGTGGTGCCGATAAAGGAGTATTTTTTGAAAGTGGTAAACATCATATCACATCTAATGATGGTGGTGGCAACTTTAATATCCGTGTAGGTAATACATTTAGCGCGGGTATTACAGAAGCTGGATATGCTAGTCATTGGGTATTTGATCAAGCAGCTGGTCGTTGGGATTTTAAAATAACATCAGCGTCTCAAGCTGTTAGTGAGACTCCATCTTGGTATGTCCCGCTTAAAGTATATCCTACTTATGTAACAGTCGCTGGTAGTATAAATGTTACTGGAACTGTCGATGGTCGAGATATCGCTACAGATGGTACCAAATTAGATGGTGTCGAAACCGGAGCAGAAGTAAATAATATCAATGATACGAATGCAACAGCTCTAACAGATGGTGGACAGACTGCTCTTCATAAACATGATCATGGGGCGTTAGATGGACGTAGTGATGATGATCACACGCAATATTCATTAGTTGGTGGAACACGAGCATTTACTGGAGTAGTATCTGGTGTAACACCAACGGCAACTGATAACCTAGTAACTAAGGGTTATGTTGATGGTCTTGTCTCAGGGCTTGATTGGCAAGAAAGTGTATTAGATAAAGATTTGAATGCTCCTCCTGGTAGTCCGAATACGGGAGATCGGTATCTTATTAGTACTGCTCCACCAACTGCAACTGGTGCATGGTTAGGCCATGACAACGAATTTGGCGAGTGGAATGGATCATCTTGGGATTTTACTTCTGTAAGTGAAGGTTCTGCTTGTTGGGTGGAAGATGAAGATGTACTCTATACTTATAATGGAACTGATTGGGTTAAACTTGGAACAACAGATACACATAATAATCTAACAGGTTTAAATGATGGAGATTATAAACACTTAACAGCAACTGAATTAACTAAGTTCACTGGTATTGAAACTGGAGCAGAAGTAAATAATATTAGTGATGTTAACGCAACAGATCTAACAGATGCCGGATTAACTGATCTTCACAGGCATGATGAGCTTTATTCTGGTAGTATCAAAACTCTTGAGGGGTTTGTAAACGCTACTTCTAATGAAGCGGGTCTTCGTATTCTTAGTGAAGATAATACATATGGTGGTCATTTTGTCGCTGATGATGACGATAACAGTATTAAGTTATTTGGTGGTCTAACGGAGAATAACTTACATTTTGTTGGTAAATCAGGTGGAGCATCGGAAATCTATCATAATAATAATAAAGCGTTTATGTCAATGGATGATGGATCAAGTGTGGGTGCCGGTATCCATTTAAATGGTCAACATGGAGATGCAAAGATTACCGTAGCCACAGATGCGTTTTATCTTTGGTCAGAAGAAAATGGGTCTATAATAGAGATTGGTGGTTTCAATGATAGTACTGCATATAAAGCAGGAGTTCGTATAGATCCAAATGCGGGAACTTCACTTTATCATACAGGAACTGCTAAATTAAATACATTAGCTGCTGGAGCGTATTTTCCAGGAGATAGACAGGTACAAGTTAATTCTTCCACCGGTATAGTTTCTATAAAAGGATCGGCGGGTGGATGGGCCACTGGTTTAAATTTTCTTGATAGTAGTGGTAACAATGAAGGTGGATATTGGGCTTTAGGTAGTGGCGATACGTTATCATATTATGCGATAGGTAAGACATATACTGATACTGGAATAAAAGTATATCCAGATGCACAAACCGAGTTATCTTATGATAATGTTACACATCTGGCTACATATGCAGGCGGTGGCATTGCAAGTAAATCCACACTTAACAATCGCACTTCATATTTTTACCCAGATAGTGCTGGTGGAACATATTTACAGAATGGTACTGCTGGCGCTGTAACTTATTTCTATAATATTAATTCGTCAGCAAGCGGTAGGTATCTTATATTTGCCCCTAATATACCAGCCCTTTATCCGAGCATCACTAATGCCTATAACCTAGGGCACGCTAGCTATGCATGGCATACTGTTTATGCTTATACTGGAACGATTCAATCATCTGATGAAAGAAAGAAAGAAAATATAACTACATCAGATTTAGGTCTAGACTTTATAAATGATCTTAATCCTGTTTCTTTTAAGTTTAAAGATTATGATTATGAAGACGTAGATCCAATTAGTGGTGAGACAGAGGAAGGTACTATGACTCACCATAGAACACATTATGGTTTAATATCACAAGAAGTATTATCTACACTTACTGCACATGGAAAGACCACAGAGGAGTTTGGTGGTTATATACATAATGAGGATGACGATTATTATGGTTTAAGATATGAAGAATTTGTGTCACCTCTAATTAAATCAGTTCAAGAGTTATCGGCCACATGCACCGCTCAACAAACAGTAATAGATGACTTAACATCTAGAATAGAAGCATTAGAAGCTTAAGAATAAAAAAAAGGAATAGCATGAAAGTTATAGTAAGGGGAAATGATGGTCTCGATTTAGAATACGATACCAAAGATGTAACAGTATTAGTTATGTTGACTGCACATGATGCAGATAGAATTAGAAGTTTCCCTGCAGGACAAGGGGCAAATTATTGTGTACATCCAGATGCTTCAGACACTAATGAAACACAGGAATGGATGAATCAGAGAGTTGCTCAAATTGTAAAGAAAGAAGCAGCAAAGCAAAAAGAAAACCCCCAACCAGGCGGAGGTTCTCAGGTACCACCTGGACTCTCACCTAATTAGGCGTTGATTGTTATCGTTCGGTCGTTGGTAATGTGTGTCACTTTACCAATTAGCCATGTTACGTTAAATTTGATGTTGTCCGCGACATGGGTGACCGTACGGTCAACAATGGTTACAGTGTTATTCAATCGTTGCAGCGGACATCCGCTACAATTCTCGAATTTGAGTTGAACAAACGGCGTCTTACGATTGCCGTCTATCCGATCGATTAGTTTTGGTCCGAATTTCTTCAAGGCCCAGATTCCGATAGTTTTCTGTAACATTATCTTATTCTCCTTTTATTTGAGTGTTAGATAGTGTTTATTATTTCTATACATATCAGGAGAAAACTAAATAAAAAAGCCCCCGAAGGGGCTAAGGGATATAGACTTTGTTAGGTTCAGGATAACTCCCTTTAGGTTCTTTCCTGAAGGATTGAACAAGGTAGAATAGAAATTTACAGCGCAGGCTACCTTTGTTCGGCCGCAAGTCTATAGACGGTAATAATCCACCCCTGCGCCAACCTATAGAGAAGGAAAGGATAACTTCTCCAGGCAAGTAACTGTTAAACTTTTTAATCAAGCGGGTCGTTATGTATAAAAGTCTCTTTGAGTTCTCTTACACAGTCTTCAAGTTCCTTAATGATTAGAGGCGTTACTTCTGACGTGTCATAATTTGGTCCGTATTCAAGTATGAATTCTTCATAGATATATTCTTTAATGAACTCTGTAAGAGACATACTCTCTCGATTAGTAGATTGTGACCATTGTACATCTGAATCATTTTCATCATCATTAGGGTTATATAATAATTCTAAAGGGTTAAATGATATATTAATTTTAGTTAGTTTATTACCATCCTTATCTGCTATCATTAAAAGTTTATAACAATCTGCCCATGAATTGCATTCTTTTATTAACGAGATGACTCGTTCTTTTAACACTGTTTCAAACGTATCACCTAGTATTTGATGAAATGCTTTGACAGCAAGATTCTCGTTTTCTGGATTCATAACCATATATTACTCCTTTTCTTTAACGAATCTTTCGATTTTCTCTAACATCTTATCAGCAACGGAGTGGACGACTTTTTTAACTTGAATTGATAAGGCAATAGATCCTTCTTCCATAAGGCGTTGTATTGCTTCATCTGGGCTAACATATGTTAACAATGTTTCAATGTAGTTATCTGAGAATTGAACAACGAATGTATCTTTTTTAAAGCGTTCTCGTCTAGTTAAAGCTCTACACACTGGACATTTATCGACTGGGTACTCGAGCATATGATCTATATATTTTTGAAGATAGTCATACACTTCTCTTAATACTTTAACATTAGCCTGTTCTACACCGTATGTTAAAGAATCACCCTTTCGAAGGGAAAGTATCTCCCTAACCCGAGTTTTAGCCATTTGCCCGACGTTAAATACACCTGTTGCGTGGTCGTGGTCCTCGTATTTTAATACATCTTTAATAGTGTCAATTACGACCTGTTTATTCATTTGGTTCCCTCTCATTTTCAATTCCAGTGAATATTTCGTTACCTTGAACATGGTCTAACTTAGAGAAGTTGTCTAACAGATAAGTAACACATTCATCTATTGGTCGATTTGACTTATGTATTAGCCTATTTTGTTTAATGTTATGGATGTCAATCATGACTTTCGTAAAGTTATCATGTTGAATATCCGATATAATAGTTCCGATTTCAACACCAGTGATGACATATACTTCAGTTATTCCTCCTTCATCATGTATTTTTTTAAGTAACTCAATGTCATCTTTAATGTCGATAGAAGACTGACCAATCCATTGTTTTTGTGCTACATTTTTAATTAATATTTCACATTGTTTCTGTTTCTCATTATCTGCGTGTATTGTTAATAGGCTCAATTGAACTCCTGTTATAATGTATCTCCCTCCCATGCTCAGTCTCCTCCTCTTTAAGTTGTTGTTTATTATAATAATAACAAGTCGGACACATAACGATGTGACTTTGCTTTAGTTGTTCATCTATTAAAGGGTCGTCTAAAAGTTTAATCATAAACTGAGCCGCAGAACAATCGGGATGTAATTTGGTCATCTCTCCTCCTTAGAGTCCGAACTAATAAGATTTGTTAGTGTTTTATACTAATAACTATTTCTATATGAATTATTTCTATATTAAATTTGAAAATCAAGGGAGAATTTATTATGATACCTATATCATATTTGTTTGAAGACGAAGAATATTTAATGTTTGAAGGTGTTCTATCTAAAATGAAACGGTTTTTTCTAGGGAAACCTGTTGAAGAATTAATGGAGGATCCTAAAGTACAAGAGTTCATCGCTTTAAGTGAAAGTATGATGGGTAAGAAGAAGATACCTCTTCAAGACAAACAAAAGATACTAAAACTATTAAAAGATCGATCAGTTAAATTATATATAGAACAAGTAGATACTGCTGCTAAAAAGACTGGTGCAGTTGGTGGCGGCATGCTTGGTGGATATGTTGGTATGTGGGCAGGGGTATTAACTGCTGCTGGTTTAGGAGCAACTGCAGGTGGAGCAGTAGCATTAGGGTTGTTAGGTGCTGCATCTCTTGGAGTTATTGGAGCGTTAGCTATGAGAAAATTATCAAAGGTGACCAGTAGATGGCAGCGTGAAAGTAATATTCAAAAACAAGCATCTGGTATAAATGCACTTCAAGTACAATTGACGACGTAAAGGAGTAACTATGTTTGACGATAGTCCGTTCGTTAACACATTTGGTATTGAGGATAACTCTTTGCCGAAGATAAATTTAGAGAGTTGGATCAAAAAGGATGAAACGAGGTTTGATGAACCTTCTGCTAAATCAGAAGACGTACCATTCGGTAGTATGGATTTAGGTGTAGATCCTGATGAAGAGGTTAATACTGATCCTGGTGAATCTATATTACCTGATGTTGAAAATACTAAATTACCTCAAGACGATTTTGTATTACCAGGGCAAACAAGTGTACTTAGATTTGTTGATCCGAATAAGGAAGATACACATTCTGAATATATTGATCCTAGATTGCCTAAACCTAAAGTAAAGAAATTAAGATTACCGAAGCGAGAGGAGGATGATTTATAAAATGGAAAATATAAGCGAAATGAATTTAAAGAATGCTATTGCTGGTGGTATGAAAAAGGCGCTTGGTGCAGGACGTAAACGAGTGAAAGCTGGATCAAGAAATATAAAGAAAGTTGTGAAAGCTGGTGTTGCTGGAGTTCAATCAGCGGCAGAAGAATTAAGAGGACCACAATTTACTGCTGCTGATCTTTATAAGAGAGCTAAATTGGGTATTAATTTGCCAAATTTAAAAGGTGGTGAATCTGAAGTGGAACAACGTAGGAGAGCAGGTGCTTAATAGGAGACAACAATATGTTTGAATCACTAGGTGCTGCTAAGATAGGTATATTTGGTCTTGGAAGTGTTGCACTCTTTGGCGGACTGATGCTTCTTCTTAAGAGGTTTATGCAAAAAGATAGTCAAGAGAAGAACATCGAAGTAGCAAAACACGAAGGGAAACAAGAACAGATTCAAGACCAAATTGTCAAAATAACTAAAGAACAAGAAGTGTTGGATAAACAGATTAAGATGTCTGAAACAGCGTCCGAGGAATCAAAAGAGAAAGTAAAAAAAATAGCCCAAAAGGCTGCAGTTGAAATGAATTCTATACTTAAAGAAGATAGTATAGCAAAGATTGATTCTGTGATCGATGAAGAATGGGAGAATATATAAGTGAAACATATTTTGATTTTTATATGTCTTATATTATCGTCATGTACATCAAATTCGTATAGATTGCCTGATGTACCTAGGGGTGTACTTAGACCAGAATTCACAGAACAAGATGTTATGTTACAAGAAGAATTGGTAGAAGGTTGGAGAATCAAATGTAATAATAGTGGAAGAAATGAGATCATTTGTAACCATTATGAAAAGGAACATGAGTATTTACAGAACTTTTACTATGATTCAGCACCCGGTTTTCTTCAATAAAATCAAAAGTAACTTCGTATTGGTATTGGGGGGGGAATAAAGTGATCGAATTAACAAACTTTCCTAAGATTGAATGTCCTTTTGTTCGTAAAACATATAAGGTCAATAGAGACCAGTGGAAAACACATGGTCGTAATCTTCAAATGAAAAGACCTGAAGTGCGGCTTGTGACTAGAGAAATTAATCCAGAATTTTCGTGGGTGTTTGACGACCCAGATACTGTTGCAGTGGAAAAATTAGATGGCACTAATGTTAAATTGTTTACAGAGAAGGGTCGTCTTACATCTCTATATAACCGTAAGAACCCAATTGATATGTTAGATATATTGGGATCGAAAGGTAGAACTGCTATTGTTGAAGGAGTATTTATGGCAGTAGCAAAAGGGTATATAGAGAAAGATGGGGAACAAGCTGGTGAAGTAATTGGTCGACATGTAAACGGCAATCCTTACGGGATTAGTGGTCATTTATGGTATCCATTTAGTAAAGCAATTAAACATCTTACATATAGATCTTGGCACGAACATGAAAGAACCTATGATAATCTATCTTTATGGTTTAAACAATATTTAGTTTCACGGTATGCTAGCAAGCTAAAAGATAAAGAATCAGTTGATGCGGAAGGTGTAGTGTTCTATAACTTGAGGAGAAAAGAAGAGCAGAAGAGATATCGAGCTAAGTTAAGAAGGGATATGTTTCCTTGGTATTATGATCATTTAATTGAAATATACTATGATCAAATAGTAGAATAAAAAATAAGAGATAGCCCCGAAGGGCTATGGCTTAATTTGATTTTTTATTTCTTCCAGCATCTTGATTGTTTCAGGAGATTTACCTCGTGGGGAAACATCTTCAGTTTCTTCAGGAAGTTCATCTTCTACAACATCAATAATATCATCTTCTATAATACTATCTTCTTGAACAGGATCATTAACTGTAAGATCTGCTCTTTTTAATTTTATTTTTGTAGCTTTTACTACTTGACCTTGTTGATTAGATCCTATAAGTTTCGTACCGTCATCGATAACATGCATCGTTTCTAGATCCAGATTATGTGGACCATCGCTTTGAGACCATTGAATCTCATATCCTCCAGAGGTCAATTCTTTCCATATAGCTTGAGTGCCATTGGTAGATCGACATAGCCCATATGATATCTTTGTAGGATAGCATGTTACTATTGAGTTGTTGTGCCATTGCCACCGACCTGGTAGCCCAATACAAGGTCAGTATCACAGGCAATCATCAACAACCGAACTCGATATGTTGGGTATACAAATCATAAGTATTATTAACAGGATAATTCTTTTCATTCGCTTTCCTTATTTTGTAGGGTTATTCGATAGCGGTCCACCATCCGGTCCATCCCCAGAAGACTGCTATTATTGTTATCAATACTATGGCTATAAATAGGATAAATGATATGATCATTATTTTGTTCAACACTCTGTCAAATAATGATTCTCGAGGTTTGCTCTTTTTTCGTTTGAGAAGGTACTTTGATTTCATAGTAATCCTCTACTTGAACTGTGGCTCCGATACCTTGACTTGTAGTTCCCACTCATTATCTCCCATCTCGTTCATTTGATCTTCTGCTCTTATTTCAGTTTTAGTCCAATGAAAATTCATACCAACCATTTGGACGCCAGTTTCAGTAAACATCTTCATGGCAATATCTTCTAGTTTTGCTAGATATTGTCCTTTAATAGAGTCAAGTTCTTCGTTGTCTGTGATACGAGTCGATCTCATAGCTATTCTCCTTTAAGTTGATTATATTAAAATAGGTACATAGTAATATATTTATTTCTATATATAGAGAAGAGAAAAAAAGAAAAACCCTCTGTACGTGGTTGGTTGCGATAAATCGCTTACCAGCTCCGTGTACATAGGATTTTCTGACGAAACTTACTCGATTAGCTTTTCGCAAAGCTCCTCGATATATTCTTTGCCACGATGAAAGTGTTTCATATCATCGTAGAATATATCTGGTTTATCGAGTTCGCTAAGCTTGGCTCGGGTATACCGACTTTGATATCGGTCAACCGATAGCCTAATAGCTATCCACTCTTGATCCTTATAACTGTACATTGTGCACAGTTGTAAAGGACCACCATAACGGTAAGTGGATTCATCTCGGATGACATGGTGTTCATCTCTGATGAGTTCAGCGGTTTCGTCAGCGGCGATGGTGATAATTTTGTACCTCATAGGGTACCTCCTTTAGTTGCGGGGTTACTGATCTCTTGTGAGACCAGTTGGGTTTTAATCGACTTTTATGTTTCCATAAAGTCCCCGCGGCTTTCTGAGTATTATCATTACGCCAATAGTATAATTTCTATATATAGAATGTAAAAACTAAATAAAAAGATAAGCCCCCGAAGGGGCTATTATGATTTATTCCTTTCTTTGAAGTTGGCTATATAAGTACCCAGCACAATTTATTAATGTGCCGTCATGTATCGTTGCTGTTTTTTTGCCCTTTATCTTATTTCTAATATAGGAAGTTACAGCCTTATGATTAATATTGACTTTAATAAACTCTAATAAATCTTTTCTAAGAGCTTTTCTTTTATCTATTGTTTCTCTAAACTCTTGACATATTAATGAGATATTTTCCACTAATCCTCCTCTTCAGGTTCAAAGAACGCGGGGAAAACGGGGAAGTCTCCCTGTATTTGGCCGCAGTCTAAACAGTATTCAATCTCCAAGTCATCTCCTGCGCCGATACCCATATCGTCTGGGATATAATGTGGCCCAAATTCTTTTCCATCCATCTCTGCAGTGAAACGGTCTACACAATGACCTAATACTGATGAGATTCTACCGCTGTTACATTGTTGACATGGCATAGATCTACCTCCTAATAGTACACATATATTTGTTTAGTTGCTGCTTTTAAAACTCTTTCATATGATGTCCACCACGCTTCAAGTTGTTCCGATGTATCGAATGTTCTATGGACAGTCATATGATGATATCCATTAGTAACCACAAATATAGGTTCGTTCTCGAGAGATTCATCCATCCATTTAATGTCCATTGGAATAGTATAATAATTACCATCGTATTTAATTAGAATTGATTTCTCTTCATATTTAATGACATTGCGAAAATGACCTAAAACCTCTCCGGTCAGTAATGCTAAATCATTATCAATGGCTTTAGGCATTTGACTAACAAGAGATTTAGTAAGTCTTCTCTTAATAGTCACAATTTCAATTTCCATAGTCTATTCCTTTCAAATAAGAGGTTCATAAAGTGATTAAAAAATTGTCACCGGTTGTCACCCTAATTGTCACAATTATTGTACTAATGATAGGGTGTGCGCCAGCCGAATTCAAACCGTTTAAACCACCTGAAATATATTATGATCGAGTCGATCCATATGATATTCAGATAACGTTGGATAAAATACCTAAACCTGATAAGTTGCAACCAATGTATGTTGTAGTAAATAAGGACAAGATACAGGTCGTCACAAAAGAATCAGGTCGAGCTACTCATATTCTCTTAGTACCAAAAGAATATGCCAAAGTAGGTGGTTTAGTAAAATTAGCAGTAACATATAAGAAGATTGCAATAGAACAAGAATTGTTAGTCAATACTTATATTGATCAAATAAATGCGTTAAGAGAAATGATTAAATTAGAGAGGCAAAAATCGATAATGTATCGTGAGTTATGGGTGCAAAGTGAAAATGCTTATCGTCAAGAAGTTGCCGAACATAAAAGAGACAATTGGATGAATCGAAGCGCTATGTATATTATAACGATCGGTTCGATTATTGCAATTGCCTTAGCTCTTTAGACTAAGAATAGTATCGGCCACAATATGAGTATCATCTTGACGATAAAGATTATTAAAAATTTTAGCTCTTTGTTCCATCTTATTAAAATCTGGTGTAAATGATGTATTGTTTATTATCGTTTCTTGGAAATTGAATTCTGTTTGTACTCCTTTCTTAGTACTGCTTAAACGAGCTGTAATTAATTGTGATCGTAGTGTTTTAATTTTCTTGTCCTTTTCTTTAAGCAAATCGACTTGATCATCTATAAGCCTAATGTGTTCTTGTTGACGAGTTTTAAGTCGTGTAATCATATTCTCCAATGCGGTGACAGCTTTTTGAGGAATTACGTAGGTTGTAAAATATCGAAGACATGAATTGCATATTCTAGTTTGCTCTCTATATATTCCACGAGGAATTCTTTTGTCTGCTCCGAGAGCTTCTATTAATATGTTACTATAATACATTGTTGGATCTGTTTCGTGTACGTGATGTTGACCTTTTCTACCGCAATTGGGACAAACTAAAATCATTGTATGAGACATCTGTTTCTCCTTTTCTAGATTAGTTTAATGGTAAAAAGGAATGACAATGTTTGGTTAATCTGTAAACTAAGCGTTAATCACTGATCTTTTTTACACCATAGCCACATTGACTGCGGCCGGACCTTTTTGTCCCTGCTCTATTTCGAATGTGACTTTATCTCCTTCGTTGAGGGACTTGAATCCAGAGGACTGAATCCCAGAAAAGTGTACGAAAACATCGGGCCCTTCTTCTTGCTCTATGAACCCAAACCCCTTTTTGTCGTTGAACCATTTCACGGTACCGTTTGTCATTGCTTTCTCCTGTTGTTCTTCTAACAAATAAAATTTGTCGAGCTGGAACATTGTCATTCCTATTAATACTATTTCTATATAAAACAATTTAAAATTTAAAAATTATCAGGAGCATTGTTTATGGGCCAAGATAATGAACACAAAAACTTTTTGATTACGGCGATTCAAAAAACAACCACACATATTACTCCATCTATTGAAATGCGTACCGGCCGAACTATTAAAAAACATAATATTCTGGAAGCCCATAGGATATCAATTGTTGCAAATGAACCAAATGTGTTCCCAGATGATCCTGAAGAGAATGAAGTTGCGTTAAAAGATGAAGCTCTTTGGATATATTCGAGAAGGACAGGTATGCTTGATTGGCATCCTTTGGGTGGCGGCGGTACAGTAATTGGAGATAATGTACCTGCTGCTAATGTAGTACAGGATGACGACCATAACTTTGTGACAAATAATCAAATACAGGCCATAGAAGAGGTGGTTCAAGGTTTAATACCTGCACCTAAGATTGTACAGGATGGAGATCATCAATTTATGAATCAAACACAGGTAGACATGGTTAATGATTTAATTGAAGGCGTAGAGATTGATGGAGGAGATTTAACATAGTATTATTAACTAAATATATTTAAGGAGAATTAAGAATGACTGTATTATTAGACACTATTAAGTTAAAAAGAGGTAATCAATCCGCAGTAGATGCTGCTTCTCTTGAAAGAGGCGAGCCCGCGATAGGAATGGATACTAGATCGCTTTGGGTAGGGGATGGTACTGGGAAAATTAAAATTTCTGATATTGTAGTATCTGCTGATTATGCAAGCTTACCAGGAACAGGTGAAGTAAACAAATTGTATATGGTTGTTACTGATGAGAATGAGAGTAATGAAACTACTCTCTATGCTTGGAAAGCCGGAGCATATGTGTTAGTTACAAGTGGTTCAGGCAATATTGATCCTGGGGATATTACGGGGTTAGATGCTGCTATTGACGCTCGAGTTTCAGGAACCTGGAGAGGGCAAGTTGATGGTGTTGCACCATTAGATTCAGGTAGTAAAATACCAAGTTCTTATCTTCCCGATTTAGCGATTACTTCTGTTAGTGTTGTTGCAGACAATGCTGCACGTGATGCGCTCACAGTTCAAGCTGGAGATGTTGCTATTGTTACAGGTACCAATATAAGCTGGATTTATACCGGATCTGCATGGACAGAAATGTTAACGGCAGTTGATGGTATTGTTAATGTTAACGGGCAAACTGGACCTACTGTAACTCTCAATACTTCTCATGTTTCTGAAGTAACAAATTTGTATTTCACTGATGCTCGTGCTCAATCTGCTGTTATCGATGATTCTAGTGGATTAGGGGATACTGATGTTGGTTGGTCTGCTAACAAGATTGAACTACAATTATCGGCGCATGACACTAAATTGGGTACGAAGACTATTGATGAAGGTGCTCTTGGTGATGGTAAATTGATTACCTATAACAGTACCAGTGGTAATATGGAATATCATGCTATCGTTATTGATGGTGGAGAACTATAAAAAAATTCGATGGGAGTCTCAATTACGAGACTCCCTCTGATGTTATTCTTTTCTTGTTAGAATATTAACCATCCGCGACGAATGGTGACACATTAGTTCTAATGTTGCTAACACAGCATCATTAAATGTTTCAAATATTTCGGATTCATTACGAGTAAATTTGGGGTCAATAAGGTCATCAAAGTACATTGAATCCTTATACATTTCATAGTAGTCTATATCATACCTCATTAATGTGTATATGTACTTCGTACCCATTTTTTGCTCAATACCAGTATAACTAATAATCTTGCCTAATCTGATGTCTATAAATCCATCAGTTAACCAATAGGTATACCAATCCCCACGATAGGGTAGTTTACCTGGTGGGTTTATTTTATCTGTCATATTTCTCCTTTCGTTAAAAAGATTGAGAGGCCCATAAAGGACCTCTCGTAGGGGCTTTTATCTCAAATGATAAGACTTCACGTGACACCTCTTTAATTCTTGTCCAATCTTATTGATAGTCTTCGGACCAAATCCGACAATGGCTGACAATTCGCTACGGGTCGTTTTTCGAAGGCCGGCGATTCTAGTTATACCCAGGAACTTTTTGATCTTATTAATCGTAGTTCGGGTTAGGTTTAAATGGTCGATCTTGTTACGGTTATTCAATTTAGCCATACAATGTCTCCTTTTCAATTAATATGAAGACTAAAATAAAAGCCTACCGCCCTACGATTAATTTATTTCTATATGTAATATTTAAAAACAAAAAATATTACTCTTCGTCTGGTTCCTCTAAATCGTCAAAATCCAACTCTTCATGACACTGAGGACAAATGTATTCAGAACGTTCACCCGGATTTGTATGTTCCTCATTCCATTCATCTTCGGTCGCATTGAAATCACAGAAACAACATTTAAGACTGTCCATTAGTGTATCTCCTTTGTAGGTTAGTGGTTTAAGACATTATTTGTCTATATAAATTGAAAAAATTAAAAAGGAAGCAGAATGGCGAATACAATTGATTTAATAAAGTTAAAGCGAGGAGCGAACAGTAATGTTCAAGCTGCTTCCCTTCAACGAGGGGAGCCTGCTGTCTCCCTCGATACTAAAGATTTATGGATTGGTGATGGTGTAGGTAATGTAAAGATAACAGATAGTTACTTCTATAATTCATCATCTAGTTTCCCGGCTACGGGTATAGCAGGCAAACTCTATATTGCAAATGATACAGCAGCAGCATATGTATGGGATCCAAATATACTCGCATATAAGAAGTATGAATTATTTGGACAACCAGCTATGGTTCATTGTCGAGTTCGAATGAACACATATACTACATTTCCTACGACCTGGCAAGATATAGTGTATCCAATAAAGGACTCAGAAACTGAGCCTTCTAGATTAAGTCATAGCGTAGCAAATCAAGATAGGATTTATTTCAATGAGGCAGGGTATTATAGAGTAGCCTATAATATTATGTATAGCATACCTCCTAATGGTACTCCACCAACTAATGTGAATAGTACATTGAACGCAAGAATAAATAAAAATGATTCAGTGTTCTTACCAGCTTCAGAATGTGATAATTCACATATATTAACTAATGTTAATCAAGGTGGAATAACAGATGAATTATCTAATGAAGTAGTTGAATATTTTAATGCTAATGAGTGGATATCAGTTCAAGTAATATCTTCTGGTGATCCGTCTGCTATACTTAAATCGGATTTAGAAGTATATAAAGTAGATTCAATAAAGGGTGATACAGGGTTACCAGGTCCTTCAGGTTCTGTTTGGTACAATGGAGCAGGTATTCCTGCGGGAGCAACTGGAGAGAATGGTGATTATTATCTAAATACTAATACCAGTGATGTGTATGAGAAACAAAGTGGGTCATGGGTATTAATAGGAAATATAAAAGGTGTTGAAGGTCCTGCTGGAGATGTAACATTAATCAATTTAGTATCCGCTCGTAGATCAACAACCTATAATATAGGTACGACTTGGGGCGATGTAACTTTAGATACAACTGAAGCAGAAACCGATGATACAGTTATCAAACATGATGATACCAATACTGAGAGAATATATGTTTATGAAGATGGTTGGTATGATATAGATTTTTATTTCCAATCATTAGTAGCAACAACTATGACTCTTGTATATGGTAGAATACAAGTTAATGGCACAACTTCTATTCCTGCAAGTGAAGTAACAGGGGATTTTTATCAGACAGAGATACAAGATTTAAAAGCATCATTTCCTTATTATTTGAATAATGGAGATTATATCACAGTTCAATTAATGAGAGCAAATACATCAGTAGTGACATGTCAACCTAATCTAGTTCTTAATATTAAAAGACTTCAGGGAATCAAAGGTATTCCTGGTGTTGACGGAGCTGATGGGGCTAATGGTGTGGATGGTGCAGATGGCGCAACTGGTCCCCAAGGTCCCCAAGGAGAAGCTTTTCAGGTTGATGAATATGATGATTTAGATGAAGCAAAAATAACGTCGATTGAAACAACGTCTGGAGCATCTTCAACGGATCTTTATTATTTTCTTGTTTTAGATGATAATAGATCTAATCAAACGCTACCTGCTCCTCTCAATGGGGACATGTCAAAACACGTCATAATGTATGATGGAAGTGTATGGTTTGATTTTGGTCCTTTCACAGGATTAAAAGGGGAACCAGGTGATACGGGTCCTGCAGGTGCAGATGGACAAGATGGTGCTGACGGTGTCGATGGACAAGATGGTGTATTTGAAGAATTGTTTGAAACATCATCAGAGACATTGCAACAGACTACCAATAATGCCTACCAACAAAAAGTAAGATTGACTCTTACTGGTCTAGTTGGTGGTAAATATAGAATTAGTTGGTATTATGAATGGCAATACAACAATAGATCTAATGATTTTAGAGGGCAAGTTCAAATTGATGATACGACCACTATTATGGAACACCAGTGGGAACCTAAAGATGCAGGTAGTGATCAATGGCATCCTGCAAGTGGGTTTAAATATGAGAACTTATCCGCTGGAAATCATACAGTAGATCTTGATTGGTGTTGTAGTAATCTTGGCGATACAGCATCAATTCGTCGAGCTAGATTAGAAATCTGGAAGGTACCATCATAATTATAGAGGAATTGACATGGCTTTAACCGATTATGCTTATTCGATATATGATGATTTTGTAATAAATCATAAAGTAGACATTACAATACTACAAGAAGAAATTCAGGCATCCACTATTATAACAACAGAACTTCATCATATTGATACTAATCTCGATGAAGATATTTGTGAGGTATGGTTTAATGATGCATTAACTCAAGATGAAGAAACAGAATTAGATGCTATTATTGCGGCCCATACTGGTTTACTTTCAGGTGGAGTAGATCCTAGTAGTGTTCCAGAAGCTGGTGAAGGTGGGGCAGGAGATCTTACTCTTAGCTTTGGTTCATATAATAAAAACTTTTTTAAATTTGCTGGAGATAGTTGGACACCAAGCACTCATTTTATATTCAGAGGAACAAATCAGTTAGGTACTCCTATTGGAGTTCAGGCAGTTATATATTCTAAAGATGATAATGATAAATATTTTGATCTCAGAGTTTTTGATTCAACTAATAATCAAGTAGTATTTGATTGGATTAGGATGCACTCTGAGAAAAAAGTTTGGAAGGTATTCTCACAACCAGTGACTACAGGATGGCCAGCAGAACAAGCACTTCTAGAGTTACAAGGAAGAAAGTCTGAGAATGATGGTTGTGATTTTTATGTAAGTTTCTTTATGATTCAATTTTCTGGAACAGTACCTGAGAATTTACCAAGCGGTGTTTCGTAGATTTTACTATTGCTTGGCTTGCATGGCTAAAATACTAATGGAGATATAGTATGCCCACTACACTTAACAAATATAGAGTATGGTGTAATACAGAGAATATGTATTACGAAATATGGGGCGAGATAGAACCTGTTGCTTGTCCTAATAATTCAGGTCATGAAATAGATTCAACTAAGATATCTATTGTCGATACATTAACTGAGGAAGAAAAAAGAGATACTTCAGGTAAAATGAGGGTACATCAAACATCAAGACCGTTAGGTACTAAAGTACATTTTACAAGTCGAGGGGATGACCCAAGTAATATTGCACTTGTTGGTGGTGGAGAAAAACTTTCATTTAATCATCACATTGCGGATGGTTTACAGCATGTTAAGTATCTAGATTTTAATACTATTGAAAATCTTAGTTATATTCATGAAGGTTATCTAAGTTGGAAAAATTGTGAATTTGATGAAATAACAGTAGAGATTGTTCCTAGAATTGTAACGACGACCCCGGATGCAAACACAGGCACGGGATATTTTGTTAATCCAGCTGCACCTTATATTGTTTTGCCTTCTGCTCTTGCAGGTGGAGCAAGCAATGTAGATATTAATGAGGATTTAACCGACCCCACTACTCCTGGTTTGATATTTATTCCTGAAGCGGGAGATCCACAATTTGGTAAGCCTCCTGCGTATTGGGACACTGATTGGAATTCAACAACTAAATTGTTTGAGAATATTCGTCCAATGCCGGCAGGTGATGGTAATTATAATATCTTTACGATGGAAATAACGTTCTCTAGATTCGCTAATCATATTCAGTTAGTTGGAGATAATGCTATACAACTTAAGACTTCAGATACTGATAAAATAGGTCATGGAATGAGAGTAAGAGTCACTGTTGACACTAATATAGATGATGGGGATCATGATTATCATATAGGGTGTATATTAACAATGCATAGGCAAAAAAGCGTAGCAGGATAAGAGAATAGGTTAGGGTATGAGCCCAGAAGAAACAACTGTTAAAGTATTTGAAATAATAATAAGAGGAATGGTACTTTTGTTGCTCTTACATATTGGTCGAGAATTAAAGATCCTAAAGACACAAGAAGAAGGATCTAAATATTATTACCTTAAGAAGTTTTATATACCTGCAATTATAATATTGGTATTGATATTAATAGTGATTGTATTAGGCATTCCGTGGTCAATTGTTTAATAAAAAAATTAGGTTGTGGCTAGACAACCTATAAAAGACTGTCTAGCCACGCTTAGTCTGCGATATCACAGTTCACCCTAGCAATACGGTAGCCGAGTAAATTGAACTAGGCCATAACCCGAGTCAATGAAGCTATATCGAACCATGACAATATTACACCCAACTTAATCCAACCAGGACTCGACTGCACATTAGCTGGCGTAACTTTATGATGCCGTTCCATAGTACGATAGTATATACAACGTTAGCTAATTTTACCATTAGTTTACGAGAATGGGCAATAGTAAACTTTAGCGTACCACTACGAAACCCTACAGTATATACAACGTTAGCTAATTTTACCATCAGTTTACGAGAATGGGCAATAGTAAACTTTAGCGTACCACTACGAAACCCTACGAAACCTCAGCCCACATAATTCCACCCTAACACCACAGTACAATAATGAATGTAACGTTGCCACCATAATACGATACTATACACAACGTTAGCTGACTTTATATCACCTGTATGAAACCATACTGTATTTCGGGTTACGTTATCCTGCCTCTACTTTACAAAAGCGCACACTATAACAATGCACTTAGACTGACATAATTTCACCATTACATAACTCTAGTGGACAGAACCCAACGATACGTGCCAGTACTGAATTGAACGATATCTCACATCACCCTTACGGTATTATATCATGATTCATCGTATCAGACCATAACGGCATATAACTCCATACAACTGGACCTACACAAAACATTATATTATGCCACATAGCAGAATCGTACCATCAGTTTACATCATTTCACTTGAATTCAGCATACCCCGACCTTAGCTCAGCTTACTTCAGTTTATCGTACCGCCACGCAACTTCAATGCATCATAACTGATGTAACCATACCGCAACTTCAACCCATGCTACGGAACATGAAAACACCTTACCCCAACGGTACTTTAGGTAAACGACACTTTGATTCAGCATACCCATACGTCATCGTACGATATGATGACAACAGAAGCATACCCGGACATCACTGTAAGATGCAATGTTGAACCCTGACGATGTATTACTGTACTTTATAACAAGACACATCGCCATACCGTCACTGAACAATGACATACTTTAATTCACCATACCGCGACATCATTACACTTAACTCCAAGGTAGAACAACACACCTCACCTGCACAATATATTACATTACGCAGATTGACCGCACCACAACAGTAGGGTAGACTAGACCTTTACTACATACTACTTTATCCAACGACATCGTAATTCAGCTCAGCATACCTAGACCATGATGAAACAATACTTTAGCCAAGTCTAGATTACCATTACAGAATACCACTGAATACTATTGCATCGGACGCAACAAAGTCTTCACATCGCATCATCACATGATACAAAGTTTCACCTGACCATTACTTAATGTAAGGGTAGGAAACTCCATTGCATTCAACCGTCACCGTATTCCACATTATAGTAGTTCATAGTGATTGACAGCACCGTGACTTCACGATACGGCTCGGTAGATTAGTCCACCAGAACGATACCCGATAAAATAGTACAACAGTTTACCAGCGCAACATAACCAATGCTTTACTCTAGACCAGGACACTTGAGTTTATGATACCCCGACTGCACTGAAATTGAGCGAACAAAGTTGCACATAACCGAACCATAGCTTTACATAATGATATGTTATGCTATGACACATAGCCACTACATAACCATATCCGATTATAGGGTACTTCGTTATACCAGTACTTTACAACATGATAGTCTACCGGACCAAAACGGAAGTTCATAGTGATCTACTGGGCAGTACAATACCATAATGACACGTCGGTTGACTTAACATAGTCCCACCAATACGATATGTAACAGTGCTGTACTTCATTAAACCGTCACACAATCCAAGCTCACTATGGTTAACTAAACCCCTTACTGGAGCGCACAGCGTGATACGCTACCGAGTCAGTGCAATACTAGATCAGGCGATATAGGACATTGCCATCACTAAACGGTAATATGACTTATGATAAATCATTTCACCAAAACAAAGCATCACATAATAATACATAATCGCAAACCACCTCACCAGTACGGTGATGGACCAGATGATATTGGACGTTACCGTCACACAACCCAAACTCACTATGGTTAACTAAACCCTTACTGGAGCTCACAGCGTGATACGCTACCGGTGGGACTACACAATACGATATGGTGTTTTACCTTTACCGGAACGACATTACATCAGTTGACCGTAGTCCACCGTTACCTCAAGAAACTTCACACGAGCCAACGCGACCCAACCATTACTCTATTTCACCATATTCGAGCCAACAATGCTAGACCTATACATCTACGTCAGCCAATATTGCGTCACCCAGCCTTTACATCATCACATTCTACTTTAGGATGTCTTACCGGAACGGCACATGAACTCATGGTATGAGACATGACATTACCTACATGAAGTTTCAGGCTATCCTACGATATTATATTATACCGTAATTCTATTTAACAGAATCAAGCCTCAGGGCATTTTGCTTTTTGCAGTATCAAACCAGAACGACATCTTACTCTGATTTATATCATAGTACCCCGACGTTACGTGAGTACACTTCAGTTCACCAGAACGAAACATTGCTTGAGTTCGGTTCACTGGTACTGCGATTCACTCCAGTTTACGACATTGTACCAATACTTGAGTATATTGAACATTACAATATTGAACATTAATGGACAGAACAATACCGACATGAAACTTCAGGCTAATTGATACAACTGTACCAAGGAATTGTTTTGATGACGTTGGGTTGACTTCCCCACTTTACTTTATGTCATATTATTTATTGTCACCAAAACAACAGCCCACACAATTCTACCACATAAAGGCAAAACTGGACCTCCACCAAATAGCATTGTAGTTGATAACGCTTCACCAATACGATAAATTACATGAGCTTATCTGACTCAACTCGTAGCAAACAAAAGTTCATGTAATCACAGTTTACCGGACACTGCACATTACATAGGTTGATTGGACTTTACTTTTACCGCCACTTTACATCATCAAACCCTGCTTTGTGATAGCTTAACCCACCACAACTACGGTTCATACTATTTCACCCATACAGAACTTCACAATAGTAAATTTCATTGCACCTTGCTGTTACAACGCCTAAGTTGAGCGTAATTCAGTCCACCGCTACTCCATATAATGGCAGATCAAACAACTCCATGTTGCCAGGACGAAACAAAGTGGAAACCTACAATACGGGATGGGACCATCATCGTACATAACTCAACTCAAGCCTACTTGGTAAAATTGTATCATACCAATACATTCGCTAATAAGGATTCTCACCTTACTTTATTTTATTTATTTATTAGCGGGACGCAACGAGACCGAGCAAAGCTGTTACAACGCCAGTCAGGAATAGATGACAGACCATATAACCAAGACTTGACACAACTCCACGAATCGTAAGTCGACAACACATTACATAACCGTTACTGTGTCGCACATTAGTCTATGACGTATAACGCCACCTGACCACTACGGCACAATGCTGGATAAGATCATACATCACCTTTACTTAACTTCACTCCATGCCATAAAACTACACCATTACTGCATCGCATTGTATAACATGCGACCATAACGTGACAGCATAAAAGAGTATGTCGTCGCACATAATGACACCCGAAAGTTTACTTTATCTCGGAATACATCATCAGTACATTATATCAGCCAATTGTACGTTAAGACATCACACCTCAACTATACATGATAATATTACACAGTACGGTAATATACAGAACCAGTACGAAATCAGACTTCATGTCAGTTTACGCCACCTTCACGTCACATAAGCGAAATGAACCAGACCAATAGTACGCCTTAATTCGTATGAGTTCATAGCGCCTATCTCCACCCGTCTTCGTGTCCTTCGACAGTTTCAACGAAGTTGGGTAGTTTCTCCAGTTTGTAATCATAGGAGCCGAAATTACCAGCACCACGATTAGCTCCTAATCCATTGTTTTTACCGTAAGTAAAAAGTTTCCTAAGGGCAGTCTCATTAATAGGGCTACCTTTACGGATACGAAGTTTACAACCGAATGTGGCAAGTTTAGGCAACTGTTCAGAAGCAGCAATTGCCGTTTCGGTCTTCCCCATACGGTTAAACGATATGGGTCGTTCCTCAATAAGAGGTTTACCATCCGGATGGCGCATAATGTCTAGGTTGGGAGTCATAAACTCTTCGATAGCTTTGACATCTAACGCCATAGTTTCACCGATGGAGACTTTAGTAGACAATATTGTTTTGTCTCCGTTGTTGCAAATGATTTTGAGATTCTCTTTGAGATTCCCTAAAATCATATGGGTACTAATAACCGGCCATAGTGTATTGGGATCACCATTCTTCGGTTCTTTCATGAAGACTGTGAACTTTGCTTGTTCACCTTTTGCAACGAGTTCGTCGTAATCTTTTTTGACTTCCTTCGCCATGGTGAGCAAGGATTTGAGATCGTTCGGAAGATTCATACTAAGTGGTTTCGCGGTCAATTCTGCGAATGCCATAATAATCTTCTTGACCTCTTCAATTTCTTTGTCTTCGGAGATAGCATCTCCTTTGAACTTGTCAATAGACTTTACAATACGATCGCCAAGGCGATTAGCCTTTTTGATTTGTTTGCGAGCCTTTTGAATAACGTGTTCCTGCATTATTGATGCCTCGGTACAAGTACCTAGCATCGTTCTGCGAAGACGAAATAAAATAGAATAATAATCCCAGTATCCAGTTGTTTCGCTACCTACTTCAATCTGGGGTTGGTCTTTCTTTGCCTTAGCCGCTGGTTGTTTCTTTTCTACCATTGTACAATCTCCTTTATTAAGGTTTTCGCTCTTGGGCATTATTGCCCATATTATAACTATTTCTATATAAACTTTATGAAAATAAAAATGGAATATGCCGATCATGGATTTATATTTATCTGATTTACATTTAGGTAATCCTTTATTTAATTCTGAAGCTATAATTTTAAGACTTCTTAATGATGCCAAATATGATAGAATAATTATACTTGGTGATATTATAGACACCTGGGAAGCGCCGGTAGATGTTATTAAAAGCAACTATGGACATTTAATCAATGAAATAAATCAACGTGCAAAACGTGGTTCTATGCTAATTATTAGAGGTAACCACGATCCAGACATAACACAAATGCATTCTATTTTTGATATGTGTAGGATCTTTGAATTTCTTCGAGATGGTGATACTTTATTCGTTCATGGTCAAGAATTTGACGAATTGATAACGAGACATTTCTGGATGGCCAAACTTGTATACCCTATCAGATGGTTCCTAGAGAGATTAGGAGTTAACTTATTAGCATACACCCGAAATCTGTATCATTCGATCTCAGCCAAGAGGCAACATAAGAAATATAATGCTCTAGTGCTTGATATGGAAAAGCACATGGTGTCGAAGTATGAGAAAGACTTTGAATACCTTGTTATGGGACATACTCATTTACCTAAAATAGTACTTCGAGATTCTGATCCAAAAGATATAAGAGAATGTGATTATATTAATACCGGAGATTGGATTCATAATCGTACTTATGTTGAGAGAGATGGGAATAATTTTAAAATGTGTAAAGCCCGGTAGGAGTTAACATGATTAGTATATTAGAGAAATATGATTTTATTGTTGGATTAGGTAATAAAAAAGGTAAAGAATTATTTTTAAGAAAAAGATTAAATACTCGTACATTGTTACCAGCAATGGCATTATTAAGAGATAAGGTAAAAGATAGAAAGGATCTTGATGTAAAAGCTAAATCGATTAAATCTTTACCAAAGGAGTAACAATATGGCAGAGAAACGATTTAAAGATAAACTTATAGCATGGGCCGCAGATATACGAATCTATTTTGGTGGTATTATATTGTTTGGTGATTCTCATTACCAAATCAAAGGTCATCATATGAGAGAGATTCTTGGTATTCTTGAACCTGGTGATGTATTGCTTCGTCGTTACAGTCATTATATTGGTAGCCTTCTTGTACCAGGATATTGGTCTCATGCAGCTTTCTATTCGGGTGATGATGACGTTATTCATATGTTAGGTAAGGGGATCACAAAAGAAGACATACTAACATTTATGAGATGTGACGATATTGGTATTCTTCGATGTAAAAATAATAATCTAATTCAACCCGCAATAGGGAAAGCTGAAGAATTACATGAACAAAAGATTGGATATGATTACGATTTCAAATGTGATAATAAAAATCTTTATTGTTCCGAGTTTATATACAGCATATTTGGAGAACCAGAAGAAATAAAATTTAGTAAATTTGTTCTTCCTGATGATCTCATGTGTAACCTATTTACGTTGTTATGGAAGAGAGATAAAATAACTAAGAAGAATCATGTAGAAGAAGTTGATAACGAACCAAGAATGAAGGTTGTTGAGAAAGAACAAGCAAAACAACCTGGAGAGGAAAAATCAAGTGAGCACAGGAGTGACGATAAGATGTAATCGTGAACACGGTTCACTAGAGGCTAGTGATATTGTTGTTCTTAATAATGAGGTTCATTGTAGGAAATGTATTGAAGGTTTCCTAAGTGATAAACAACAAGAACTAAAAGAATATGTTAGTTTCACAAAAGGGTTAGATTCAGAAAAGGATAAAGAGGATGGCCAATTTCAAGAACGCGTATGATAAGACGATGGGGCATGAAGGCGGATATGTTCACGACCCTGATGACGCTGGTGGGGAAACTTACAAGGGTGTTGCGCGAAGATTCCATCCTGGTTGGGAAGGATGGAAGATTATTGATGGTACTAAACAAGCACCTAACTTCCCTAAAAATCTAGACAGGTTGGCTACAATTCAACAAATGGTTCAAAATTTTTATAAACATCATTATTGGGATCCATTCCAAGGGGATGATTTACCTTCCCAAGATCTTGGTGAAGAAATGTTTGATACCGGAGTTAATATGGGTATTAAACGGTCAGTTAAATTTCTTCAGAGAAGTCTTAATTTTCTAAATCGTAACGGTAAACTATTTCCCGATATGTCTGATGATGGACAATTAGGACCAACTACTATGATGAACTTAAGCATATATTTGAGGGTTGATTCGGATGAATTACTACTTAAAATTATGAATACTTTACAGGCTAGTCATTATTTAAATTATATGAAGAAAAGCCCTACTCAGGAAAAGTATTGCCGAGGTTGGTTTAAAAGGGTTCAAATTACCAAAACTTAGGTGGTTACAAATGACTGAAGAAAAAGTTATAATACGTGAAAGACGAAGAAGTAAAAGAGTCAAAGCTCCAATTAAGTTCAAGATAATTCCTGAAGATGCATCTCACGATATTCACGGGGAAACAAAGGATTTGAGTTGTGTTGGTGCTAGCTGTACAATGACTAAACCTATAAGTGAAATGACTAGATTAAGATTAACCCTTAATCTTCCTGATGATGATGTTATATTTGATGGAGTTGTCGTTCGTTGTGAGAAAATTAAACAAGATAATTATGAAGTAGGCATTTATTTTAGTAGTATTGATATGGGTGTTCGAAAGAAGATTGATAATTTTATTAATGAGAAAGAAGAAAGAAAAATTGACCATTTTGAAATTGATGGCTGAACAACATTAAAAATTCTATAAGGAGTGATGATCATGGCTAAGTTTAAATTAGAAGTACTTCACAAAGTTAACGATCCTGCAGAAGCCCGAACTCTTTTTGATGCAGTACTTAAAAGCCCGAAATGTGTTGTGATGAAGAGGGTTGGGGAATATGTAACAGATTGGTTGGTATGTGTGCCTTATCATGGAGATGCTTTTGATCGTGTAGCAGATCAAATGCTTTCTCTTGATGTTCCTCATCGTGAAGATGTTGCTGATATGGATGCTGCTGAGGCTGCTCGTGGCGGCGATGGTGACATGGATGGATTGACCTTCGAATATGAAGCAGCCGATGGATCAGTAGAGGTGTACAGTGATGATGGTACTTTCATACATTTTATGATTGCAGAGAAGAAAGATTCGCCGAGTGTAGGTGGACATCGTGCAGAAGAGGGGTTTGCTCCTGCTTCGCAGATTAAACCGACTGGTCAAGCATTTAATGATAGTCAATTAGGTGTTGATGGAGCAGCGGCAGCTGGGTTCGGTAAAGAACTCGGATAAGGTGGGTGGCGGACACTCCCAGGGTTTGTTCATGGTGATCTCCTTTCCTTGGGAGTGTCTTATCCAAAGGAATATTAATGAGTGATGAAGGATTTAAAGAACGGCGTAGTGGTCCATGGGATAGGCGCATTCCGAATATGCCTCCTCAAATGGGATTTATGCTACGGTTCTTATACAAAACTAAACGACGATTTTGGTCAATATTTACAATAGCAGTCATGGGCTGGATATGGTTAGTTGCTACTTTAGCTATTTGGCTTCATGTCAGATTCCCTGGGTTAACAAATAACTTATTTAGATTCTAATAAAATGCTAGTAGTTACTAATGCGGTTCTAGGTAATCGCCGACATGTTCGGGTAGAAAAATCAATCGATATAATAATCAATGGTCAAATTTGTGGACGAACTACCAATATAGGTATGGGTGGGCTTTACGCGACCGTGAACCAAATACTTGAAGATATTACAGATTATAAGATTGAATTAAAACTACCTGATAGAAGTATTTTCATTGAAGCTACTACTTTACGAACATTAAATGTTAATTGTGGCGTGTACCACACAGCATTATGTTTCAAAAAAGAAAGTATACTTGATGAAGATAAATTATTATTAGAAGAATTCTTAGAAGGAAAAGGTAATTATGTTACCCGTAAGTAATTTATTTGAAAAGCAGGAATTCGAACCAGGTAAGAAAACAAAATCTGGTGGTTATACACATTATGAACCGAAAGATAAACCAAAAGAGTCCGAAGCTGCGAAAGATCCAGATACTGGTAGGCCTCTTATTCGATCTAAAAAGTTTAGAGCGAAATCTGGTAAAACTGTTGTATTAAGATTTCAAAAGAGCGCTGATTCGGGCAAAATGGAACTATTATCAAAATTAGAGAAATGATTACGATAAAACATTTATTCGGGAAAATAGTACCTCATGCTGGAGCAGTAAAAAAAATAGAGGAATCTCTTAATGTTAGACTCCCTGGGGACTATAAAAAATTTATTAAGTGGCATGGTGCTATTGATGAAGAGAATCTTTCTATCTACGGATCATGGAAAGGTGACCAAGGCAAAGACATTCCTTCCGTAATAGGTTATACAAAGATATTACGAGACAGCATTGAATTACCAGAGAGTTATATAGCAATACACTCTGTTGGTAGTGATGAAATATTGTTAGATACTGATAATGGTTACATTTATCAATGGCACGATGATATGGAGAAAATATTACCTATAATGGAGTTAGAGTCATTTTCTGATTTTTTAAAGTCAAAACATATTAAACAGGGCATTAAATCATGATTGCAATATCTTACTTATTCGAATCAAAGTTCAAAATTGGAACTTCAATTACTAGAGGATTAAGTATGGTGCCTTATCGTTCTAAATTAGGTCGGAGTGTAATGAAAGATTGGGCTAAAGTTCGAGAAAAGATGGGTAAGGGGGCTGAAAGACTTTCCTATGGTGCAAAGAAAATTGGGAAATTCCAAGGTGGTGGAAAAAGAGCAATAAAATATTCTAACAACCTAGGTATAAAAGCTAAATCTTACAAAGATACTGCTGCTGATATTAGACAAAAGCTTAAAGATAATAAAGGTAAAACTATATTTGTAGTTACTCCAAGGAAGAAAAAGTAAGGATATTATTATGATTCCAATATCAGAGTTATTTATAGATCCTGATGAACAATTAATAGAGGATCTTACTATACATTGTTTTTATAAATACGGCGATTGTTTTCTCGAAAGCATTATTCCTTTCTTCGAATCTGGTATTATGACAGAAATGGAAGAATATTTTGATAAAGAGTATAATGCTTTATTTGAAGTAGAAGAATTTGATGATGAGGATAAAAGGAAAGTAAGAAAGAATGTTAAAGACTCAATTAAATCTGGACGAAAAGCTAGTGAGTCTTTAACTGGTAAAAGAAGAGGTATTAGAAAGATTACGAATCAATTGAGTAAAAGTAAAATTGGTAGAGCGGTTGTTAAAGGAGTACGGCGTGTAGCATATGGAACTAAATTAGGAAGAAAAGTTGTTAGGAAATATGCAGATGTTGTTGATAAGATGGCATCACCAGAAATGACTAAAGCTGGTCAGCATGGGAAAGAGTCATTAAGAGCTGCATTAAGAGCAAAAGGTATTTCAAAGAACACAACCCTTGGGAATCTTGGGAATCTTGGTGCTGCTATGTCCTATAATATGGCATCTGATGCACATGGCCGTAACGCTGGAGTATATGCTCATCAAGCATCGAAGAAATTAAGACAAGCACATCAGTTAAGAAGAAACGCTGACTTTATTGAGAAAAAGCAAAAAGCTAAACAAGGGAACACAAAAAGAATGAAACCTCAAGCTAAACGCAATGTCCCCTTGCTTGCAATGAAATAATTAGGAGATTGATATGATTACAATATCAAATTTGTTTGTTGACACTGATGAACAAATCATTGAAGATATTACAGTGTGTTGTATAAATAAATATGGTGAATCATTCCTTGAAGATGTATTGCGTTTTCTCGATACTGATAATATCACTGAAATAGATAATTATTTTGATAGAGAGTTTTCTATTGTATGGGAAGGTATTTCTAAATCTGATAAATTTTCAGGAAGTGAACAAGTACAAATCGAAAAAGATCTTAAAGATGCAGCAGATATGGGCACAGATCAAGAAAGACGTTGGGGCGGAAAACGGCATAGTGAAATTCGAAAGTTAACACATCGTATGAGTAAAAATAAAGTAGGTAGAGCTATTGTTAAAGGTGTAAGAAGAATTGCATATGGCACAAAACTTGGAAGAAAGATAGTTAGGAAGCATGCAGAAAAGATTAAAGACCAGGCGGGAATTCATGCAAATAAAGCTATAAGACATGGGAAGGCTGCCACTCGACTCGCATTTCTAAATAAGAAGTTACAAAGAGATGGGAGTTCTAATTCAAAAGTAAGTACAAAAAGCTATTCTGTAGCTAAAAAAGCTGGAAGTGAAGCGGCTAAATCAAGAAAAATGGATAGAGCCGCACTTCAATTACAACGCAATGCCAGAATGGTTGAAAAGAAACAAGCTGCCAAAAAGGCTGCTAAACAATCTAGTAAACTTAAATTTGCGCACGTATAAGGTGAAAGGATGTATGAGTATAGTTGTAAATTAGATAGAATAATTGACGGTGATACCGTTGATGTTATTATTGATTTAGGTTTTGATATGCATTATAAGAGTCGAATTCGTTTATTCGGAATTAATGCTCCTGAAGTAAGAACAAGGGATGATGTTCAGAAGATGAAAGGGCTTGCCGCTAAACATCGTCTTAAAGAATTGTTACCGGAGAAATTCACAATTCAAACCAAGTTAGATAAAAGAGGTAAATACGGTAGGGTGTTGGGTATATTAGTGGTCGATGAAACCAACATTAATGAACTTCTTGTCGAAGAAGGACACGCTGTCAAGTCTTAAATCTTTAAGGTGCAAAAGAGGAAAAATGAATGATCAAAGATTCTTTAACCGAGCATGTCAAGAATTAAATATAAAAATAAATGACCAAATTCTTGGCAAAACAAAAGATATTAGTTTGAGTGGAGTAATGTGTCGAACTAATAAATTTATCGAAAAAGGATCATTATTAACTATCATTTTAAGTTTACCTTCGGGTGATATTAACCTTACGGGGCTTTGTAATCGGTGTGTTAAACTGGATAAAAGGGAGTATTCGACTGCAATTAAGTTTGATCCTCTTTCTCCGACATCGAGTGTTAGAATGGATTTAGAAACATGTTTGAATATTTAGAGGTATATGATGCCTAAAAAGAGAAGATATTATAAGGGCAAGAAAGTCTCAAAAGGAGAACTAAAGATTGCACAATCACTTGAACAACGTCGAGTGACATTTGAGATGGAAAAGACATTTAAAGATTGTCTTGGAAGAACAGGAAGAAAGCCATTAAGATTTGACTTTTATTTACCAGACCATAATATATTAATTGAATTCGATGGTGAGCACCATTACGATCCAGTAAATAAAGGATATAAAGCTAAATATGTTCACGAACGAACTAAAATTAATGATCAAATTAAGAACTCCTATATTGAAGAAAAGGGTATGGGATTATTGCGAATCCCCCATTGGGAATTTGATCAAATAGACAAAATATTAGATGGAGTATTAATGTGATGAATGAACCCTTTAAGATTCTTTTGATTGATGATGAACCGTTGGTAGTAGAACCAATAAAACATTTCTTGGAGGGGAATGGGTTCGAAGTCATTACAGCAAACGATGGGGAGGAAGGTTTAAGATTATTTAATCAATATACGCCAATTGTAACGCTTACTGATATTGATATGCCAAGATTGACTGGTGTTCAACTTTTGGCACTTATTAAAAGTGATTATCCAAAACACCAAGTTGTTATGTTCTCTGGTGCTGGTTCAATGCAGGATATAGTAGATTCTCTTAGACATGGTGCCTGTGATTATTTAATGAAACCGGTTAATTTTGATTTGTTACTGCACACCGTCAATAATTGTATTGAAAAATATCAACTCTTAGTACACCAAGAGAATTATAAGATAAATTTAGAGAGAGAAGTGAAAGAAAAAACTCAAGAAGTAATTAATGTATTAGATCAAACAATTAGAACTCTCTCCAAAGTAACGGAAGCTAGAGATCCTTATACTGCGGGACATCAAGAAAGGGTTACACAATTATCTGTTGAAATGGCTAAGATTCTTGGATTAAAAGAAGATAGAGTTGATTGTGTTCGTATTGCTGGCTTAATGCATGATATTGGTAAGATATCTATACCTTCTGATATTTTGACTAAACCATCAAAATTGAGTAAGAATGAGTTTGCTTTGATTAAAGACCATTCAGATGTAGGATACGATATAATTAAAAACATTCCATTTAAAGATCTGTTACCTTGTGATGTTTCTGAAATAGTACATCAACATCACGAGAGAATAAATGGGTCTGGTTACCCACAAGGATTAAAAGGTGATGACATTTTGTTTTCATCCAAGATTATTGCTGTTAGTGATGTAATCGAATCGATGTCAACACATAGACCATATAGGCCTGCTCTTGGAGTTGCGGTAGCGTTAGATGAAATAAATAAAAACAGAGGTATACTGTATGATGAAGAATGTGCGGATGCTGCATTTGATGTATTGTATGGTTTTAATGATTTTAATGATTTTCTTGAATCTTTAAAGGAGTAGGCTTATGACGAAATTAGAAGCTTTGGGAATTTCATCAGGGTTAGGTGCTTTAATCCTAGTGAAAGGACTTCGGAGGATAGGAGAAAATGACGTATTTCAATTCACTAAAAGGGGATATACTTCTAAATATCCTGCTGTGAATATTCCTATCAATTTATCAAGTGTAGCAAAGAAAAGAATTGCGCAACATTTTCAAGGTGGTAGTATTACCGCTGATAATGCTAAAGTAGATCCAGAATTATCTGGAGAGTCTGATGTCGATAAAGACGCAGATAAATTTGTGGGGAATGCAAATTACGACGAGAAAACAAATGTTGCAGGGGCCTAAATCAACTGACTGGAGGGATTGAGAAATGTTAAAGTTAATAGATATATCAGTGTTTTTTATATTCATTTCTCTTATGTCTTTAGCTATTCCAGCGAACAGTGAAACTCAGAAATTAGAACAGTTCTACTCGAAATATATTGATAAGTATATTGATAAGTGTGCGAATAAAGAAAAGCAATTATCAAACTCCTGTATGCCAACAATGGCACAATATGTTGCAGTGAATTGTATAAGAGCTTCATTTATTGCTTTTTATAAAAAGGGAATTGTTTCTTCTTTAATAGAGAATAATGTTGGTAAGAAAAGCTATAAGATTGATCAGCATGTTAATTCAATATTTCTAGATGTATTTAGACGAGCAATAGGTGATATAGAAGATGCTGAACGACTTATAAATAGAGCAAGAGAAGCGAAGGACAAACAATGATACCTATCCAATGTTTATTTGAGATGCTGAATATGCTAGATATCAAGACTCCAGAAGAATTATTAAAATGGATGGATCGTATCAAATATGGTTGGATGGATAAGAACCATAAAAAGTATACTGATTTTGACGATCCTGATCTTTGGTGGAATAAATGTGTTATAGCTACTCCTGAAGAAGTGTATAAATATAAGATAGGTACATGTTACGAGCAGACATGGTTTGAACATTACTTCTTTAAGAAATGGAATCGTGAACATAAATTAATTCACATACAGCAATATTATACCAGTTGTCATTCATTTGTAGCGTATAAGCAAATTGATAAGTGGATGTATTTCGAACATTCATTTGCTAAATTTAGAGGTATACGTGGGCCATTTAATAATATAGATCAAATAATTCGATTAGTATATTCTTTTATGGAGAAGGTACAAAAGGGTGGCAAAGGATATAACTCTGTTGAAATTGATCCAAGAAAACTTAAACCACGTATGACAGGTCAAGAGTTCTTCAAACTTGTTAAGTTTGATCATGCTAAAGGATAAACAATGATATCAATATCTTGGTTATTTGAAGCAATTCCCACTATAGGATTAAATTTAGTTGATCTTAAAAGGTATAAGTTTGTAATTAATTATAAGGATATATTATGATAACAGTAGGATGGTTATTTGAGAAATATAGTCCTAGCGCCAAAGCACAGATTAAAACTTTTAAAAAGAGAAATGATTACTTAGGGATCTCTAATGTTATGTCTAAGGAAGGTAGGAGAGTGTCTGGATTTGCAGCTGGTGCAGATCCTAGTATGGTTCCAACTAAACATAGAACACAAATGATGAGATTCGGTAATGCTGCTATTGGCGGAGCTACAAATATGATACGAAGGGCAAGGAAAGAATTGGAGCCTAAGACCCTTAAAGTTAAACCATATAAAGGTATTGAAAGGCGTAAAACTAACATGCCTAGAATTACTAAAAGCGCGGCATAAGGATAAACGATGATTACTATATCTTGGTTATTTGAAGATAAAAAGCCAGATCTTAAATCTGGTGAATATGCTGTTGTTAAAAGAAAGAAAAAGAAGGTTAAAGACTTTAATCCTAAAACAAATAGGATGAAGAAGTTTAAACGCAATCAATATTTTGTTACTAAAATTGCACCAGAAGATCGAACTGTTAAGAATGTACCAAAAGACTCTAAAGGGCATCCATTGTCGACTTATCCTCAGTGGTTAGGAATTAGAGGAGAAAGACAAACTATGAACAGTTCAGTAGATTCATTCGGTAAAGCGGCGAGTGGTAAATGGTTTGGATGGAGTCATCGAGCTATTGCTTCTTTTGGTATAGGTGATAAGATTACTAATAAAACAAGTGGATTCGATAGAATAAGCAAACCGTTTATTATTAAAACAGATGAGAAAGCGAGAGATGTCGCTAAAACATTTGCGAGGAGTGTGTCATAATGATTTCAATTAGTCATATATTTGATGGTAAAGCAGCTAATTTAAGTAAGCCTACAAAAGTAATTCCTGCAATGGCTGATGCCATTAAAAAGGAACCTGATCCAGTAAAGAGAGAGAAGAAAAAAGGATTATTTACAATATATCAAAATAAAGTATTGAGTAGATACTCTAGCCTTAGGTGATAACATGTCTGATAATAGAACGGCTGTGAGGAAGAATGAAGTATTAACAGTGATTCTTGATGGTGTATACTGTCAGACCAAGAACATAAGTATGGGTGGATTAAGTTGTACATCAAGTCGAGATATCCCTCGGTTAACTGAATTAGACACGACGCTACAATTACCTGATGGAGATGCAAATTTTAAATCAACTGCACTTAGATGTCAAGAAATAGCGAATGGGGTATTTGATATTGGTATTTACTTTAATTCAACGACAATTGATAACGAAATTAGAAGAAGGTTAGCTGTGTTCTTAGGCGTAAGGTTACCAGATGAAGACCCAAAAACGGAAGGGAATATCGGAGAGACGGAGGCAAGAGAATAGAAGAAAATTTTTGGATCTCACTTATTTTGTTCGTGGAGGCAAAGAGCGACGCTCAGGATGCGATAGACGTAACGAAATACTATCTAATATAAGGATTTTAAATGATAGAGATATACAAGTACAGCTACAATATAGTTCTCAAACAGGACGAATATCTGATTGATATTGAACATTTATCAAAAGTAATAAATTATTATCTTATTGACATTAAAGAATTAAATAGTTTAAATGTAAAGACTGATAGAGTTAGGAAGAATAAAAATTTTATGATGATTGGTCCTTATGGAAGTCTAAATGGTGAAACTCTCTTTAATTTTGTAGTTGCATATTTAGAATGCTATGAATTAGAATATAAGGATCTAAGAGATTTAGGTTGCCCAGAAGAAGGATTGATAGTATTGAAGAATCTTTTACCACATGTAAGTACAAGAAAGGGTGATCAATGTGGTGGAGGTCTTGAAGATTCTATAGGAATTGATCTAGAGGTTGCTCCTTTATGTGCTACTATTAATATGTTTCCTGGAATAACAACATTTTCATCGTGTGAAGGGCATGGACATCAAAATAGTGGTACTCTTTATGTTTTATTTACAGCAGATAATCTAGATTGTTTGCATTCTTTAAGTAAATCATTTGATAAGAATTTAGAAATACTTTATAAGGAGTACGATTTTGAAAAGATGGTATATGAAGTATCATTGTCATTTGATTATGGACATTGGCCTGATATACAAAAAACTTATTTTGAGTTTAGAGTAAGGTACCGTACTGAATATCAGAATGAAATATTTGAAAAAATTAAATTATTATCTGAATTAATGGAGGAAGACTTAAAATGATACCTGTATCGTATTTGTTTAACGACCCGTTAAATTTTTCTAAAAATGAAGACTATAATGTTGATGAGATGAGTGTTCCTAGTTTCAGAGATGTTGCGCACACTGGAGCCCAACTGCTGAAGAGACCTTTTCGAAGGAAAGAAGTAATGCCTACAACATTACCTTCGAGAAATCCAGCCCTCTTGAGAGCTGCCGCAGTTATGAATAATAAGCTGCGTTAGGAGAATATATGTACAATACACCTTTAATAGAAAGGTTTTCATCAGAAGTCGAAAAGTATGGTAAAAATAAAGCTCGCCTTAATGTTGGATTAGCTAAGGATTTAGATTCAAGTTTCGGTGGTGGAGTCAAGAAATATTTACCAGGTATGCAAAAGAACTTGAAGCATAAACTTAGAAGTATGGAAGCATCATCGAATCTTACTAATATGAAAGCCGCTGTTGGTGATAGATTATCTAGGCAACATACTATTGATAGTACAGCTGCAGCTCAAAAACAGATTGAAAAATCTGTACGGCAAACAAATGTTCCTGATACTCGAAGAAAAGATTTTACGGTTATTAAAGGTAGAAAACCTAGGACTACAAAATCTGGAATTATGGCTTCTGTATTCCCTCAAAGACGGGCAGCATAAAAGAGAGTATATATGAAAATACACAATTATTATTCAGATTTGCTATTATCTGTTCGTACGATGTTTGATAAGCACATATTCGGTAATAATACAATTAAATCGTATGACTTCAATATTGCTAATCGATCCTTTGCCGTAGATAAAGATTACAAGCCGAATTTTGAATTTCCTGCATGCATCGTAACGCTTAATGATGATCATTATATATTCGCTGAAAGACCAAATGTAATTCAACAATTTGGTCCAGAAAATAAAATGCAACACGTAGCGCTATATAATACTGAAAACAGACGAATGGTAAAGCTGCAAGAAGAACATGTTCAAAGTTCTATAACTATAATAATTAATTGTGAGTCGCAATTACAGGCAAAGGATATCGAGTTTATGATTAAACGGTATCTTCCAGTCAATAAGTATATTCAATTTCTTGAGTACACTTCCTTCTTAGAGATACCATACCAATATCTTGAAACCCTTGGGATAAAAAATAATGGGCATAAGATCATTAACTTATTTACGAAACTAAACGAAAATAAGGGCCAAGTTGAGTATTGTTACTCCATGAGTTACAAGCCACACATACGTCTTGAGAGTATTAGTACTTCGATTACTGACGCCAGTACTAGGTCGTTTCCGGTTAATATGGAGGTTAATTTTTTAACTCAGATGCCTATGTATCTTTTTAATGATATTGATCCAGAAATAACGGAGACAATAAATTTACATTATAGTCGATTTGGTCATGAACCAATCGTTGACTATCCTATGCAAAAGCTGTTTAACGCTTTCAGAGAAACGAATTTAGAAGGAGACTTAGGGTCGCCTATTCCTAAGAATCCAACTTCTCAGGGAAGATGGATAGTTGATGACCAAGGGCGTTTAGTATGGATTGATAAATTTTCTGGGTTTAACTATGTAGTGGCTGATGGTCCAATTGATGGTGATTGGATTGTCGAGAATGGTATTCCTGTATGGGTTAGACTCTCAAATGGTATTAAATATTATGTAGATGCTGAATATGAGAATATTCGTAGAGGATCAGTAGTTGGCCCCATTTATTTAAAGAGCAATCAAAAAACCTATTTATTTGATAAACCAAAGACATTCATTAAACGAACATTTATAGTGTATGATCCTGATGACATATCTCCTCAAATAACTCAAGATCGAGTTGTATTTTGTGTTTCATTTGATATAAGAGACTTTGAGCTTAAACGAGGATATAAGTATAACTTCATAACAACAAAAGGTAACTTGGTTTCAAACTATCCTTATTTATCATATGATAAAGAAGCAAATAAGGTTTGTTTCGAAGTAACACCAGGACAGTGGACTACTGATTTTAAACCATCATTAATCAATCCATTAATGATTCAATTTGTCGAAGAGGAACCTACAAAGCAGAGTTGTGCAGCTTTGAATATTGCAATAAATGAGGGGACTATGTTATGAGCCAACAGCTAACGGCTGCAATTTCTTTAGGAATGAATCGAGTCATACTTCAAGAAGATATTGAATTTGCTGAAGCAATGTATGAGGATGCTGGATATCTTATTGGATCTAGTGAAGACAATGAATTAATTGAATTTTTTTGTGATTATAGTGATTATTTAACTGGTCATGCTATAATTGAGAATATAAATGAAGCTAATATTGTTGTAGAAACAGGACAATCTATTATTAATGAACTTGTTGATTATGGTAAAGCTGGAAAAGAATATTCAAAAAAAGCGGGGCAAGTTCTGTATCAAGCAAGAAGGGATTTATCTAAAGGTTTACAAGATCCTAATCGGTTACGTGGTAAACTTGGGGCTGTGTTAAGAGCTCCTATGCGAGTTGGTGGTGCTCTTAGAAGAGGGATTATGAAAGGGTTAGGCAAGAAAAGAGGACAACAATTTGCTGATTGGCGTATGGATAAAGCAAAGAAGACCATGAAGAAAGCTGGTAAAGCTATGGTATCGAGTACTAAAGCGGCATCTGGGGCTACTGCGAAAATGGGAAATGCAATAGATAAGTCAGGAGTAATGAATAGAATTAGAACTACATTGCATAGTGCAAAGGGAGCATATCATGTAAATCGCACGGCAGCGAAAGGTCTTAAAGCTGCTGGAGCAAAGAATAGATATGACGATTGGAAGAAAGCTAAAGCTGGGAAACCAACAATAGCAAAGAAATAATAATGGAGGAGGCGGTATGACAAACATAGAATTAACCGGAATAACAGCAGGATTAGGAGCGATGAATTTCGCTAAGAAACTACGAAGGGTTCAAGAAACGAGCGATACCCCTTCTAATCAAGAAAAAATTGTTGAAAGTAAACAGGCAAGTGACAAGGACTGATATAATGATACCTGTTGCACATTTATTTGAAATTAATATAGACGACATACCAGTCAAACAATTAAAGAATGCTTTACATGCTGCTGTAAAAGGTGGTGGTGCTAAAGCAGCTCTAAAACAAGCAACCGTATGGGGTCTTAGTGGTGCAGCAGCATCTAAATTAACTCAATCTAAACATAAGAAAACTCCAGAAGAGAAAAAGAAATCTCGTAGAGATTTAGCGATATCTACTGCTGCTGGAGCTGCTGCTGGAGCTATAGGCACTGTAATATAAAGGAGAGACAAAACATGGCGTTAAACGAAATGGAGATAGTTGGTATAACAGCAGGATTGGGTGCTTTAGGTGTAGCTAAACGATTAAGACGTCTTAATGAAGGTTGGGTTAAGGAACCTATAAAGAAAGACTGGCTTGCAACTGATGAGGAACGACAAGTTGATCGAGTAAATAAATACTTTGAGGATATAGTACCGACTGAAGTGATAGACGGTAGACCTAAATAAGGAATGATTATGGAAAACAATTACCCATTACATGAGCAAATTATGTATGAGTCGATTATGGATGGATGTGTATACTTAGGTGATGAGTTCATTTCCATGATCGAAGGAAAACTAACCTCAAAACACAAAGAAGCTATTGTTGAAGCAATCAGTGGATATATAGTAAAGAATGCTTCTATCTATGATGATACTGATCCTGCTAGCATATTTACCGAGGGTTCATTACTTAATTATGCAATCACTAAAGTTTTAGAAGAACAGAAATACTCTAACTATCCCGCTATATATGGTAATATAATAGAGTTAAGTATGTGGCGAGCTAGAAGGTTAAAACGAATTGGAACAAAGAGAATAGCACAAAGTAAGACGTTGAATAAAAATGCAGATCAAAAGCTAGGATGGGCGAAAGATAGACTTAAAAACACAGGAACAAGTTTGAAACGAGCTAAGGCTTATGTTCAAACTGGTCTTTATGGGAAAGCTGCTGGAAGTTTATTAAGAGGTGGCGCTCAAGCTGCAGGAGCTGCAGGAGCAGGACTTGTTGGTGGTGGAAGAAAGTTGCAGTCGAAATACCTTAAGTCTTCAGGACAAAGATTTCTTGATAAGCCTGGTGCAGTTAGAGCAGCACGAAAGCAGAGAGAAAAAGACGAGCATGCAATTGGGCAAACTTATAAGTATGTGTAATTAAGGAACTTACTATGTTAGAATTTCTATTAAAACAGTCTCTTAGTGATCTTGTTTTTTACGAAAATGATGATGTTATTACAGCTCTTGAAAAATATGCTAATAGTGCTGATGATGGTACTAAGTTAGAATCGTTTGTGTTTGAAAGACTTGATTTATATCTGTCTCAAAATCTTTTATTTTTTGAATCGATATTGTTCGAGAAAAATTGGAATGAAGAGATTGATGATCAAGGAATAGCGAAGAAAGTAGCTAGCATAGTTAATAAGCATTCGGCATCAGCCGATGATTACAAAAATACTAAAGCCAATGTCCCTAAAATTAAGAAGAAGAAGTCAAAGATTGATGGACAAAAGGCGAAAAAAATAGCCAAAGAAGATATCAAGAAATTATCGAAGTCTAATATTATTAAAAGAAAACTTGGTATTATTAATATAAAGAAGGCTATTAAAGATTCAATAGGTAAAAAGATTAAATCAAGTAAACCAGTAAAGAAGCTTAAAAAGTATGTTGGAGTAAAATTAAAGGCTGCAGTTAAAGCACATAAGGCGGCTTACAAACAACATAAAAAATCAGAGAAAGCATATGAGAAGTTAGTTAACAGTACTGATATGAAGAATAAGAGAGCTAAACTTAAAGAGGCTGTACAAAATAAAAGAGCTTTAAAAAGAAAAGGGATACGTCGAAGTGCTAGAGGTAAAGCGTTATTGTTCACGGCAAAAAAATTAAGATAACTTAAATTCAATGGAGGATGATTAAAATGTTTAAAGATAATACCGAATTGATTTTGTTTGTTGAGAACGAAGATGAAATTATGTTAGATCAAGTTCTCGAAGGTGCTATAATTGATGCATCTATGTATGAAGGTGAATATGTAGAAAAAGCAATCGAGAAATATATCGAAATGCTTGAATCTGACAATGTTGATGAAGTGTTTGAAGAACATCTGTCAACAGTACTTGCTCCTTACATGGCTTACTCTGCTTCTTTTTACGAGAATTTAATGCTTGAAGCTAAAGGAGTACATCAGGTGCCAAGAGGATACAGTGGTAAAAAATCTTTTAGGGATAGAATGGATGATCTTGGTAAATCTTTCAAGAGTGGTAAGAAGAAGGCTGGAGCATTTCTGAAGTCAGCAAGAGCGAAATATGGAGCTAAAGCTCTGGGTGCTAAGATGACGAAAGGATATGCCGGTGCTAAGAAAATGGGTGGAAATGCTGTAAATCGTATTAAGTCCGCTATTGCTGCAGGCATGACCAATGTTAAAGGTGTATGGGATAAATCTGTTAAAATGGGTACAGATCATGTTATTAAACGTGGTCAGAAGCGAGAGGCTAAAGCAACTATGAATAGATTTAAACAAAGAGGAAAAGCTGCTACTGCCGCTGCTTAATAACCAAGGTTCATATAAATGAAACTAGGAGGAAGTGAATATGAGTTACGATGTCAATAAGATTATCGAAGAGTCCGTGGCTAACATCATGGAAGAACCGGATGGCGCTGATGTTATTCAAGAAGGAGTGGAGACAAAGACAGGTGAACCGGGTACAGAGGTAGAAGGACTTATCAGTGAAGCGGATTTTGATGCTTCTCGAAAGTTCTTGATGGAAGCTGTTGGAGAACCTGAAGGAAAAAAAGAGTAGCCCACCTTTTGTCGGGGCAAATTGGGTGGGCTGGTGACGGCTTACGCGAAGCTTGGTATAATCCTGCCGATTGGTATAGAGGCGCTAGAGACTCAGTTAAACGTGGAATGGTTAGCGCTGGTGGTGGATATAGTCCTGCAGAAATGACTCAAGCTAGAGCTGCTGGTGTTAAGATGGGTGCCAGAAGTGGTCGAGAAGGTGCCGAGAAAGCATTTAGAGATGAAGGATTTGGTAAATCTCTTGAACGTACAGCCCAAAAAGGATTCAGCGCAGCAGGTAAGAAAATTGGTGCTGCTGGTGAATATGCTTCAGAAAAAGCGGGAGCAATGTCTAAAGGTCTTCGTCAGGGTATGGACGATAATCCTGCAGGAATGGCCGCAGCCGCTGGTGGAGCTCTCTTAGGTGGATGGGCCCTTAGCAAACTTCGTAGAAAGCGTCAGCAAGCCCCTGGTTAATCGTATTTATAATTAGAACAATTTAAACAACCAACCAAATAAATAAATTGGAGGAATTTCAAATGTCAGAACAAAAGAGTTATGTAGAAACTATCCTGGAAAGTGAAGAAATGCAGGTTTTCGTGGAGCAGAATAATGACCTTATCGAAGAGGCTGTTGCTGCTACCTATGATTATGGTAAAACGCTGAAGGCTTTCGTCCTTGAGCATTTTGATGAGTTCGTGGGCGCCAATCTGCCGGAGACCTACAAAAATATTCGTTTATTCTCTGAGGTTGCCACAATGACCTTCATCAACGAAGCTGTTCATGCCCAGTCTGCGTTGGTTCCTGATGGAGAAGCTCTCCAAGAAGGTGGAATTAACGATTATCTTTAAACACATGATGGGGTACATATGATTATATATATGTGCCCCATTGTGTCTTAGGGTTATTATGAAAAATGAAGAGATAATACGTGAAGCGATCAGAGTGGGAATTCTGACGAATATTAAACGAAGGATAAAGATGTTCATTGCTAGAAAAAAAGGAAGACGCGCGTATGAAAAGTTTTTAAAGAAACACAATATCTCTTCTTCTGAAGCTAGCAAATATCCTAATGAAGCTCGTAGTGCAGATAACGCATTTAATGTACTAGATGCCTTACTTTAAAGTGAGGGCACAATGATATCAATACTAGAATTTGCTCTAAGAGGAAATCCAAAAGCTATACCTTCTCTTTCAACAAACATAGCAAAAAAAGGATCAAAGATTAAACCTTTGAATCCTAAAGAGTCTGAAAAGAAGGTCGAACAACAAGGTAGACTTTATAATAGGTATAAACCTAAAAGACTACCTAGCGGTAAGTTGGGTTATAAGGTTCCGCGATATACTTTGCGCAAACGTTAAACCTATATATACATAAAAAAAATAATGGAGGCCGAGCACCGGAATTAACCAGTGTTCGGCCACCGTTGTTATCACGGACAATATCAATCCTCACCTGGATCTCTACCGTCCATATAAATTACTTTAATGTTGTCTTGCTCGATGTTTAGGTTATACCCTCCTGATATAACGAATACGGTTGGTATTGTCTTTAACCATCGATATTCTTTTTTCTTAATCATTGTTTCAATATCAGAACAACCATCAGTTAGGCATATTACCATAGATAAATCGTTCTTAACTTGATCGTTCTCCCATGCTTGTTTTTGGATCTTTTCAAATACATCCTCGTGACTTGTTCCACCTCTTCCTTTATAACCTTCGTTCTTTAGGAATTTCATGAACATGTAACGATCATCTTTTGTAAATATCTTCCTCTGTTTAACTGTCGTGTCATGCACATACAACCAAACCTCTCGAAAGAATTGAAAGCTTTGATCTGTTACACTAGAGCACTTCTTCAATTCTTCATCTGACATTGAACCGGAACTATCGGTTGCATAGATGATCACACCTACTCCTTCTCGGTCTTCTGTTGAAGATGTACCGGGTAGAATATAACCTAATGCTCGAAAGTACTTGTTAGGATTTCTCCATGTTCGTTCATTAGGTTTAAGTATGACATTTGTTTTGATCGCTTTTTCTAATAAAACATCCCAAGGGATTTTCACTGCGAGTAGTTTATCTAAATATGAAGTCAGATTTCCACTCTGATTACCTTTCGCTTTCATCGTTTGATGTAAAGCTCGAGCTTCAGCAACAATCTTTTCATTTGTTAAAATTATCTTTTGATCATTACTTTTAATTTTATCTTGATCGACTCCACCGACTTGAGGGTTGACAAAGAAGTCACCGCCGGATCCACTGACACCAATCATTCCCCCTGGAATTCTGATTACTTTAATGTTTCCTAATTTGATTTGTTTCTGGATCCAATCGTAGGCAAATTCGACTGTGCAATTATTTTTCAATCTATGTAATTCATCGAACATATGATATGAATTATCATAAGGTACGATAGAGGTTGCTAATGCTTTCAGGTCTCGTTCAACTGTATGGTCACAAGCTACACACCAGATGTCATGGTCTCTTTGACCTTTTCTGACACCGTGTTTTCCAAGTATGTGGAGTAATTCATGACACACAATGTATGCTAAATTTATATGAGTATAATTGTCTAGCATGACCATATCTAGGTTAACATGGATAGTTCCATCCTCATGTTTAAAAGTATCTTTGTTGAATAGTACATATCCTTCTGCGTTTCTCCCGGGCATTGAATGAATGTCCCAGTCAAACATATAAGAACATGCACCAAAGAAATTCAGACCGTCAGATTTTTTAAATAACTTTATTCGTGCGTTCTGTACTTTCTTAGCGACAAGTGGGTTCATAAATTCTCCTTACGCATCATTTACATCTTTGAGAAGATTATACGTTACGCCAGGACGTAGAGCGTTTAATTCTGTTGTGAGATCAATATAGAGAGTTCTCTTGTTGACGATATTCTCAGTATCAAGAATTTCTCTTACGACCATTAATGCTAAATCTGGTAGGTTATCAAAATATTTGAGAATAAATTTAGCGAAGCTTCCAACAATATTCTTGCGGTTCTTATCATTACAGTAGTGACTTGTAACCGCATATGCTAACGCATATTGATCAACTGGTGATGTAGGAAGTATGTAAGCATCAACAGTATTGAGTATATGTGGAATATCAAACTTCGAAAAGATCTTATAATATTTCACAAACTCGCTAGCTGCTTCTTTCCCAACATGCCCAGTTCCCAAATATAATGCGTAATGATCCTCCATGATTCTTCCATGGACAAGCTCATAGGCAAAAAGCCAATTAGAAAATCTAGTCCAAGATCGAGGACTGGCCCAAGGAGAGTCCACTTGTTCTTCTTCATGAAAGAATTTAGCATAGCTATCTCTTCCTAAGAACGAAGTAACTGCAGGGTGAACTCGAGTAATTTGTTGGGCTAACAATCTAAGTTTCGCAGGGTCAAATCCCAACTTTGGGGTTTCTGCTAAGTTACCAAGTGCAAAATTCTTTCTCCATGATTCATAATCTGCTACAATGGGTAACATACAACATCTATTTGTTATTGCAGATGAAAGAACTTTAGCACCCGCTTTATTTGTGCTGTTACCAAACAGACAAATTGCAACACTGTCTGGGACTTTGTATCCACGCATAGTTCTTTCTGTAAAGAACTCTTGCATTAATCCTAGATATGTTGAACCACAAAGGTGGATATCATCGAAACATAAAAACACACCGGGGAGGTTCTTTGCTTCCATTTGGTATAATTGTCCGATTAGGTCAGGAATAGACCATACCGTACCTGGAAACTTCTCTCCATTGATTTCAATGTCTCTAAAGTCTGGAATACCGCCGAGTTCTTCTATAGGTTTCATAGCAAGATGTACGACGATTAATCCCCATCCCAGACGCATACAAAGATCTACAAATGATGCTGTTTTACCAGCACCAGGTTGGCTGATGACATAAGGGATAGCGACGCCACCTCTCTTTAAAGCAAACTGGTCACCTGCCGTTTGTAACACACAATTGAAAACCATTAGATCATTTACAACATCATTTAACGGCATACTGTTTTTTGCTAACTCTTCACTTACCATAGCCACTCTCTCCTTTCTGGTTAATAAGGTAAAATAAAATGGAAAACCAAGAAACTGATTTACTCAAATACTTTAGATCTTTCCCGAGTATCAAAACTAGGATGATTAATGAATTCAAAAAGCCAATACATCAGAATGTATTTTTTAATAACATTGAAATTCTTCAAGACAATTCTGACTACATAATATTTAATAATGAGAAATGGTTCATGCGGCCTGAGGTGTTTTGTAATGATCAATATGGTGAACCATACATTTATCAAGTCATTCTTATAGTAAACAATGTAAAGTCTATTTTTGAGTTTGTTCCTGAAAGATTCGTCGACAGACTTATAATAGCACCTTATCGGTACCAAATAGAAAGTCTATTAAGTTACTAGGTAACTCATTAGTAATATTTCTATATATTATTGGTAAATATTAAAAACTAAAAGGAGTCTGTTCGATGATAAAACCATCCAAGAAGTTGACTAACAGCTTTCCGGTTCAGCATTACGCTTTTTCCCCGGTCAATAATGCTTTAAAAAGAGAAGAATTTAATATCGTTTGGTTTGATAAGGATGAAGAAAATAAAAAAATTTATGTAAGATTCAATGAAGATTTTAAATTATTCTTGTCAAAGCTATCCGGTAATAACGTTAAACGAATGGTTGATTTTGTGTTTAATAAAGGGTTAGTATTTATAGGGATATCTAAATCAAAGACACCCGCTATATTCAGTAGACTTTTATTAAACAAGACGGATAAAGTTGCTGGGATTGTTATAGATTCAAGTGATCTAGAAATTGATTTAAATACAGGGGAAACCCAAAGAATTGACGATTGTATTTATGCTGTATACTACAGCCTTATACGAGCTGGAGTTCTATCACATAAAGATGAGATTCAGAAAGATAAAGAACTCCATAGAAATCTAGTACTTTACTTAAATCAAATATTTCTAAGATCGTTAGGAAAGGGCGCTGTATACAATGATAAGCAAAAAGAGGTGATCAAGATAGTTTGTATCTATATATTTCACCGTCATTATCTACAACAGCGACATCTATCTGCTATTAGTTTCCTTAAAAGAAATTACACTAAAATTGTCGATCAAGAAGTTTTAAATGAAATGGTGCCTAAATTAGAGGCGACATCTAAATACAGTACAATACAAGATGTAGGAAAACTATTAGTTGATTTCAAGATTTATACAGGTAGCCCTAATAATATTATTATGAATCTTTTAAAAATACTTTCAACATCAGGGTTTTACAGTCTTATAGGTTCATTAGATCTTTTTATTGGATTCATTGTTCTAGCTAGATATCCTTCAGGGTTGTTTCCAAGGACTGCTATGATTTCAGACAAGTTACATAAAACTGTCGAAGCAGCAATGATTAAATATCTGAATAAGGTAGACTTCGATACAAAGGCGATACCAAAGATGTATTAAAATGAACAAAGATCGAGAGCGTGAGTTAGAAAAGATTTATAAAAAAATTGGTAAAAAGAAATGGATATCTGACATTATTGCATTAATTATTATGTTGATAGCTATATGGTACATGTGTCGCGATTTGTACCATGATGGAGAATTTGATTTTATTATCGACTTTCTCAAATGAAATTAAACGTTAAGGAGAAGTATTATGGATTACAGAGATGGTATTTGTGCATTAACTCATGAACAATCAAAAGGTTGCATAGTTTTAGCCGCAGGAGTTGTACTCAACAACCGGGAAGTTTTGTTGTCGGAAGCAGGAGTAGATGAACTTAGCAATATTCTCGATAACCCAGATGCTCATTGGCAAACTGCTATATGTGGTATGACTGGAGAAGAATCTGAGTGTGTAGCGATTTGGGGTAGACTTGCTCCGAAGAAATCTATTATGATTTCAAGAGCTGGTATTGATGCTTTAAAAGGTGCAATTAAATCACGACCTGCTGATTATGCTGAGAAAGCTGTTGAAGCTATTAAAAAGGTTGCGAAAGCTGTTGCTACGACTCCAATTCCTCCAGAACCTGCTCCGATTCCGGAACCACCCCCAGCAGAAGAGGTACCAATTACAAAAAAGAAAGTTAAAGAGTTAGCGGAACTCAGAGTTGATCGTGAAGTCGCTGAGATGAATTTAGAAGAAGCAGAACAGGCGTTAGCAGATATGCAACAGGGTGATGATGAAACACCTTTAAAATCTGCCGTTGAAGTTGCAAGGAAAAAATTAGAAGAAGCTAAAACTGCTGAAGAGGCTGCACAGGCCTAATGGATGATACAAATGATTTCTCTAGTTAGTTATTTCAGAGAAACTTGGAGCGCCACACCTGCCCAACCACCGGTAGGTGTGGTTTCCCCAGGTTATCAAAAGATTATAGATAGGAATCTTAGATCCGGTAATAGTACAACTACTCTTTTAAAAAATAAGAGGAAGACAATGATTAATATGTCGGAAGTAATATCTAATGTTCAAGCATTAAAAGGTGGCGGAGCTAAATTCCAAGTTCCTATTAACCAGACTCAAATACCTCTAGCAAAAAAAATAAATATAAGGAGGGCTGATTTGAGAGGTCGTGGGGCGTTTATGAGTATGCCTGATAAAAGTCAGAATGTTGGTTTTAATATCGACAAAATGAGACAGAATAAAAGTGTAGGGCAATTTGGAGATAAAGCATCAGCAACGGGCCTCAATCAAATGAATAAGAATGTTCCTCCTGGAATGGCTTTCGCTAATACACATAGGAATGTACCTAAAGTGAATACTAGGAGATATTAAAATGGATAGTAATCATTATTACTTAGGACTTGCAATATGCGAAGAGGTTATTGCTGAATCTGAAGTTCCTAAGGTCCCAGAAATGAATCGAATGATTAAAGACCCTACAATTAAAAGGTTTATAACATTAAGCCAAAAGATTGTAAAGAAGGGTAAAATAAAAACATTTGAAAGACAAGAAATGACAACTCTTTTAGATGACCCTAAAGTTAGAGCATATCTTTTAGCATCTCAGAAAGTAGGACAACGAATTGGTTGGATTCAAGGAGGTGCTGCTGGTGCTGTTTCTGGCGGTCTAGTTGCCACTGCAAAGGCTGGGATGGCTGGGTTAACTTTAGGACCTGCGATTGCGTTAGCATTATTAGGTGCTATTGCTGGTGGGATATCTCTTGGATATGTTGTTTCTAAAATTAAAGGAATACTTAGGAGATGGAAGACTGAAGAAGAAATTACCAAAGGCGGTTTAGCTGGAGGGACAATCTTCCAAATGTGATCATTATGGAAATAAGAGTATCTGGTAAGAGAAACAATAATATAGGTTTCCATGATTTATCAGCTTGGATACGAGAGACTGTAGATCATAGAAAAGTATTAGTGTTAAGTCTTGGAGAAGTACAAATCACTATGTATCCATATGATAATAACTGTGTACGCGAATTAGGAAAGAAGTTACAAGAGTTAACAGACTTCTGAATGGTGTCTCTGATGATTTATTTATATGAAGCAATAAAGAAACTTAAACCACAGTTCTTTCATTATGATCAATTAGCAAGTAGAATGTGGAGAGATATAACTGTCCAAGCTAAGAAAGATTTTAAAATATGGTTCGATCAAGAAAATGATGATACTTATCATAGACAGGAAAAAATAATAATTATTCCACAGAATCAATGGGATCATACAGAATGCAAGTTTAATTGTAGGTTACATCAAGCTGGTGGTGACTGGGAGAACCCAGTATTTTACTTTCGGTGTCAATTAGTAAGTGGTTATGCTGGTCATATTGTGAAAGGCCAATATAAAAAATTAAGTCGATTTAGTGGAGAGAATAATGGTTGTTTCGTATTTATCCCTAATAAGACAGAAGGTAACTATTCATTGATACCTAGTAAAGATGACGGATGGAAAGCTAATGATGGTGATAAACATAAAAAAGGTATTGATCCAGAGAATAATGATAGAGAATGTTGGAAGTCTTTAAAAAAATACTTGAGCAAAATGGTTCAAATAGAAATAGATAAGATAAAGATGGAGAGAGCAGAGGGTGTACAATGAAGCAAACCACTTATCAAGTAGTATCAAGTGTTTTAATTATTAGTATAGTAATCATGTTATTACTTGTGGCAAATGATTTTGGATGGATTGACATCGAACTCTTTGATCATATTAGGAGAATATTTCATGAGTGATGATAGAAGAGAAGTTGATCGATATCAGTATGCTATTGATGTGACATATGTTTTTGGAGATGGCACGTCTATAAGAGTGGCTAAAAGTTCAAATATATGCCATGGAGGTATGTCATTGATGGTCGATCAATTATTTCAAGTGGATGATATGATACAGTTTTCACTTGAAGGCACACATCACTTGTTTGCAGCTAAAGTAGTGTGGTGTCAGAAGGTACCTGTAACTGCAGGTGGTGCCGGAGGAGATTATCAGATTGGTATACAGTATGAAGATGTTATCGCTGAAAAGGTTAATGAGATATTAAAAGAATTAGGTGCATACGAAGGATAATACTATGAGCGAATTAGATATTTTAGAATCCCTCATTGAGAAAGAATTTATTGGTACTATTTTAGGCGAACCAGACCCTAGACAAATGGGTCGTTATAAAGTTCACTTGCCTGAGATAATGCAACATCTTACTGAAGATAAAGGAATATGGTGTAAGAACCAAGTTCATGCTTGGAGGATCACACCATCAGACAATGGGGAATATGGCAGCTATTATCCTTTACATGCAGGTACCAAAGTAATAGTCAAATTTTATAGTAATGATTATAGTTCTGGGTACATTAATCGTATAATTTCTGATGCTGATGATAATACCGATAATGAAGCTCAAGATGGAAGAACAGTTAAACCTGCAGTTCTAGATAGGGACGAACAATATATTATATTTAAGACACCAAAAAAATTTAACATATTCTATGTTAATGAAGAGACTGAAAAAGAGCCAAACACTATTTATTTAGTATATAATCGTGATGAGAGTCCAGAACGAAGAACAGTCTATCGAATAGATGAATCAGGCATTCATATTTGGACTAGGGACAATCGTCGTGTTCGTATAAAACTTGATGATAATAAACAGATTGATGGAGATAAAAGTCTTCTCGTTAAGAAGAATAGAAAAGCTAATATTGCAGAAAATGAAGATCTAGCAGTTGGTGGTAATAGAACAGTTAATGTTGTTCAAAATGAAGATAAAATCGTTTATAAGGATCGTAAAGAAAATGTTCATGGAGAGCATCATCTTACAACTGTTGGTGATAAAATTGATAATATAGAAGGTAGTTATGATAGATCTGTTGTAGACGATATGACTCTTGAAGTTGACGGAGATTGTAATATTTCTGTTACAGGAACATGTAATATTTATAGTGATAGTTCTGTGAATATAGATGGTGCTGGTGGTGTTAATATACAAAGT
>Ga0272442_10000128_pt1 | contig 122744 bp, 105 predicted proteins | sample SSMForm2O_FD_200262 | JGI IMG/M metagenome (GOLD analysis project Ga0272442, IMG submission 200262) | Marine sediment archaeal communities from Little Sippewissett salt marsh, Falmouth, MA, United States - SSM-Form-2O | ecosystem: Environmental > Aquatic > Marine > Wetlands > Sediment ... | reverse complement strand
TTTCTGTCTCCTGTAAGCCCCCGGATTTTTATCGTCCCGGGCAGTAACACTACCGGGTACCCCTGTAGTGTTACTGCCATGGGAATCCTTCTTCTTACAGGTGACAACTATCCTGACACGGGGGGCTCTTTTCCAGGGGTACGATGCCCGTTACCCAGGGAAACGGGACAACACAGATTGCCACCTATTCAAGTGATGTGTCAATCTCTACCTTCGATTTTAACCTTGCAACCGGGTTTGAATAAGAGTGGACACTGACATATGTCAGGATTACTGCCGAAGGGGGAGTTTCCGGAGGCTATGCCTATGAGTATAATGAAGGTACCGGCACACAAGTGGGCGGTGTTGTGGGCAGTATCCTTGATGATAATGTTTGGAACCTCTATCATTTTGACTGGGGATTGATAATGATGCCCAAATCATTCGGCGATCAGAAATTTAACTTTGTCACCTACTGGGTTGAATAACCAAATTTGTTTATTTATAAAGCTCCAGCTGATCGAAACAACAGTTAATAAAAGTAATTTATAAAACGAGTATTCTGATAACCACATAATAAAAACAAAAGAAAGCTACATTGACAAACAGCGCCTAACGGGCTACTATCCTGGTAAGTTAAAAACCACTACAAGAGGTCGCCATGAAAAAAATACTATCTTTTTTACTCATCTGCTGTTCTCTCTCCTTTTTCTGTTCATGTGAAGACATTGTCGGGGGGCCGTGTGAATATGTGGATATAGAAGGCGTTGCAACAATCACCTCTATAAGCGATCCGGATGCCGGCGGCACGGTAGAGGTTCTTTTTGATTTTACCCCGAATGATCCTGAAGCCTCTAATGACTACCTGTTCCCTGACTGGTCCGATACCGGCCGAAATCTTACGGTGGGCAGCGGACAAAATCCTACCGCTGAATGGGTTGAGGAACATGAAATAATCGTGGAAAGCACATTGACATGTATCAGGAAAGAAATTATAACCGGCACCTGTACGCCGGTCATCTTTTCATTTCCTGATCTTGAACCAACGGAAGCAGAGTAACATTTTTTTTAAGTGCAAAAAAAATGTATCGCAAAGCTCCCCGCACAATCCGCAATTGCGGTGAGCTTTGCCTGCAACCTCCATGCCTTCATTATTCACTTATCCGCCCTGTCAATAATGAATACGCTACTCTAATTCTTATTCTCATCTTAAAAAAAGTTTCCTGATAAAAAGGGGACAAAAAATGCAAAAAGCTGGTAATCGTATTTTCACATCCTTTCTCATGTTTATGGTATTCATGATTGTCTACTGCACCTGTCGGGTTTCCCACGCACTCGACAAAGAAGTGATAGCCTCCCCAAGCGCGCCCAAAGCCGTCGGCCCATACAGCCAGGCAATCAAGATCGGCAACACACTGTATTTTTCAGGGCAAATTGCCATTAATCCGGAAACCGGTAACATGATAACCGATAGTATCGAGGCTGAAACAAAACAGGTTCTGGAAAACCTGAAATCGGTTCTCCATGAAGCGGGTTATAGTCCTCATACACTTGCGGAGACACGAGGAGCCATATAATTTCGCATTCCGTAACCGTATCCTCTTCCACAACAATGGTAACGTTGCCACTGTCTAAACCGCATCTGATTTTTCCGCTATACTCCCCGTCTTGCAAATTACCAAATGCCTCACGTGCAGGAAAATAGTATGGAATATGACCTTCCTGTTCCGTCAGCTCAGGCACATCCTTTTTGCGTTTGGAGTTCCGGAGTTTCAGGTTTCGGGTTTCGGGTTAAATTTTCTACTCCATATAATCAAGCATGTTGATATCTTCAAATCCCGGGATTACGGCCTTCTTTAATTTTTCCGTATCGGCAAGGTCTTTTGTCGCATCTATTCCCACCCTGACTGATTTTCCGTCTTTGGCCGAATAATCGAGTTCCCAGCTTTCAACATCGGGGATGGTAATAATTCTGTCCTCTGTCGCCACCCGTGACCAGATTGCCCACTCAACATCTCTTCTGCTGTATACATCAACATCGTTATCAACGATGACAATACGTTTGACTATTCGGCTTAACGGCATCGGACCGATGGGGAGATTGAATATTTCTTTGATCATGCTGCGGGGAGTTTCATTATCCTTCTTCTCTATTGCAATAAAAATATTGGGCATGGACCCGAAAAGCGGAAGGGTTATATCGGTCACGAAATGATATTTCTGTTTTATCAGTTTCACGATTGCCCTGTATACATTCACCAAGGCATAGTTACCAAGGGTCCTGTGTTCCATGGACGGCCCTGCAAGGATGGTGTTGAAAAGGGCATCCCTCCGGTAGGTAACAGCCGTAACAGTGATTACCGGGTTTACCGCTTTACCGTAATACCCTGCAAATTCCCCGAGTTGGTTGGAAATTTTTTTTGAAAAATCGGCTTCACCCTCGATGATGATTTCCGCATGAGCCGGTACCAGCAGGTCGCTTGTCTCGCATTTTACCATTCGTACCGGCGTTCCCATGAGCGCCCCGGCAACATCGATTTCCGAAATGTCCGGGGGACTCTTTGCCACCGCTGCTACCATAATCGCCGGATCAACGCCGATTGCCATGGCAATGGGCATCTTTTCATTCTTTTTTTCAGCGTCCCTGAAAATCTTTGCCAGATCATTCATGGGTGATGCGTTGATGGTTATCCTGCTGCGATCCAGAACCAAAGCCCTGTAGATGCCGACGTTTAAAACACCCGTCTCGGGGTTTCTCGCAACGCCGATACCTGCGGTGATAAAAGGACCGCTGTCATCTTCAAAAAAGGTCGGTACAGGAAGTTTCGTCACATCAATCTGCTCACCCTTCATGATAACTTCTTTAACCGGCCCGGCATCAACCTGTTCATAGTGAACCGGCTGCGCCACTGCACGATTGTGATACCCGGTATCTTCGTATCGTACGAACTTCTTTGTCGGCTCGATTCCCAGGGCAAGCCCTACCCTTTCCATGCCGTTCAGCAGTCCACCGATTACCGGCATGGAAGAACCTTTAACCTTCTCAAACAAAACTGCCTTTTTCTCCTCCTGAAATCTGCATAGAATCCCGGCAAGCTCGAATTTAGGATCAACCTCGTTTTTTATCCGTACCAGTTCATTTCTCTGTTCAAGCAGCGTTATAAAGGACCGGAAATTATATTTCATGTTTATCGGTTCCGCCCCATGGCCTGTACCATATACACGGGAGAGCGGTCCAAAATTTGAACATAAAAATAATATTAAAAAAACAATAATGGCTTTTTTCATGATGGTTCTCCTTTTGGATTAAAGGGTTAGATTCTAGTATTAATGATTCTACAAAAAGGAAACTTTTCCGAAGATATTTAGAACGCTCCAGTTGACTAAAACAAAATGAATAAAGCTAGACCAATTAACAATATATCATAGCCGGACCATGTCCCCCGTACTGTCATCCCGGACAAGCGTAGCGCGATCCGGAATCCACCGAAAGAGGAAATATCTGGATCCCGTATTACATACAGGATGACAAAAAAGTCTGTCATGCCGGTCTTGAGCCGGCATCCAGAAAGTAGCAAGGATTAGGGTATAGTAAAATGTGAAATGCTCTGTTAATTAAACCGTCATCCTGTGGCTTGTTGGAGGATGACTTAAAAGTTAAAAAAGTTTTATTATTCTAACTTCATATCTTGATGAATTGAAATCTTTTATATTTATACTACATATTATACTTTTTATTTATTTGTAATCCAACTATTTTTAAGCATTTGTTTTATTTATATTCTTATATTATTCTTTTCTATAGTTTTACCTATCCATTTTATAATGGCCGGCATACTTCATCATGGCTGACAAACCTCGCATATTTTATGGCTGGATAATTGTCCTAACTTCTTTTCTCATGCTGTGGGTAACAAACGGGCTTACCCTGTCAGGGCTGACCGTATTCGATAAACCGATCCTTGACCAGTTCGGCTGGAATGTGGGCGGGTTGAAGTTCCGGGACTTCATTACCATGTGCATGGCAGGGCTTTTTGCACCCGTCATGGGTGCTGTCGCTGACAGGATCGGTGTGCGGCCCCTCATGGCATTGAGTATTGTAATGCTTTCAGTCGGTTACTTCATCTATGCAAACATCCAGACACTGCAGCACGTATATTATATCCACGTCATATTTGCCGCAGTTTTAGCAGCGGGCGGGCTGGTGGTAAATGTGATGCTGGTATCACGCTGGTTCGTTCTAAAGCGCGGTACCGCCCTTGGTCTTATCCTGGTGGGCACCAGTCTGGGCAATGCCCTGTTCCCCCAGATAAATACTGCTCTTATAAATGCTTTCGGTTGGCGAACGGCATTTCAGTGTGCTGCAGTAATACTGTTGTTAATGCTTCCGGTGATCATCTTTTTTATTAAAGAATTTCCTCACACCATCGGCCTTCATCCCCTGGGAGGTGATACAGGAAAATCCCATACACAAAAACCGGTTTTGACCGGCATGGCATACGCCGAGGCATTGAAGACAATTAATTTCTGGGCAATGGCGGTTATTGCCATGTCTACATTCTATTCCATCCTGGCCTTTTCTGCTCATCTTGTTCTGTATATGATCGGCCAGGGTTTTTCAAAGGAGACGGCAGCAGGAGGACTCGGCGTGCTTTTTGTGATAAGCATTATCGGCAAGACGGCGTTTGGTTACATGGCAGACCACCTGAACAGGCGTATGGTGTTCAACTGTAATCTGTGCATTATGTTTCTCGGTACCCTTCTTCTCATTACGGCTCGGTCCGTAACCTTCTGGCCCGCAATAATTTTGGTGGGGTTCGGCTGGGGCGGGCTTTACACCCTGCTGCAGCTTATGGCGGTAAATATTTTCGGCCTCAAATCCTCTGGGAAAATTCTAGGTACCATTACAATCATGGATGCATTCGGCGGGGGCATGGGTATCTGGCTCACCGGCGTTCTGTATGACAAAACCGGCTCCTACACACTTGCCTTTACCATCATTGCGGTGCTTGTGGGTGTGGCTTTTCTGCTTTCATTTATTGTAAAAGAGACACAACAAGATAAGGGCTCAGAAACGCACTGAAATAGTCGGGTAAAATTTTAATTGGATAGAGTTTTTTGATACGAAACTATTTTTTATTGTCCGGAGAAACCAGGAGTTTCTGTCCGGGATAAATTTTCAAATCCTTCTTGATATTGTTGATCCGTCGCAGCGTAGCAATCGAAACGTTGTATTTTTTTGAGATTTTAAAAAGAGTCTCACCGACTTGTACTTTGTGGTACTTCTTTTCTATCTCTTTTGCGGATGGTTTCTTTTTATTTACCTGCTTTACTTCAGGAGTCGTACCTACAGAAGATTCTTTCTTCGTCGCATTATCCAGCTTTTCAGACATCACTGTCAGTTGTTGCTCAAGAGTGTCTTTATACTTGTTGGCCTCAATTATAAATTCCTGAAACTCATGTGCCTTCTTCTCAACCTTCGCAAACCTCTTTTCCAAACCATCAATCCTTGTGTTAACGGTATTAATTTTTTCTGCTGAATCATTCTCTGCACACCCGGCAAATGAAATAAAGACGATAAGTGGAAGGTAAAGAATATACACCCTGATTTTGTTGAAATAGTCTTTGATCTTTTTCATAAGGTAACCCCATAGAAAGAGTTTACGGCTTTCCGTTGAGTCGTACGGCAAGACCTGCAGTGGTTTTCCACCGCTTTGTTGTCTGGCGCGGCGTGCCGGTATATTTTATCCATTTGATCTTCCATGAATCATTACCGGTCAGCAATGCAATATCCTTGCACAGCTGTCCGACAGGTATCCCAGTAGACTCGAGTGCAAAGATACGCTCTTCCGGCATTCGGCACTCCCCTCCCCCGAGACACTCCTTGGGATGGCACATTCTACAGGGGCCGGCACCGAAATACGCGGTAACCGATCCCGGCCCTGCTGCCTTTTCAATCTCTTTCCTTAATTTCCTGACGAGGAAATCCTGCCAGCCCACAATTTCAGGGGGCGCTATAAAATATTGTGACTGCAGAGCAATGAAAATATCAGCTTTGTCCAGTTTCGCCCGTGTTTCTTCAGAAGGCGGAGAAAACGGGGGGCAGGCTGACAGCCTCCCGGACCCCGGACACGAACCGAACTTTATTCCGAACTGCTTTGCATACTCTTCAGGGTACGTCATCAGATTTCGGCACAACCCCTGTATTCTCTGGTCCGTTATAATAAGTTCAGAAGGAATCCATGCAACCTTACCGACATACCTTCCCCTTTCTTTGTTCAGTGATTTTACAAATTTGAGATCGATCATTTTTCTTACATCAGGATGTTTAGCAAGCAGTTTTTTCTTTTGCCGGTACAGAGCTGTCTTTTTCGTTTTAGCCTTGTATTTTTTATAAACATCCGTATCGTGAACAATGCAGTCATGTATTACTTCAATATTGTAGGCTATTTGGGGCTGCTCTTTCATAATATGTCCTTTCAGCTAAAGGATTAAACTATATAGTCTGGCGGACTGTGTTTACCTGTAATAAATATTCTCTATTTGTATTGAAAATCTCAAAAAGGATTCAAAGTTGCAAGTACTTTAGTTTTTTAAATATATTTCGATGTCTTTCAACAAAACTATTAATCATATCGTCCTTTTTATCACATAATATAGTAATAACCTGATAAAAAAGCACTCTCCTCCCAAAATGCCCATAAAAATCGATTATCATCTTTCACTTCTTTATAATATATTTTACTTTATATTTGCATCATAAGAATAGTATCTTTTTATACACTAACGAAATACATGCCATTTTAATATTTATTAGTTTTATGCTAATATATTACTATTAATTATTTCATATTGTTTCATATTTTTATTCTATTATAATTTATTCATCTCTATCATTTTTATAGATATTAGGAGGGAATACAATGAATTCAAAAATATCCAAAAAAATAATTGCATGTATTTCATTTCTTTTCCTGCTTGTTTCATGCAGCACAACACCGACTGATGATTATGGTGACCTTACCATATCCAGGTGCGGCCAATTCCTGCTCGAGAAATATCAGAACATTTCCGGCTCCGTTCTGAGGTCCGTCTCAGACGAGTTTGCAGACTATTCGGTCCTTTTTTTCGATCTCAGGATGATGCGCATTCACCTGCATGTCTATGAAAGCCCTTATATTGTTAATATGTGTTTGAGCCAGTTTGAGCTTCCGGCTGATTCGGAACAATATATGGACGCAGCAATGAGCCTCAGGGCAAATGCCGACATGCGCGCGCCGCTTGTTCACGCAGATATGCGCTCAACATCATGCGTTATAGAATTATATAACGTCAACAAGGACAATATTGACCTTGACACCTTCCTCGGTGAACAGATTGATAAAATCCAGGAAGGGCTCTCCCTCGTGCAGCAGTACCAGCGGATACCGGAATCCGAGGGTGGAAACAGGGGTGCATATTCCCGTCACCTTGACGAATGGAAGAGCCCTTACAGAATCGAGATAGAAAAGCCCGACACAAGTGATGAACAGGAACTTCAAGACTACTGGGATGCAGTTTATGATGCCTTCACACTGTACATGGATGCCTACCTGGTCAGCCTTGATGCCTTGGAGCCTGAGGATGATCAGGTTCTTATTCAAGGAAGCATTGACGGAATCGATGAATTCATTGATACGCTCTGGGAAGAAGACATGGTGGTTGAGATGGGAAAAACACTTTTCGGCAATGAGGACGATTTTAAACTCTATTTTCTGGACGGGTTCTGGCGTGACCGTGTTTATTACAGCGATGTATCACAACAGTAACGTTATGCTTCAGCACATTGAAGCTTCTGCTGCTTCCTTTATAAGTCATATGTGCAGCTATTGTCGGACAGGGTCGTGTTTCTGAAAAACCATACATCAGGTGAATATTTTAGTACATATATTTCCGTGTTTGTTTCACAGGATGTTAAATTTTTTTATCGCTCTACATGGCGTAGTTCCTTAGAAACATCCCGTTTTTATAGTCATAAAAATCTCAAAACAAAGGAGGGAAGGGAATGAAGAAAACGTCAAAAGGTATATCATATTATTTTCTCAGTCTGATCGTTTTTTTATGTATGACATGTCTTGCACCCGTATCTGCCTTTACACAGGATGCGGAAACAAATATTCCAGAAACAGTGCTCGTAAATGCCGGCACTTTCACCATGGGGACTGACGTTTTTGATGTTGACGGATTGACCGGCGCAACTCCCATGAAGGAATCGCCTGCACATGAGGTTACCATAAGCTATGATTTCTATATCGGTAAATACGAGGTAACCAATGAGCAGTACGCCGAATTCGTTGACGCGGGCGGATATGATGTAAAGGAGTACTGGCTTATTGATCCGAAATACGGCGAGGAGGCCGAAACGGGCTGGAACTGGAAAGAAGAGCAGGGAAGAAAAGCGCCCGGCTATCACATTTACGGTACCGACGAGAACTTCAGCTGGGACCTCACCCTGGATCAGTACTGGACTACGCTTCCCCATTCCAGCCAGGCAACTTCACCGGTGGTTGGTATTACCTGGTATGAAGCCTACGCATACTGCGAGTGGCTGAGCGACGTGACCGGTGATACATACCGATTGCCCACCGCTGCGGAGTGGGAGTACGCAGCCAGGGGGACTGAAGGATATCGTTTTCCCTGGGGCAACGACTATATGAGCAACGATGAGATGTGCGGTGAGCCGGGCAGCGGCGCAATGGCAAACTGCTGGCCCGCTGAAGGTGAGACGGGCATAATGAATAGAGGCGATTACAAGGTTGCCGCGCCCGTGGGAAGCTTTCCCGGTGATCACTCTCCATGGGGAGCCTATGACATGGCGGCAAATGTCATAGAGTTTACAACTGACTGGTTTGAGTTTTTCGATTATTTCCAGCAGATATTTTCAAGTCCCGGCGGGGTTGTTGATCCAACCGGGCCATCAACCGGCCAGCCGCCATGGATAATCTTTCCTCCCCTTCTCTCTTTTGGCGAACATCCCAGTCGTGTTTTCAAGTCGTTTGGATTTGAAATGAGCGGAACCTGTAACACTACTTTCAGTATGTATGCCACCAACACGTGGCCCTTGAGGGGTGCTCACAAAATGTGGCATGAAAATGACCTGCCGGACAGAACAGTTGGAATCAGGGTGGTTAAAGAAGCTGACTGATTGTAAATTTGTAATATTCCGGGGCACAATACTTAATTTGTATTGGTCCCCGGAATTGCTTTAGACAAAAAAGATTTTTTTCACGTCACTTTGAAAATTTCACCTCCGCATTCTTTTTCCAGTCTCGCGTAACGGCATGACTAATCCGGCAGCAACTACAAAAGCTGCACACATAAAAATTAATCCCGCCCAGTACATGCCGGTAACGTCCATGATCTTCCCTGCTAGAACAGGGCCGATAAAGCCGCCGGTATTGCCCAGCATAAAGATCAATCCTATTGCGGTGCCCGACAGGGGCTGACCGATCTCTTCAAGTTCTACGGGAACCGCCATCAGCACGGGTGCAACGGTTCCAAAAGCAGCACCGGCAATTACAAGGGGAATGAGAAGGAGAACACCATCCAAAACACCGAAGCTTATGACACAGAGGCCGAAAATAATCGAGCAGCACGCAAGGAAAATTTTTCTTTTCCCGATTTTATCTGAAAGTGTGCCGCCTATGATGTTAAAGAAAACCGCTGTACCCAGTATTACCGCCACGGACTCCCCTGCTCTTGAAAAGCCCCTTTCCTCAAAAATAATCGGCATAAAACTGGTAACGGAGATGATAGCTGCATTATATAGGGCAAAAAACATCGACAGCAGCCAGATGTCCTTTACCCTCAAGACCTTTTTGAAATTTTCCTTCATATTAAGATCTTTTTTTGCTTCTGTCTTAACAGGGGTTTTAGCCTTGTCCCGGTACATAAGCAGCCATAATATCGCCATGACAACTGAAAGTCCGCCGACGGTAAACATCAACCCTCTCCAGCCCCCGCATGCAGGAGACAGGTAATTTGCCGCTGTTCCCATGGCAAGCGCACCGCCGATTCCCATGCTTGCAAAGCATATCCCGTTTGCCATGGCAAGCTGATTTTTAGGGAACCATGTGCTCACCGCCTTAATAAGACTTGGTCCGATAACGGCAGCCCCTATCCCCATTATGAACATAAGGGAAATAAATTCATATGCATTTCCTGTAAAGCCCCGACATGCCCCTGAAACTGCTATTATCAGGGCAGCCAGCCCGAAAATAAGCCGCGCCCCGAATCTGTCGGCAAACGCGCCCCCGAATACGGCCAACAACAATGAGGCAAGATTGGTAATGCCCATGGTCGTACCCATTTGTGCTTTGGTTAACGGTATCTGTTCCTGAATTTCCGAAAAGAGTGGTGGCACAGATCCTTTTGCAATCATGGCAATGCCGAGATTCAACGCCGCCAAAACAAGAACGAACCAGCGAAATGAAGATTTGTTGTTTTCCATTGTGCACCCGTTGTTGTATGTTTTTTTATTATTGCTGCTTAGGATTTTTCCACTTTTCAGTAAGCGCTATTTTGCTATTTAGCAAACGTTCTTCTGAACTCTCGCTTGACCTTTTTAAGCAAATCAGGCTCTGCCACCAGGTCAGCAACCGTCATGGCCATTCCCGTCCCGGCGGCGAGCATTGCCTGAAGGGCGCTTTCCGATGCAGCAGCTTCGGTCATCTGCGGGCTGTGACCAACCGTTCCCTCAGGTACTGCTTTGAATAATGCATTAATGGTGGGCACCCTGCGGCTCACGTTGCCGATGTCACTGCTGGCGGGACTTCTTTGCCTGACAAACTGCATCGTACGTCCAAGTGTTTTCATATTCCCTGCAAACAGGCGGGCAAGCGATGTGTTGTACTGCATTGCCATCATCCTCTTTGCCCAGCGGTATTCAAGACGTGCCCCGGTAGCCTTGGCAGCACCGACAAAACAGTTTATAACGTTTTCCTTGATTTCATCGAGCAATCCGTCACTTTCCCCCCGAACCATAAAGCTGCCCGAACAATAAGCTGGAATAACATTTGCTGCCGTCCCTCCGTCAGTAATAATGCCGTGTACGGCCCCCTGGTTCTTGAGCCGCTGCCTCAATGCGTTAATTGCGTTAAAAGACTGAATCATAGCGGCAAGAGCATTGATGCCGGCACCGGGCATTGCAGCGTGTGCACCTTTGCCGAAGAATTCAACGTTCAGCGTTTCAAGCGAGCTGTTATTCACCGAGGCAATGTCCATCCAGCTTGGGTGCACCATCATAGCAGCGTCCACATCATCAAAGGCACCCTTATCTGCCATAGTAATTTTCCCTCCCCGGCCGCCCAGTTCCTCTGCAGGAGTGCCTATAACCAACACGGTTCCGCCGAACCTGTCAACGGCAATCCGTGAACCAATACCGGCACCTGCAGCACTTCCCGCTATAAGGTTGTGTCCGCATCCGTGTCCGATTTTAGGCAGCGCATCATATTCCGCGATAATTGAAACAACCGGTTTTCCCTCACCGTACCGCGCCCGGAATGCGGTACGCAGCTTACAAACGCCGCGCTCCACTGAAAAACCATTTTCCTCCAGATACTGTGTCAGCCAGGCGCATGCTTTCTTCTCTTTGTAGCCGACTTCAGGATTGTCGTGAATTTTCAAACTCAGTTCTTTAAGCTCCCTGTAGCGCAACGTAATCTCTTTTTTTATTTTCTTCTTTACAGCTGCACGCCTACCGTGATGTTCTTTTGCCTGCTTCACCGGTGTACCTCCCCATGTAATAGATACAAAAAGGCCTATCCCATGGCAGTAATGGACTACTCTGCCTTGCCATGATAATGTTTCTATTTATCTACTTCAGCCCAGTCAGTCTTTTTTGATAAAAAATCCTGTTTTTCTTTTTCAGTGGTAGGTCGTATTGTAAGCTCGCAGTATTCATCACCATCAGGAACCGCTTTCGTGTGTATCAGCTTAAAATCAGAGTTATAAGCCATGATACTGGCAGGATCGACATAGCAGTATAATCGTCCCAGTTCATCTTTTCCGTATTCACGCCAAACGCCGGCCATTACACAGCCGTATGTACGGCTCCTCTTCTCCCCGTCAACCTCCAGATATTCAGTTCGATCGTGCATGCCTATGGTGGGTATGTCCCTTGTCTTAACCAGGTTCTGAAGTGTGGGCTCAAGTCCCTCGCTGTCGACAATGCTCCTTTTTTTCTCGCCGATTTTTCTGCTGTAATCTTCAATGGCTTTTATGACAAGCTGTTTCCCCCTTTCTGCTCCGAACTCATCAACCAGCACCTGGGCAAAAGCCAAGTGAAGAAGACCCAGCCTTCGGCAGACAAGCGCTACTTCCCTCTTTGCCTGTTCCAGGGGAATCATTTCTTCCTTTTGGTCCATAGCTTTTTCCTCCTTTGTGTGACTATGCCTTTCTAATTATCATGTCTTCAAGAGGAATCCTGGCTGATTTGATGGTACCTGATGCAGGCCAGCCCACAGCGATATGAAGATCAACCACAATATGATCGGGTAGTCCGTATTTCTCGGCAAATTCTTTTCCCGTATCCCTCCTCCCGTCAATGGTCTTAATGGAAGAAAGCCAGACCCCGCCCAATCCAAGGGCATGGGCCATAAGCAGCATGTGATCCCCGGCGGCTGCAGCATCAAAACCGGAATTGTGAGGCACAACCTTGTCCTGTCCGACAATTTCAGGTACTCTGGTATCATGACAGATAACAATGATTACGGCGTTCTTGCCTGAAATATCGCTCCATATCATCTTTTTTTCTTCAGGGTCTCTGAGAACAACAAACCGAACCATGTTGAGATTGCAGCCGTTCGGTGCAACCCTTCCTGCATCAAGAATCTTTTCAACCATTTCATCGCTTATTTCTCCCTCGGTAAAATCACGAATGGAATGCCTCCTATAAATGAGCTTCTGTACCACCGCCATCTCATTTTCTGTAAATGCAGCAGTCAGCGGAAGATCCAGGTTAACCTTTTCACCTGAACGTATGCTTTTCGCGATTCTTAAATAGTCTTTAACCCACACAAGGTCAGGGCTGTCTTCAGGAAGGTCCCTCTCTTGCCATACATCAAAAACCAATTGCGCTTCCATGCCGAAGCTGCCGATGGCCTTCTCCTGGCCCTTGAGCAAGGTCGGGTAAAGAATGACCTCAATGGTATGATGGGTCCGTTCTCTGAGAAGCGCCCCGAGGGCGACAGGATCCATTTTCATCATATCTTCTTTTGTATACTCGCCGAATATCCATCTTACTTTTGTATCATTTTCCATTTTTCTCTCCGTAAATTAAAATATGAAACATGATGCGACACCCAGGGTTTCATCGATTCACACACCTGATGCATGACCAGATCCGGATGTCATCATTAATATTCATTCAAGATAATCATCCACATTTATTTCTTTCAACCCGGGGATAACAGCACGTTTAAGTTTTTCTGCATTTTCAGGGTCTTTTGTTGCATCGATTCCCACCCGAACAGACAGGCTGTTTTTTGCTGCCAGTTCAAATTTTGTGCTCGGCACATCGGGCATAATGAGAAACCGCTTTGCTGCGCCCACACGGCTCCAGATCGCCCACTCTACATCCCGCTCATTAAAAATATCAACGTCTGTATCAACGACCACAATACGCTTAATGATGCTGCTCACCGTCATCGGCCCTACCGTTGTGTTGAAAATATCCTTAATCAGACTCATGGGTTCCTCCCGGTCTTTCTTTTCAATTGCAACGGCCAGGTGGAATGCATTTCCTGTTGGAAATGCACGCAGTTTTTTAATGCTCGGAAATTTTTCTTTTATCGCTTCGACAAGTGGATCGGTAAGGTTTTTAATACCGTATCCGCCAAGGGTGGTATGCTCTTTTGAGGGCCCTGCAAGTATAGTGTAAAATATTGCGTCACGCCTGTGTGTGACGGCGGTTACCCTCACTACGGGGTTTTTCTTGCTGCCGTAATAGCCCGCCCCTTCACCGAGTGTATTTTTTACCGTACGGGTAAAATCAACCGTTCCCTCTACGACGATCTCTGCATGTGCCGGGACAAGAAGGTCACTGTTCTCACAGCGGACAACCGGTATCGGTTTTCCCTGCAAAGCACCTGCAACATCAAGCTCGGATATTGTCCTCGGTGTTTTCGTGGTCGATGCAACAAGAACGGCGGGATCAACGCCTATGACCACAGCAATTGGCAACTCTTTACCCTGCTCACGTGCAGACCTGTATATAGCAGACAAATCACCTCGCGGGCTGGCATTTACGGTTATGGTGTTCTTTCCCATAACCCATATCCTGTATATACCGGCATTGAGAACACCGGTGTCGGGATTTCGCGTTATTCCCACGCCTCCTGTGATAAACGGCCCGCTGTCATCTTCAAAAAAGGTCGGAACCGGAAGCAGTGTCAGGTCGGCATCTGCTCCTTTTCTTATTACATCTTTAACCGGTCCCGTTTCAACAACCCTGTACGGAACGGGCGCTGCAAGTGCGTCATCCAGGAAGCGCCTGTCCTGCATCGTAAGAAACGCATCAGTCTGCCTTACTGAAAGCGATCGGGCAATGCGTTCACGAGTTGATAAGAGCCCGCCCACAACCGGGATTGTCGAGCCTTTGACCTTTTCAAAAATGGCGGCTTTATTGCATGCCTGTAGCTTCCACAAAACCGCCGGCAGCTCGAACTTGGGATCAACCTCTTTTTTTATCCTGACCATTTCATTTTCATTTTCAAGGTACGCAATAAACTGTCTGAAACCGTATCCCCTGACTGACCTATCTGTTTCATCAGTCAATGCATAAACAGTGCAGTCGACACTATATACTGCAAAACAGAGTATAATTGATACAATAAACCTCATTATTCCCTCCCGGCAATACATTAATTATACTGTTTGTTAAGGGTTATTACACGTTGAGCGTATCAAGAATTATCTTACTGTTTGTCACCCACCCGTACGCGGTTGAAACAGTTGCTATGGTAGCCTGTTCTACAGTTTCTGTAGGAGCGGCAACTGCATCCGACACGTACACGGGATAATATCCGTAAGAAAAAGCGTCCCGCAGCGTTGCCTCGACGCAGATGTGAGCGAGTATCCCCACGAAAAGAAGATATCGTGTATTAAGTGATCTCAGGATGGTATCAAGATTGGTTCCACAGAATCCGCTGTAACGGGACTTTTCCACAATAATATCATCCGGCTCAGGCTTTATGTCCTCCAGGATCTCACTGCCCCATGTCCCGCGGATGAGAGACTTTTCTCTCCATTCGGGATGCTCGTTATAACTGATATGAGCTGAGCTGCGTTCCCACAGAACGGAATCAGGTTCACCGAGCTCACGAAAATCAGGTGAATAGCAGTGCGTGATATACACAACCCTGCGGCCCCTATCACGCAAAGCGTGAGACAATTTTTTGACAGGATTTATTATGGTCCGGAATTGTGAAACATTTGCACCTGCAAGGTGCCACATACCGCCGTCAGCGACAGTACAATTTTGTACGTCGATTACTATGAGCGTTGTTCTGTCAATGTCTATTTCCAGTGGAGCCGGTTTTGCAGAAAGAAATATTTTCATGTTTTTCATAATGTGCCACGAATTGCGAAAAAAGACGTAATGTCATGCATGCCACTCATATTTCGGCATTGAGAAATCAGGAAGATATTCCCGCAGAATGACATGTCCGGGAGTGACCTTAATGAGTGTCATGCTGCCGAGAATCTTATCCTGCATCTGTTTTTTTTCTTTTTTAGACAGGTTCTGCCCACTTGTCATAACATCTACCCCCTTGCGGGCGGCCCCATCCATGTTCCATTTTCGTGCTTTTGCCCTGAAAAGTCTCGGGCTCGTTTTGATGGTTATCAGCTCTGCTTTACCAAAAAACTGGAGGCTTCTCTGCTTTTTATTATGGACCATGGGCTGCTCATAGATTGCAGCACACACGTTGGGATTTCGTTTTATATTCGCTATCTTTGTGGTGCCTGATCCGAATATATACAGAGTGAGCCCCTCGTGAAAAAACTCCAGGGGCGTTGCACGGGGAATGTTGTCATGTGCGGTTGCAAGCACCAGCGATGTCCGGTGAATTGTACCGCAGCGGTACTTTCCCGTCCTTTTATCAGGAACGCCGCAGGTTGACTGTAAAAAATCGATTATTTCTTTTTTAATCTGTGTTTTAGATTTCTTTTGCATCCCTGACATACAACACTCCTTTCCCAGCTACTGTTTATTTTCCTTCGCCTCTTCTTCACATATCATCTCGGTAACCCACCGTGCCACCCTGCCGGCAACTGACGGGCAAACCGCAGGCTTTCCCTCAATCTCGGTATGTCCCCCCCGTTTTTCAAACTCATCAATATCCTGAGGATTGTCCGAGCTGAAAACCCTGCCGAAAATTTTTTTTTGCACCTCAGCGCATGTCGTTCCTTTGTATGCATCGTTAAACATAGAAACAAGCTTTCGTGTCAGTAAAATAACATCAAGTGAGCGCGGGTCCGGTTCGCCGTTGAGCAGTGCTGCAATCTCTTTTACTCCCCAACCGTAGCGCAGACCGAGAACAAACACCCCGCCGGCCAGCGCGCCGCAAATATTGTGTGTGCCCCCGACCCCACCCGCAAAGCAGCTTGCAGCCTTGAGCACATCATCATTGCGCATACCGAAAATCTCCTGCAGTGCCAGGACCACCGATGAGCAGCATCCTGAGCGTACAAGCTCGTATCGGTATGCCTTTTTTTCTGCTGTTTCTATTAAGCTTCGATTGTTCATAAAGTATAATCCCCGTTTAAACGCACCGCGAAACTGTCGGCGTTTTCATATCCCGATTGTCCGGCGGTTGCTACCTGAACAGTTAATTGATAAGGTTTGATATAGAACGCACGTTTTACCGTTTATCCTTCATCACAAAGCCGCTGCATCTCCGTGATGTCCTCCGGGGTCATCCGCTGACAGGCCGCGGCACCGATTCCCCAGGGAAAGTACCAGTGAAACCACCAGTACAGTCTGCTCATGAAAGCCTGAAAGGCGGAAAGCAGCTCAAAAAAGTCTTCCTTTTTCTCTATGCTTGGTACAATTTTTTTCATCTCTTCTGCATACTTCCCCAGCAGCTGCTGCCCGGCGTATTTCGCCAGAAAAGGGGCACTGGCATATATTGTCATGAACATTTTTTTAACATGCTCAAGATCAAAGTGCGGGTCTGATCCCAGCTGCTTGATGAAATCAGGCATGTTAAGTGAATAAATGCCGTAGTATCCGTAGGTATGCACCATGTGCCCGAAATATTGATTGTGGTTATACTTCCCTGCCTCGGAATGGGTTATAATACCGTAATGAAATCGCTTGATCTCGTCCGGGCATGATTCGAAAAGCTTGTTTGTTTCCTCTTCAAGCTCCTTTTTCAGCTCCTGCCATGTGGATGCCATAGCTAATCCTCCCTTTACTTCTTTCTTCTCAATGTGGCTTTATGCAGCTCTTTGGTATAAAAATATGCGTCGTCCAATTTCACTGCAACTTCTTTGAGCTTCACAAGCTCGCTGCCGGGAATCCGTGCGATACGGGGCAGCATGAACGGCTCAACGACTGTCCCGTATCCTATAATGAGCTCATTATTGCTCAGGGCAAAAATTGTTCCCGGTGATTCGTCACTAATCAGGATCCTTTTTTCCATTCCCGGCATGGGCAGCATGAAGGATATGGGCACCTTGAATATATAACCGGCACTCATTGAAGCGGCAAATATGGTTGTGCATGGAAGGCCCTGCCAGAAGGCTTCACACATGTCGGGATTTTCATCTTCAAGCAGTTCCGCATGTACCGCGACATTAAAATCAGGCCATTTGATTTCAAGGGTTCGCTTCATAGCGTGTCACTCCCTTCTATGATAATTTCTGACTCCTTTTACACGACTACGTCATTGAAAATTGTATCAGCTCTTTTCTTTCCGATAATCTTGCCCAGCATCTTTCTTGAAGGATCGTTTGTGAGCAAGGATATCGTATAATGTGCCTGGGCTTTTTTCACGTTCTCCTGGAATCCGGTATCGCTGTTCTTTTCGGCTTTGCCGAACAGTTCAATATAAAGCGTCAAATAGTCTATGCCGCACTGCAGCGCTTCATCAATATGCTTCTTTGTTACTTTTGCGAAGGTGCAGTGCGGTGCGAGATGAGATTTCATAAACTCGCTGGGCTGGAGACGTTGAAAGTGACTGTATTTTTCACATACAGCCTGCATTGGTCTCAGGTACGTATCACTGTATGAAGGATCGTTGAACAGCGGGACGAAATTAATAATGGGCATAATGTTTTTTCCCATGCCGTTGAAATCACAGTTAAATATAGGCACATCGTAACATGGTTCGGGATAGATGCTCATACCGGCAATATTAAGAAATGAAAAAGCCGATTGTAAGCGCATGAACGAAATTTTTCTGATTCCGTCGGCTTTCCAGTTGTAACACCGGATGGTGATAAGCCCAAACGGCAGCTTAACCGTTTCAACGTCCGGGGGAACGAGTATTTTTTCAAGGACAATTTTTTCTTCAATAATTTTAAGCGCCTTTTCCAGAAAATCATCCATATTCGATTCCTTTCATCAGTCTTGTACTATTTAACGACGATTTTACCTTTATACATTCTTCTTTCTGCGCCTGCCGGAAGCGACCGTGTGATGTTGGTCACCAGGTACTCGAATTTCTCTTTCTCAATAAAACAGAGGCTTGCCGTAGCGCCTACAGGGATTTTGTTCGACACAAAAGTGCCGTCAGAATCCTGTATGAAATTTACCGGCTTGTCACAGGCCAGCGTTACCTTTTTCCCGGGAAACAGTATCTCTATGATACTCCCGGACATATTAATCCATACAACGGTTGTCCCGGCTTTAATTTCAATATCCGGCAGGGCAATCTTTGTCAGGTTACGTACTGTTATTACTTCTACGTCAAACTGCTCGTCATTATTTTCTTTTTTCTGCTCCTTGTAGTCTCTTTGCACCTTCTCAGTACTTTGTTGTGCAAGCGAGTACCCATGGTTAATGAGACAGATAACGGCTGATAAAACAAAAATGACAGGAAGCGCTCTGCGTATACATTTCATTGTTTTTCTTCTTTCTTCAGATACTCAGTTCCCTTTACAGTTGTACGGACTTTTATTGGAGGCCCGACAATCATAATTGCTTCAACCGGCTGCTCCAGCACTTCGGACTGATGGACCATATCGCCCCTGTAGCTCACCGCCTCTCCCGGACCGCACTCTACGGTTTTTCCCTGAGCCGTGATGCGCATTCTGCCCTTGAACACGATAATGGTCTCTTCCACCACGCCGTAGCCCCCATGTAAATGCGGCACGTCCTTTTTCGCCGGGGGAGGATCATCCTCCGGCCACGAGGCACGCCAGAACCGGACCATGTAATTTTTCCCTTCAAAAAGTTTATATATTTCAACACCCTTGGGAAGCTTGTGCGGCAGCAGTGATGACTCTCCAATTGCAGATTGTACGATCTCCCCCTCGGCAATCACCTCCTTTGCATATGCATTACATGAGCCATATTCTGTAACGGGCTGACAAAGCAAACATAAAGCTGCAATACAGATTAAGTATAAAATATTTTTTTCCATATGATGTTTCTCCCCTTACACTGAGTTTATATACGTTACCGCCATACCCACAACAGCTGCTGCGTTCATCAGCAAATGTGCCAGGACGGGTGTTAAAAGGGACCGGCTCCACAGGTAACCCGCACCGAATATAATACCCATAATAAAAAGCATCACTGAATTCTGGAACGGGAAAAAATGATAGCCTGAAAAAACAATTGCCTGTACAGCAAGTGCCCACACAACGTTAGTCTTGCGAGCAAGAAGGGGCAGCAGCATCCCCCGAAACACGATCTCTTCGCCAAAAGCATTTAGCAGGGCAGCAAATCCTCCGAGGGCAAATGTAGCAGCCGATATCGGACCTGTTACAGCCCGTTCACCGGACGTAACGTATGGCTGCCCGAATACAAGATGTGAATATTTTCTATAAATAAAAATTACTGCAATCATTACAAGGGTTACTATGAAAGATTTCCAGACCGCCTGCCACGTATTACCGCGAACCCATCCCAGTGAAACAGGTGACATATGCAGCACAAAAAAAAGCAATGCCAGGGGAAGGATTGTTTTTGTACAATTTATTGCAAGGGATATAACAACAGGCCAGTTCTCTCCCAATTCCTTCAGCTGTCCTGAGTAAATTCGGTCCATATAAACAAGTATTGCAAGGACAGCGACGGTTATCAGGGTTATGGTCAAAGCACCAGGGGTCTGTGAAAATGCACTGGTAAGCGTACCGTTTCTACACTCTGTCAAAGTCACCTCCTGTTACGGTGTCATTGCGTCTGCTACAATTTTACACAGATCACTGCAGGTTATCCCTGCATTGACCTCTCTGGATGCGCCGTTTAATATCATGTTGCAGTGGGGACAGGTGGTGATTATCGATGCCGCTCCCGTCTGCTGTGCCTGCCTGATACGTTCCTTGCTGATTGTGCCGGCGAGCTGGGGATAGGCCAGGCTCACAATTCCTTCCCCACCGCCGCAGCACCAGGCCTGCTCCCTTGATTTCTCCATCTCCTTGAGCGTTAATCCGGGAATACAGCTGAGAACCTCACGTGGCTCGTCGTATATCTTGCTCAGCCTTCCCAGGTGGCACGGATCATGGTAGGTGACGACGGAATCCACCTCTTTCTTAAACGCAGATTTTTTTTCCTTCAGAAGTTCTGACAGAAACTGGCTTGTATGCAGCACTTCAAACGGCAGCTCGTCCTGGAGCACATGGGGATACACGCTGTGTATTGCATGAAAGCATCCGGCGCAGGTCGTAACAATTCTCTTTGCACCCGCCTGTTTCATGGCCTCAACATTATGCAGGACAAGTTCCCGGCACAGATCATCATTTCCGTTCACGTGCTGTAAAATCCCGCAGCACCATTCCTGCTCCCCGAGGAAAGCCACATCCTGGTTTGTTGCTGTAAAGATTTTCATAATGTTGTCGAGTATTTCTCCGAGTCCGCCGAAAAAAGTGTAGCAGCCCGCGAAAAAAAGTGTTTCGCCCGCTGACTTCAGGTCGTATTTTTCTGCAAAATCCTTTTTTGCAGTGGGATCTCCTCCGAAAGCATTCCTTGTTTTCTGCACCCCCTTGTCAAGAGACTGTATGGTATGCGGTGCAAGGCCCCTGGCGTTAAGCTCTTTTCTCAGAGACCTCATTATCCTGGGTGTATCAATACCGTCGGGCAGGGGAAAGGCAATGTCGGTGTACGCCTGGCATATTTCCTGGCATGCACCGCATCCCAGACATGTATATATAGCCTCAACAATGTCACGGGGATCATCAATAAAACCTTCCATCCACGCCCGGGCAATGGCAATCCTTCCCCCCGCCGCATAGTGCTCGAAGGGATATGCTTCGTAGGTGGGGCATACCCTGTGCCACCCGATCTCGTCACTGTCGGTTAAGCTGCATGCACGGCAGTGGTGGCAGCGGTAAATGGCATCCTTTAATGCTTCAATTGTCATCTCTATGTCCCTCCTCTTTTTTATTCTACAATCCAAGGCTCCCCGGATTACAGATTATGCCGGGATCAAGGGCGTCTTTGAGCTTTAACAGAAATTCAGCATATTCCGGTTTTAAATTCTTACGCCAGTGCGGTGTATACATATCCTTTGCCAGTGCATGGGGCGCTCCCCCCCCGTAATGTGAATATATATGTGCAAGAAGTTCATGATATGTCTTAACGGCAGCATCACGGGTCTCCTTGTTTGATACATCAACTCCATATACAAAAGTAAAATCGGTCTTTGCATGGTTTGTTACGCCTGTCAGGCATAAAAACCAGTAGGGAAAAGGCATGCCGGGCACTCTGATCATGGTGTCTTCATATTTCGGAATAAACTCTTCAAGCACATATTTGCAGAGTTCAGGCGCCTGCATAATGGGATAAATTATTTCGCAGAAACAGGTAAGACCCATGCCCGCAAGCCGTGCGACCATCATGGGATTTTCAGGCCTGCCGGGAGGAAACGCTATAACTGCTGCACCATGTTTTTTTGCAACCCCGTCCATTATTTCTGCCTGTCGTTTCACAATAAGCTCATCATGATCTGCCAGTGCTATGCTCACTAAAACCTCCGTATCAGGTGGTATCAGCTCTGCTGCGGGGCTTCCTGGGGGAAAGGTCATGGCAATTGAATAGCTCCCCACAAGCACATTATGATTATAAAGCCAGCCGTAGCTGTCCTGCTCGTCAAGGCAGCGGCAGGCAGCCTCGATATCGGCAAAACCATAATTGCACGATCTAACATGGGCGGGAAGTTTGTGTATTTTTATGGCTGCTTCGGTAATAACGCCGAAAGCGCCGGCTGCACCGATAAAAAGTCCCGACGCGTCAAGGCCGCAGCAATAACGGTGATACCAGTCACAGTCGGGATTTGTCATGGAGCCCGTCTCAACGATCTCACCCGTGGGCAGCACTACTTGAAGTCCAAGAACATTTTCTCCATACTGCCCGTATCGTGCTCCTCCAATCCCGGTTGAAACCAGTGAGACACCGCCTCCCAGCGTACCCCCCATGGGTCCCCCCGGCCCCTGGTTCCCCAGCCAGTACCCTTCTTTTTTCACCCTGTCGCGGAGCTTTGTATAGGTTATTCCCGCCTGAGCCCGCACGGCACGTGACTTCCTGCATATTTTAATAACATTATCCATTAGAGTCAGGTCAAGCATAATGCCGCCCTTTGTGGGAACAGCACCGGATGCATTTCCTTCTCGTCCTCCGGCAGGTACAATATGTGTTTCAGTTTCTGCAGCAAGTTTGACTATCTTAGACACTTCTTCTGTTGTTGAGGGCTTTACGACAATATCGGGCTTCCCGCCCACAAAAGGAGGGTTGAAAACGCTTCCGAAATCATTGAATGCATATGCCCAGCAGGCAGCAGTGGTGTCATTAACCCTGTCGGTTCCGACAATTTTTTCAAGCTCTCGTTTTATGGAATTTTCCATAGCTACGTTCTCCATTAATGAAAACTTTATACGACATTACCCGGAATAATTAAGCGAAAATTTTTATTTCTTCAGCAAATCTTCAACGATGTTCTCCAGTCCCAGGCGCTCAAGGGTTTCTCTGCTCGGAATACCCGTTTGTTCATCATAGCCTGAAATTCGGTAATACTCTGTGAGCACTTCATCATACTGTTTTTCGTCAAGCACCATGTTTATGGTCTGTCCCCCGAATTCAATTTTAATCACTTTTTCAAAGGTGTGCCGTGGGGGATAATCGTCTTTGCGGTCCAGACCCAGACGATGGTTGAACGAGCGCTGCATTATCCGTGCCCTGTCCCCGCACTGCTCAAGCTCTTCCAAACTAAAGGTGACGCCTGTTGCGGCCTCGATAAGCTGCGGCAGGTCTTCAAGCATTACGGCATGAAACAGCATGTAATGAGAGCTGAACACACACAAACCCACATTGTCCATGGCAGACATTAAACGGTTGAGATAACGGGTTACATACGGGGCCCAGCGGTGATCGAAGGGCTTTACCGGAGACGGAGACCCGTAAACCCTTTGCATCTCTTCGCGAAATTCGGGTGTGAGATATTCCATATTTCTGGCATGAACACCGAAAAGCGACAGTCCTTTCAAATGGCATGCACCCCGGGGTGATACCCCTTCCGCCAGCGTCACCTCATGTGCAAACCGTGTGTCTGCAATGACCTCGGCCCCCTTTATGTTCTTGGACCAGTATTCAGCATCCCGACCTATTTTTTGTGCCATCTTCTTTGTCCCGTCAGCCAGCACATCACCAAAACCTTCACGATAGGCTACCATCTTCATGAGCTTCAGCACCGTCTCCTTGTCGCCCCATTCCAGCCTGATGCCGCCGGTGTCCTTCTCGGTCAGGATACCTTTTTCAAACAGGCACATTCCGAAGGCTATGGGCAGGGACGCTTCATCAACACCGAGGCCCAGCTGGTTGCATAAAAAATTAAACTTCGGCATAAACCAGACATCATCGCAGGTGTCCATATATGTACAGTCCTCCTGCACATTCAGCTCAAACCCCTCACCTTTTTCACCCTTCCATTGTCCTTCCTTGATGCTCGACCAGTTTGCACAGTGAATCGGACAGTTAAAACATGCCAGGTCCCGGTCCCACACCTTCTCCCGGGCGTTTTTACATGATATTTCTTCGTAGGTATCACACACAACCTTGCCTGCGTGCGAATAACGCATCAGAGGCTCTATCTTGGTTGGAGATTTGCCGTCCCATGCGAGGTCCGGTATGGCAAGTGTTCCCTGTTGCATCATCCCGTACATGCCGTCACCGGTTATCTTGTCGAACAGCCGCCTGCACTCCTTCATAAATTTGCCGGGATCGGCAATTTTTATACCCCTTGTCCCCCGGACTGCAACGGCTTTCAGTTTTTTTGAGCCCACCACAGCGCCAAGGCCCATCCTGCCGCATGCCCGTGCCCTGTTTACGATAAAACAAGCTGCCCCTGACAGATTTTCTCCCGCGGGCCCGATGCAGGCAACCTGTATGGTTTCATCACCAAGCTCTCCCTTTATGATCTCGTCGGCTTCCCAGGTTGTCTTTCCCCACAGGTGCTGCGCGTCCCTGAGTTCAACCCGGTCATCATCGATCCACAGATAAACCGGTTGCTCTGATGCCCCCTCAATGACAACATGATCGTAGCCTGCCTGCTTCATTTCAGGGCCCCACTGCCCGCCGGCGTTTGAGTCGCTGTAGATTTCGGTAATGGGTGACTTTGTGGTTATGGTAATACGTCCGGAACACGGAGCAAGAGTCCCCACCAGGGGACCCATGCTCAGGATAACCTTGTTCTGTGGAGAAAACGGGGGGGTCTCGGGATCCACCTCCTCATAGAGTATCTTTGCCGCCACCCCTTCACCGCCGAGATGCTTTTTCATCCACTCTCGTGGAAACGGCTGTTTCGTTATCTTTTTTTCAGTGAGGTTTACTCTTAAAATAGTCCCTGCATATCCAAAATATTCTTGCTGCTCACTCATCTCACACCTCCTCTGCAGTCAGCGCACCTGTTACACACCATGTTGTACAGACACCGCACTGGTTGCATCTCTGTCCGGGATCAACAAAGAGATCGCACAGAATGTCGATATCACCCTCCCTGTCCTGCAGTACAAATCGCGGTTTATGAGAATACTGTATGCATTTTTTGGGCCCGGGTATGATGGGTGTAAAAATCCCTTCGACTTCATCCCGGTAAACGCGCACCCGTGATTTTCGCGGGTTGATCATACCCTTGGAATGGGTCAGCGAACATACAACCTCGCATGTTCTGCAACCGGTACATTTTTCAGTATTAATGACAATTCTTTTCATTCCGTTCGCCTCTCCTTTCTCACCGTTGCTGTTACCGCATCATCGTGTAGCACAGAAATTTAATACCCGTATTTCTTCAGAGCCTTCGGGTGATAATAGCTCGGATCCCAGAACTCCCCGGTAACGCCGGCACGGTGAATAAGGTTTGCTCCCGGCGTGGAATGCCGGCGCTGCACGTCACACATATTAATGTACGGCAGTTGCGGGGCATATTCACCGGTGTTTTCAATCTTGATCATGCTTGTGGGTACCTGCTGGATTTTCCACAGTTTCCCCTCGAGATCGTATTTGTCTGCATAGAGAATAAACCAAGATTCCGGGTCAATATACCAGACAGATTTGCTGTAGAGATAGTTGGGATCTTTTGATACGACCTCCAGAACATAGGTGTTGATTCTCTCGCGCTTTTCACCGCTGTCAAAGCAGTATCCTTCCCTGTGGTTGGCAAATTGCGCAACGTGGTCGTTATGCCGCCCCAGAAGAATGTCCTTTCTGCCCAGCAGTTTGTAGGTGTTTCTGGAAATCTGATAGTTATACACGTCCTGGTCCTCGCGTGAAATGTCACTGCCTCCCTCGTGGTCATACCTATAGGCTGTCGATCGCCGCATGATTCTCCGTGTTCCTGCTGAAAAAGTCCAGGCCGCGTATTCCCGTGAAGGATCAATCCACTTTATTGAGACACTTCTGTTTCCCTTAAGGGCCAGGGGCTCATGAAAGGTTCCGTGGACGCCTCGTCGTATACCCTTGTTGTTGTGGGGCACCTCAGGAACCGGGGGCACATCGCATCTGCCGTAAAACTCCATTACCCAGTTTTCAAAACTGACGTTTCTCTCGGTGTTGCGCTTGCCGTCAACCGTTTTCGCTTTGTTCTTTATGTACCTGGTATCACCTTTTGTTAACGAGTCGAAATTGTAGGCTACCTCGAGCGCTGTTGTGGGGCTGGGAAAGGGAAAGCCGGCAACCCAGTTCTGCAGTTCCTTTTTATCATCAACATTACAGTTCCCCGCGTATTTTAAGGTTGCTTCGAGCACGCCCTTTGTGGGCTTTATCTGCCGGTATGGTACTATTTCAAACCAGAACTCCCCCCATTTATCGGGCTCTTTTATTACATTGTAATAGCTCTCCGGCATGTACTCTTTTACCCCGTCGATATTGCTGTGATCTATTTTCTTCCCTGCCCATTGCTTCTCCCACTCCTTCAGTTGTTGCAGCTCTTCGCCCTTGTAACATGCAATTGGGAATACTGCTTCCGTTGCAAAAGAAGCACCCAATGTCACAAGGACAAAAAGCAGTATGCCGTTTAATACTAATGAAAATGATCTAATATTCATGTGCTTTCCTCCTTATTTTTCGGTGCTTCAGTTTAAAACTCATACCGTATAGACAGAACCACCTGGTCGTTCATCCTGCTCAGCTTGCTCACCTCGTAGTACTTAACGTAGGTGGCGGCATACTGTATCCGGTCTCCCGGCATATAAACCAGCACGTAGGTCGTGTTAACGCTGCCGTTAACATCGTAATTACCCTGTATAACGGGAATCAGCTTGGTGTAAAAAAGGTTCATGCTGGCGTAAATGGAAAAGGTGTCATTGCTTGAGTCCCGCTTTGCCCCGTTCCACATGACATATTCCCCGGTGCTCTTGTCATACTCGTGGTTCAGCAGCTTCCAGTGATACCAGGTAAGGCTGAACGTGAGCGAGTCGCGCCGTGTCTTGAGAAATTCATTGTTTGAGAGAAACGGCACCTGAAATTTCCGTGATACAGTGAGGGCCGTTGCAATGATGTCCTTGTCTTTCTGTTTGTAGGCGGTTGGCAGTGAAGCCCCGTACTGGTAATCGACATCCGTATTGTATGCGCACTCACCGGCAATAGTGAGTTTGAGGGGGTCCCAGGTGGTGGAGAAGGTAAAGGCCGTTGAGCTGTAGCGTGGATACTCATACACCTTGCCGCTGGGCACCCCGCCGAAAAAAATGGGCAGCAGATTATTGAACCCGTCCAATCCGTCAAAAAGCGGTGTGTCGGCCCGGGTGTAGAAATATGACAGGGTCCAGTCTATCCCTTCCAGGACATCGGCATAGCCACGTATCCTGAAGCCGAACTCAAGCATATCAAGGCCGTCATGGGGTGCATCACGGGACATCTTGCTGAACATCTTCTGCATGGTGTGATCGGATGACGGCGGCACAATGCCCGGCACGCCCAGCACCGGGTTGTGGTTCTCCTCGAAATCGAATGGAATGACGATCAGCTCAAAGGTCAGATCCTGCCACATGTTATCGGGACGCCAGAACATGCGGGCCATCCACAGCCCCAGCTTGTAGTCCTCCCATTCGGGATAGGCGATGAAGTACTTGTAATCAAGCGGGTTGATTACGTCCGCTACCCGTGTCATGGCGGTCTCACCCCAGCTCACCATCTGCTTTCCCAGCCGCAGCTGGAAATTCTTGTACTTTATGTCCACATACAGCTCCTTGATGAACTCCTCGCCGCTTCTGGGCCTCCTGTAGTCGCGGTATTTGTGGTTGCCCCCTGCCTCGACACGAATGGCGCGGCGCATGTGCGAGTCGACATCCAGCACCCAGTCATAATAGTAGCTTGTCAGAACATAGAAATTGATATCAAGCTCGGGCTTGGTAACGGCGTCATACAGAGCTTCCAGGCGCAGGGTTGTCCTGAAACTGGTGAATTGAATGTCCCGGGCATCCCGGTGGGTGCGGATTGCTGCAGTCTGGTGAAGATCCCCTACGATTTCCAGCCTGTCATCCATGAACATGGTAGCGGTTGCTGAACTGGTCTGGAAGAGGAAAACAGCAGAGAGAAAAAAAACATAATATATGATCTTTTTCATAGTAACCCCCCAAAATAAATTAATATTTTTTTGAATTTTTTTTACCGCCCCTCCTTTCTAAAAATGTGCAATCATTTCTCACGAAGTGATAAAAATTTCGGTCTTAAAACAAGAACCAGCACCGGGACCAGAAACACTGCACCGAGGCAGTTGAGAAAAAGTATAACCGCCAGCATCATTCCCATCTGGGCCTGGAACTTCAGGGGAGAGAGAACCCATACCAGCAGACCGATCACCAGAGTCCCGGCAATATAAATTATAGACTTTCCGTATGTCTGTATCGTACGGTTAAGCGCCTGTTCAACCGTCGCATCGTGATTCCTGCCGTATTCTTCCTGAAGCCGTGCAACGAGATAAATGCCGTAGTCCACACCCATACCGATACCTGCCGCGGAGACCGGCAGGGTTGATATGGAAAGCCCGATGTGGTTGATTGCCATGTAAGCAAAGGCCATAAAATTTGACAGGGCAAGAGGAATCATCAGGGCAAGGCCTGCCTTGAAAGACCTGAAGTTAATACTGCAAAAAACAAAAACACCGACAAGGGCGATGATAAGTGTCTGGAGCTGCTTCTCGGCTACCACCTCGTTTATTGCGGCCTCAACGCCTATCACCCCTCCTGCCAGTTTATAGGTGACCTGCTCAGGCATGTGCGATCGGGTGCTGATAAATTCTTTTGCGGTGGCAATAGCCCTCTTAATGGTGGGGCCCCGCTTGTCCTTGAACAGAACGAGAATGTTGGTATATTGATCGTAGTTGTCGATGTACTGGTCCGTATCCCCGGGAGCGCCGCCGGTCTTTATGAACTGAAAAATCTCCAGTATCTCGCGGTCGGTATCTGGGAATCCGTACCAGTGGGGATCGTTGCCGTGCATGCTCCTGGCAACACCCAGGATAGCCTCCACCAGTGTCTGGGTGCCAACTGCACCGGAATTTTTCTGCATGTAACGTGAGAACGCGTAAATGTCTTTGATAACGGGAACCGCATTCAAATCCCACCGGCCATTTCCACTCACAATAATATAGAGCGGGTTAATGATCGGGTGTGTCTTGTTGATCCTTACGCAGTCCTGGTTATAGCGCGATGCGGGATAAAGGTAGTTCGATCCCACCTGCGCTTCTCCCACGATGAGCCTTTCGGACCAGTAGTAGGAAAATCCCAGAACACACAGCACCACAACAATAACCGTCGCGCGTCCCCGCCGTGTTATCAGCCACGGCCCGAGCCAGTCTGCAAAGCGGTTTGCAGCTCCCTTTCTTTGCTCATCCTGCATGCGCTCTTTTTTTACATGTTCCATGAACCGCTGTGATACCGGGATATAGGTGAGCAGTATGGGGGTCAGAATAAGCCCGATAAACACGGTAATAATGGACCAGAAGGAACACGCAACCGCCACGTCCCTCAGCAGCGGTATGGGAACTATGGCTATGATGGCAATGCCGAACGCGTCGGTTATCACGCTGGTGAGACCGGGCAGAAACATCTGTTCTACGACGGTCTTTGCTCCCTGAAACTTGTCACCGTGATGCAGGTACTCTTCATAGAACCTGTTATAGAGCTGATGGGAATGGCGAAACGCCATGAGGGCGATAAGAAACGGCATGACAAATATCAGAGGGTCAAGGTTGTAGCCCATCAGGCCCATGAATCCCAGTCCCCATATCCCTGATATCACACCTGTGGCGGGGACCATGATCATTGCCCACACAGACCGGTATGCCAGAAACAGCAGAACGGGAATGACCAGGGCTGTCCCGGCAAGGATGTAGTTGACATTGTCAACCATGTGTCGCACGGTGCCCAGTTCCATGGGATATCCCACGATGGAAAGAATATGGTTGTCATCTTCAACAGCATCGCGAAGCTTGTTAAGTTCCCGGTAAACAACGCTGTAATCCAGCGACTCCTCAAAAAAACCGGCCTGAATAAGTGTTTTCTTGTTGTCCCTGGACACAAACAGCCCGTAAAATCTCGGATTGCCCCAGATTGCGTATCTCATCTGTTTCATTTCTTCGTCTGTCCTGGGAACGTCCGGCCACATGAGCGCTGTTGCTTCAAAGCCCCATGTCGTTATCTTGGTGTCCTTCATCTTGCTTTCGGCAATTGAGTTGATCTTGTAGCGGTCGATTCCGGGGACTTTCCTGAGCTCTTTTGACAGATATTTTACCTTTTCCAGGGTTGCCTGGTTGTAAATGGTGCCTTCCTTAACTTCCAGTACCATGACAACGATATTTGCCCCGCCGAAAAGCTTGCTGAATTCATTGTGTATTTTTATGTAGGGATGCGTCTGGGGAAGCAGCGCCCCGAAATCGGTATTTATGGTCAGGTCTTTCATCTGAAATGCCCAGAAGAGCGTGGCAACAAAAATTACTGCCGTCACAAATGTGCGGTATCTGATCACCAGTTCGGAAAAATTCTTCATATAAACTATACCTTTTTAATCTTGAATAAAAATTCCTGAAAGCATATTCCAGTTTTGTCCGCCGTCGTCCGTTTTCAGTATGGTCCCGTAGGCGCCCACAATCCATCCATTGTTTTCATCAAAAAATACCATGTCCTTCAGCCAGAACTTGGTTCTGAGCTTATTTTCCGGCCTGCTCCAGGTATTGCCTCCGTCACTGGATGCAAGGTATTCCCCCCTGTCCCCGATTGCCCATCCTTTGCTGCCTATCACACAGATCTTATAAATTGCATACTCTGCCCCTGTGGTGAGCAGGTGCCAGTTTTTACCCCCGTCATCTGTTTTTATGACAATTCCGTCGAGGCCCGTTGCCCACCCCGTGTCCGGAGAAATAAAATACACCCCGTATAAATGCGGCGGCGGCGGTGCAAAATCAAGCTCGGGCTCTTCCGGAATAATCTCCTCGCAGGTCTGTTCAACCCAGTCTTTGCCGCCGTTTACGGTTGCATACAGTGTGTTGTATTCGCCCACCACCCAACCGTGGTTTTCGTCAACAAAAAATACACCGTTATAGTACCTGTCTTCGCCCTCTTTCTGCGTAACCCAGGTTTCACCACCATTTGCCGTATGCAGTATGGTTCCCATTGTCCCCACCGCCCAGCCGGTCTCTTTGTCGACAAAATGCGCATCAAAGAGGCGCTGCTGTGTGTGTGAATTTTGCTGCACCCAGTTTTTTCCGCCGTCTGTTGTATGCAGGATGGTTCCGCTTTTACCCGTAATCCACCCCCTCTTTGCATCCACAAAGCAGACATCATATAATTCGGTTTTTACCGGAGCCTTTTGAACTTCCCAGTTTTTGCCTCCATCCCCGCTGTGGAGAATAATCCCATCATAGCCGACCAGCCAGGCGTTATCCCGGTCCCCGGCTGAAACCCCGAAAAGATTCTCAAAGGTTACGATGTGCTTACGTGCAACGGGCATCCTGTTCTCGTCCTGCCCGCGGGAACATCCTAAAAATATAATTAGCAACGTATAAATATATATTGATGTACGATATTGCATTTTAATCTCATTAATAATAATTAATATTTTAATGATAAACTAGTATATTGATTTATATATTAAGGAGGGTATTATGCTAATAAAACAGCAAAATAATTATTAAAAATTATTTTGTCAGAAAATATATCAGTTTGCAATATGAAATATATATCAGTTTTTTGATAGTATAAAACTAATATTTATGGAGAGATATCAGATGGGTCTGGAGATTGGCTTTCTTGTTTTTCAGACCCAGCTTTTTCCGAATATTGTTCCGGTGGAAATCGATGGCGGCAGGAGAAACATTCATCATGTCGGCAATTTCTTTGCTGGTCTTGCCTTCTTTAATGAAGCCCGCAACATGAATTTCTGTGGGGGTAAGGTTTAAGTATTTCGAAGACAGCGTAAGGGAAAACGGGGAAATTATTTCATTCAGATTGGATTCAATAATATCTACATATGATTTCTGAGAAGCATTGAGTGTGCTGTTTTTCAGCTTTTCCATTACCGGTGAAATCAGATCTTTAACATTTGCCAGCACTTTCTCTTCAAGTTCATTTTTATCCTCCTCCCTTCTTTTAAGCAGCACCTTTAAAGCAGCGTTAGTCTCTGCAAGGCTTTCCGTTCGTTCTTCGACTTTTTGCTCGAGATCTTTGTGTGCCTCAAGCAAGGCATCTTCAGCCTTTTTTCTTTCAGTGATATCAATGCCGGTGGCAATGCTGTATTCAACAGAACCGTCGGGAGCAAAAATTGCGGTATTTGACCATGCCACCATGCGGGTTGTGTCGTGTTTGGTGATTACGCTGTTATCATGTCGTATGGGAAAATGTAGTGCATCTAATTTTGCAAAAGATTCCTCAACCGCATTTCGTTCTTCAGGAAGCATAAAAATCTCCCAAAAAAGGCCCCCGTGCACTTCATTGAGCGTATACCCGGTCATATCCTCAAACGCTTTGTTAAACCGTATAATACGCCCGTCTGCGTCAAGAACAACGACCAGCGCGGCCGAGGTTTCAAGAACGGCAGTAATAAAATTTCGCTCATTGTGTAACGCATCCTCCGCTCTTTTATGCTCCGTGATATCTTCAACCATCCCCACGGCAAACCGTGGCTCGTTCTCATCAACCCAGACAAGAGACGCGGTCAGTCTCCCTGACATAATTGATCCGTCTTTTCTAATGTATGATTTTTCAAGCTTCAGGAAATCGCGTTTTTTTGAAAACAGCTCATCATACATCTTGGCTTCTACCCGCATATCCTCAACCGGCGTAAGATCCCATATAGATTTCCCCATAAGCTCTTCCAGCTCAAACCCAAGCATTGCACAAAGCGCCTGATTACTCTGGATAACTCTTCCTTTTAGGTCACACAACGCAATGCCGATACCGGCACGTTCAAATATTGTCCGGAAGCGTGCTTCACTTTCGCGCAGTCTCATTTCCGTGTGCTTGTACTCGGTAACGTCTTTTAACGCCGAGATAATACATTCCTCCCCGTCGATTTCAATCGGTACCGCCGAAAGCTCCCCGACACCCGTTGTGCCCTCCCTGATGCGAAACCGTACTTCCCTGTTCCGTACGGCACCCTGCTGCCGAATAAGCTTCTGTACGTTCAACCGATCTTCTTCCCCGGTCCATACCTGCAATTCCAGTGTCGTACGCCCTATTACCTCTTCTCGTTTGTAGCCTATCAGTTTCAGATAGCTCTCATTGACGTCAATGCACCGTCCATCCGTAAGTGTGGTGATGGTTATAGGGAAGGGGCTGGCGTTGAAAATTTTTTCAAATTTTTCTTCAGTAATCTGCATGATCTTTTTCCCTTCAGAAGCAAATATTACAGCGCTTTTCCTGAAAAAATTCAACAAACAAAATAACAATAATGGAAAAAACAAAGATTTCAATAAAAAAAGGGCCCGAATTTTCGTGCCCTTTTTTCATGCATGGTAGCTTGATGTAAACTATGTATTAATTGCTTGTGGAATAGTCGTTTTGTATCGAGGTGATGCTGTCCTCAAGGAGTTTCTTTATATACCCTGGATTATGGATTCCCCAGCTTCTGTCGTTTAAAATAAGCTTGTAATTGGTATAGGCGTTTTCAAGCACGTTGTCCTGATCATCAATAAACGGTACCGTGCCTCCCTTGTGACAGCGTGCGCATTTTCCCGGCTGGTTGGCCGGCAGAAAATCATGGTTTTTGCCGGTGAGCAGGCCGCCCAGAGTTGAAAGGAGCTCCCTTATCTCGGTCTGCATGCCGCTTTTGTCAAAATCCGTTACGCCGGGATGGCAGCTTTGACAGACACCGATGTTGAGAACATCATCACCGGTTTCGGGGACATCGTCAGGGCCGAAGTCCCGCATCCTGAATGTGTGCCCGCCTATGCTTCGTACATTATTCTCATCCTCTCCAGACGAAGCAGTACTCATGTGGCACAGCACGCATTTGTCTTCCGTGTGGTGAGGGTTGCCTGCGGCGAGAAAATCTGAATAGTCTTCACCCGGATAATGATAACCGTTCTCAAACGCGCCGCTTTTCCCCTCGATAACTGCATTCTGCCACTTCTCATGGTGACAGGTATCACACGCCGTTCCCGCACTGCCTGAGCGAAGACCGTAGGCACTCTGGGCGCTGTGGGGGTCATGACAGACCGAACATGAAACGTTGGGGGTGTCCTTTGGAATTGTGTCAAAGCTGTCGGAGGAGTAGCTGAACTGGTGAAAGGGCTTGCCGGATTCTATGGCGCCGATGTATCCTGAGGTATAATGGCATTTGTAACAGGTGGTGAGCCTTCCCTCCGTGGGCTCATAGTATCCGAAAGGCAGTGAATCGGAATGGTTCGCCTTCTGGAGCTGGGCAAACTCATCGTGGCACTGCCCGCACACTCCCGGCCAGTTGCTTACGGTGAGCCTGGGGCTGCCCCCGCCCGCAACATGCTCGCTTCCAGGGCCGTGGCAGTCCTGGCACCCGGCACCTCCTGAAACCAGTGCATGTTTTGTCAGTGCGTGTCCCGCTGCATTTTCGCTGTGACACACGGTGCAGGATAAATCATCCACCCTTTCGGCTACGGTAATCAACAGCTCTTCCGGATCGCTTCGCGTGCCCAGATTATCGGTAACCGTCAGCGTTGCGGTATAGCTGCTTCCGGTACCGGTACCATCTGGAATGGTAAAGTTAACATTTTCCGACGTATCGCCGGGCATGAGCAGCGATGTCACATCATTCCCGTCTCCATCCTTCAGCGTCCATGTATAACCGAATATGGATGCGCTGAAATTACCGTTCTTTATTCCGTAAATATCGAAGCAGGGGGCATCCGGATTAAACTCCTCCGGTGACAGCAGGTTCTCATCAACTGCAAAGCCGCGCAGATAGACCGTTTCCCCCGCCTCGACAGACTCGGTGCCTTGAGTATTCACATAAACCTGGTCGTCATACAGATAGGGCAGCTCACTGGGACCCGGTATTACCGAAGGTACCGCAACCGGTGCAACATCCGCAGCGCTGTACCCGGCCGTACCGCTTCTGACGAGGCCCTCCGCGTCGACGGTAAAGAGCCTGACCGTATAGTCTCCCGCTGCCGGCACAATATAGGTATACTTCTGCCCCGGCGGTGTCCCCTGCCAGTATTCCGTGCCCATGGGAACAGCCCCTTCAGGCTCAACATCCTTAATCCAGTAAAACTCGGCTGCTTCCGTGTTGCCGCTGCCGTCCAGAACAATACGTTTACCGTTAACCGTCGGAAGTTCAATCTGTTCTCCTGCAAGGTCGGTTAGATCTATCAGCGCGGACTGTTTTTCAGCCTGCGGCTCCCAGGCTATGCTGAAATTCTGAACTACAGACTCACCCGCATTCAACGTCAAGGCGGCCTTTTCACTCGCATAAAAACCTTCTGCCACCGCAATAATAACGTATGAGTCCTCTTCGACATCGTTTAACGTGTAAGATCCGAAAAAATCGGTCTTAACTGCTTTTACCGTGGCGAAGTATTCTCCCCAGTATCCTTCCTCTATTCTCCCCATGATAACAACCGCGTTCCAGACCGGCAGAAGCAGCCAGTCAAACAAAAACGGGGTGCCTACCGTACCGGTGATGGTCACCGTCTTTTTCACGGGCAGTGTCACCACTGTTTCAGTGCCGGGACCGGCAACAACAAAACCGGTTGAACGACTTGTGTACCCTTCGGCCTCTGCATCAACCTGGTAATTTCTGAAAGGGACAACATCCTCTATACGTGCCGTCCCGCTTTCATCCGTAACGGCCGTAAGGTTGCAGGGTGTGACGAGAATGTCGGCGCCTGAAACCGGCTCTTCCGTGTAAAAATCCTTTACCACCACAGTGAGCCCTCCAAGGGGATCAGCGGTAAAAGCAGACGTGCAGAAGCTCAGCATCACAATACCGGTGACAGCAATGACGACCATGTGTTTCAACATTTTTGTGAAAAGCACTTCTGGTGTTATGTGCTGTAAGGTTGCGTGTTGCCGGACTGTTATTTTTTTGAAACTTCTCATGGTTATCCCCCTCCCAAAGATACATATGTCTTTTGTATATTTATAAACGATGGCCTTTTCAGCGTTGATTGTTTCATTCAGAATTGTTTTAATTGATTGCACATCTTTCTGCCGGAACTTTTATCATCAATCCCCTTAAAAAGCCGCAATTTACTCCAGCGGCATTCCGTCATAGTCTGCTTTTTGAAAACAGAACTTCCGCGTGGACGGACCCCATCGTTCCCGCTCCGAAATGAGGCGGTAAAACAGGTCCCCATCGGTTACTAGGGTACCGCCGACTATATCCACGCCGCGTTTAAAAAGAGGATCAGGGAAATATCCGGCCGTAGGGCCTATGACGGCAACCTGCGCGTCCTGATCACAGTTTGCCAGGATATCATCAATTGTATTATTACATACCGTTATGCTGGTGCATAATACCTTGTTACAGCCCCGCAGCACTGTTTTATCCATGGTTATGGGAAACTCAGGGAATCTCTCGATGAGATCGCCCCTTTTTTCAAGGATCACAAGCTCAGCACCGGCGCTTTGAACCCGCTTGATCAGTGGCGTAAACAGTCCCACCATGCCCACCCTGTCACCCGCTGCAACGGAAAGCATCCCCAGTGAATCAGTGGCAAAATCAAGTCTGCAATCTGCCGCGGTAAACACGTGCCGGCATATGGCGTTAAGAGCGGCAAGTCCCAGCATGTTCTTAACAGGATCATCGCTGCCGAATTCACGGGCAAAAACTCCCGGTTCGCTGCCGATAAAATCACCGGAACGCAGTGCGCTGTATGAATCCATGCGTTCACTATCAAGGAGCACATAGCTTATGCCCACAGCTCCCCCTTCAAGAAAAAGGGCCATAAATTCCGAATCCTTCGGCTGTCCTCCCGTATAAAGGGGTGGGAAAAAAATATTCTTGATTCTCGGCACAGGAAACGACAGGGACAATGAATCGACCATGCTTCTAAAATCTTCTTTTAAGGACATTGCAACCTCCAATCATCTTCCGGATGCTTAGGTGAACACGTCTGACAAAGCTTGGTTTAGCGGTCAAACCATAATCGATTAACGCTATGCTGCATTTTTCACACGCTTGAGCACATGTCCACGCGCGTTGAGTATAACGGTTTCGCAGGGGATCTTTTTCCCGGCTTTTTCAATCGCTGTCTTTACCACTATCGGCATACTCTGGCAGCAGGGAACTTCCATAACTGCTATTGTAACACTTTTAATAGGTGTGCTGCTGAAAATTTCAAAAAATCTTTCATCATAAAGAGCACGGTAGTCAAATTTCGGACATCCCATCAGTACAACCCTGCCCTTGAGAAAATCACGGTGAAAATGTGGGCAGGCAACTGCGGCACAATCAGACGCGATCAGCAGGTCCGCATTTTCAAGAAACGGCGCTGTGGGCTGAACCAGCCTGATCTGCACCGGCCAGTTGAGAAGCTGTGAACTTTCTTCTCCTGGTTGGTCGGCAGCTGAATTGTTTTGTGCACTCTGATGAATGTGTGCTAATTGACAGGTCCCATCGTCATCGGTTTTTTCGCTGCTGATCTGCTGAAGATGTTCGCTAACCGCTTCCTCGTCAAATTCTTCGGCGTCCCTTTCCACGATTTTAAGGGCCCCCTGTGGACACTCGCCGATACATGCTCCGAGTCCGTCGCAAAACCTGTCCGACAGGACCTTTGCCTTCCCGTTGATTATTGCTATAGCCCCTTCAGCACAGGCTGTAACACACTGGCCGCATCCGTCACAGAGCTGTTCATCAATTTCAATTATTTTTCGTTTAACGTTCATAACTGCCTCCAAGGTAGACCTGTTATGGTACTCTTATGGGAAAAGAATTTCTTTTGCCAGGTTCTTTCCTGTAGCCGTTAACAGTCTCTTTCCGATTACGGTTGTCATTGTTTCCGGTAGTAACGGTTCGTGCTTATGAGAATCTTCCAGATTCACAATACAATCCGCGTCATACACTATTTTAAAATTAATCGATTCATCCGGGCCGGGGCTGTGATGATGTCCCACGATATCACAGACTTCATCCGTCAGGGCACAATCGGCGCCAAGATTTTCAAGAATCTGCCTGGCAACAGACGGGCCGAGTTCCTCCTGATATCCGGCTTCGCTGCTGTTATGGCGCTTCTCTGCTTCTTTAATGCCGATATCATGGAGATAGGCGGCAATAAGTACAACGGCAAAATCCCCTTGCTCCCCGGCTAAAATTTTCTCAGCATAGCGCGCTACTTTCATTGCATGGCCGATCCTTTTGAAGTCTTTGTCAAAATACCGCTTCATCTCAACCGCGACCCGGTCTTTCAGCAGGTTCTCGCGTTCAGCCGGAAGTTCCGGGGGGAGTTCCCTAAGGCACTGGTCGGCAAATTTGCAGTGCGCGGCACACCCGTAATCAATGCGGGGATTCAACACCCTTTTGCCGCATGATTTACACAGCCTGCTCGAATCATCCTTGAAAAACTCCAGTACCTTCCCGCATTGCGGACATGCAGACTCAAATATATCTCCAGCCTTCCAGTACCGGAGATCCTGACCGGGACATTTCATCGTAACACCTTATTGCATTTTGGATTGCGGATAGCACTGTATGTATGGCCATCCGCAATCCTGATCCATAATTGATGGTAGATTTTCAAATTCAAAATCCTTTTACCCCAAAATCGCCTTCAGGTCATCATCAGGCGTGCTGATGGGTTTAATATCAAAATTTTTCACCAGCACATCAAGCACGTTCGGTGTCACAAATGCGGGCAGCGTCGGCCCCAGCCGTATGTCCTTGATACCAAGATGCAGCAGGCTCAGTAAAATGGCCACCGCCTTCTGCTCATACCATGACAGCACCATTGACAACGGAAGGTCATTAACACCGCACTCAAAGGCATTTGCCAGGGCAACGGCAATCTGGACCGCCGAATATGCGTCATTGCATTGTCCGATGTCAAGAAGTCGGGGGATACCGCCGATGTCGCCCAGGTCATTATCAAAGAAACGGAACTTGCCGCATGCAAGGGTAAGCACAACGCAGTCCTTTGGAACCTTTTCAACAAACTCGGTGTAGTAGTTTCGGCCGGGCCTTGCCCCGTCACAGCCCGCCACCAGGAAAAAGTGGCGAATGGCCTTACCCTTGACCGCTTCAATTACCTTGCCGGCAACACCCATTACCGCATTTCTCGCAAAACCGACCATAACAGATCCCTTGTCAATATCATCTGCAAATCCGGGTAGTTCCAGTGCTTTGTTAATAACCTTTGTAAAGTCCTTGTCTGCAATATGCACAACACCCGGCCACCCCACAAGTCCCGTGGTAAAAATATTGTCCTTGTACGTATCCGAAGGCCGCTGGATACAGTTTGTAGTCATAAGTATTGCGCCGGGGAATGCTTCAAATTCTTTGCGCTGGTTCTGCCATGCCGTTCCGTAGTGTCCGTAAAAATGGCCGTACTTTTTCAGCTCAGGGTACCCGTGGCAGGGAAGCATTTCTCCGTGTGTATAAACGTTAATGCCTTTGCCTTCCGTCTGCTGCAGCAGCTGCTCAAGGTCTTTAAGATCATGACCCGAGACCAGAATCGCCTTGCCTTGTTTCGGCCCAAGGGGTACCTTTGTGGGAACAGGGTGACCGTAGGTTTCGGTATTTGCCGCGTCAAGCAGTTCCATGGTTTTTAAATTTACCTCGCCGCATCTCAGCACCAGCCCTATCCATTCGTCAAGCCCCAGCTCTTTGTTAAAGGGTGCGGCCAGTGCTTCACAGATAAAATCATTGACGGCGTCATCTTCCTTTCCCAGTATGCGCGCGTGGTCTGCATATGCTGCCACTCCTTTTAATCCGAACAGCAGTATGTGCTGCAGGGAAAGAATATCCTCATTAATATCGGGGTCCGCTTTGAGATTTGCTTTTTCAGCCTGAGCAACCAGTCCTTCAAGCGATGAAGCGGGGGTAAATGTTGCCGCGTCTTCAGTAAAATCTGTTTTCCCGCCGGCTGCGGCAATATCTTTTTTTAGCTCCTCCCGACGTGAAACAGCACTTTCGATCAGTGACTGAAATCTTTGCTGGTCAAAATTTACATTAGTCAGGGTGGCAAAAAGCCCTTCACTGACAAATTCATTGACCCTGGTATTGCCAGCTCCCACCTTTTTTCCCTCAAGCGCATACAGACTCAGACCTCTCAGCACATACACAAGAAGGTCCTGTAGTCCTGATACTTCGGGTGATTTTCCACACACGCCGCCTTTTGTGCACCCCGTTCCCTGTGCCGTCTGTTCACATTGGTAACAAAACATAGTTTCTCCGCTCATCGTTTGTTCTCCTTTTAAAAAGGTTGCTGTTGCTGTATTGTTTTACGTTGTTACTGTTATAAACGTAGCACAACGTGTATCTGTCGCCTTGACTTAAATCAAGTTTATGATATTTTTTGAAAATGGATAAACATGCCTGTATAGCAACAATTTCACTGTTCCAGGGCCTTGAGGATATATACCTCAAACATCTTGCCGACATTGCCCTACAAAAGCCTTTTAAACGGGGGGAAATAATCTTTATTGACGACGACCCGTGCGACGGTTTTTATGTTGCAGCCACCGGCAGGATTAAGATTTTTAAAATCTCACCCGAGGGCAAGGAGCAGATACTGCACATCTTCGATCCCGGAGAGCCGTTCGGTGAAGTGCCGGTTTTCACCGGACAGAACTTTCCCGCCTATGCGGAGGCCCTTTCCGATACGCTGACCCTGTTTTTCCCCCGTGACAGTTTCATCGGCCTCATAAAGCAGGACCCATCGCTTGCCCTTAATATGCTGTCGGTGCTTTCAATGCGCCTCAAGCGTTTTACCGTTCTCATTGAAGATTTGTCCTTAAAGGAAGTACCCGGCAGGCTGGCGGCCTATCTTCTGTATCTCAGCGAACGCAACAGCGGGACAAACGAACTGCATCTTGATATTTCAAAAACACAGCTTGCAAGCATTCTCGGAACAATCCCCGAAACCCTTTCCCGTATCCTTGCCCGCATGGGCAGGGAAGGCTTTTTAACAACCCGGGGCAAGAGCCTGATTACCATTGACGACCGCTTGGGCATGGAAAAACTTGCAACAGGGGAGACCCGCCTCGGATAAAACAGGAGACAGTCTATGAAGCGCTGGCGCTGCAGTATTTGCAGGTACGTTCACGTGGGAGAGCATCCCCCGGAAACCTGCCCGGTATGCGGGGCTCCCAGGGAGAAGTTCGAGGAGTACCGCATGTAAGTTTCTTAAGGTCTTTTATAGTTCTCTACAATAACCAAGTTGGTATTATCTCCTTGATCCCCGCTTACGCAGTGGCTGACAGAAAAGTACATAATTTCCGAGTCAACATGTCATTCCCTCTGAAAACGGGAATCCATTTTTTACAATTATCTGTTTTGTTGGTTAACCGTTAATCAAAGATGATTTAAAAAACAAAAAGGGAAGGAGGCTGTAAAGCCGCCTTCCCTTTTTCAAGTTCGATCATCAAAACCGGAACATCACCGCCAGGTGTACGGCTTGACGTCGCCGCCGAGATCTTCAATGGAATCGACCAGGATCTGTGCTACATACAAAGCATTGTGAATGTACGCACCAGGGTCCTTGTGGCTGGCCTGGTAGTTGAACGCCGCCTTCAGAAGCGTTGCATCGAAATCAACGTATCTGTTGCCGTAGGAGGCCTCATCGTCATCAGCTTCACCGTCCGCGTCGGTATCGTTGAAGAAATACGGGTAGGCGCTGGCGTAGATAATCGGCTTTTCTATGGTGTTTTCTGCATATCGCTGGATCTCTTCGTACAGCACATCCTCGAGATCGGCAATATCTTCACGGGTGGATTCATCCGTGTCGCCGTCGCCGTCATAGTCCGGAGCAGTGCTGGCCCTGATGTCGCTGATATCACCGGGATGACACATGCTGCAGCTCTGGTCGGTCACGTTGTGTGATGATCCCATGTGACACTCAGTACATGTTTCATAGCCTGCGCCGTGGGCGGCGGGGTACATCATCTGGCCGGTATAGGTCTTGCCGTCGTATTCATAGGCCCCCTGCGCATCGGTGCCGTAGAATATTGCCGCAACAGGGTAGTAATGAATATTGGTAAAGGTGTACGGGCCCGCTTCGGCCAGTTTGTTATCGACGCTGGACTTGGACTCGCGTCCCTGATGGCACTCCATGCACAGGTTGCTGTTGTCACCAAGATCAACCATCATCCCGGACGGCAATGTCACGCTTGCCACATCCAGCACGGAATAATCATCGTTGTGGCAGGTTGAACACATCATCCCGTTTGCCAGTGGCTCCTCGGCGTTCTCACCGGTTGTCAGAAAGTTGGGAAGCCCCGACGAACTGTGGCACTTGCTGCAGCTTGCCTCCACCACCGCCGGATCATCCTCATCCCAGTGCCGCCACGCCTCTGATGATCCGTCAAAATGGCCTTCGTCGTTGCGGTTCATACCGCCCATGCTGACGGGGCTGGACAGAGCGGCGTTTATGTCTGCAATGGAATCATAGAGCAGCTGGATGATGTATTTGCCGCCGTGAACATATCCGCCGGGGTCTTTCAGTGAAACCTGATAGTTATAGGCTGCCTTGAGCAGGCGCGGCGTCCATGAAGCGTACTGATTGCTGTAGGTTGCCTCGTCACCGTCAGCGGTTCCGTTGCCGTTCGTGTCGATGAAAAAGTACGGATATGACGCTGCTTCATAGACAATTGCGGTCCCGGCAACTTCGGCGGCATAGGCCTGTATAGCGCTGTAGAGTGGTGACTGGAGGCCCATAATCTCATCGTAAATACCCTCCGAGGTATCGCCGTCGCCGTCATAGTCAACCGACGACCCCGTTCCTGAGCGTATATCCTTGAAATCATCGGCTGAGGATACGCCGGTGTGGCACATCGTACATCCCTCAACCTCCACCTCCAGAGAATGAGCGTTGTGGCAGTCGGTGCAGGTGTCATAATCTGATACGTGGGCAAACTTTGCGTCATACGTATTGCCGTCATACTCATAGCCGCCCTTGACCATCGTTCCGTACATCGTTGCCGCGGCAATATGATAGTGAATGTTTTGAAACCCGAGTTCGGTGCTCACCGTGTCCACGCTGTCCAGACCAAGGCTGTCGATTGTGCTGTCAACGTCCGCCTTTGACAGTCGGCCCTGGTGGCAGGTCATACAGAGCGCGTCGTTGCCCAGCCCCTCCAGGGTTACACCCGAGGGAAAGGTCACGCTGGTAACATCCTTGGTGTGACACACAGCACAGGATACAACGGTTCCGATTGGCGCTGCGGCATCCACCGTGCCTGCGGCCGACCCGTCTGCACCGATGAGATCAAGGAACCCGGTCTCGCTGTGACATGCTGCACATGAGGTGGGAATCTCCGGCGGATCATCCTCATCCCAGTGCACGAATGCCTCGGCTGTTTCATCAGCATGTGCTGAATTTTCCCAGGCGGTCTGCTGCGGTGCCGGTGTCGGGGTCGGCATGGGTGTGGGTGTAGGCGTAGGTTCGGGTTCAACGGGCTCACAGCTTGCCAGAAACAGTGCAGCAATAAATGATAGAACTATAACTCCGGCAAAATAAGTTTTTCTTTTCATATCCCCTCCTTAGTTGGTTGCAATTTTTTAAAACTTATTTCTGTTTATGTATGTATATCGCACTTCCCAGAGAAAACGAAGTGTTGCAAAATATATATCTAGTTATTTTATAGATTTGACATGTACAAAAATAAGTCACCTGATTTATCATACTGGAATTTTGCTTAATATTTTAAATATAACATTGAAAAACCGGGTATGCAATACCTTGAAGTCCTTGCTGATATATTTTAAGAAAATAATTTTACTAAATGCGTAACTTGATACCATATACCGTAAGGTTTATCGATAAAATAATTATTTTTTCATGAGAATTTCAACGATATATTTTATATATTTTATTATAATTACTATAATTAAATGTTATTCTTGGCAGGAAATTTTCTTGACATATCTTGTTATATCTATAAAATTTATAGAAAAATAGATTGTATACAAAAATGAAATTTTTTGCAATAACACCTGAAACCTTTGCCGCAAAGGATGTTGACCACAGCCTTAACTTCATTTGCAGAAAAAAGGTGGGTTTTCTTTACATACGTTTCAACATGCATACTGAACATTTACAACCCGTGTTAAAAAAAATCATCAGCAAAGATATTATGCCCCTTGTTCCCTATAACCGCTATGAAACATATAAAGATTTACCGGTCGGTCTGCACATAAGGACCTCGGATCAAGACGTTGCCTTTACAAAACAGGTGCCGCCCGCGGCTGTAATAACAGCATCAAGTCACGATGCGGAAACGGCGGTGAGGCTGCTTAATCAGAACGTCGACTATGTTTTCATCTCTCCGGTCTTCAAACCCCTGTCAAAACAGGCTGACACCAGGAATCTTCTTTCGCGCAGCTGCATACAGCTGCTTGTTAAAGAATACGGTGAAAGGATTGTCCTGCTTGGCGGCATGTCTGAAGAGGGTATAGCACAGCTTGAAAATGAGCTTAACAATGACTTTTCTGTTGCCGGCGTAACCATGTTCTTTGGAAACCATCCGTGAATGTTTTTTTAAATAAAAAAACTTGACAAATCTTTATTTATTATCTACCAATCTATTAGTTTTATAGTTTATGGAGGCGGAATATGAAATTATCAACAAAAGGACGGTACGGCACACGTGCGATGATCGACATTGCCCTTTATGGAGACAGCGGCTGCTCGAAGCTCAGGGACATCGCTGAAAGACAGCACCTTTCACCGAAATACCTCGATCATATACTATCTGCTTTGAGAAAGGCCGGTTTGATAAAAAATTTGCGCGGCAGAGGCGGCGGCTATTCGCTGACCCGTCCGGCTTCACGTATTAACATGCAACACATTATTGAAGCTGTTGAAGGTTCTCTTGCCCCTGTCGAATGTGTTGATAACCCCGCGTTGTGTAATCGGACAGCAACGTGTTCTACCCGTGATGTGTGGATTAAAATGAAAAGGGCAATGCAGGATGTTCTTCAGGAAACAAGCCTTGACAATCTTATTGAACAGCAAAATGAAAAATCTTCTCAGCCTTCAAACTACACTATATAACATTACCGCAAACAGCTGATCAATGTAAGGAGAATCCACGATGGATGAAAAAAAAATAGCACCGGATATTACCAAGCTTATCGGGAATACTCCTCTTGTATATCTTAACCGCGTAGCCACGGGATGTGCAGCCCGTATTGCTGCCAAGCTGGAGTTTTTCAATCCATGCGGCAGCGTTAAGGATCGTATCGGTGTTGCCATGATTGAAGCAGCGGAACGGGACGGTAAAATCTCTCAGGACACAACAATCGTTGAACCGACAAGCGGCAATACGGGCATAGGCCTCGCTTTTGCGTGCGCTGCCAGGGGATATAAACTTGTTATTACAATGCCCGATACCATGAGTATCGAGCGCCGGAAGTTACTGACGGTTTTCGGCGCTGAAATAGTGTTGACTCCGGGAAAAGAAGGTATGACGGGGGCCGTGAACAAGGCCGAAGAGCTTGTCTCGCAAAATCCCGGCTTTTTCATGCCGCAGCAGTTTCAAAACAGCGCAAATCCTGAAATTCATCGAAAAACAACCGCGCGTGAAATATGGCATGACACAAACGGCGAGATTGATATATTCGTTGCCGGGATCGGAACGGGCGGCACGATCACCGGCGTCGGCGAAGAATTGAAGAAGAAAAAGCCTGATTGCCGTGTGGTCGGCGCAGAACCCGAATCCTCACCGGTTCTGTCCGGCGGCGCACCCGGCCCCCATAAAATACAGGGTATCGGCGCGGGGTTCGTCCCGGATGTCCTCAACCGTCAGATAATCGATGAAATTATCCGGATTAAGGACAGTGATGCCGGTGCCATGGCAAAAAGGCTCGCGCGTGAAGAAGGCATCCTGGGAGGTATTTCATCCGGTGCGGCGGTGTACGCTGCGGTTGAAATCGCCAAGCGTAAAGAAAATGCCGGCAAGCTAATTGTAGTCGTGATTTGCGACACCGGCGAGCGATATCTTTCCACCTGGCTGTTTGAGAATTAATGATTACAACAACTGCTTTCCCGGAGGTATGTATGCACAAAACAATAAAGGAAATAAACGCCAAAATTAAAAAAGGCAATGCAGTGGTTGTCACGGCAGAAGAAATTATAGATATTGTAGAAAACAAAGGGGTAAAAAAGGCTGCAAAGGAAGTTGACGTTGTCACCACCGGAACCTTTGGCCCAATGTGTTCATCCGGAGCCTATTTTAATGTCGGTCACACCAGGCCCCGCATCAAGCTGGGTGGAGGGACCTGTACCCTGAATGACGTGCCGTGCTACACGGGTCTTGCAGCGGTTGATATTTTTATCGGTGCAACAGCCGTACAGAACAATGATCCCAAAAATACGGTTTTCCCCGGTACGTTCAAATATGGCGGTGCACACGTCATTGAAGAGCTGGTTGCGGGAAAAAATGTCCGCCTTCGGGCCGATGCCTATGGGACCGACTGTTATCCCCGCAAAAACCTTGACACCTTGATCAGCCTTAAGGACATGAATGAAGCGGTACTCTTTAATCCCCGGAACTGCTACCAGAACTATAATATAGCCGTCAACCTTTCGGACAAGGTCATATATACCTATATGGGCACGTTGCAGCCGCGTCTCGGTAATGCCAATTACTGCAGTGCAGGGCAGCTTTCGCCGCTTTTAAACGATCCTCTTTACAAGACTATCGGCATCGGTACCCGAATATTTCTTGGAGGCGGCGAAGGCTATATTGTGTGGCAGGGAACCCAGCACAATCCCTGTGTCAAGCGGACAAAAAACAGCGTGCCACGGACGCCCGCCGGGACCCTGGCGGTCATGGGGGACCTCAAACAGATGAGCTCGGAATGGCTTAAGGGTGCAAGTTTTACCGGCTACGGAGCTACCCTTACAGTAGGCATAGGGGTGCCGATTCCGGTGCTCAACGAAGAGATCCTGCGCCATACAGCGGTGAAGGATGCCGATATCGTTGCCCCGGTAGTCGATTACAGCAGGGCCTATCCGGAACTGATCCCCGGAGGCCTCGGCGAGGCAACCTATGCACAGCTCAAAAGCGGTGAAATAGCAATAAAGGGCAAAAAGGTTGCTACCGGCGGTATTTCCAGCTACAGCCGCGCGCGCCAAATCGCACAAATATTAAAGGATCGGATTACGTCTAAGCGTTTTTTCTTAACTGAATCGGTTGCTCCATTGCCCTCAGTTGATTCAGCCATCAGCTTTAAGCTCTTGCAGGAAAAACCGGTCACGCACAGGTAGCAATAAAGAAACAACAACAGGAGGAGCATTCATGGTTAAAAAACGTATCGTTCTGACAATTCCACATGAAATTGTCAATCAGCCGATAACATATTTTTTGGTAAAAGACTATGATCTCACATTCAACATTCTTCGTGCCGTAGTAACGCCGAAGGAACAGGGGCGTCTGGTAATAGAGCTTAACGGCAAGAAAAAATCCCTTGATGCGGGGATCAACTATCTTAAAGGCCTGGGTGTGGGGATACAGTCTCTTGCCCAGGATATAAAATGGCATGAGGACAAATGCACGCACTGCACCGCATGCATCCCGGCCTGCCCCACACACGCAATGTCCGTTAACAGGGACACCATGGAGGTTTCGTTCGAGAAAGAGCGCTGTATCGCCTGCGCGCTGTGCATTTCCGTATGTCCGTTCAAAGCACTGGAAATCCAGTTTTAGCACGCCTGCATAAGGCTGTTGTTCGAGAAAACACATCTGTTCTTTTTCCCGAGGGCCATCGCGTTCCTGTTACTGAAAGTTTATAGTGGAAAAATAAAAAAAATGACGTTACCTGAAATCATAGAAATAGATACTGATATTCTTATCATCGGCGGGGGAACCGCAGGGTGCATGGCTGCTATCCTTGCAAAAGGAAAAGCGCCGCATCTTTCCGTTACCATTCTGGAAAAAGCTAACATAAAACGCTCCGGGTGCCTTGCCATGGGATTAAATGCGGTAAACGCACATCTTTTTGACACTGACCCCCAAGCGTATCTTGAATTTGTTAAGAATGACAACTATGGGCTGGTCCGCTCCGACCTTGTCCATTCAATCGGAAAACGTTTAAACCGCATGACACGGCTTCTTGAATCTTTGGGCGTTCCCTTTCTTAAAGCGGATGACGGAAACTATATACCACGTTCCAATCGTTCCATCGTTATGCTTGGCGAGCAGATTAAACCCCTCCTGTCAGAGGCGGTGCAGTCTGAAGGTGTTACCGTGTGCAACAGGACCCCGGCATACCGTCTTATTCTTGACGATGAAGGAAAATCTGTCACCGGTGCTCTTGGTTATAATATCCGCTCAGGTGAACTTATTTTTGTAAAGGCAGCCGCCGTGCTTGTCTGTACTGGGGGGGCAAGCGGCATTTATCACCCATCTAATTCGAGCCTCGCCCGTACCAAAACGTGGTACTGTCCCTACAATGCCGGTTCGGGATTAAGTATGGGGCTTCGTGCCGGAGCTGAAATGACATCTTTTGAAATGCGCTTCGTAGCACTGAGGACAAAGGACGTAATGGCACCTACCGGTACCCTTGTACTGGAAATGGAAACGGATACCCCCCTGTGTAATGCACTCGGCGAACAGTACATAAAAAATAGGGAAAATATGCTGGGCAGGAACCTCACAACCTCTGAGCGCCTCCTTTTTACCATTCAGGAACACAAAAAAGGTGTCGGCCCCTGTTATATCGACGTAAGCGTTCTTGACAAAGAGCAATACTGCAAGCTTATTGAGAGTTATCTAAACATGGCCCCTTCTTTTGTCCTTGACCTGCTTGAAGACCCCGAACGTCCACGGACACATATTGAGGTCTGCGGATCAGAACCGTATATAAACGGCGGTCACGGTATGGCTGGTTACTGGATTGATGAAAATCGCAAAACAACACTTGAACGGTTATATGCAGCCGGGGATGTAGCGGGAGGTTCTCCCAAAAAGTACGTAACCGGCTGTTTTGCCGAAGCTGAAATTGCCGTTGAGGATATCGTGAACACACTGTTTTCCTCACCACCTCCGCCTCCTCCAGACAGATCAACGCTGCACCGCGCCGCCTTGGATATTATGACCCCCCTTCACACCGACGGTGATGTAACCTTTAATGATATTGAGGAACGCCTGCAAAAAATCATGGAGGAATATGCCGGGGGCAGCACACAGAACTATGAAACGAGCCGGGACAAGCTTATGCTCGCGCAAAAATACCTCCAAAGCCTTACAGAACGCTTTCGTGATGTGGGTGCAGATGATCCTCACTGCCTCATGCGTGTTCATGACACCATTGACAGAGTTCTTCTTGCAAGAGTTCTGGTTGCGCACCTGCTTGAACGAAAAGAAACACGCTGGCCCTGTTACCAGACACGTCTCGACTATCCTGATCGCAACGATCTGGAATACAGAATTTTTATTAATTCTCGGCTTATGAATAATGAAATACAGATGATTCACAGAAGCGCTGAACACCCTTATTCTGAACTTTAGAGACCAGTAATATGACCATACACATCGATTATTCTTTATGTAACGGCTGTCCCGACAGGACCGAAGGGTACTGCGAAGAAATCTGCCCCGGTGACCTTTTTTTCAGGCAAGACGGTAAAGCTGTGATGCGCGAGCCTGCGGACTGCTGGGACTGCTTTGCCTGTGTCAAAGCATGCCCCCGGCTGGCTCTTTTTGGAGATCTGCCGTTCCAGATTTCTGAAGTTCGCCACCGCCTTACCGCTCGCATAGTGCCTAACCATATTGTATGGACACTGCTTGACAGGAATGGTGAAATCATTGCTACCTATACAATTCTAAACAAAACAACAAGCTTAAAACATTCCAGGTGAATACAAAATAAACATTTTCCGGTGACACAATGGCCTTAAGCAACAGTGAACTAACCCGGTATCATCGTCAAATGATCATTAAGAACTGGGGTGAAGGCGGGCAGGAAAGGCTGCGCTCTTCAACGGTATTTATTGCGGGTGCCGGCGGCCTCGGAAGCCCCGTTGCCGTCTATCTTGCGGCAGCAGGCATCGGGAAAATGAGAATTTGTGACTTCAGCGACCCCGAACTGTCGAATCTGAACCGCCAGATACTGCACAGCGTGGCCGACATAGGAAAGAACAAAGCACTGTCCGCGGCTGAAACGCTGCATGGTATAAATCCCCATGTAACCGTTGAGCCTCTGACAGAAAAAATTACTTCTGAAAGCGTCAAACGCCTTGTTGGAGAAAGTGACATAATTATTGACTGCCTGGACAATTTTGAAACCCGCCATGTCCTCAATAATTTTTCCGTAGCAACGGGCAGCCCCCTTGTGCACGGTGCAATTCACGGGATTTCAGGACAGATCACCTTTATGAAAAGTCCGCAAACCCCCTGCCTGCGCTGCATATTTCCCGACAGGGTGCCAAAGGACATCTTTCCTGTTGCAGGTGTGACACCCGGTGTTATAGGGACACTTCAAGCACTTGAGGCAATAAAATGGCTTATCGGAATTGGTGAAAACATGCTGGAAAGGCTTCTCGTGTGGGATGGTGACGCAATGGACTTTCAGGTAATATCAGTTCACAGGGACCCCGATTGTCCCGTATGTTCTCATAACACACACAAGAGGTAAGCACAATGGCAAACATCTCCTGTAAATATTTCACCACCGTTTTGACCATTACAAAAAAAAGCGAGGAGAATTTCAACGTTCAAAACGGTACCACGGTTAAAGCATTTCTGGAGGAACTTGTTCGTTTATACGGTGATGATTTTCGAAAGAATGTTTTTGTCCAGGGAACAATAAACGGTGATCATTTTATGACACCCAATATCTATCTGAACAAAAAACGCATTCAATGGATCCAGGACTTTCCTGACGGTGTCAGCACCAGGCTTGCCGATGGTGATGAACTGTGGCTGGGCCTTATCGTCGGGGGAGGCAATCACCAACCAACGCTAACATTAACCTCAGGCGAAAAAGAGCGCTATCACAGGCAGATTATTTTTGAAGGATGGGGTGAAGATACACAGCTAAAGCTCAAACAGTCATCCGTTTTTGTCGCGGGGGCAGGCGGGCTCGGCAGCCCGGTTTCCATATACCTTGCAGTTGCCGGGATCGGAACAATCAAAATCTGCGACTGCGGTGATCCCGAGCTTTCAAATCTTAACCGGCAGATACTCCACGATGATACCCGCATAGGCAAAAACAAGGCCCTTTCGGCATATGAGACCCTCTCCGCTCTTAACCCGGATGTGGAAATCACACCGCTTCCGAAAAAAATAACCGGGGATACCGTTGCTTCTTTAATCGGCCGGGTTGATCTGATTGTTGACTGCATGGATAATTTCGACACCAGGCACATACTGAACCAGTATGCCGTCAAGACCGGCATTCCTCTCATTCACGCAGGAGTCTACGGCATGCGGGGCCAGCTCACCTTCATACAAACACCGGAAACCCCGTGTCTGTGGTGCATAAATCCCGGCTCACCACCGCCCGTTGTTTTTCCCATAGTCGGTGCCACAGCGGGAATAATGGGGTGTATTGAAGCGCTTGAAGCTATCAAGTATCTTAGCGGTGTCGGAACCAACCTTAAGGGAACCCTGCTCATATGGGACGGCGCAACCATGGAATTCATAAGCCTGCCCCAGAAGAAAGTCCCTGACTGTCCCGTGTGCGGATGTTAACTTTGGTTAAAACAGATAATTCCATGAAGCTCGACACTCTTAAACAGATACTCGCATCTTTTAAAAGCGTGCTTGTTGCATACTCGGGAGGAGTTGACAGTACGTTTTTGCTGAAAGTTGCACAAGATGTTCTTTATGATAACATCGCAGCAGTCACCGTGTCCTCTCCGCTCATACCCGCGTGTGAACTAGATGATGCGGCCGCAATGACAAAAAAGCTTTCTGCCCGCCATTTCCTCGTCCCCGTCGATCTCCTCTCAATCGCTGCCGTATCAGAAAACCGGCCCGATCGGTGCTACTGGTGCAAAAAAGAAATATTTAGAAATCTTATTGCGTTTGCAGAGGAACAAAATCTTGCCTCTGTTATTGATGGGACAAACCATGATGACACAGAAGATTACCGGCCTGGATTGAAAGCACTCAGGGAGCTCGGTATACGCAGCCCTTTGCAGGAATCCGGTTTGACCAAGAACGACATACGCATCCTGTCAAAAGAGATGGATATTCCTGCATGGAATAAGCCTTCCTGCGCGTGCCTTGCAAGCCGTTTTCCCTACGGAACCGGCATTTCCGAAAAAACACTGAAGCAGGTTGCCTGCGCGGAGGGCTTTCTTAAAAACCTTGGATTCTCCCAGGTCAGGGTCAGGCACCATAACGACCTGGCCCGTATTGAAATACTCCGGCAGGAAATGCATGCACTCCTTGATGAAAAAACAATGAATGACATTATCACTTTTTTTAACAAGACCGGCTACACATATGTTACTATCGATCTTGACGGGTACAGAACAGGTAGCATGAATGAAGTTTTAAATGACCTTAAACAGACTCCGTTGTCATAAGAAGGAAAAGTTCTAAAGAACACTCGCCAGCGGGGGTATAAGGTCTTTGTCCTTCGGTACTTCAGTGCCGTTTCCCTGTACGCTCTCATGCTGATGTGCGGATAACAATAATCACTTTTTACAAAAGTCATAACTATGCCGCCCAAAAAAGAACTTTCAATTGACATCAGTGATCATGTTCTGGCTCCCTCACGCAAAGCCGACAGAAAAATTATTGCCTCAATTGAGTATCTTGCCAAGCTGTTCATCATGCCCGACACGTCTGATAAATTTATTGCGTTCGGTGATGCGCTGCTGAATCTGATACACGAATTTTTTCAGGAAAAAGGCGGCATTCATTCCGCAATCAGTTTGCCTGACCTGTCAAAAATATTCTCCGATATCGATCCACCAACCGATCCCGAGCTTATCAAGGACGTGCTCTATGAAATCAAGCAAAAAATCATTCCCCATTCCGTCAAGGTGGGAAATCCCTATTATATCGGACATATGACCAGCGCCGTTCCCTACTTCATGATACTGATGGAGATGATTATTGCTGCGCTCAATCAGAACCAGATCAAAATAGAAACTGCTAAAGCTTCAAGCTTTGTCGAACGGGAATTTTTATCCTGGATGCACCGGCTCGTTTTTAACCGCTCCAATGATTTCTACGCTCGTAATATACAGAACCATGAGGTTGCCCTGGGAAACGTCACCGTTGACGGAACCATTGCAAACCTCACCGCCCTCTGGGTTGCCAGGGAAAAGGCATTCCCGCGCTCCAAACGATTTCACGGTATTGCCAGAGAAGGTGTTCCCTCCGCTCTTGCTTACTATGGTTATTCATCGGCGGTTGTTCTCGTTTCCCGGCTTGGCCACTACTCCCTTGACAAGGCAATGGACATTCTGGGGCTTGGCAGCAAAAACCTTATCAGGATACCGGTTAACGGTGAAAGTCAGGTTGATACCAAAAAGCTCGAAGCAAAAATCCGTGAGCTGACCAGCGGTAACAAGCGATGCAAAATTATAGCCATAGTGGGTATCGCCGGGACAACAGAGACCGGAAACATCGATGATTTAAAGCTGCTGCGCGAGGCGGCAGCCGAGTGCGGTGCACATTATCATGTCGATGCCGCCTGGGGCGGTGCGACACTGCTTTCCAGGAGATACCGCCACTTCCTGAAAGGTATTGAGCTTGCCGATTCGGTTACCATTGATGCCCATAAGCTTTTTTACACACCCATGAGCATGGGCATGTGTCTTTTTCGCAGCGAGAAGGACCTTTCCTGTGTTAAATATGCCGCAAGCTATGTTCTTAGAAAAAGTTCTGTAGATCAGGGCCGGTTTACCGTTGAGGGTTCTCGAAAATTTGATGTACTCAAGCCATGGGCGGCACTTAAAGTGCTCGGCACCGATGGATTTCAAATACTGTTCGACCATGCCTTTAACCTGACCGCTGACATGAACCAGCTGGTAACCGCTTCCGAAAACTTCGAACCATTAAATAATCCCCAGCTGTTTATTCACGTGTACAGGTTTGTCCCCGCCGCCGTACATGATACCCTGAACAGCCTCGCGGCATCCCAGAAGCAAAAAAGTGCAAGAACGCGTGCCAACAAAAAAATGCATGAAATAAACAGTATGCTTAACCAGCTTAACATTGATCTTCACCGTGCCATTCGCGCAGAAGACTCTTCCTTTGTTTCACGGACAACCCTGATTACCACGCGCTACGCACCCAGTCGCATTGTAGTGCTGCGCTCGGTAACGGTCAACCCGCTTACCACACGGGCAATTCTTGAGGAGATTTTAACCAAGCAGGAGGCTATGGGGCTTCGTATTTATAAAAAGAAATATAAGGCAAGCATGGATGCCGTCGTGGAAAACCGGAACCGCTCTGACAGTTCCTGGAAAGAAATGTCGGAAAGGTGAACCGGACGGTTACGTTATTAACCGGTTCCGGTCAGCGCACTTCTGATCGCCTGAAGGAGCCGTTCTCTTGCCTCTTCAATGCTTCCTGAATATCTTCCCCCGCCGGCATTGCGGTGCCCCCCCGCCCCGAAACCTGCCCGGCGGGCAACATCGGCAATGCTCAGGTGTTCACCATAATTTCTCGTACGCCAGTTGAGCCGTATGGAACCTTCAAGGGTATCAAGAAGGATAATACCGTAGCTATAGCCGTCAATCTGCCGCTGTATGGTTTCCTTATAGATCTTGTCGAAATCCATAAAGTTCGCGCCGAACTTTTCGGTCAGTTCTTCCCGACAGTGAGCATCGATGACCAGCATGGTAAGCTGAAGCTCCGGGATAAATTCTGTGTGCTCGACACCCCAGACGAGGAACTCTATATCCCGTTTGTCATAGTTGGTATCAACCACCTTGAGATGGTTCGCCCCCAGTGCTATAAGCTCCTCGGCAAAAAGATACTGCCCGGTTTGCACTTCGTTTTTAAACATCCGCGCATCATCAATAAGAGCACGGTAGAGGTACTCAGCAACCCGGGCGGGCGGCTTTATCAGTATGGGTTTGATTAAATGCTCATATATGATCTGGGCTGTGCATATTTTTTTCTCGTTCAGGCAGGTATGGGGGATATCACGGTAAATATCTTCTTCCCGGTGATGGTCTATGTTGACAACCCTGTCCCGGTCCAATCGGGCAAGGACGTCCTTCCACTCCCTGCCGAAAAACTGCCCCCATGAGCTGCCGTCAAGCAGCATCACGACATCATAGGCTGCGAACCCCATCTCTTTGGGATTGGAAACGACAACATCGGCAATGTCGGGAAAGCTCTCCATGACGCGGGGGATACGCGAGAAGGAAACAATATCAACCGCCTTGTGCTGCTGCTCAAAAAACCACTTCATAGCCAGTGCGCTCCCCACGCAGTCCGGGTCTACCGGGTCGGATACAACAACCAGAATTGATTTTGCTTTTTCTATTAAACAGGTGATATTTGCAAGCATATTCTCAACATTTATTTTTTGCATAACCTCAGGATTTCCTTTCTGTCAGGAGTCAGTTGGAGATCGACTTCACAACAAGATTGAGAGAATAATAAACATTATAACATTATAGTAATTATTGTATAGTTAAGATAGAAATCAGTTGGCTGTAAAATCTGGAATAATAGCTGATGTGTGATTAATATACTTGTTAAATTTTATCTGATTCTAGAGTACTATTTTGCGGCTCATGCATACTTTCGTTGAAAGTCGTTTCATCACTACCAAACCAGACAACTCTCTGAGGGAAGGCAATTTCAATCCCCTCCCCTTCCAGCGCCTTTTTGATTTCCAATAGCAATTCCATCTTAACTGTATACCATTCACTAATCGGAGACCAGACTCTTACAACTATGTTCACAGCATTGTCACCAAGATTGTCCACAAAAACCTGTGGCCTCGGATTATCAAGGGCAAAGGGATGCATTTCTATAACATCTTTTATTAATTGTATTGCTTTATCCCCGTTGTCGCTGTACCTGATACCCACAATGTATTCAAATCGCCTGACTATATGGTTGACATAATTAATAATACTTGAAGTGAAAATATTTTGGTTCGGAATTCTCACATACAGACCGTCATAGGTCCTTATTGTAGTGGAAACAATGCGAATATCTTCAACATACCCGGCGAAGCTGTCAATATTTACCTGATCACCGATTTTTATCGGCCTTTCAATGATAAGAAAAATCCCTGCTATAAGGTTCCCTATAATACCCTGGCCGGCAAAACCAAGTATTACACCTGCGACACCGCCTGCGACCATAAATCCCGACAGATTTATACCAAGCTCCATAAGTGCATAAAGGACGGCTATGGCAACAATACCATAGGTGATTATTTTAATTACTATTTCACGTGTATCCTTCTTTACCTTTTCCTTCAACGTTCTCCTGATATAGAAAGACAGTATCCTGCAAAAAATAAGGGAACTGACAAAAACCGCCAGTATCCTTATCAGATTAAAAATCGTTACATTATCATAAATTACTCTATCCAACATTATATGCCGTCCATCATGGTGAACGTTGATGACAAAATTGAAAGTTTCCTCACTGTATAAAGCTCCAAGGATTTTTTCATATCCTTATACATCGGTGAAGACGAGAATTGTGTTTCTGCAGTATTATCACTTAAAATGTTCATTGTAGCCTTCATTGAAACCATTTTGCTGCTGTAATATATCTTCATAGCGTAAGCGTTTAATACAGCTTTTGATACCGAAATCCATCTTTCTGTAGTATTTTTTATTGAAAGTTCCATAATACCTAGACGGTATGGTTCACTAACCGGGACTTTTGTGTATGCCGTGCTCTTCCAGTACCGACAAATAATGCCCCGCAGTTGATCTCCATAAAGACTGTATTTTTGTGAAGCCACGGTAAAAATATCAAGAATATCATAATCCCTGTTGCGTTTAAAAAAAACACCAATGGCCACAGGGAAAGTTAAATATATTCTGTGGGTACTTCGCGGTTCAACAACAACATTGTTTTCAATATTGACAAGCAGATAGTTCGTTATTTGTTTCGGCTTGTTAATAGGCTCAACAGGATTAATCAATATTTCAGTTGTTTTAGCCAAAAGAGTTTTTTCTTCTTCCTCTCCGTTTGATTTCCGTTGATAGGAAATATGTCCATCCTGTTTTTGAATGTCAATCCGTATGCCGTCGCTTTCAAAAGATAGGGGAATAACATGTGTTCCAAACATAGTTAAAAATCCTTTTTCAATAATAAAAAAGCTTGTTGTAACGCATCGAGGACATATCTGCTTTTATCGGTATTGCTTAAAAAAGTCACCCGGGAAAGTTCCACCTGCATCCAGGGAATTTCACGAGAATGCGATTTAATAATAAATCCGCCTTTAAAGGGATTGTTTACATACACCTGTGTTGTAAAGGCTTTTTTAAAACAGTCTTTAAAAATATCCATCCATTTCTGAGTGCAGGTGCCGTCTGCGTTGCTGATGCAAATATGCGGGCGTTGCGAACCCGGATCAGGTCCCACCGGCGGACCTTCTGCAGCCATGGTATGACAGTCTATTCCCAGCACAACGTCCTTTGCATGTTCAGTAAGCGCATTATGATATGGTCTGTAATATTCCTTAATTAAACGTTCGATTATTTCATCTGAGGGAAAAGGCCTGTATACCGGCACGTCCCAGCAGGTATGGGTTTTTATAATACCGTCCTTTCTCCGATCGTCCTCTGCCCTGTTCATATCAACAACGGCACGTGCTGTGTCGGCTGTTACGAATCCGGTTACGTGATCACGCAGTGGATAATAGATTTCAGCAGCACCTTCATCTCCGTCGTCGGCGATTTCCTGTTGTGTCAATACACACAGGTGGCTCACTTCCGGGGGCACCGTAAGTCCGGCATGCGGCACGGACAGCAAAAAGGGCAGTTTCACAGCGATGGACCCTTTGCCGAACCGTCGCGCCGCGGATCGGCAACGCCTATGAACTCATCATCTTCATAAAGCACCATCTGCACACAGCCCAGATAAAAGGACATCGGCTCCCGCACATCAATGGTAAAACCCCGCTTGCGCAGGTATTCCGGTATATCATCGCGCATGCATGCCGCTTCAAGAAAGACCTTTCCGTCAAACGAGCAGTGCATGCGGGGAGCGGCTACGGCATCAAAAGGTGCCTGGTGCGCAAGGCGTATGATGACCTGTGCTATGGTTGAAATAATCCGCTCGCTTCCCGGTGAGCCTATGGCAAGCCAGGGCTTTTTTGATTTGAAGATGATGGTCGGCGCAACGCTTGCCCATGGAACGCCGTTGGGCCGAAGATAATAGGGATGCGTCATATCATCATAATCAAAAGCGCTCATATAGTTGTTGTACAAAAAGCCGAGCTCCGGGTTTACCACCTTTGCACCGTACACCCGTTCTATGGACTGGGTCAGTGAAACGACATTTCCCGCGCTGTCCATAACCGAAAGGTGTGTGGTCTCTCCGCTTGTCTTGATGCGTTTCTGGATCTGGCCGGCAACAAGTTTCGCGTAATCTCCGGAAACCATTCTTCTGTCCTGTATCTGGGGATAGAAGTTGGGATCAAACGGACGGTCCCTGCGGTCAAGCTGGGCACGGCGCATGATTTCGGCAAGCAGCAGGGCTCCCCGTGGTGTGTCCGGGTTTCTTTGTGCGGCAGGGAATTTTCGAAGAATGTTCAACATCTCTATAAGCGGCCGGCCTGCACCGGGAGGCGGCATGGTATGGACATACATGTTGCCGAACCTGCATGAAACCGTCTCGCGCTCTATGGGATAGGGAATGTTTGAGAGATCGTCCTTCTGAATAAGGCCGTCGTTTGCTTCCATGTCCCGTACAATGCTGTCGGCAATCTCGCCGGTGTAGAAATCCTCAACCCCTTTTTCTACGATGCGGTGCAGGGTTTCCGCCAGCAGCGGCTGCTTGAAAATGACGCCTGAAGAGCACGGCCGCTCGCCGTTGTTAAGAAAAAAGCTTCCGGCGTTGTATTTTTTTAAAGCCTTTAATTCCCGGCGCTGCAGTTTACGCTGAAGGGATGTAATCTGGTACCCGTCTCGTGCAAGCAGGATAACCGGCTCAAGTATTTCTTTCATCGGCAGCGTCCCGTAGGTTTTTAGAGCATATCCCAGGGTTGCCGGTGTGCTGGGAACCGTTGTTGCGCCGTGTCCCGAAAGGCGTACCGCTTTTTCGTTAAAAAGCTCTTTTACCGCACGGTTCGGCGCCCGGGAAGAACCGTCAAGGCAAAATGTCCGCCCCTCGCCGGCAAGATTGATCAGCATCATCGTCTGCCCGCCCAGTCCCGATGCATGAGGCTCACATACCCCGAGAGCGAAGGCACATGCAACTGCCGCATCAACCGCGTTCCCCCCCTGCTCGAGTATCCGGGCACCTATTTCAGTTGCCCGGTAATGAGCGGTGGAGACCATGCCCTGACGTGATGCCGCAACGCGCTGGGGCTCGGACATTTTTACTTTTTCCGGCTCGATGAATTCCGTATCACCATCGGTTCTTCTTTTTGTTTTCATCTTTTTTTCTTTTCTAAAACCGGCTGCGCAAGGTATTCAGCCATGAGCAGCGTTCGCTGAACAAGACTTACACGCTGAATGGCCTCTTGCGGGGTATAGTGTTCTTTTCCAACCGGGGCTACACCGCATACCACGGGAACACTTGCAGGGACGAGACCCGCAGCAGAAGGCATGACCGATGACTCCTTTTCAATGTTTATGTCCCACTTTTTTGCATACGTGATAAGCGATTTTGCCAGGGAAAGACTGTTCCGGCGCTCCCGCATGGGGGGACGGTCGGAAATTCTTTCAAGGCTCCAGCGGTATCCTCTCTTGTTCATAATTTCCTTCATTTTAGCCTCACATTCATCAGCCGTCTTTGTATCAAGGTAGCTGAGTACCAGCGTTGCGGTAATGCGGTGTGGAAGGCGCATGGGAAATGAGTCAACTTTCACATCCACCGGAGAAAGGCTCAGTCGTTTTTTGGGAGACGAAAGATCAAACAGCTGTGCCATTTTACCGTTAAACCACAAGAGCACCTCCTGGGTTTTCTTCTGCTGTCCGATACGGCGCGGCTCCCCCTCTACGGTAAGGCTGAATTTACGCTGCCCTCTCCGTTGGGTTCGTATGGTGTCTCCCAGGCCCCCGGGCCTGAGTATAAACACACGGGCTGCTTCCGAAGCAGCCGCTTTGATAATTTCGCTGCTGTACCGGCAGTCCCTTCCTTCGTCCATGTAAACAAGAACCCCCATGGGCACATTATGCAGAATCCGGCAATATCGAAGCGCACGCAGTATATATTCTGTCATTACCAGCGGCGCCCGTGATATGCCGATACCCTCTCCGTAAAGCCATTCCGGATCTCTTCGAAAGCCCTGTACCGGCATGGATGCCTGCAGGGGAATATCACTGTGTGCGATAAGAAGTGTTCCCTTTTTAAATCCCTTTTCTGTTTTCCATGTCCATACTGAGCGTGGATCGGTAAACTCCTTGACCGGCTTCATTTTCACGTCCAGCATGCTTTTTTCAAGCTGTGCGATTGCCATTGAATTGCCCACCGGATCGGTGGTGTGACTTGATACGGCAGTCCATTCCGCAAGCCGTTTTTCCATTCTGTCACGACGCTGTGTGATAAATGAAAAAATGAGTTTTTCAGGATCGCGCTCTCCGGGGGTTATTGACGGCGGTGTCGGCGTCCCGAAATACCGTGCGCTTGCAACCTCAACAAGTCGGTTCACCAGGCCGGAAAAATCAAGACCGGCATGTTCTGCAGCTATTACATATGAGCCGTGTTCGCCGAGACTGGGCAGGCTGTTTATTTCAAGCACATAGAGGTTTCCGTCTTTATCCAGGCGCATATCAACCCTTGCGGCATCATAACAGCCAAGTGCTGCAAAAGCCTTTTTGGCAATTTCCTGCGACTTCGCAATAAGATCATCCCCGATCTCTGCCGGACAGCGCCATTGGATTTCACGTCCTGATTCACCTTTTTTATCCTCAATTGTATATATCTGTGGACCTGTATTGCCGAACACAATCTCACATGGCGGCAGGACATCAGGCGGATTGTTTCCGATCAGTCCGACATTGATCTCACGACCATCTATGTACCGTTCAACCAGGACCGGTTGATTATGAAAATTTTCGAAAATATTCTGTGAAGCTTCACGCAGCTCCTGCTCGTTGTTTACAATCCTTATACCCATTGATATGGATTCGTTTTTCGGCTTTACAATAAGCGGATAAGTAAGGTCATGCGCATCGGAAACAGGATTGGTTAAAACGGTAAATTCGGGTGTCGGCACGCCGTTCTGAAGAAAAATCATCTTTGCGACTACTTTGTCAAGGGCCAGGGAGTGTGCCAGGGGGCCGGAACCCACGTAAGGAATACCCATCATTTCAAGAATGCCCGGCACATGGGTATACCGGGCCTGCCCCTGTATACCGTAAGAAAGGTTAAAAACCATACCGGGCCGTTCGCCTTTAAGCACCCTGGGCATAAATTCTTCCAGCCTTGGTATCAGATCTTTATCCGCCTCAAGGGAAACAACCTGGTGTTTAAATTTTCTCAGGCCGTTTACTATTCTTTGGATGGCCTTTAGGCCGTACTTTTCCCTGTTTGGAAGTCCGAAAAGATTGATTACATTCTTACTTTCATGATTATAAACAATTGCAATTTTCATATTCTCATCCCTACCAATAACGATTTTTTATGATTGTCGATTCTGCAGTAAGATCATATAAATGTTCCCGCTCTTCCAGGAATCGTTTTCTTCTTTCATATTTGTGACGCTTTTGTCTTTTTTTTCTCCTGATTTCTTTTTCTTCTTTTTCCAAAAAATCCCAGAACACATACATCTCCTGGGGCTCACTCTCATTGCTTTTATGCTTCTTTCTCATGACTGCTTCATTTCTGTATTGTTTCCCTGTTTATGTAATGCAACCATGTGGGTTGTACCAACTATTGCCTGTGTATCATGAGTTTCTATATGCGCATGTCTGCACTTTTTCATGCTGTGTTGAAGTGGCATGGTGAGCGTTTATAAAGGCAGGACTTCTTATGAGCAAATCCGGCATAATAATATTTTCAGCATTCTGTTTATCCTGCCGCATAAAATGTGAATGGGGGGGGGAACCACTCTGTTTGGCTGGGCCGGGGGTTTAGGTGGTCTTGGGTCCCCCCCATTTTTATTTACTGCTGAGACACGTCCTGGTTTGCCGGGTAACCAATATAAAATGTTTTCCCTATTCCTGTTGCGGTTCTAGTTCCTCTTGCTCTTCATCTTCGGCTGGGGTTTCCTCTTCTTCTGTGTCGCTATACTCAGGTTCTTCCTCTATTTCTTCTTCCGGTGCCTCTTCAGTCTCCTCTTCCCCGAAAATCTGAGCAAGGATCATCGAGGTTTGATTGTCGGCATATTCCTCATCGTCCTCTAAATATATTTCGTCTTCAGTCTCTTCCTGCTGCTGACTTTCCTGAACAGTAATGATGTCGAAACCGCTTACTGCAGAACACGGAACAGGCTGGAGAAAAATACCGAAGACAAACAGAAATACTGCAAAAACCACTGCCGGAGAAATGTGTAACTTGTGCATTGATCTGTCTCCTCAATTAATGTTGTGTACTGTTAATAACCGTTTACTGCTTAAAATCTGACTTGATAGTCCTTTACTGTTAAAATTTTCCTGCCCTGTGCATTACATGTGAAAGCCCCGGTAACATATATGCTTTTTCTCACCATACCTAAAAGATCTTTTCCTTTACCGGTCATTTGTACAAAATACTCGTTTTCATCATCAGCTGCTATGCTTATAGCCGTTACTTTCTCATCATTGCTCCATGCACACGGTGTAACGATTCCATGTATTTCAACAAAACACAGTTTTATTTTGTTTTCATCCATACAGTCATTTTTCATGTTTCATCAAATATCAAAATACATGCCATCTTTTTAACTAATTGTAATTGCTTATTATTTATAGTTTTTTCAATATGCAGAGATTAAAATAGGAACATCCTGTTCTTATTTTTGAATCATTTACTTTGTGGTTTGATGTTTGCTGAACGAAAATCTTGGGTGAAATGATAAAAGAGAATCTTTATAAGTATTTATAAATATTTCTGTTTTATAAATCATGGAGTGCTGCAGGACACAAAAAGGAACTATGAATTCCTTATTTGAATAATATAAGAACTTATAGTTCCTTTTTTATTTATACTGATTTTTATCGATACCGTGTTTCTTGAGAAGTTTATGAATCTGGCGGGTAGTTATTCCTGCAGATTGGGCGGTCTTGTTGATGCGGCCGTTATGTTCCCTTAGCACCTGTTTGAGATACTGCTGTTCAACATCATCAAGGGCTTTCTGCCGTGCCGCAGCAAGTGTCATTGAGGTATTCACTGGTACGGACATTAACTCTGTATCAAACGTAAACAGCTCAATGGGAAAACTTTCTGTTGTAAGCAGTGAGGTGTGCTCCAAGATATAGGCTCGTTCGATTAAATGTTCCATTTCACGGATGTTGCCCGGCCAGGGATACTTTTTCAGGGCATCAATAACGTCGGGATGAAACCGCCTGATATTTTTTGTATACAGGGTGTTGAGACGTCTGAGAAATACATCGGCAAGAAATGGAATATCTTCTTCTCTTTCCCGGAGAGGGGGAATTTCTATGGGAAAAACGTTAAGCCGGTAATACAGATCCTGTCTGAAGGTCCCGTCCGCACACATTTTTTTCAAATCAACATTTGTGGCGGCAATTATTCTTACATCGCAGTCAATAGTTTCAACACCTCCAACACGCTGAAAAGTTTTCTCCTGCAGTATATTGAGCAGTTTTATCTGGATTGAAGGTGAAACAGTCGCAATTTCATCGAGAAAAATGGTTCCGTCCTGAGCAATTTCAAACTTCCCGTGTTTTCTGCCTATGGCGCCGGTAAAAGAGCCCTTCTCATGCCCGAACAGCTCGCTTTCCACCAGATTATCAGAAATCGCACCACAGTGAACGCTTACGAACGTATTCTCTTTTCTGTTGCTGTGTGCATGTATAAGCTTTGCCATGACACCTTTTCCCGTTCCGGTCTCACCGGTAAGCAAAACAGTGGTTCTGGTGGGTGCAACTGCCATCACTTTTTTATAAATACTCTCCATTACAGGGGATTTTGTCTGTATCAGTTCAAGAGAATCTTTTTGCCAGAAATTGCTTCGAAAATGCTCGAGCTCCGATTCGCGCAACTCGGTCTCATAGAGGTTTGCTATCACATGCTTTAATTCAACAATATCCAGGGGGAAGGTTAGATAGTTGCTTGCACCGGCTTTTACGACATCGACACAGTGGCGTATTCTCTTTTGAGGTGCCAGAACAATAACGTGTGCTGAGGGGAATGCGTTCCAGAAAAGCTGCAAAACGCTTTTGTAATGGCCTATGGTGTTGTTCTCCATAAACTCCTGGAGGTATGCAACATCAATAAATGTCAGTTCATATCTTTTGCGCTGAAACTTCTCAAGGCACTGCGTAAATGTTGACACGAAAAAAATGTCATATTCCGCTTCCAGCGCCTTGCGTATAACATTACATGCCTCTCTATCTGAACTGGCAACAAGAACCGATTTCATAGCAATGCCCAATTAACGCATCTTGTTGAGATAGCCGGTGAATTCTTTCTCGTGGTCTTCCTCGTCGTACAGAACGCTGGTGATAAGGTCAACCAGGTCGGGGTGGTCTTTCATCTGTTGGATCTGTCGTGTGTAACGTGCTTTTGCTTTCTGTTCAAGCTCGATGTCCTTTTCGAGCATGGTCCTAATATCGCTGCTTGTATCGATCTTCCACTCACTGAAGGCAGGTTTTTCACCGTATTTCGATATAAGGTCGCTGAAAAAGAGTATATGTGCCATTTCATCAAGGGCGGCTGTTTTAAAGCTTTCGGCAAGCGGGTTGTCAACACCCTTGGCCGATATGCGATGGCAGATGTACTGCAATGTCGCCGTAAATTCCTCATTCATATTATCCTGCAATGCCTGCAGAACCCGTTCCCGTTCCTGTTCATCCTTAAACTCTATCATGCCGGTATCCTTTCTTTATCCGCCGTTTTCATTGTCAAGGGCAACGACCATTACATCGCGCCCCCCTTTGTCTCTTATTTGTGAAGCTACCAGGTGGGCTTCAATCAGATCGGTAAACTGTCCGACCTGTACACGATAATACCCGTTTTGAGACAAGCGTGCGTGTTGAACCCGGACAGTATCGAATTCCTGACGTATAATTTCCGCTTTTTTATGAGCGTTGTCCAGGGTTTGAAACGCTCCAACCTGGACGGTGAAACTTCCATGCCGAAAATCGGGAATTGCTTCCGCCTCCCAGGTGGTAATGCCCTTAACAGTATGCTCCTGGGCCACCTGTATTGCCTCAACCCGCACCGGTACCGTGCCCGGTCCGACCATCTCGAGTGAGCGTGCGGCGGTGTAGGAAAGATCAATGATTCTATCTTGTATAAAGGGGCCCCTGTCGTTAACACGCACAATAATGCTCTTCCCGTTCTTTTTGCTGGTAACTTTAACGTGGGTCCCCAGAGGAAGTGTTTTGTGTGCCGCAGTCATTGCATACATATCGTATATTTCACCGTTTGAGGTCGTCCTCCCATGAAACTTCTGTCCGTACCAGCTTGCAATGCCGTCCTGGGCAAAACCAATGGCAGAGGGAATAGGGTAATAGCGTATCCCGTTTATCTCATAGGGCCGCTGAGTCGGGGGCAGGGATTGAGTACTACGAGGCTCCTGCCTGATCTGTGCGGGTGAGGTTCCTGAAGGCGGCGCTGTTCTGGTCGCCGGCACGCACGCCGCCAGAATAAAAAGGCATACACAAACAGCCGCTGATCTGTGTCCGTATGATTTCGGTTCTACACATTTCATACACTGCACCATATTGGAATCTGTTTTTTTGTTTATGAAAGGTACCAGTATTATTACGTTGAACGCCCGGTGTTTCAAGCAAAAACATTACTAATGAAGATAAAATGGAAAGGAACGGGAGGAAAAAATTATGTCTGTTTTGTCTTCTTAAGGGCTCGCTGTATCTTTACAGCAATATCATGTTTTACCAGGGGTTTGAGCACATATTCGGTAATACCCGTCGAACGGGCTTTCTCATGGTCTGCAGGTTCGGCAAAACCGGTACACAGAATAATCGGGATATCACTTCGTATCTTCAAAATTTCACCGGCCAGATCAAACCCCGTCATCTGGGGCATCGTCTTGTCGGCTACAACCAGATCGAATGAATCAGGCCCACGTTTAAACCTCTCCAGGGCATCCGGGGCACTGGTTACGGTAACAACGGTATACCCGAGCCTGGTAAGCATTTGATGACCCATGTCTGCAATGATATCCTCATCGTCCACGAACAAAATGGTGCCGCTTCCGATAGGCACCTCTTTTTCATCGTCCCGTGGGGTCTCTTTCGTCCGGTCAACCTTTGGTAAAATAATGTCAAACCGTGTTCCCTTACCGGGCTCGCTGTAAACATTTATTGCGCCCCCGTGGGCTTTGACAATGCCGTGGACAACGGCAAGGCCGAGGCCTGTCCCCTCCCCTTTTTGTTTGGTGGTAAAGTAAGGGTCAAAAATGCGGTCCATTACGCTGCGCTCCATGCCGTGTCCCGTATCACTGACCGACAGTTTCAGATACGGCCCTGGTTTCATGTCGGTGAAGAATGTGCTGTCATCCTTATCAAGCTCTACGTCATTGAGAACAATATCTATCCTGCCCACAGCATCTTTTAAAGCGTGTGCCGCATTGGCACCCAGGTTCATCAGCAGCTGATGTATCTGAGTGGGGTCACACTGAATGCCGTCGGAGGATACATCGAAGTGATGGCTGATTGAAATAGTTGATGGAAGTGATGCCCTGAGAAGCTGGACTGTTTCCTTGATAAGAGGACAGAGGCTCATGGTTCTTTTTTCCTGCTCCGACTGTCTGCTGAAATCAAGAATCTGGCGTATGAGGTCCTTGGCCCGGTTTGCCGCATAAAGAAGTTTTTTCATATTACGGTGAATTGTTTCGCCCTCCGGCGTGTCCTCAAGTGCCATTTCGGCATATCCCATGATTGCGGCCAGAATATTATTAAAGTCATGGGCAACACCGCCTGCCAGCGTGCCGATAGCCTCCATCTTTTGGGCTTGTCTGAGCTGATGTTCAAGGTTAACCTCATTCGTTATGTCACGGCTGATTGATATGAAATTAATGATACCGCCCGATGCATTGTGAACAGGTGAGATCATGGTGTCAAGATCACATAACGACCCATCCTGCTTTTTGGCTGCCATATGACCCTTCCATACCTTTCCTGAGGTTATTGTGTGCATGATTTCTTGTGAAAATGCTTCCGTATAGATTGTGCATGTTGAGCGAAAGGGATTTTTTCCCACAATTTCATGCCGCCGGCACCCGAATACATGTTCAATGGCAGGATTAATATGCTGTATGGTTCCCGCCGGGTCCATAATCATGATAAATTCGGCCGCCTGGTCAACGGCAGCAGCCAGGCGGGCACGGTCTTCCTCTGCCTGTTTTCGTCCGGTGATATCAGTATGAATACCGACAATTCTTCCGGGTGTACCATCAGTGTTCCATGAGACAACCTTCCCCCTGCTCAAAATCCAGCGCCAGTCACCGCTCTTTGTTTTCATTCTGAATTCTGCTTCATAGCTCTCCTTTTTGTTCGTAGTATGATCCTGAGCGCTCCTGACGGCTTCGTCCCTATCCGACGGATGCAGAAGGCTGACCCACGTATCATAAGATGACGGAAGTTCATAGGGATCATACCCCAGCATGGTATAATAGCGGGGGCTGAAATAGATTTCGTTGGTCCTGATGTCTCTGTCCCACAGACCGTCATTAACAGCATCAAGGGCAAGGTTGAGCCGCTCTTCGCTGATGCGGTTCTTTTCTTCCGCAGCCAGTTTCTCCGTGATATCAATGCCGAACCCGATAATGCCGATAATTTTTTTACTGACATCTCTGTAAGGAATGCGGTCAATCTGTATTGTACGCTCACCCTGCAGGGTTGTAATCATTTCAACCTTTCCCAGACTTGGTATACCGCTTAGAAGAACCTTCTGGTCTTCCTCCCTGTTGAAATGACCACCTGTTGTAAAAAGCTGTTCGTCGGTCTTTCCAATTATTTCATTAAATGGACACTCCACCATCTCGTAAAACATCCTGTTTACACGGATGTAGCGCAGTTTGTTGTCTTTGTAAAAAATCACTGCCCGGGACGCATCAAGCATAACCTCAAGCTCGAGGCTTTTCAGTCCCAGAAACTCCCGGGTCTTATTTACCTGCTCGGTACGATGGGAAACAACTTTTTCCAGGTTTGAAAACATTTCAAGATAGCATTTTGTTGTCTCCTCAGATTCTTTACGAATGACAAACAGATCATTCTCGAGATGTTTTAGTTTTATCTCCAGTAATGCCGGATCCTGCCGTTTCATATCTGCCCTGTCATCAGTAGCCATGCTATAACCATCCCGCTTCCTGCATTCTTATGATCTCTTCGTGTACATCCTCCAGAATTATCTCCAGAGCAACTTCTTCTATGCCGAGGTTATGTAAACACTCCCGATAACGCCTCCCTGTCCCGCACACAATATCGCCGTAGCCTATGTTGCCTGCATTGCAGATATAATCGGCAATATGCAGTGTCTGAACCAGCCGCTCCTCTTCTTCACTCCATTTTCGCCCTGAAACGGGGTTGTGGTGATAACCGATTGCCGTTGAAAACATGTCGGGGAAATTCCAGTTCTTGCCCAAACAGTGACCTATATCTGCATGAGTGATACCCAGGATACTTTTCTCTGCAACATACAGGCTCTCATCCCCGGTGCTGAAATGTTTTACCGCTTTTTCAAAATCATCATGAAAGAACTGATCTTCAATGATAATGCCGATATTGTGCAGCAAGCCTACCGTGTAAATATCCTCGCCCCCCAGCCTGAATTCCCTGCGGTAAATATATTTCCCGCACAAAGCAACGGCAACGCTGTTTTGCCACAGGGCCTTACGGGAATAGCCGTCAATGACATCTGCCTTTTCAAACAACTCGCAGACCTTCTGGCTCAGGGCAAGCTCTTTTACCGCATTAAATCCTATCCATATAATAGCCTCCTGGATATTGGTGAACTTGCGGGGAGCGCCGTAAAAAACGGAGTTTGATCGGCGAAGCAGCCGTGCACATAACGGCGGGTCTATTTCTATGACATCCTTAAGATCCTTGGCTCCGGCATCAGGATCGTTTATCAGCCGTATTATTTGGGTTAACGTTGTTTTAATGGTTGATATGTCAGATTGATTTATTTTTTCGATTAAGTCTTTAAGTATTTTCTGTTTTTCATGTAATTTCATAACACGACCTTAATCAAAATAAATAAAAAAGAAACCTTTTTAACTTTCAATAAAATAGTTACGTATTTATAATATACGGAAAAAAATATTATAACAATACTGTTTTATTACATACATAATACTTATTTAAAATACGTATTTAGCCGACGTATTCCCCGCAGCATTACAAAGGACCAACAAGGAAATCACCTTTATAAGACCGTACAATAACAGTATCACTTGAGCGAGAGGAGATATGATCTGAGGTTTATTTTTTTATTGTGTATGCCGATTTTTTTTCGGATATTTTCACGGTGAACATCCACCGTTCTGTTGGAAAGATTCAGCAGCTGGGCTACCTCTTTGGTGGTGTGACCATCCTTTATAAGATTGGCAATCTGTATTTCCGAGGGTGTCAAATGAAGAAATTGAGATGTCAACCTGTTGGGAAACGGCGAAAGTATATTGAAAAGGTTGGATTCAATGATATCAACATATGCTTTTTGAATAGCCTCCATCTTGGTCTTTTTTAATTTTTCGACAAACGGCATGACGAGCCCTTTTATATTTGCCACAACTCTTTCTTCATGCTCTGCCTTATCCTCCTCACGTTTTTTCAGTAAAACTTTCAGTGCGGTGTGTACCTCCTCAAGATTTTTTCTCTTCAGCTCAAGCTCCTGTTCTCTGTCCTGAAGAGCTTGCTGGGCATGTTTCTGCTCGGTTACATCAAGGCTAAATCCTATTAACCCGATAATATTTTGATTCACGTCAGTGTATGGTATCCTGTCGACCTGAAAAAATCGGTCGCCCGTAATGGTGGACAAAATCTCTTCCTGCCCCAGGACCGGTTTGCCGGTTGCAAGCACACGCTTATCACACTGAGTATTAAAATACTGACTGTTTGAAAACAACTGTTCATCCGTCTTGCCTATTATTTCGTTGTAGGTAAAAGGTAGCTGTTCATAAAACATTCTGTTTACGCGTATATAGCGGAGATTTCTGTCCTTGTAAAAAATCATTGCCGGAGATGCGTCAATCATGACCTGCAGCTCAATGCCTTTCTGTTCCAGAAAGCATTGAATCTGTTCAACCTGTTTTGTCCGTTCCGCAACATTTTTTTCCAGGTTTTTAAGAATCTCCAGGTAATTCTTTGTGGTATTCTCATAGTCGTTACGAATTACATGATAATCGTTTTCAAGATGCCTGAGCTTTATTTCCAGGATCTCTCTTTTGTGTCCATCCAGGGAGCTGCAACCGTTTTCTTTTTCATCAACCATAATCCGCCCCTATTGTTGGGGTTATATGCCTGTTTTTAACAAACAATGCACATGTGTTACCTCTGAATATTTCTATATTTTTCTTTAAATCTCGTTTTAAACCATACTGCGCTGCCCGTTATGCCGGCACAAAAGCCCGCTATGCATCCGTATTTTACAAAACCAAGCACCTCACTGGTGTTCATTGTTGAAAGAGGTCTGTCAAAACCCTTGACGACAATAAACATGGTGGTAAAAATCACTGCTGTTGATATGGCCGTTATGAAAAAAATCTGCAGCATCTTCAGCAGGCATTCAGCGGCAAAAAAAATATTTTTCACCATTTCAAGCCGTTGGCGACGTTTTGCAATCCTTTGCGACACCTCTTCCAGTCTCGCAAAAATTTCCTCAGCCTTTTGAAAGTCGGCAGAATTCTTCATTGCGGACACGATCGTTTTCACCCGATGGATAAGAGACCTCATGGTATCGCGTACTGCATGCTCTTGTGCCCTTACAGCACTCCTGTACGGAAACCCTTCGAGATAGACAGTAGTGTTATCAAGGATATTCTCATAACCGATAATTTTTTTTCGCAGGTTCCGTACCCGTTTGTCATAGGCGTTTTCAAGTACGCTGTTTATACTAAACTCAATGGCGGGTATATCAAAAAACCCCAAAATGCTTTCATCACGGACTATCCCTGAAGCCTTTTGGTACAGCTCTTGTGCGTGCTTATACTGCTCATCGTTTTTGTCCATCCAGAGTGCGTATTTTTTGAGGTTTGCACTGATGGAAGTCATGCTCCGTGCGCCTTTTTTGTGCATTTCGTCCATTTCGGTGTTAAGAAATTCCATAAGCTTTCTTCTGGCCGGGTACAGCTCGGGGTCTATGAATACAACCATACAATGGACAGGGTTTTTGCGCACAAGAACCTTCAAAAGGTCAACCGCCGTATTTGTCTGTCCTGCTTTAGCGTACAGTACGGCATGGTAATAGCGTACCTCCGGCCAGTCGGGCACCAGCCTCATTGCGTCCTTCATTTCCCGGGCCGCATTTTGCAGTGCATCTGAAATTGCATACAGCCGGGCGCGCAATACCTGTATATATCCCTTCTGAAAATTTGTTACTGAAAGGCTGTGTGCCTTTCTAAAAAGAGTAAGCGCGCTTTTTGCTTCTCCTTTCTCAATGTCAAGCAGCCCCAGCACAATATGTGTGCCCACGTCATTGGGATTGTCCTGTATTGCTTTATCCAACCAACCCTTGGCTTCATCAAAACGCCCGACCCTGAGGCAGTCTATGCCCATCTTCACCGCGCCGGCCCCTTTTGACGCCGCCCCTTTTTTGTCTGTTTCATGTAGGAAGAGCTCCCGAAAACATCTGATCTGAAAAATTCTTGATATTTCATAAAACGAAAAAAAGGCAAGGGCGGCCGGATTTTCGGTATCTTCATGTAATATCATCTCAAAACGTTCCGCATCCATAGAAGCGGACAACGGCCTTACGATGTTATGAAAGCTCTTTTTATATGTATTTTTGATCTGTGAGTACGGAAGATACCCCAGCTTTTCCAGTGCGTTTGTAGTGTGTTGAATATGTTTGGAAGGACACAGCCGTGTCGAGTGTGCAGCCGAAGCGCAATAAAAGCAGCGGCCCTCGCCTGCTGTTCCCGCCTCCTCCGGGAGAAAACAGGAAAACCGGGGTGGTTTTCTGCCGGCAGATTGAAAGAAAAGCACATAAAGGGCCTGTGACGGCTCACCGGCGTGGGTCTTTCTCGTGCATGCTTGTTTGTTCGTATCTGAGAGAAGACGATAACAGGCATCGGTAATAATCGTTTCCCCGGGGCCGGCTGTGTTCCTGGCGGCAATTGCTTCATAAAAAGCATCCAGGGGAATTTTACTGCCTGATGCTTTTACGGCGTGCAGCCCAAGGGCACCCTTCGGTGACGGCACATCATCGCCTGACTGATTATTTTCAAAGGACTGCATCACCTGTGCGGCAGCTTCCAGGCAGCAGTCAATGTCGGAAAAGGTGGCATTTATCTCGTTTTCTTCAAAGCTGACAATCTGAGAGGCGGTGCCTTTTATCAGCGAAGCAATATTGGCAATGCCGGCATGTTGGCCGTTGCTACATGTTCCCTTTTCAATTCTGAAGGAAAGAAGCAGCATACAGGTACATCCGTCATGCCGTGGGTCTGTTTCATCAATGGTTTTCATGCCGGCTTTAATAAAAGCTGTATCTCATAGCGACAGGTACGTAACGTACTGTCTACTCCTTGTTAAGAGAAAGCGGGACCGCTGAGCGCACGTGCAAATCCCGCTGAGGAAATGGTATCTCAATGTTGTTTTTACGGAAGGTCCGTACAATAGCGCAGTTTATTGCCGAACTCACCTGCAGATGACGCTTGGGGTCCTGTATCCATACCCGCAGCCTCATATCCCATGAAGAATCACCAAAGGACATAAAAAGCACATCCGGCTCCGGATTATTCAATACTTCCTTCTCTTCTGCAGCAACCTCCATGAGTGAGCGCAGAACAGCGTCAATATCAGACCCATACGACACCCCCACATTAATATCAATACGCACTTTCGGGTCTACATGTGACCAGTTGATCACCTTCGTGGAGATGAATTCTGAATTGGGCACAATGATGGAAATGTTATTCAATGAACGAATTGTCGTCGAGCGTATATTGATCTCTGAGACATCCCCCTCTATATCGCCGACAGTTATACGGTCACCCACTTTAACCGGCCGCTCAAAAAGCAGTATTAATCCGGCAACAAAATTTGACGTGACATTTTGAAGCCCGAAGCCTATTCCCACCGAAAGGAAGCCGAAAAGTACCGCGATACCGCTTAGGTTAACGCCGACAAACTGAAAAGCAATGATAATACCAACGGTGATCAAAGCATATTCAGTAATGCGCCGTATGGTATACTGCAGGCCCTGTTCGATCTGCAACCGCGGCAGAACCGCACCCACAATTTTTCCTGAAATTATTCGTGCGGCAATAGTTACGGACGCTATTATAGCAATAAAAACAATTATCGACAGCGGTGTCACCGGCGTTTGGCTCAGAGTAAAAAGCTGTAAATTTAAAAACCTGGAAACCATGGTCATAATCTCGGTGAATGTCATAGTCATCACCCGGGACAATTCGCTGTTGTTTTTGCTTTACCGCCATAAACACCCCGGACACCTCTTTCCCCGGCGGTGTTCACCTTTTTTTCCATTAATCCTACGAGGGTTATAGCGTCTATCAATGCCGGTATCCGGACCTCCACAATCCCGCCTTTTCCCGTTTTGCCAGGGTTTCTGCCTGCTGGAACTCATGCCTCTGATGGCTGGGTGCAGTGTCCCCACAGAATCGGGCGATACCTTTGCGGATCATGTCCAGATTAATATAAACGCCTTCATGAGAGTACATTCTGCCGTGTATCACGCCGTCACCTGCCAGGGCTTCGTGGCTGCATTTGAGACGAAGCGGGGTATCCTGCAGGACATTTTTTAAATATGCAGCAATTGGTTCATTTTTTGTATTAGCGGGCACATGGATTCCTGCCAGCTTTACAATTCTTTTTTTGCCGGCTATGGCAATAATAATACTATCCCGGTCCCGGCAGGATGAAACAAAGGTAGCGGGAAAAACAGTCACATATTCTATGGCGCTGCGAAATCTTTTTGCAATATGTTTAAGCGAACGCGTAAAATGGAGCGTACCGTTGGTTTTTCTATATGCATATATTCTCACAACCGGTTCTGCTGCAGGCAGTGTGTCCTTTTGCCCGGATTGCTGCCGTGGGTGTGTAACGGTCTCTTTTTTTGTCACACCCACCGGCGCACGGTAATCGTGAAGGGGTGCCGCAACAGCGGTTGATGCTACGATAAGACACTCGAGTTTTTCCTTTGACCGGTAATATGCCGCATCCTTTGCCGCCTGTTGCCTGGTAGCATATCTGCCGATGCGGATTTTATACAGCAGTTCACCCCGTGCGTTCTTTTGGTCGACACGATAAACAGGAAACCCCTTTTCTTTCAGTCTCTTTACAAGAGCCTGGGCAACAGGTGCCTGCTTAACGGCAGCGACCTGGACGGTAAAATACCGTTTTCCCCGGGCCATGGTATTGCCGGCAACAACGGGCGGAACACTGGTGTCGGGGCTTTTTGATGCTTTCCCGTGCTGTCCCTCAGGCAAAGAAAAAGTCGGTGCCGGGGGCGCACTGCCTTTCTCTTCTTTTTTTGTAGTGACACTGCGGCCGGCAGCACGCTTTGCTGCAGTCCGCTGTTGTGCCCCGTTTGCTGCAACAATGAAATATGAAAGGTTCTCCCTGGAATGATAATCCTGCCCTGCTTTCTTGGCCTGTTCCACCATCATATATTTCCCCAGTCGTACTTTATACAGGAGTTTTCCCTTCTGTGTCTGTACTGTGGCAGTATAGGCAGGATAGCCTTTGCCCTGAAGTTTACGGACAAATACTGCTGCTTTTGCTTTATCGGACAGTGTCGCAACCTGGACGGTGAAATACGGTTCATCATTGATGAAAAGCTGTGATGCAACGGTAATACAGGTCTTTTTTTCTCTCGTCCGGTATGCCGCTGAAATTCTGTCAGCCTGTTCTTTGGACCCATATTTACCAATACGTATTTTATACAGCAGCTTGCCGTTCTTTTTAGGATCGGAAATTATATAAGCGGCATATCCTTTTTTTCTGAGCTTTTCTTTGATAGACACTGCGGCAGATTTTTTTGATACCGTTGCAACCTGGACGGTGAAATATGTCTGTCCCGGCAGGATATGTTCCTGCGGCTCCGCTGGGACCTCCATTGAGCAGCATAATCGAGGCGCACAGGAAATGAGGAGGACAAAAAAGCAATAGGCACAAAAGCGGATGATAATCACAAACAGTGCTCTCCTGTAAAAAAGAAACCTCAAGAGACGTAGATATTAATTGAATTACCACCGTCTACAAGACGGTGGATTCAGATCCCCGCTACCGCGGGGCTCAAGAAAAACAAGAATCCCCAAAATTCTCCTGCGGGGGGAACAACCGTTCTAACGCCAAAGGTTGTTATATGAAACATTCTTCGCCTTTAAGGCGATGGTTTTAAACCCCGAAGGGGACAATAATTCAGTTTAGAAAATATACTTTTTATATTTTCCTTTCAAGTTTTTATTCTGCACCATTTCATCCACCTTGTTCCTGTTTCCATTTCTTTTGACACAGATCATTTTTTGCCTTATACTTCTTTTTTCAATTCCCTGTAATCATCAGAAACCAAACCATGAAAATACCTATAGAAAAGATTAAAATAAAAAAAAGAATCCGCAGACAACTGGGTGACCTTGATCCCCTTATGAACAGTCTCCGTGTGAACGGCCAGATAAACCCTATACTTATCAATCAAAACTATGAACTCATAGCCGGTCACAGAAGACTTGCCTCGGCAAAACTGCTGGAATGGCATTCCATCGAAGCAACCGTTGTGGAAAAAACAACAGAGCTTGAGCTGCTGAGCCTTGAAATTGACGAAAATGTTTACCGTGCCGACCTGACGGATGAAGAGCTTCATGAAGCCTACCGGCGCATGGAAAAGCTGCGTAATCCTCCTCTATTGAAAAAAATTTTTAATGCACTACTGTTTTTCTTTAAAGGCCTCCTGAAAAAACTGGCTTACCGGCAAGAGTCATCACCCAGGGGGCAGGATTAAACCATCTCTATCCTGCATACGACCGAAATCAAGGCGTGAATCCTATTTGATCAATAAAGCCGAGCACTGTAATAACCGTACAAGAGGTATTATGTGAAAGACACCGCCCCACGGGATGCCCGAACAATTGTCTATGAAATACTCAGGGAAATTGAATCCAGGGTCTATGATGCCCCTGTTGATGAAGCAGATCTCAAACTGCTGCAGAAAAATCAGCAACGCATTGAAGATGCGGTCATTCTTGATTTCTCACGGGGCGTCCCGCCCAAATACCTCGATTCGATAAAGAGCATGCTGGGCAATGACGTTCTCGAATCTCTTGGCGGGGGGAAAAGATACCCCCTTGCCCGTAAAAGCAAAGACAGGATTCAGCATACGCTCCAAAAGCTGTCTGTTCTTATCGAGCAGCTGCGATACTATAAAAACCTCGTTCAAAAGGGAGCACATAAAATTGCATGCCTTGAAAAAATCAAAAATGAGCTGGCAAATTCACAGATAGCCCATGTCCAGGAAGTGGAAATATTTGAGCACGAGCTGCAGGATGCCCGCCTGCTTATCTCACTTGTGCTCATGCCGTTTGAGGACGCAATGAGAAACATCATGTCCCGTCTCACGGCAAAACAGCTTGATGTGTTTCTGTTTGATGACGATAAGTTCCTGGGTGCCGAACTTAAAATAGACGGCCACCGTTTTATATATAACATAGATGATGTTGCCCCCTCGTTACCCGAAGCGGTAAGCACGGTAACATATCAGGAAATACAGGAAACGTCACTTGACGTTCCCCTTATCGTTGAACAGGAGCAGATAGGCCATTACCGCGTTCTACGCCAGATCACTGATGATTTTGACAAGAACACCTGGAAAAAACAAGTCGAGCAGATTACGCCGGTGCTCGCCCGCATCATCGAATCAAACCGAAACCGCATTCTCGCCCGCAAGGTATATATCGATGAACTTACCCAGATGTACAACAAACGCAAACTCAATGAACAGATGGGAAAAATGTTTAAACAGTTCAAACAGGCCACCAAGGAACTGCATATAGTAATGATCGACATAGACCGATTCAAGGTGCTCAACGACACCTATGGACACCCCGTTGGCGACAAAATCCTCAAACAAACGGCACTGATCATAAAGGAGGAGGTACCGTATGCCTACCGGTACGGCGGTGAAGAGTTCGCTGCTGTTTTTTACGGATACGGAAAAGACCAGACCATCGAGAACGTGGAACGGCTCCGCAAACGGATCGAAAAGACACCATTTGATTGTGACGGCAAAATCCTTAGTATAACCATTTCAGCCGGTATAGCTGCGTTTGAAACTCATATGAATTCTGTTATGGACGCCGTTGACCATGCCGACCAGGCATTATACGCCAGCAAGGAAGACGGCAGAAACCGCTGTACCTGCTTTGATGATGTTAAGGACAGGCTGTCGGATGACGCAGCCAAACTTCGTCAGGAGATCCTGAAACTCCAGGAAGAGGTAAAACGCCTTTCACGCTTTAAACGCGGGACCAAGAAAACCGGCGGGTATATAAAAAATAATACATAAAATCAAAAAGTTAACATATATTTTAATATTTTTGCTTGACGACTATTTGTTCCTTTCATATAATTGCACCACCAAAAGGGTAACAATTCACAAAAACCACATTCCAGATCAGTTGTAACTTGAACTGTACAGCAACAGCAATTTGTTCAGTAAGGCTTACACTAGTGCCTTTAGAGGGGGTTTATTGCTTATGCTGATAGATTATATTCCTGTGCTGTTCATGATGGCCATAGGCCTTGGCTTCGGCATCTTTGCCGTATTGGTATCAAGCCTGCTCGGCCCTCGAAGAAGATTTCAGGCAAAGAAAGAACCCTATGAGTGCGGCATGAAAACCGATGGGGCCCAGTATATGCAGACTCCCATCAAATATTATGTTGTTGCCCTGCTGTTTCTTGTCTTCGACCTGGAGTGCGTATTCCTCTACCCGTGGGCTGTTTACTATAAGAAACTCGGCCTATTCGGCTTTTTTGAAATGATGGTTTTTATAACCATTCTTTTTGTCTGTTACATTTATGTCTGGAAGAAGGGGGCACTGGAATGGGAATAGAAAATTATTTGCGAGGGGAAAATATTCTCGTAACCAGCTTAACCGACCTGGTAAACTGGGGCCGAAGCAATTCCGTATGGCCCTGCACCTTCGGCCTCGCATGCTGTGCCCTTGAAATGATGGCCACCAGCCTCTCACACTACGACATAGCCCGCTTTGGCTCGGAGGTTTTCCGCCCCTCACCCCGCCAGGCCGATTTGATGATCGTAGCCGGTACGCTGACAAAAAAAATGTCAAAAATGGTCAAGCGCATCTACGATCAAATGTCAGAGCCGAAATGGGTAATCGCCATGGGCTCCTGCGCTTCATGCGGCGGCATCTTTCAAAGCTACTCGGTAGTGCAGGGCGTCGACCAGATTATTCCCGTCGACGTTTACGTCCCGGGATGCCCTCCGCGGCCCGAGGCACTGCTAGCGAGCCTTATGAAACTTCAGGAAAAAATCAGGACCGAAAAGCTCCATATACGTCCTGATGTAAGCGAATAGCCAATTATAAAGGTGGCATGTATGGACAACGCACATATTCTATCGCGGATAAAGACCCGCTTCCCCGCCGCTGTTCTCGAAGAAAAAGAATCCTGTGGAGACCTGCACATAACCGTTGAAAAAGAATCTTTTCCCGATTTGATGCGCTTCCTGCGCGATGACGATCAGCTTTCTTTTACACTTCTTTCAGATATTGCCGGTGTGGATTATAATTCCCGCACTCCCCGTTTTGCACTTGTCTACATACTGTTTTCATGCAACGAGAATCATCGCTTACAGGTAATACGTAATGTTGAGGATGGGGAAGAAATCCCCTCCGTAAGCGCTATCTGGAAATCGGCCGACTGGGCCGAACGGGAGATATTCGACCTGTTGGGAATCGTTTTTTCCGATCATCCTGATTTGCGACGCATCCTTACCTGGGATAATTTTGAGGGGCACCCGTTGCGGAAGGACTATCCCTTGCTGGGCAAGGATTTTGATACAACGTTCGATCCCGACACAATCATCGTTGATAAAGTCTAGCTTTCCCGCACTGGTTTGTTATGAAGTGCTAACCGGATAAGGAAAAGACAATGCCTGAAAGCAAAACACTACTGCTCAACATGGGGCCGCACCACCCTGCAACCCATGGCGTTCTTCGCCTGGTGCTTGAACTTGACGGGGAAACCATCATTAATGTAACCCCCCACATCGGTCAGCTGCACCGAGGAATCGAAAAAATTGCTGAAAGCATGAACTATCAGAAGGTAATTCCTCTCACCGACCGCCTCGATTATACTGCTGCGTCTTTAAACAACCTTGGCTACTGCATGACCGTTGAAAAGCTCCTGGGTATTGACGTTCCCAAGCGTGCCCAGTACATCAGGGTCATTATGTCTGAGCTCGCACGGATCATGGGTCATCACCTCTGGCTGGGCAGTCACGCACTTGATATCGGCGCAATGACGGTAGTGTTTTATGCTTTCCGCGACCGTGAAATGATCATGAATATCAACGAAGAGGCCTCCGGATACCGTTTGACACCGTCATATGTGCGCATAGGCGGTATTGCCAGGGACATAACCCCCGATTTCATTACCCTTGTTCGGGACTTTGTCAAATGGTTTCCTAAAGCCGTTGAAGGGTATCACACGCTGCTCACCAACAACATCATCTGGCGGAAACGAACCATGTCCATTGGTGTTATTTCCGGAGATGAAGCACTTGATCTCGGCATTACCGGCCCCAGCCTTCGGGGCTCAGGCATTGCCTATGACGTCAGAAAGACGTCTCCCTACTGCAGCTATGATGATTTTGATTTTAAGGTCCCGGTTGGCAAGACCGGCGATGTTTACGATCGTTACCTGGTCCGCATGGAAGAGTTCCGTCAATCTCTCAACATAATAGATCAGGCCATTGAAAACCTGCCCGAAGGACCCGTAAAAGCAGACAATCCTTGGGTTTCCAACCCTGATATCGACGATGTGCTTGATGATATCGGCGCACTTATTAGACGTTTCAAGATACAGTGCGAAGGACCTCGGGTACCTGCAGGTGAAGTGTATCATGCAATCGAAGGATCAAAGGGAGAACTTGGATTTTATCTGGTTGGTGATGGTTCAAACATTCCCTACCGCCTGAAAATTCGCTCTCCCTGCTATTATCTCACCGGCGCCCTTCCTCGTCTGTTGAAAGGGCACATGATAGCAGATGTCATAGCAATTATAGGCAGCATTGATATTGTTTTAGGGGAAATCGACCGCTAGGTCTACCCTTGTATGACCAATATGTTCTAATATGAGGCTTGGTTGATGACTGACATACTTTTCAGCTCCTGGGGCAATCAGGTTGTTGACAACCGCGGCAAAAAACCGGATGATTTCTCGCCGGTCGACAGTGTTTCTCTGCCGGAACACTTCAAACAGGATACAGAAATCAAAGCCGTTATAGGCTGGTACGGTATTATCATACGCTCTGCGGATGTGAACATTGTCGACCTGTGCCGAGGATATATTGATGCGCTGCAGCAAGAATCCTGCGGCAAGTGTTTCCTGTGCCGCGTGGGCACCAAGGTAATGGCCGACACCCTTTCCCGTATCTGCAGCGGAAGCGGACAGGAATCAGACCTTCAAACGCTCACAAGGCTTTCCCAATCAATCAGCGAATCCTCCAAGTGCGGTATCGGACAATCAGGCCCGGTTCCGCTCCTTCATGCACTGACCTATTACAAAGCTGATTTCTTACAGGCGGTGACTTCTCAAAAGGCCGTTACGCCGGGAACCTACACGTACCGCCTGACAGCGCCCTGCATGGATGCGTGTCCTATACACCTTGACATTCCCGGTTATGTTGAATGTGTAAAGGAAGGCCGCTTCCAGGATGCTCTGGATATTATTCGGACACGTCTCCCCGTACCCGGTGTCGTCGGCCGCGTCTGCGTTCGCCCCTGCGAGGAGCATTGCCGCAGGCTGATTCTCGACAAGCCGGTTTCCATCAAATATCTCAAACGTTTTGTTGCCGATCGCGAGCGTGCCGCAAGGAAAACCCCAGAATACAGTGTTCACCCTTCCACGAAAACAGGCACCGTTGCCGTTGTCGGTGCCGGACCCGGTGGTGTAACCTGTGCCTTTCACCTGTTAAAAAAGGGCCACAAGGTAACGATATACGAACGCCTCGGTGAGCCGGGAGGCATGGCCGCCATGGGTATACCCGATTATCGACTTCCTCGCCACATTCTGCACGGTGAGATCGGAGAGATTGAGAAGTTAGGAGCAGCCATCAACTACAATACGGACGTCGGAAAAGACATTTCCCTTGCAAAGATTGAGCAGGATCATGATGCGGTATTTATTGCGGTCGGTGCACAGTCAAGCTCCCTTATGAGGGTGAAGGGTGAAGATGAGGGATACCTGGGATTTATTCCCGGGGTCAGGTACCTGCGCGAAATCAATGAAGGCCGGGACCCTTATCCCGAGGGCAAAAAGATCGTTGTTGTCGGCGGCGGCAATGTTGCTATCGACTGTGTCCGCTCGTCTTTGAGACTCAATAAAAAAGATGTTATCCTCGTGTATCGCCGCACAAAAAATGAAATGCCGGCCGATGACGTGGAGATCAGAGACGCTGAGGAGGAGCAGATTATTTTTCACTACCTTACCAATCCGACCCGTGTCATTGCCGAAAACGGTAAAGTTGTTGCCGTTGAGTGTATCCGCATGGAACTGGGAGAGCCAGATGAAAGCGGTCGCCGTCGGCCCGTTCCTATAGAAGGTTCAGAGTTTATACTGGATTGCGATATTATTGTTCCTGCGATCGGTCAGGCAACCGACCTGTCTCTTCTTGACGGCATGGATGATATTAAGACAACACGCTGGGGTACTATTGCCGTCGACGAAACGACCAAACAGTCGACACGTCCAAAAATTTTCTCCGGTGGTGACTGTGAAACGGGCCCTGACGCACTGATTACCGCGTGCGCGGCAGGAAGAAAAGCCGCTTTCAGTATCGATAGTTTGATCAACGGACGTCCCATTTGCCCTGATGATGAAGATCACTTTAACGCTCTTTTTAAAAATCTAAAAGTATATGATCCCGATGAGGATATCGGTTTGCTCGGCGGACGAGACCGCCTGGAACTGCGCATGCTTTCTCCTGAGACGCGAAAGCATACCTTCGATGAGGTGGAAGAAGGGTTTTCGACCCCTGAGGCGATGGCCGAGGCAGATCGCTGCTTGCGCTGCTACCGCGTTGCCATGATTGCTACCTGATTACTTTTGTGCGCTGTCCGACGCTCTGCCCAGCTGTTCCCGTTTCACATATGTATATAGCAAATACGTAAAACTACCACGCTAATGAAGAACGGATAATGAGCATGGTCAGCCTTACAATTAACGGAACAGGTATAAGCGTTCCGAAGGGTACGACAATACTTAAGGCGGCAAAGACCGCCGGGATCAACATACCCACCCTCTGTTTTCATGAGCGGCTGAATCCCATAGGTGCGTGCCGCATTTGTGTGGCGGACATAGAGGGGTTCTCCCATCCCGTGGCGACATGCACCACACCGGTATCGGACGGCATATCAGTTCAAACAGAATCTGAACGGCTTTCTCGCATTCGCCGTGATTCCCTCAGCCTGATTCTTTCCAACCATGCCCTTGACTGCCCTATTTGCGACAAGGCAGGAGAATGCCTGCTTCAGGATCTCGTGTATGATTTTGGTATGGAATGCGTCAGCTATCCTGCACCTTCGTCTGAACAGGACCCGCAGTATGCTACCGAACTGATTCGTTACTGGCCGGCCCGCTGCATCCTTTGCCTTCGTTGTGTATCTGCCTGCCGTGAGATCAAAGGTATCGGTGCTCTTGCCATCTCAGCCGACAACAACAAGCACGTGCTGAAAATAGATAAAGAAAGCTGCGTTTCCTGTGGTGAGTGTCTCAAGGTATGTCCCACCGGAGCGCTCACTGAAAATGTGAGCCGCTACAAAGGAAGGCCATGGCTGACAAACAAGGTTTTAACAACATGCACCTATTGCGGGTGCGGCTGCCAGCTTGAATTGAATGTTCTGCAGAATCGCATCACCGGCGTGACCACCCGTGATGATATCGGGATTAACCGCGGCAGCCTGTGTGCCAAAGGACGCTTCGGTTACGAATTCATCAACAGCGCGGAGCGGCTGACAAAACCGCTTATCAAACATAACGGTTCGTTCCGGGAGGCCACCTGGAACGAGGCTCTTGACTATGTTGCCGACCGCTTTACCGCCATAAAGGAGGAATCGGGCCCCAATGCTATCGCAGGTCTCGCATCGGCACGAAGCACCAACGAGGAAAATTATATCTTTCAAAAATTTATGCGTATGGTGATCGGTACCAATAATGTCGATCACTGCTCACGTCTCTGTCACATATCCACCGTGGCCGGTCTTTCAGCCATGTTCGGCAGCGGGGCCATGACGAATCCCATTAATGATGTTTTAAAGTCAGAGGTCATCCTTACTACCGGAACAAATACGACGGAAAATCATCCAATTTTTTCCAACTATATTATAGAGTCGGTAATGAAACAGGGGGCGAAACTGATTGTTGTCGATCCCCGTCGTATACGGCTGGTTGATTTCGCCCACATCTGGCTCCGTCCTCGTCCGGGAACCGATGTTGTATGGATAAACGGATTTATTCATATTATCATCAAGGAAAATCTGCTTGACCTCGACTATATATACAAGCACACCGATGGTTTTAATGAAGTGAAAAAGTGTGTTGAAAAATATACGCCGGAATATGTTTCCGACATCACCGGCATTCCCGTCAACGATCTGTACAGTGCCGCCCGCCTTTACGGTCATGCAAAACCGGCATCTATTCTCTATTCCATGGGAATAACTCAGCACACCCACGGCACGGATAATGTCAAATCCCTGGGCAACCTGGCAATGCTCTGCGGGAATATAGGCGTTGAAGGCGGCGGCGTCAATCCCTTGCGGGGCCAGAATAACGTTCAGGGTGCATGTGACCTAGGCGCCCTGCCCAATGTTCTTACCGGATACCAGCAGGTCGCCGATGAGGCTGTTCTCGCCAAATTCATGTCAGCCTGGGACCTTGACATACTGCCTTCCCATCCCGGATTAACCGTTACCGAGATGTTTTCCGCCGCGGAAACCGGGTCCGTCAAGGCAATATATATTGTCGGCGAAAACCCCATGATGAGCTTTCCCGACGTACAGCACCTGTGGGGCTGTATCAATGAACTTGATTTTCTTGTTGTTCAGGACATTTTCATGACCGAAACTGCAGAGCTTGCCGATGTCGTGTTACCGGCAGCGTCCTTTGCTGAAAAAGACGGCACCTTCACCAATTCTGAACGCAAGGTGCAGCGTGTCAGAAAAGCCCTGAATCCCCCCTTCGATGCACGTGATGATTTATGGATTGTAACTGAACTTGCAAACAGATTGGGATCACCCATGATGTACGACAATGCACAATCTGTTTTTGATGAAATTCGCGCTACGACAACCAGCTATGCCGGAATAACATATGATCGCATTGATCATCAAGGGGTTGCCTGGCCCTGCCCCACTGAAGGCCACCCCGGCACTCCTGTTCTCCACGCCAACCAGTTCAGACACGGCAAAGGGAAATTTTTCGCCATTGACTATCGTCCACCCATTGAAATTCCTGATGACACGTTTCCGTATCTTCTGAGCACGGGAAGGATACAGCAGCATTTTCATACCGGAACCATGACCCGCCGCGGTAAAAGTCTTAACCTTCTCAACCCCGAACCATATGCGGAGATCAACTCGTGCGACGCCGAATCGCTTGGACTGCAGCACGGGGACTTTATCATCATTGCCTCACGGCGGGGCAAAATAAAGCTAAAAGCCTGGATAACGGACCGGCCTGACCGGGGGGTGATTTTTGTGCCCATTCACTTCAGGGAAGCCGCGGTCAACAAGCTGACCAACTGGGTGCTTGACCCCATTGCAAAAATCCCCGAATACAAGGTCTGCGCCGTACAGTTGGAAAAGGTATAACGAAGGAGGTCACTACATGGTTGAGTTTATGGCAGTACTGCTTATCAAGCTTCTGGTTGTGTTTACGGTAAGCATGCTGATCGTCGCCTACGCGACGTGGATAGAGCGTAAAGTACTGGGCCATGTCCAGCTTCGCTACGGTCCCATGCGTGTCGGCTGGCACGGCCTTCTCCAGCCTGTTGCCGACGGCATTAAATCTTTTTTCAAAGAAGAAGTCGTGCCGGAAAATGCTGATAAATCTCTCTTTATCCTTGCGCCCATTATCAGCATAACCGCTGCCCTGTCGCTTCTTGTGGTCATTCCCTTCGGCGATACGGTAACCATTATGGGACGAACGATAACCCTGTACCTTACCGATCTTGACATCGGTATCCTGTTTGTCCTGGGACTCGCCACAATCGGTTCCTACGGCACTATCCTGGGCGGCTGGTCTTCTGGAAATAAATACGGTGTTTTCGGCGGGCTTCGCGCTACAGCACAGATGATCAGCTACGAACTTTCCATGGCGTTTGCCGTTATCAGCCTTGTCATGGTCGCCGGAACCCTGAGCCTGGTTGAAATGGTTCATTATCAGGCTGATCTGTGGAACATTGTCAGACAGCCTGTTGCGTTTATTATTTTTATCGTCAGCGGCATTGCCGAACTGAACCGGACCCCCTTTGACATGCCCGAGGCTGAATCGGAGCTGGCATGCGGCTATAATATTGAGTACAGCAGTATGAAATTTTCACTTTTTTTCATGGCTGAGTATGCCCATATGTTCGTTTTCGGCGCCCTCGTGACCACCTTTTTTCTTGGCGGCTGGCACGGCCCGTTCTTGCCCGGCGTTGTGTGGTTTTTTATAAAAACCTTTCTGGTTATCTTTTTCTGCATATGGGAGCGCTCTACGTTTCCCCGGCTCCGCTATGACCAGGTAATGAAGCTTGAATGGAAAATACTTCTGCCCGCCGCGCTGTTGAATGTGGCGGTCACCGGCCTGGTTATGATTATTATGGCGTGATCAACGGCAATAACGTTAACGTGATAAGGCAGTGACATATGAAGGAAAAAGATTACATTATCTCTATGGATGAACAGAGAACACTCAGTGGTAAATACATTGTCCCCTTGCTGAAAGGCCTGTCCTACACCCTGAAAAACTTTTTTTCAAAACCGGTGACCATACAATATCCCACTGAGCGCCGTCCGGTCAGCAAGCGATGGCGCGGCCTTCATCGCCTTAAGGTAGATGACCAGGGCCGCCTTAAATGCGCTGCCTGCGGGCTCTGTGCCGCCATATGCCCCTCCTCGGCAATTTCTCTCGTGCCCTATGAAGAAGAGGGCGGGACACGGTATCCCGAAGAATTCGTCATTAATGAAATTCGCTGCATCTTCTGCGGCTACTGTCAGGAGGCCTGCCCCAAAGACGCTATTGAGCTGACTGAAGTATATGATTATGTCGACTACTGCCGTGAGGATTTTAAATTCGATATAGCAAAGCTCAAAAACCCTGAACAGTTTGTATTTAAGGGTAAGTAGCAAAGGAGTTTATATGGAACTGTTCACCCTGATTATATGCGGCGGGCTGGCGCTGGGAACATCCCTTATGGTAGTCTTTGCCCGCAACACGGTACACAGCGCCCTGTGGATGATTGCATCTTTTTTCTTTACTGCAGTCATTTTTCTTTTACTGCGGGTCCAGTTTATTGCCATTCTGATAATCATCGTTTATGCCGGCGCCATTATGATGTTTATTCTGTATGCAATTATGCTGCTCAACGTCCGCATCTCTGATTCGGCAAAAAGCGGTATGAAAATATCCAAAATAACGGGTGTTGTTCTTCTGCTGCTCCTCTTACCGGTACTTGTTCTGATTGGAATGGATCAGGTGATCCCTGCGGTAAAAGGCGATGTAACACTGCAGGTAATGGAAAAATTCGGGCAGATTCCCGTTCTTTCACGCTTTCTTTTTTCCGAGTACCTGCTTCCCTTTGAAGTTGTTTCTCTTCTACTCACTGCCGGGATTATCGGGGCCGTATTCCTGGCAAAGCGGAGGTAAAATCATGGTAGAGCATCAAAGCATCTATCTTGCGCTGTCTGCACTTCTGTTTGTTATCGGGGCTGCGGGGGCAATTACACGGCGCAATGCAATCATCGTTTTTATGTGTATAGAGATTATGCTGATCGGCGTCAATATTGCATTCATTGTTTTTAGCCGCGCCACCCAGTCTGTTGACGGGATCATTACCGTGCTGTTCATTATGGCAGTTGCCGCTGCTGAGGCGGCGGTGGGCCTGGCCATATTTGTGCTTATGTTCCGCAAGACAGGCACTATAAATATCGAAAAGTTCAACCTGATGAAATGGTAGGTAAGGAGATTTTTATGTTTGATAATGTCTGGCTTATTCCTTTGCTTCCCGCCATAGGTGTGTTCATAAACGGTCTTTTGGGCAGGCGCATTGAACAGATAAATAAAAGCATTATCCACTGGGTCGCATGCGGCTCCATAGGCCTTTCGTTTCTTGTCACCTGCGTTATTTTCTTTGAGATGCTCGGGCTGCCGCCTGAGGAGCGCCTGTACGAATTCACCTGGTTTACCTGGATTGCAGGCGGTGTGCTTTCAACCTCTTTTGCGTATATGATTGATCCCCTTTCCATGATTATGTGCCTGTTTATCAACGGCGTCGGGTTTCTCATTCACGTATACTCAATCGGGTATATGATTCATGATGAAGGTAAATATTACCGGTATTTTACCTATCTGAACCTGTTTATGTTTGCCATGCTCAACCTCGTGCTGGCCAATAATTTTCTCCTTATGTTCCTTGGGTGGGAGGGCGTCGGGCTGTGCTCCTACCTCCTGATCGGCTTCTGGTTCAGCGAGGAGGCCAATGCCGTTGCAGGCAAAAAGGCGTTTATCACTAACCGGGTGGGTGACTTTGCATTTATTATCGGAATGCTCCTGCTTTTTACCAGCCTGGGAGAACACGGGGTATGGTCATTTAACTTTACCGATGTTTTCCCAAGTGTTCATCTCATCTCCCCCGGCATTATCACCGCCGTGTGCCTTCTCTTATTTGTCGGCTGTACTGCAAAGTCTGCTCAGATCCCCCTGTATGTGTGGCTGCCCGATGCCATGGCAGGCCCCACGCCGGTAAGCGCGCTCATTCATGCCGCGACTATGGTAACATCGGGGGTCTATATGATTGCCCGTGCCAACATCCTGTATTCCCTGTCACCCACGGCAATGTGGGTCGTTGCAGTAATCGGGGCACTGACCGCGCTTTTTGCCGCCACCATCGGCCTTGCGCAAAACGACATTAAGAAGGTTCTTGCCTATTCCACGGTAAGCCAGCTGGGCTATATGTTCCTCGGCCTCGGTGTCGGTGCCTTTGCTGCCGGCATGTTTCACGTTGTGACCCACTCCTTCTTTAAGGCGCTTCTGTTTCTCTGCTCGGGAAGTGTCATCCATGCCTTAAGCGGTGAGCAGGACATGCGCTATATGGGAGGGCTGAGAAATAAAACGCCCATTACTTTTTACACCATGTTTATAGGGACCCTGGCCATTGCCGGCATACCCGGTCTTTCAGGCTTTTTCAGCAAGGACGAAATCCTCTGGCAGGCTTTCAGCAGTTCCCATGGGCATGTAGCCCTGTGGGCAGTCGGCGCAATTGCCGCGGGCATGACCGCTTTTTATATGTTTCGTTTGGTATTTATGACCTTTTTCAACGAATGCAGGGCCTCGGATGACGTGAAGCATCACATTCACGAATCTCCCAAATCAATGACCGTGCCCCTGATGGTTCTCGCGTTCCTTTCCGTTGTAGGAGGATATCTGGGTGTTCCCCACGCACTCGGCGGCAGCAACCGGTTTCATCATTTTCTCGATCCGGTTATGGGTCTTGGACCCGGCAAGCTGCTGCAAAAAGCAGGTGCCGCGGCGCATCACTCCCCGGAGGGGGCTCACGCTGCGGCAGCCCATCACTCACTTGCCGTTGAGTATCTGCTCATGGCAGTTTCGGTGGGCATAGCACTTCTTGGCATTTATCTCGCGTATCTTATGTACATCAAGAGAAGAGACCTGCCGGAAAAACTGGCAGAACGGTTCAAGCTTATGCACCAGACGCTTTACAACAAATGGTACATCGATGAGCTCTATGAGCTGATCATTATCAGGCCTGTCCACGCCCTGAGCGGTTTCCTGTGGAAGGGAATCGATGTTGCGGTAATCGACGGCTTCATAAACGGCATGTCGCGCGCCCTAATGTGGAGCAGCGGGGTCGTGCGGACAATTCAGTCGGGGTTTGTGCAGAATTATGCAATCTCCATCATATTCGGAACCATTGTGCTACTGGTATATTATTTTCTCCAGGCGCTGTCATAGAATAAAGGAGAGGTAAAGAATGAATCAAATAGACTTTCCCATTCTCAGTCTGGTGACATTCTTTCCCCTGGTCGGGGCATTGATAGTGATGCTTATTGATAAGCACAACAAGGATGTTCTCAGAGGTGCTGCTCTCGTGTTTACTGTTTTCGAGTTCCTGATCTCACTGCCCCTTGTCATGTATTTCAAGTCCGGGACCCATATAATGCAGTTTGTCGAGATGAATCCCTGGATAGGAAACCTGGGCATCAGCTATCATGTGGGTATAGACGGCATCAGCCTGTGGATTGTCATGCTCACCACGCTTCTTACTCCCATATGCGTGCTCAGTTCCTGGACCTATATAGAGAAATACGTTAAGGAGTACATGGTGTGCCTCCTGGTGCTTGAAACCGCCATGATCGGGACACTGCTGGCCCTTGATCTGGTGCTGTTTTACGTCTACTGGGAATTGATGCTCATACCCATGTATATTTTAATCGGCGTCTGGGGCGGTCCCCGGCGCATTTATGCCGCAGTCAAGTTCTTTATCTTCACCGCGGCCGGAAGCGTCTTCATGCTTCTTGCCATCATCTTCCTGTTCTACTACAACCACAAGGTGACCGGCGTTTATACCTTTAATCTGCTTGAGCTGTACAAGGTTAACATCCCCGTGGGCATACAGTTCTGGCTGTGCACCGCGTTTTTTCTTTCTTTTGCCATCAAGGTGCCTATGTTTCCCTTCCACACATGGCTTCCCGATGCGCATGTGGAAGCTCCCACGGCAGGAAGCGTCATCCTTGCCGGGGTGCTGCTGAAAATGGGGACCTACGGGTTCCTGCGCTTTGCCATGCCCCTTTTTCCCTTCGCCGCCTACCAGTACATACCGGTCATTTGTGTGCTTGCTGTTGTGGGCATAATATACGGTGCCCTTGTTGCCATGGTGCAGCCTGATATTAAAAAGCTGGTTGCCTATTCAAGCGTCAGCCATTTGGGCTACGTCATGCTCGGCATGTTTGCCCTTAATGTCCAGGGTATTGAAGGAAGCATCTATCAGATGCTCAACCACGGGGTAAGTACCGGTTCCCTGTTCCTTATCGTCGGCATGCTGTACGAGCGCCGTCACACCCGCCTCATAAAGGATTTCGGCGGGATCGCGAAAGTGATGCCCGTCTTTGCCACCTTCTTTATGATTGCAACCCTGTCTTCGGTCGCCGTCCCGGGAACGAATGGATTTGTGGGTGAAATAATGGTGCTCATCGGCGCTTTCCGCAGCTTTCCGGTGTTTGCCGTTATAGCAACTTCCGGCGCCATTCTCGGTGCAATGTATATGCTGTGGATGTATCAGCGCGTGATGTTCTGCCCCCTTGACAATCCTGAAAACCAAAAGCTCAAAGATCTTAACCTGCGTGAAATCATCACCCTGCTGCCCCTTGCCGTACTGGTTTTTGTGATGGGATTTTTTCCCGGCCTTTTTCTGAGGAAAATGGATGCATCCGTAGAGCATTTTCTGAAAGTTTTCAATCAAAGATATGAGGCTTCTGCGGCCAGGCATCCTGAAATGCCGTGGACAGAGGTGTTCAGTACGTTTTCCAATAAACCTAACGTTACCCTTGTAGCCGTCAAAAACGGTAATAAAACGACGATACTTGAGCGTGGAGGAAAGTGATGGAGATACTGGAATTTGCCGCGCCCGCCCTGAACGTAAAGGCAATTCTGCCTCAACTGGTCATGACCCTCACAGCACTGACCGTGCTGCTGATAGATGTTTTTTCGGGCAAGGACGACCGTTCATATCTGGGCTGGATTTCACTGGTTGGGGTCTGCCTGAGCATTGTGTGCGTACTTTTCACAGCAGGGCTTCGGGAATCAGCCTACAGCGGCATGTTTATGGCTGACGGCTTTTCCACATTCATAACCCTGACCGTGTGTGTGGTTACCCTTCTGACCATACTCATTTCCATCAGCTATCAAAACTTCTGCCCGCGCATCAACTGCGGCGAATATTACAGCCTGGTACTGTTTGCAGCAGTGGGTATGTCGTTTATGGGCGCTGCCGGCAACCTCCTTATGGTTTTTGTTGCCCTTGAGACCATGTCCATTGCCGTCTATGCACTGGCCGGGTTTCAGAAAGACGAGGTAAAATCAACGGAGTCGGCCCTGAAATATTTCCTCCTCGGCGCCTTTGCTTCAGCCTTTCTGCTCTACGGCTTTGCGCTTATTTACGGTGCCACCGGCACCATGGATATCATCAAAATCGGCAGGTTTATCAGCGACCATCCCCAGGTGCTCCGGTCACAGCTGTTAATGGGCGGTATTGCTCTTATGACCGTGGGATTCGGGTTCAAAGTTGCCATGGTACCCTTTCATATGTGGACTCCCGATGTATACGAAGGGGCTCCCACCTCCATAACCGCATTCATGGCCACCGGCGTCAAGGCTGCCTCCTTTGCTGCTTTTGTACGTGTCTTTTTTGTAGCTATTGCCCAGCTGAATGTTGACTGGGTCCCCATCATGTGGGTCATTGCTGCACTCACCATGACCATAGGAAATGTGATTGCCCTGTCACAGTCTAATATAAAACGTATGCTTGCCTACTCAAGCATCGCCCACGCAGGCTACCTGCTCATCGGCTTCGTTGCCTACAGCAAAATTGCGGTGGCAGGCATTCTTTTCTATCTGATGGGGTACGCCTTTATGAACCTCGGCGCCTTCGGCGTTATCGCGCTTTTCTGCAGAAAAGAGGGCGGGGAATACAATGACCTGGACGATTTCAAAGGACTTGGATTTAAATACCCTGCAATGGGCCTCGCCATGGGAATCTTCATGTTTTCCCTTGCCGGCATTCCTCCCACGGCAGGGTTCATGGGTAAATTCTATATCTTTACCGCAGCCATTAAGTCTGGTTTCATCTGGCTTGCCGTCATCGGCGTCATAAACAGTGTTATTTCGGTATACTACTACCTGCGGGTGCTTATTGTCATGTACTTCCAGGAACAGGAGCAGGATGTTGCAATGCCGTCACCATCGCCGGCCATCATCATTGCGCTGATACTTGCCTGCAGCGGCGTACTGTTCATGGGTGTCTTACCCTCCCTTTTCTGGGAACTTGCCCGTCAGTCAAACATCTTGTTAATGTAAGAGAAGGATTCAAGAATTCGAGTGATGAAACATCCCTGTCACCTGTCTATGTGTCGGGGATGTTTTTTACCCTGATCTCGGGTCACGAAATTCCAACGTATCGCTTCTGCTTTTCAGGTTATGCTCCGAACAGCTTCCCGCTGTATTTCTTCCTCTTTTTAACGGCATTTCTTGTGTCGACGACAAGCTGCGCGTGCGCAACGATATAATCATAATCGTAACAGGTGTGGTCCGTTGCAATGAGCACCAGGTCCGTTGCCTGAAGCACCGTTTTGGTAATTTTGACCGACGACAGGTTAAAGTTGTATTTTCTGGTTCGTTGCAGGCGGGCAATGTAGGGATCATTATAGCGCACGGTTGCTCCCTTCTGCTTCAGGATGTCAATAAGCTTCAGGGAAGGAGATTCCCGGTAGTCGTCCACATCCTTTTTATACGCGATCCCGAGCACCAGTATCTTTGCCCCTTTCAGGCTTTTCCCCTTTGTGTTCAGTGCTTCCATCACCTTGCTCACTACAAAGTAGGGGATCGAGATGTTCACCTCCCCTGCGAGTTCGATGAATTTTGTGGTAAAATCATACTGCCGCGCCTTCCACGACAGGTAAAAGGGATCAATGGGGATGCAGTGCCCCCCAAGACCGGGACCCGGGTAAAAGGGGGAAAACCCGAACGGCTTGGTGGCAGAAGCCTGAATTACCTCCCATATGTCAATGCCCATGCGGTCTCCCAGCACCTTCATTTCATTTACCAGCGCAATGTTTACACACCGGTAGATATTCTCTAAAAGCTTGGTAAGCTCTGCGGCCTTGGTGGATGACACGCTCACCACACGGTCGATAATCTGACCGTACAGGACCTCTCCCACCTTCCTGCACGACGACGTAACACCTCCCACGACCTTGGGAATGGTCCTGGTAGAAAAATCTTTGTTCCCCGGGTCTTCACGCTCGGGAGAATAGACAAGATAGAAGTCTTTTCCGACCCTTAACTTTTTCTTTTCTAAAAGCGGCAGCAGCACTTCATCGGTAGTTCCGGGATACGTAGTGCTCTCAAGGCTGACGACCTGTCCTTTTTTCAGATATTTCGCCGCTATGGCGCCCGTATTTTCAACATACTGCAGATCAGGTTCACGCATCTCGTTCAGGGGCGTCGGCACGCAGATGATGACGGCATCAACAGAGCGCAGCCTCTTAAAATCGTCGGTGGCACTCACCATCCCTTTTTCGACAAATTTTTCAATCGTATGGCCGGGAATGTGCTTGATGTAGCTCTTCCCCGCACGTATCTCCTGTACCTTCCGGGCGTCGACATCAAACCCCACAACGGCAAACCCTTCCTCGGCAAACCTTATGACCAGCGGAAGCCCCACATACCCAAGTCCGATAATACCGATAACGGCCTTCTTATCATTGATTTTTTTAATAATCTTCTGCATCAAGTTACTCCCCGTAATTATTTTTTTCAGTAAAGATAAGAGCTATAGTAATAGCCAAAAACCACGGTGATGGCAATATAAAATATTCACCTCTATAAAGCATACGTCATCTGTCGACTACGCCGCCCAATATAGCGCCTCATATGTTTTCCCAGATGGTAAAAAAGACCTCCGAGGTTAGTGTGCGTCACGCTATTGATCAATCTCTCGCGATAAGGGCAGTCGATAATAAAACACTTAAAACTGTCCAATTGTATTGACATATTTCAGTTCCGGTATCAAAATGTATACTTATTATAACAACCGAATGCACGATAGACCGTACATACAAGTGGGGAGGAAAAGTGTCATGGCACAAAACATGTTCTCTTTCCTTATAATGCTGATGTCGGTAGTCTTCTTTTTTATAACCGGTTCCGCAAACGCGCAGACTTCTCTCAATAGAGAACTTACTCCCTTTCTTACCCGCTATGAGCTTCCGGCCCTCGCCGCTGCCGTTGTTAAAGACGGTAAAATTATTGCCGTCGGAGCGGTAGGGACCAGAAAAGCCGGTGAAATGATTCCGGTGACAATCAATGACCGGTTTCATCTGGGATCGGACACCAAGGCAATGACCGCGCTGCTGGCGGCGATAGCTGTAGAGGAAGGGCATCTGCGATGGAACTGCACCATTGCAGATGTTTTTCCTGAATTGAAAAAAAGGATGGATCCCGGGCTTCAACGCGTTAGCCTCACCCAGTTACTGTCCCACACAAGCGGCCTTCCCCCTGATGATGAAATTTTCGGTAACTTACTTAAGGAGTCCTTTGTACAAAACGGCAACCTCGATGACCTGCGGTACTGGCTCGTTGAGCAGTGGAGCACTCGTCCCTTACAGTCAACGCCGGGCAAAAATTTTACCTACGCAAATATGAATTATGTGATTGCAGGTGCCATGATAGAGCGTGTCTGTGGGAAAACATGGGACGAAATGATCACAGAGCGTATTTTTTTTACGCTTGGCCTTACAACAGCCGGGCTTGGTCCCCAATCTTCTCTGGGCAGGGTCGATGCACCCCTGGGTCATAAAATTGTCTCGGATAAAATAACGCCTTACTTTGCCGGACCAAACGGTGACAATCCGCTCATCATGGGCCCGGCTGGAATAGCTCACATGTCAATCCTTGATTTCGCCCGCTGGGCCGGCTGGAATGCAGGCCAGGGAAAACGAGGGCCGAATCTCGTGACTCCTGAAACGATGAAAAAGCTCCAGGCACCAATTATTTCGATGCCGGAAATTAAAAGTGCTGCTCCCGGCACACCGTCCCGGGGCCGCTACGGGCTGGGCTGGGGCGAGATGGCTGTTGACTGGGCATCAGAGCCCCTGCTCTACCACGGCGGCTCCAACACAAAAAATCTCGCACACATCTGGATAAATACAAAAACCGATTTTGCCATGGTCACGGCTACCAACATCGGTGGATCAAAGGCAAACGAAGCACTGTTTTCCCTCGCACCTGTTCTGTACGAAAAGTTCGCGGATACACAATAACCGGCTGTATACCCTGACCTGTTAAAATCCTTCACTCAATCGTAATGTATCAGAACATCACATTATTGTATTATTGAACTGACGTATATTTGAATCTTTACTGTTTGCATGCTAAAATTGCATAAGATCGTTGATTACGTAAGCCCAAGGTATCGGTAATCAAAAATAAAACCAAAAATGTTCCTTCGGAATCTGAGCTGTCCTGAGAGTATGACAACGTTAATAACTGCAAATCACGTTTACTAATCATCCTTCGCGTGTCGAAGATCACGCCCTGCATGGAAGGCACGTGTTTTAACTCCCGCAGGAGACAATAACAATACCTCTATGAAAAACCACCGATCAGTCCTGCACGAGCTTGAGCACATGGCCTGCCGGCTCGGTGCGAGCAGCGCGACGTGTATCTCTACCGGTGATATTTCCATTGAAGACGACCTGGTAAGGATGTGTCGGGAACCACGATGTGAAAACTACGGGCTTTCCTCCAAATGCCCGCCTCATGTAGGCGGGCCGGATGAGTTCCGTGAACTGGTAAATAATTTCAAACACGCCCTTGTCTTTAAAATAGATGTGCCCTCCGACACACTGCTCTCAAGCGATCGCCAGAACGTGTTCAGAACCCTTCATGAAATGGCGGCCTGCATTGAGCAGTCCGCTGTTACGCTGGGATATCCCCAGGCGCGGGCATTTGCCGGCGGCTCATGCAAACAGCTCTTTTGTCACCAACACCCTTTCTGCAGGGTTCTCAAGGAGAACGGCTCATGCCGTAATCCTCACCTGTCCCGCCCCTCCATGTCCGGGTTCGGTATAAATGTACAAAAACTGATGCACACGGCAGGCTGGCCTATGACCTGGGTCACCGGCAAAGACAAAGCCAAAAAGCAATCAGTATCGCCTGTTTGCGGCCTGGTGCTCATAGGGTGAATACATCTCTATTCTTCTATGATAATCGCGACGGTATCACATTCATCTGCCGCCTTGCGCACCTGTGGCCGGTACTGCTCAGGCACCTGTTCATGGGTAACCCTGACCTCTGTCTTCTCTTGGTCATAGTCAAATACTTCAGGACACACTTCACTGCAATGACCGTCACCCATGCATCTGTCATAATCGATTCTCACCTTCATTGCTGCCCCCTTTCTGATAGTTAGATGTTTTGGTCTTATATATGTAAGAAACATGAAAACGCTGCTTTGTCAATATTCCTATTGCCGTTGCTATACGTTTTAAATTAAATAGTCAAAAATATTTCAAATCATGCTAAGATATACATTATTAAATTTTGAAAAACAACGTGATGCCCCCCGCCTGTTTAAAATCCCGTTGCTTGCGCGGGGCATCCCGGTGCATACATTTATATATCTAGGTACGTGCCGCTTGTCGGTGGACCCCGCTTATCCCGCCCGGGGCGGGACAGGGCTTTCGCGGCACACGCCGGACAAGAGGCCATTAAAATATCATCACTATAGCTATATGGGAAATATCATGAACGGATTCAAATTTAAGATCACGGAAAACAAAGTTATCATCAAATCAAAAGGCAGAATGTGCGACACAACTGAAGAGCTGCTGTCAAGCGATCTGTTTTTGCAGTTTCTGCACATAACCGTCAGCCGTCTTCGAGAAAGAAAGTCCCCCCTGCTGGGCATACTGGGTGATGAAAACCCGTCCGACACGGTTATTGCACAACTGAGGGACACCCTTCAGCTGCTCGGCAGGATGTCCGCTGATTACGTTCAAAAAGTTGATACTGATTCAAACATTTTCTTCCGTAATCCACTGCTGCTCAACGATTTTATTGAATATATGTATAATTTCTGGCGAAGTTACGACCGGTTTATCATCTGTGAATCTGCCGGGGACAGCATGAAGAAACGTCCCTACAGGACCTTTAACGAAACCATCGAACAGCTCACCCACCTTGTCCGGGCCGCCTACCGGGACATCCAGGAAAACATAACCGACAGACACCCCAATGTTTATCGCCAGGTCCCCGCGGGTGCGGAGGTCGCTGCCATAGCACATCCGATGCGCCTTGTTTCACAAGAGTACCCCTACGACCGCCTTAACAAGGTCCCGGTCATCAGGCAGATTCTGCTTAACCCGCCCCTGGTGCTCAATCCCCCCATGAACAAACGAACGGGGAGGTTTATGAAAATCGATAAAAACCCCCTACACCATTCGGAAATCATCCCCGCGCAGTGGCTGTGCTATCCCGCAAAAATTGGATCGCTTTTTATTCTCATCTATTTTCATGAAAAGTTTTTTGAACTCGGCTTTTCACTGTGCAACCTGTTTGAGCTTGCCGATGAGGCCACCCTGAAAGAAAAACCCGACGCGGTGTATGCCTTCGGTGTACCGGGAAACAGCCTTGAGGCCCTTTCCGAATTTCCCACCGTGTTTTATGAAGACAGCGCAAACGATCTGATCGTTGCGGCAGTACCCGACAAGGATGAGTTCGGCTATTTCGGATATCTTAAGAAAATGGTGCTTACCCTCCACAATATACGCATGATGCGCCGGGGCCGCCTCCCCTTCCATGGCGCGATGGTCAATATCCTGCTGCACGACGACAAGGAAGCGACCGTATTGATTGTCGGAGATACCGGTGCCGGCAAATCTGAGACCCTTGAAGCATTGCGCCTTCTTGGCAGGGATGCCATACGGGATCTGTCAATCATAGCCGATGACATGGGCTCCCTTGAAATCGATCAACAAGGTGCCGTTATCGGCTACGGCACGGAAATCGGGGCCTTTCTCAGGCTCGACGACCTGCAGCCGGGATATGCCTTCGGGCAGATAGACCGTGCTGTTTTCATGAGCCCTTCCCAGGTAAATGCCCGGGTTGTGCTGCCGGTATCCAGCTTTGACACCATCATCAAGGGTCATCTGGTTGACTACGTGCTGTATGCGAACAATTATGAGGAAATCGATAATGATCATCCGGTTATTGACCATTTTACCGACTCCGAGCAGGCGCTTCACGTCTTCCGGGAGGGGGCGGTCATGAGCAAGGGGACCACTTCGGCAACGGGGCTGGTTCATTCATACTTTGCAAACATTTTCGGCCCGCCCCAGTACAAGGACCTCCACGAGCAGCTTGCAGAACAATATTTCAAACGTTTTTTCGATGCGGGAATCTTTGTCGGGCAGATGCGCACCAGGCTCGGCATACCCGGCCATGAAATGTCGGGCCCCGAGCAGGCGGCCAGGGAGCTTCTTAATGTTATTTCAAACCGGTAAGTGATGCTTTCCGCCTATTGAAAATCAGGAGGCCCCATGAAAAAAATATTTTCTTTTATAACGGTATTTTTTCTTCTTGGAGCGTTTCTTATTCCTGCCTGCGAAGATACGGACAATTCCACCACGTCGGTAGACGAACTCATCAACAGGAGCTGGTCGTTAACACTGTTTGCGGCACCTGGTGACAATGCAACCCTGATCCCCGGAACCCGCATAACCATACTTTTTAACGCCGATAATTCCGTAGAGGGATCAGCGGGCTGCAACTCCTATTTCGCGTCATATGCGGCAGACAATGACGGTACCCTGAGCATTTCGCATATCGGCTCAACTGAAATGTATTGTTCTTCCCCTGAAGGTGTTGTCGATCAGGAGGCAGCCTATCTCAACAAACTGGCCACGGTATCCTCATTTCAGATATCGTACAATCAGCTTACGCTTTTTACCGTAAGCGGGGGGCATTATCTCAAATATAGTGCCGTTGCAACAGGTGATTAGGCGTAACCTGCGGCTTTATGAATCAGGCCCTAAAAATTTTCTATGAACTACCCCGCAGCAAGCCTACGGTGTATCATAATCCGTCATTATCCGGCTTGACCGGATAATCCATAGATTCCCGCTTCCCCGGAAATGACTCGAAGCAAGCTTCCTGGAATGTAACCCCTAAGAGATTCAAAAACAATACCACACCACATCCCTTAAGGGCACCTCATTTGCCAACTTTATTGGCACCTGCAACCTCTGTTGGCAGGATGCACGAACCCAGGAACCTCAAAACATTCTGTTATTCCTTATTTATTTTCATTGGCATGCAATATGCTTTATAACAAGTTAAAGAATTACAAAAAATAAAAAAAAAGGCTGAGATATTAATGAAAACATGCTATGTAAGTGATTATACAATATAAATTACATGAGCTTATTTATTATTAACCCAAACAACTATATTTTAATAATCTTTTAAAGGAGGAGTTAATCATGAAAAAATGTACGCTAGTAACAATTTTAATCGTGGGACTGTCTCTGGTTATGGCGGCACCGGTGCTTGCCCAGGGGTATGTCACAAAGGTATGTGTGGGTAATCAAACCGGAGCACAAATGCATTTTGAAAAAGTTAATTGCTACACAAGTTTAAACCTTCAGGCCAAGATGCCCCTGTTGGATCCTGTTACTAATTACAGAGAACAGGGACAGTGGTACTGCTGGGATATAACACCCGCCTGGAATTGTAAGGACGACCTTAACATTGATGTTAAGTATTTTTTGACATTTCCCAATAACACTTCCCCCATGGCACCGGTGAATAGAAGTATAACCGTATCACCATCAGGAGATTGGGTGACCACGCAATACTTAAGAGCCAGGAAAACCTGTTCCACGACACGTTCCAAGCCGGCCGGTGGCCCCCCTGAGGCAGGCCCCCCGATTCCCGGACAATAAAGAGTATAGTGCCTGAATTCCAGAAACAGCAACAACGCATAGAGCATAAAAAAAGCAGGGTTAAAAACCCTGCTTTTTTTATGCTCTTGACTCAGCGGCCGTTCCACGGTAAAAAAAAACAGTATCGCCGGTAGCGCACGATTCAGCAGGGCCGTTTTACATGCGGGCAGGACTTTCTCTCCGCCCGCAACCATGTTACGATGACACAAGCGCATCCCGGCCGCCGAACCACGCATTCCTGATGCTCAGGGTAAAAGGAGGAGCTATGGCCTATGTCCTATGGTGTGAAATGTTCAGCATCGTCGTTCCGTACATTGACGATCAGCACAAAAAACTTGTCCGGATCGTCAATGAATTTCATGCCGCGCTCAAAGAAAAACGCGCCGGGGATGCGGTGTTTACAACCCTCAACAGGCTGATCGAATATACTGAACGCCATTTCCGCGATGAAGAAAAACTGATGCAGCTGGCAGAGTATCCCGCCGAGCATCTCCATGAACACAAAAAAATCCACGCACGCCTGTTTGAGGAGATCTTTGAACTGCAGGAACAATATTTCGACCATAATGACCTTTTCAGGACCACCCCGTATGGATACAAACATCGTCATACTCGACGCTAAAACGCTGGGAGATGATATCGACCTGGGCGCACTTGAACGCCTGGGAAGCCTGACGGTATTTCCCAACACCCTGCCCGGGGAGACTGCCCGCAGGATACACGGTGCCGACATTATCATAACCAATAAAGTCGTCATCGACCGGCAGGTGATGGATGCAAATCCGTCGTTAAAGCTTATCTGCGTTGCCGCCACGGGTATGAACAATATCGACCGTGAGCACGCGGGCCTGCGGGGCATTGTTGTTAAAAATGTCGCGGGCTATTCAACGGAAAGCGTCGTTCAGATGACCTTCTCCCATGTTCTGTTTCTTCTTAACCATCATGCGTACTACGACGAATTCGCCAGGACCCGCTGGCAGGGGGCGGACATTTTCACCCATACGGCACGCCCCTTTTTTGAGCTTGCCGGCAAGCGCTGGGGGATAATCGGCCTGGGTACCATCGGCAGGCGGGTTGCGGAAACAGCAGCGGCCTTCGGGTGCGAGGTCGTCTATTACTCCACCTCGGGCAGAAACAATACGGATGATTATCAGCGCGTTGAACTTGACGAGCTGATGAGAACCAGCAGCAGCATATCCGTCCACGCTCCGTTTAATTCACACACATCAAATCTTATCGATTACCCTGTGCTCTCCTTAATGCAGGATGGTGCGATTATCGTCAATGTCGGACGGGGCGGCATTATCAATGAGGCGGACCTTGCGAGAATCCTTGACCAGCGTACAATCTATGCCGGTCTGGACGTGGTAACAAGAGAACCCATTGAACCGGCAAACCCGCTGCTGCACATCAAGAATCGTGATCGGCTGTCGATTACCCCGCATATCGCCTGGACAAGCATTGAGGCCCGACAACGCCTTATCTCCTCTATTGCCGATAACATCAAACATTTTTTAAGCGGCACGTGATACTGTGACAGGCCGTAAACAGGCAAAACAACTATTTTAAATGTAGTTGTGTTCATTGCAACAATCCCGTCCTGTGGTGCGCAGCATTTTCCATGATTATGGTGACCCGGGCATATGAAAAGAAGAAGCATTCGGTCGTTTCTCACGCAGTTTGACGCGGGAGTTTTTACCGGCTCCAGCGTGGAAATCCAAACCGGGGCAGGATGGCGGGAATGGCTGTGCGAAGATGAGGACCTGTGCACAAAAACACACACACTGGCAAACAAGCTCAAAGAGATAATTCGTGCCGATAGCGGAAAGAACATTGATCCCGATAAGTGCTTTGCCTTTTTTCACAACATGCAGCTTGCAGCAGGCACGTTAGTGGATCAAATCTCAATCTGCGATATGCAATCCGGTAAAACCATGTTTCGTATCATACCCCGCGGAAGAAAAGGGCGGGCAGAGTTGTGGACAGCAGAAAACAAGTTTGAATTGCCCGTTGCGTGCAGCACCTGGGAAGATGTGCTGCGATGTATGACAAACTGTTATTTTAGTGACTACAAAAGAATAGTTTTTTAATTTTATTGCTGGACCACGCAGAGGGGACGTGGTCATATCCGGTAAACAGTACCGTACCGGTCGCTGAGTAACATATCACTGCTGCCATCTGAAGCTGTCGGCACAACATTGCGGTCATAAGACTATTGTTGCCGTGAAAAGCAACGCCTTTCTGTTATATAATATATTTTTTCATATTTATGTTTCATATATTTGTTTTAACTTTTTTTTTATATTCATTAAACTAATTTATCAAGGAGGGGGAAATATGAAAAACAGCATTTTGATCGCAGTGCCGCTCGTAATGGTTCTATGTTTTTTGGGGGCTTGTGAAGATGTGCCGAATGACACGGGAACAATAACATTCTCTGAAAAAAGCACCGGATACGGCATTGACGACTACGGTGCCAACCCTGCAGCATGCGCTTTTGCCGACTATGACAACGACGGAGATCAGGACATATATGTCAATGCCGAGACCCAGGGCCCCGAGTGGATGAGCCGTCTGTGGGAAAACAACGGGACAGAGGGTTTTACCGATGTAGCTGCGCTTCGCGGGGTTGACCACAGCGGCCTCGGCAGGGGTATTTCATGGGGTGACTATGACAATGACGGTGACCGTGATCTGCTTGTTATGGGCATGGATGAGTCCGGCGCAGAAACAGAGCGTCCCGCGCCTCCGCCGCTGACCAAGCTCTACCAAAACATGCTTGTGGAGACCGGTGTACCTGATTTTGTTGATGTCACGGTCGATGCAGGCATTCTTAGAAAAGACAATGAGGATGACATTGCACGGGGCGGTATCGTACAGACCGGTGCAGGGGCAGGTTGGGGAGATTACAACAATGACGGGTACCTTGACCTGTATCTTAAAATAGCCGACTATTTCCCCTCCGTTGAAAATTTCCTGTTTAAAAACAACGGCGACGGTACCTTTACCGAGGTCACCCAGCAAGCCGGTGTTATTACCGTTGGGAAAATCGACAAGACCAACTCCCAGGGCTCCCCCAACTGGGTCGACTTTGACAACGACGGTGACGTTGACCTGCTGGTTACGTCAGAGGGCGACAAAAACCAGCTTTTCGAGAACAACGGGGACGGCACCTTCAGTGATGTAACCTTCGTAAAGGGAAAGCCGTTCAGAAATCCAGGCGACTGTACCGGCGCCTGCTGGGGCGACATAGACAATGACGGTGACCTTGACTGCTATCTTGCCAACGCAGACCAGCGAAACCGCATCATCCGCAACGACCTCATTGACCATGAAACCGGCGAACCGGTTGACCATGACTGGACCGATATCGTCAACGCCAGCCTGTTTACCGATATTTCAATGATCGATATGGAAACAGCTGTCTTCTCCCCCGCTGCCGATGTGGGAGGTGCCAGGGGCTGTACCATGGGAGACTATGACAATGACGGGGATATCGATATCTATGTCAACAACGGAGGCCCCTCCGACGTGCTCATAAACGATGTGGTTCCCGGTATGCCCTCCTTTGTACAATTCTATATTGCCTGGGAGCCTGCCGACAGCAAGCTGTTTCTCAACAGGGGAGACGGCAGCTTTGTGGACGCAACAGACGAAGCGGGTGTGAGCAGCTACGGCATCGGAAGCGGTGTTGCCTCCGGAGATGTCGACAATGACGGTTTTCTTGATCTCTATGTTATGAACCGGACCTATTACGGCAGTGACTATACAAGCACCCCGGTCAACATGTTGCAGCAATGTTTTCTGTACATGAACAACGGAAATGACAATAACTGGATAAAAATAAAAACCACGGGGACCAAAAGCAACCGTGACGGTATCGGTGCCAGGGTTACCGTTAGGTCGGGCGACCTGACACAGGTGCGCGAGGTTACCAGCTCTCACGGGTACTGCTCGCAGGATGACCTTCCCGTGGAATTCGGTCTTGGCAGCAGGACCGCTATCGACAGCATTGAGGTGCGCTGGCCCAGCGGAATGGTGCAGACCGAAACAGACGTTGATATCAACCAACTGATTGAAGTTATTGAACCTTCATCCTGATACTGCCTGAGGGCATATTTCACTATAAAAAAACTCCATTGTCCCGTTTCAGACGACAATGGGGTTTTTTATATTTACCACGTTAATCGATTAATGAGTCGGCAGCCCTACCCTTCTCCCGACCAGCAGTAGGTGCACAGCTTCTCGCGGGGCATTCCAATTGCAGCCACCATATCGTCAAGCTTCTGATACTGCAGCGTGGTAACTCCCATCTTCTGTCCGATTCTCCGTACCATTGCATGGTATTTGTCGGATGATTCGTCTGCATAGTCTTCAATTCTTGCTTCTTTCTGACCTTCAAGCTCGCTGATGGCTTTTCTGCCGGCAAGGTCAAGCTCTGAGCGTGAACGTGAAAAATTCAAAAATTTACACCCGTAGATCAGCGGCGGGCAGGCGGGCCGCATGTGAATCTCCCTTGCGCCGTAATCATATATCCTCTGGAGGGTATCTTTGAGCTGCGTGCCCCGTACAATTGAGTCATCACAAAACAGTATTCGCTGCCCTTCGGTCAATTCCCTGATGGGTATCAGCTTCATCTTGGCAACAAGGTCACGGACCAATTGCTGCTGGGGCATAAAACTTCGCGGCCAAGTCGGCGTATATTTCACAAAGGGGCGTCGATACGTCACGTTTGCCCGCGCGGCATATCCCAGAGCATGGGCGGTGCCTGAATCAGGAATACCAGAGACATAATCAACTTCAACAGTATCATTGTCTGCCAGGGCCGCACCGCAGCGGTAGCGGGAGTTTTCAACATTGATCCCCTCGTAGCTGGAAGCCGGATAGCCGTAATAAATCCACAGAAAGCTGCATATCTGCATTGCCGTTCCGGGCGGGTTTTTCTGTTCAATCCCTTCCGGGGTCAGCAGCACTGTTTCACCGGGCCCCAGATTTTTCTCAACCGTGTATCCCAGATTGGGCAGGGCGCATGACTCCATTGTCGCTGCATATCCATCGGCCCCCTTCCCGATAATAACCGGTGTTCTGCCGAGCCTGTCCCGGGAAGCATAAATCCCCTGTTCGGTGAGCAGCATTATCGAGCATGAACCCTCAATCTGTTCCTGTGCCTTCTTGATTCCGGCTTCAAAGCTTTCCTCCTGATTAATAAGCGTGGCAACTAATTCAGTCGGATTAATTTCGTTACCGCTCATTTCCGAAAAATGGATACTTCCCTTTGCCAGGGCTTTTTTAGCAAGAGCATTGTCGTTTTTTATTACACCCACCGTGACAATAGCAAAGCGCCCCAGATGAGAGCCGATAATGAGCGGCTGGTCTTCATAATCGCTGATGATACCGATACCGGCCCTTCCCCTCATCTTTATAATATCATCTTCAAATTTGCTTCTAAACTGCGCATTGGTAATATCGTGGATAAAGCGCGAAAAGAGGCCCTCCTCCAGCGTGGCCAGTCCGCCCCGCCTGGTGCCGAGATGAGAATGATAATCGGTACCGTAATAAAGATTCGGCACACAATCTTCTTTTGCAACAACGCCAAAAAAACCTCCCATAATAATTCCTTTCTAGATAATACACCCTGTTTTGATTCGATCATGCAATGTCGGAATGATGTTGCTGCAGGGATTTTACGCCCACCGGATCCTTCTTGACAGCTTCGATTCCCCGTGCTGTTGCCAGTGCGGCAGCCACCGTGGTAACGTAGGGTATTTTATTCATGATCGCCGCCTTGCGTATGTAGGAATCGTCAGCTTTGCTTGTTTTCCCCCGGGGAGTATTGATCACCAGATGAATATCACCGTTCTTGATAATGTCCGCAATATGAGGGCGCTTTTCGTGTATCTTATGTACACGGGTTGACGCAATACCCTGTTCGGCAAGAAAAGCGTGTGTTCCATCGGTAGACATGATGGTAAAACCAAGATCGACAAAACGCCGGGCAACATCTAGCGTATCATGCTTATCTTTATCAGCAACGGTAATAAGCACCGTTCCTTCCAGCGGCAGGCAGCTTTGTGTAGCGTCCTGGGCCTTGTAGAAGGCCATGCCGAATGATTCAGCCATGCCGAGGACCTCTCCTGTTGACTTCATCTCAGGTCCCAGAACAGGGTCCACTTCAGGATAAAAATAGAACGGGAAAACAGCTTCCTTCACGCCATAATGGGGAATGGGCTTGATTGTCAAATCAAGATCTTTCAGCTTCTTGCCCAGCATAAGCTGTGTTGCGATACGGGCCATGGATATTCCGCACACTTTGCTTACCAGGGGTACCGTCCGGCTGGCCCGAGGGTTTGCTTCCAGAATATAGACCGTATCATTGTGTATCGCGTACTGAATGTTCATAAGTCCGACCACATTCAGCTCAATAGCAATTTTACGGGTATAGTCGGTAATGGTTTTAATGTGTTTTTCAGGTATGGAAATTGGGGGAATCACACAGGCTGAGTCCCCTGAATGAACGCCGGCCTCCTCTATGTGCTCCATCACCGCCGGCACAAACGCATCGTTTCCGTCCGCAATAGCGTCTGCCTCAGCCTCGATAGCGTTATCAAGAAATTTGTCTATAAGTATCGGACGCTCCGGCGAAACATCAACGGCTGCCTTTACGTACCGTTTGAGCATTTCCTCATCGTGTACAACCTCCATGGCGCGCCCGCCAAGAACAAAAGACGGACGTACCATCAGCGGGTATCCGATGGTGTCGGCAATTTCAATTGCCTCCTCAATAGTGCTGGCCATACCGCTTTCTGCCTGTGGTATCCCGAGTTTTTGCATTATCTGACGAAACCGGTCACGGTCTTCGGCAAGTTCGATGGTATCAACCGACGTGCCGATAATGCTGACACCGGCCTCCTCAAGCTCGGCTGCAATGTTCAGCGGGGTCTGGCCGCCGAACTGACAAATGATTCCTTCGGGGTTTTCTTTTTCATAGATACTCAGGACATCCTCAACAGTCAGCGGTTCGAAATAAAGTTTGTTGGAGGTGTCGAAATCCGTGGAAACGGTTTCCGGATTACAGTTTACCATAATGGACTCTACACCCTCATCTCGCAGAGCAAATGCCGCATGCACGCAGCAGTAATCAAACTCGATTCCCTGGCCGATCCTGTTCGGTCCGCCGCCCAGTACCATCACCTTGCGGCTCGGCGACACCTGGGTTGCATCAGGAGCATTATAGGTCGAATAATAATAAGCGGCGTTTTCAACCCCGCTTACCGGCACCGGATGCCAGCCCTCGACAACTCCCAGCTGTTTTCGCTGAGCCCGTATGCTCTTTTCAGGCACCTGTAAGAGCTGGGACAGATAGCAGTCGGCAAAACCGTCCTTTTTTGCCTGTCGTAAAAGATCATCGGGAAGGCCGCTTCCCCGGTATTGCAGGATTTGCTCTTCCAGATCAACAAGCTCCTTCATTTGATCGATAAACCACCGTTTTATATGTGTCTTTTCAAACAGTGCCTGGGGTGTCGCGCCCTTGCGCAGGGCTTCATACATAATAAACTGCCGTTCGCTTGATGCTTCATTGAGCATTACCATGAGGTCGTCCAGGGACCTGGCATGATAGTCCTTGGCAAATCCCAGTCCGTGCCGCCCGTCTTCACGGGAGCGTATGGACTTCTGGAAAGCTTCCTTGTAGTTTTTGCCGATGCTCATAACCTCGCCCACCGCCTTCATCTGTGTGCCCAGCTTGTCCTCAAGGTTTTCAAACTTTTCAAATGCCCAGCGTGAAAACTTCACCACCACATAGTCACCGGAGGGCGTGTACTTCTCAAGGGTCCCGTCCCGCCAGTAAGGGATTTCATCCATGGTCAATCCTCCGGCAAGCAGCGATGACACATAGGCTATAGGAAACCCCGTAGCCTTGGAAGCAAGCGCCGATGATCGTGAAGTTCGGGGGTTAATCTCTATTATAACAACCTTGCCGGTTTTCGGATCGTGGGCGAACTGGATGTTGGTACCGCCGATAACGCCTATTGATTCAACAACGTCATAGGAGTATTTCTGAAGCCTTTTCTGGAGATTTTCATCGATGGTAAGCATGGGGGCAGTGCAGTAGCTGTCGCCGGTGTGCACGCCCATTGCATCGACATTTTCAATAAAGCACACCGTGATCATCTGGTTTTTTGCGTCACGCACTACTTCAAGCTCAAGCTCTTCCCAGCCGAGAACCGACTGCTCGACAAGTATCTGTCCAACCATACTTGCCTGCAGCCCCCTGTTTGCTATGTCTCTGAATTCTTCCATATTATACACAATGCCGCCCCCGGTACCGCCCATGGTATACGCGGGACGAATAACACAGGGCAGCCCGATCTCGCCAACGATCTTTTCAGCCTCCTCCATGCTGTTGGCAACAGAACTCGCAGGCATTTCAATACCGATTTTGTTCATGGTGTCCTTGAACGCCTGTCTGTCTTCACCGCGCTCGATGGCATCTACCTGTACACCGATAACCTCAACGCCATACTTTTCCAGCACACCGGCCCGATGAAGCTCGGAAGAAAGATTAAGGCCTGACTGCCCCCCAAGGTTGGGCAGAAGAGCGTCAGGGCGCTCCTTGTCGATAATTTTTGTCAGGGATGGAACCGTTAACGGTTCTATGTAGGTCACATCAGCCATGCCGGGGTCCGTCATAATTGTTGCCGGATTTGAGTTTGCCAGCACTATTTTATATCCCAGTTTCCTCAGCGCTTTACAGGCCTGGGTTCCGGAGTAATCAAATTCGCATGCCTGCCCTATCACAATGGGACCGGATCCAATAATCATTACCTTATTGATATCAGCACGTTTTGGCATTGGGATTCTCCTCTAACAGTAAAATGGTTTTACAACGGTGATTTGATGATTTACACGGAATACATACTGTAGCCTTGAGGATTCCGCGGTAGGGTTTTTATTGTACCATGAACAGCATTAATACCATATTATTGTACAAAAAAAAAGGGTGCGTTAAAAACGCACCCTTTTTTTCTTCGAACATTATGAATTCAGTATCTTTTTTGCGCTCTCATCAAGCACGTCGGTTATAAAGGGTACCTTTGTTACCTCTTCCGTCTCCCTGTTTGCCGAAAAAACATCTTCCCGGGTAACCTCACCGAGATTGAACCTGCGCGCGCCGGCCATAAGCTGCTGCAGACCGCAGGAAAGCTTGTCGGCAAGAGTCCACATGGCGATTGCGCCGTAGGGTACATTTTTCATTTCATCGGCGCCGACTTTTTTCTGCACATCATAATAACCGGCAAAAATCTCATCAGCGCTTGAACCGAGCTCCGCAACGGCAGGCGCGAGCTTATCCCAATGGGCATTGAGTTTTTCCTTGCGTTCAGGATGCAGAACACCCTCGATGTTGGAGCCGAGATATCCGGGTATCATCACCGAGCGACCCATGCAGACAAGTTTCGTGTACGGAGCGCCGAGGGCAAGTGCCTTGAAAATATGATCCTCTCGTGCCAGCCCGCCTGCAAATGCCATATCCACGACTTTTTCGCCCCTGGCGGCAAGAATTGCTGCATATTCATATGATTTTGAGTGAAGGTTAATTGAAGGCACGCCCCATGTTTCCATCATGTTCCAGGGGCTCATACCCGTGCCGCCGCCGGAACCGTCAATGGTCAAAAGGTCCAGCCTGGCTTCGGTGGCAAACTTGATGGACATTGCAAGGGCTTCCATACCGTATGAGCCCGTCTTCAGGGAAATACGCTTATAGCCCAGCCCGCGCAGATAGTCCACTGATTTCATAAAATCCGCCTGCACCTCGTCCACGGAAGACAGGTTGGTGTAGCCGAGCCTGCTGTGACGTGCAAAAGACTTGATAGCGCCGTGTTTGAATGCTTCCTGCACCTCGGGCTTTGTGGGATCAGGATCAACAACGTATCCTCGTTCCTTGAGAAAAAGCGCGTATTCAAGGCTGGTTACCTGTATTTCGCCGCCGATATCCTTGGCGCCCTGTCCCCATTTGAGCTCGATTATCACCTTGTCGCCGTACTTTTCAACAATATATTCTGCAACACCGTTGCGCGTGTCCTCGACGTTCATCTGCACGATGATGGCGCCATAGCCGTCGTAATAGCGCAGGAATGTGTCGATTCTCCTGTCAAGCTCCGGTGCCTTTACAATCTTTCCGTCCTTCAGTTCAGCTTCTTTGTCAACGCCGACCACATTTTCACCGACAACGATGGGAAATCCTACCAGTGCCGCACCCGTTGCAAAAGAGTCCCAGTATTTTGCGGCAACAAAGGTTGATCCCAGGGCACCGGACATAATGGGGAGCCTGAATTTGGTTTTTACCTCTGTTCCGAATTCCCCCTCAACACTGACATTGGGGAAAATACAGTCATCGGGATCATCAGAAAGTCCCTGGGCAAGGCCGCAGGCACCATAATTGTAACCCTGAATGCGCAGAGAGTTGTATGATACGCCGATATGGCAGGTATTTGCACTTCCAGCCGTGATTATACCAAAGTCCCTGGGATACAAAATCTTTCTTCCCTTGAGTGCCGAAAGCCATGTTTCACATTTTCCTTTACAGTCTGCACGACAGAGTGTGCACAATCCTGATTCAGCAGGATTTCCTCTGTTTACGGTTCCGATTGCGTCATTTGACTTGGGCCATTGTATCATTACGCGTTCCTCCTTATAATTATTTGTTTTCCGGCAAGCTGTTGCCGCTTTCCCGGCAACCTCTTACCGCTTAATCGGCAATGTATTGCCATTTGACATGGATTAAATCCAGTTAATATGTAGTGTATGTAATAGCATCAGCGATTCTTTATGTCAATAAAATATACTGTTTGTAAAGTTTTTTTGTCTTATTTTTATACTTGATTTTTGCATTTGCTTTGATACAATATAAACTATTATTGGCAATTTTGCCGTTATAAAGTTAACCAGGCTATTTTTTTGCCGCACGACAGTTCTAAAAACATAATATCTTGCCGCTTTATGTCGTTATTTTTCTTTATTTTTTTAAAATGTCTCTGCCGGTTCATTGGCAAAAATGCCGCAAAACATCGGCAATCTTTTGGCAATTGCCCGCTTTCAGCCTCATTCCTTCATTTTTTTCCCTGTCAAGTGCTGGTAAAAAACGTATCAGCAGCCTGTTTTTTTCTACCTCGGCGACAGGTAAACACCACCTAATACACCATAAGGATGAATCATGATTGAAAAAAAGAAAAAAAAGCACCTTGCAATTCTGAACGTCTTAAAGAATGTCAACGGGCCCATCAGCAGCCAGAAAATAACCGAAGAACTTCAGTCTCTGGGCTATGACATCAGCGAGCGCACGGTTCGCCTGTATCTTCTGAACATGGACCAGGAAGGACTTACCCAAAATATCGGCAAGCGCGGCCGCCGCATAACGGAGCAGGGGCTGGACGAAATTGACGCATCCAGCATTATCGACCGCGTTGGGTTCTTATCAGCCAAAATAGATCAGATCACCTATAGGATGAATTTTGATCTCACCGCCCGGTCGGGTACGGTGGTCATAAATGTTACCATAGCCGAACCGCATCAGGTTGCCAAATGTATCGACATGATAAGCAAGGTATTTGAAGACGGGTACGCCATGGGTCATCTCGCGACATTTCTTGAACCCGGTGAGCATCTGGGCCACATACAGGTACCAGACGGCATGGTAGGCATCGGTACCGTGTGCTCCATAACCCTCAACGGCGTTCTGCTGAAATACGGCATTCCCACCAACTCACGTTTCGGCGGGCTGCTTGAACTGCGGGAAAGAAAACCAACCAGGTTTGTTGAAATAATAACCTATGAGGGCACAAGTATTGATCCGCTCGAGGTTTTTATCAGAAGCGGCATGACCGACTATGTGGGTGCCATCAACACAGGTAACGGAAAAATAGGAGCAAGCTTTCGTGAATTCCCCGGTGACAGCAGAGAACTTGTGGAAGACCTTGCTCAAAAGCTCGGCAACGTTGGCCTCGGGGGGTTTATGAAAATCGGTCGTCCGGGACAGGCGCTTCTTGAGATACCGGTGAGCGAGGGACGTGTGGGAGCCATTGTTATCGGCGGGTTAAACCCGGTCGCCATTCTTGAGGAAACCGGTGTGCGCGTCTATTCACGGGCCCTTGCGGGCCTGATTGAGTTTGACAGGCTTTTTCACTATAAAGAGCTCAAAAGCCGCATCAACGCATTCCTGTGATGAGACCCTAATAAATAACAGCTGGTTATTATCCTCATTATAAACTAAGCAACCGGCCCCGGAGGGGGCCGGTTGCTTGTGTCCATATTACATTACACTTCTCTTTTCACACCGTCTTGAATCTTTTATACCGTATCCCCTATTCTTCTACAGGAAAGTTATGCGGCGGGTTGGATACAAGGTTCGGGTCCAGAGCCTTCTTTATACCTTTCAGAAGTTTGTCATATTTAAAGACCGGCCCGGCCATGGCATGGTACGGCCCACCCAGAAAGGGGCCGACCCCGTTTTCCTGTCCATTCTGCAAGTCTTCCTTGGTCATGGCCAGCAGTTTTCCCATCAGGTCCGTAAGCCCCTCCTTGGTCTTTTCAACCGGGAAATCTGTTTCAGCAAATCCGAAGTGGCTGAAATCATAGGTGCCTATCCAGTCAGGACCGTCACAGTCAAGGATGGGCGGGGAAAATTTATCGACCCATTCGTAGCCTGACTTGACCACGTTTACCGAACTCTGAATGGTATCAGAGGCCAGCTTCAGGGCCAGGAAGGTTCCTGCAGGACGCATCATACGTGAACCGTTGGTATCCCTGATCCAATTGTTGGCCGTACGCGGCACCCACATATCATAGACCTCCTGTTTGATGCGCCTGCCGCCGGTATCCTTGATAATATCTTCCAGCACGTTCTTTTCATACGCAAGCTGCTTTGCTGAGGTAAAGCCCCAGAGGCAGGTACCCACTGCGAATTTCACATTGTCCTGGAAGGTCCGCTTCTGCCATTCAGACCAGTACTGCTCATTGGAACTTGCCCACCACCAGACATAATAGACCGTGGGCCATTTCTGAAGAACCCCGCCGATCTCGGCACGCCCCACTTCATACATGTAGTTCGCAGCTCCCTCAAGGTCATCGAACTTAATGATTTCCCAGTGAAAGCGATCCTGGGGCAACGTAGAGGTCATGTTGGGAATACGCCCTTCGGCCGGCCACACTTTGGGACCCGGATAGGGATGCAGCTTAACCGCCATCCGGGTAACCATGCCGACGCCCCCCAGGGCGCCGCAGTATCCCCGCATCATGCCCCGCAGATCCGGCCCGGGCCCCTTGCCCCAGAACCCGCGATTGATGTCCTTCGAGAAGCTGCCGGTGCGCAGAATTTCACCGCTGGGCAGCACCCATTCCATGCCCAAAACATTCCGAAATGAGACACCAAGGCGGTAGGCAACTCCCCACAGCCCCTGAAAGCAGTGGCCCGCCAGGGCAGACGACTGTGCGCTGGCCTCAGGAGAGCCGATGTAGAGTCCCCGGCGGTTTGCCTCGGCCTGCAGCTGTGCAACACTCACGTACGGCTCGATCACCGCATACATATTCTTATCATCAATTTCGATGATTGAATCCATCCGCTTGCAATCAATAATCACGGTGTGGGGGCGCGTTGGTGCTGTGGCAAGAGACCACTGGTTGGAACCTACCGGCACAAAGGGTATTTTGTGCCGGTTGCATATTTTTATCACCTTCTGGACTTCCATCGTTCCTTCCGGCTGCACCACAAACTCGGGCCAGATGGTCTGCTCCATGGTCCGGGGGGGCAAAAAGTCTCCCCAGTAGGCATTCATGGTGGCAGGGCTGTCTTTAACATTGCCCTTACCCAGGGCGGCCTCGAAGGCTTTAAATATCTCCTCATGCCGAGCGTGTCTTTTACTGTTTTCCATACTCTGCCTCCTTCTATAAAGCTTCCATCATAAGATCGAAGATATCAACGATTTTCATTTTTTCTTCCATACCGATACCGCCTGCCCGCAGGTTGGTCTCGCACCACGGACAGCTGGTGACCACCATTGATGCCCCGGTGTCCTTGGCCTCTTCAAGGCGCTCCCGCGCAGTCCACTGGGCAAAGTCCTTAAATCCGGTAAAGGCGCCCCCACCGCCGCCGCAGCACCAGGCATATTCTTTTATCCGTTCCATTTCAACCAGCTCTATGCCGGGGATGCCCCTGAGAATGGTACGCGGCTCATCATAAACACCGTCAAGATCCCGGCCCGGCTGATAGGGCCGGCCCATGCGGCCCATATGACAGGGATCATGCCAGGTAACCTTGCACGGGATCTCTTTTTTATACTCAATCTTCTTATCGGCGGTAAGGCGATCGATGTATTCTGTAACGTGCAGGACCTCGTAATTTTTCTTCTCGTCCAGCTCGTCATACTCGACCCGCAAGGTACCGTAGCATCCGGCACAGGGTGTCAGAACGGTTGTAACGCCCAACTCATTCATCTTCTTTATGTTGGCGGAGCCCAGACGCTCAAATTCCTCCAGATTGCCGGTTTTGGAAGGCGGGCTGCCGCAGCACAGCTCCTGACTGCCCAGGGTGCCGAAATCAACACCCAGCATTTTCAGAACCCTTGCTATGTTGATAATAGTTCCCTTGAGCTCATCGGAAAGCCCGTAGGTGCATCCCATAAAAAGAAGCACCTCTGCGCGCTCTTTATTGAGGTCCTTGATACCAAGGTCTTGTACGTCGTCAAGCCACCCGTTTCGCTTTGTGCGGGGCTGTACCCACACATTGTCGTACTGCCTGAGGCTGTCGAGCATGGCCTTGTGTTCGGGAAGGGGGCCGACGTTTTTGATATACTCCGCCCTCATCCAGCGGTAGAGCTTTATAAGCTCGGCGTCACGGATGCTCTTGTCCATGGCGTCGCAGCCGCCGCACATGGTGCACTGAAAAAGAATGTCCTTGATCTCGGGATCATCCTCCCATTTCATCTTACCTTCGATGATTGAACGGGCCAGATCACACTTGCCCTGGCCGGAATAGGAATCGTACATGAATTTTTTATGCTGGGGGCAGATGCGCGCATATTTCTCGCTTTTAATGCGCCATGAGTCAACCCACTTGCAGACCGAGCAGCGCGAACAGTTGAATGCCGTCCAGTACGCTTTCTCCTGATCGAATTTTCCCTCAAGGGGATATTTCAAATAACGGGGGTCATTGGGAAGCAGCATTTCTTTAGCCATGGGATCCTCCATTTATATAAATAAAAGAGTAAAAGATTTAGTAACAAAGTTTACCGGGGTTCAAAATATTGTTGGGATCAAAGATATTTTTAACCTCCTTGAGCGCTGCCGTATAGGCCGTTGTCTGCCGGTAGACCATATCTGCCCACGGACCGTAGGGCCGGTTGAAAAAGGCGCCGGATCTGTCCAGGTCTTCGCTTATCTGCATATACAGTTCCCTGGTCCCAACAACATCATTCTCATCGCCCAGGTCACAGGGCAAAGAAATGCTGACATGGCAGGCCCGCCCCCTCTCCAGCGGCTGCATATAAACGCCCATCTCGTTGATGCTGAGGCCGCTTCCGGCGGCGTACCCGTGGGCAATGTCCACATATGTTTGGGCACGGTCCATGGTGGTAATAAAGTGTATCTCCTGTGCAGACGGCTGAAACTTTGTTTTCCAGTATGGCTCATCCCCGGGCAGGTTCCTGAGCAGCTCTATCATGGTCGTTTCAAGCCCTGCAATGCCCGCCACCGTCTGCCGTGGCTCAAACTGAAGCTGGGCTGCAACTTCCATCAAAGCTTCTTCCTCATAAGCAATGCGCTCCAGGGGACGCCTCGGCGCGCCTGCTATCACCAGAACAAGGGTATATGGCGGCAGGTGGGCCATCATTTTTTCATACTCGTTTTCATCATCTGCCAGCAGTGCGGCCAGCAGCATACTGTTCAGTACAAAGCACTCATTTCCGATATGTCGCCGCTGAAGCCGGTAAATGGGATCGGCACACGCTGCCAGGCTGTCGAACCGGACAAAAAACACCTTTTGCCGGCTGGGCCGGTACTCAGTCTTAATGTTTTGCCAGGTGACGATTCCAAGCGTCCCCTGGGCACCGTGAAACAGCGTAAAAAAGTTGGTTCCCGGACCTTCAGGATATACTCCTTGCGTCATGGAAGCCGATGCCATTCCGGTTTTGAACAGATCACCATTGCCCAGCACAATCTGACTGGAAAGTACAGGATCACCGTATTCATACTTGGGGATCAGCATGCAATCGCCTTCAAGGGAACTGGTTAGAGCAGAAACCTTTGGGTGCGGGAAAAGCGGGTTGAGGGGCATCTGGTCATGCTCTTTCAGTGCTTCCTGAAGCTGATGCCAGGTAACCCCGGGCTCGATTTTCACCCGCCGGTTCCTGGGATCGATTTCCAGAATTTTGTTCATCTCGGAGAGGTCTACAATTATGCCTCCCTGGGCCGGGATAGTTGAACCCCAGAAATGAACTTTGGAGCTGACAGGCACCAGTGGCGTAAGCGTTTTATTGGCAAAACCGACAAGTTCCTGGACCTCCTCGGTACGGTGGGGTTTTACAGCAGCAAACGGTTGCCGGGACACACTCAGGCTCTGGTCTCGGCAATAGAGCTCCAATGTCTTCTGGTCGTCAAAGACATTATCTGCTCCTACAATATTTTGCAGATCCTTAATCATAACTGCCTCCTTGGTTTGTATTGGTAAAAAGTGCAGCTAACCCGGACAGCGGACTTAAAATCCGGGCTAAAATTCCCATCACATATCTTTGAATTTTGGTGGAGATGTACCGAATTATAGCAAATAGAGGGAAATCACTATTACGAAAATAATGGTTGGCAATTGGGTGGTTAAAACACGCATTAAGGCAGGGAAGAAAGATATGATGCAAGATTGGCGCTGGTATTGGTCAGTCCGAGCTTTTTTCTTATGTTTTTGCGGTGAAACTCCACCGTTCTCACTGATATATGCATCAGCTCCGATATTTCCTTGTTGGTCCGGCTGTTTCTGATGAGATTGGCGACCTGGATTTCTGTTGCAGACAGGTTTATATCCAAAGCGGACAGCCTCCGGCCAAAAGGTGAAATGATCTCTTGCAGATTAGCCTCGATAATATCCAGGTAGATTCTCTGCCTGCCCCGTGGAGATAAGTGCTTGATCTTTTCCATATACGGTTCAATAAGCTTCTTTACGTTGGACAGAACCTTCTCTTCCAGTTCTATGCGGTCCTCTTCCCGTTGTTTGAGCAGAACCTTAAGTGCGGTGTTTGCCTCCTCCAGGTTGCAGGCTTTGTTTTTCAACTCCTGCTCGCTTTTCTTCAGAAGCACTTCCGTGCGCTTGCGCTCGCTGATTTCCTTCTGAAGCTCGCTGTTGGCCTTCTTGATTTCTAAGGTACGCTCGGATACCAGATCTTCAAGATGGTCCCGGTGCTTTTTCAACTCTTCCTCGGTGCGCGTGCGCTCGGTAAGATCGCTGATTACGTTGCCGAGGCAGAAGGGCCGCCCGTCCTCATTTTTCAGAATAAAAAGGTGATTCGATGTGGGAATCAGTTTTCCAGCGGCAGTTTTCAGAAAGAGGTCCCCGGACCATTTCCCCTCGCGCAGAATTGTGGGCAGAATTATTGCTCGCAGCTGTTTTTTGATCTCGTCAGGATAATAATCATAAATGGTCTTAACGCTCAGGTCGGCATTATATGGTTCGTCCAGCATGCGGTAGGTTGCCGGATTTGCATACAGGATTCGCCCTTCCCTGTCAAGGTAGCCGAAGCCATCCTGTGCATCCTCGACAAACCTCTTAAAAATCATCAACTGGTCTTCACTCTGCCCCTGCTCAGCTTCACCGGTTTTAAGGCCGGACCCCTGAAAAGACAGTTTCAGATCATCGCGTAGCTGCTGTGTTGAAGGCCGTTTTTTATCCACCATGGCATTGGTCTCACTCTGCCGGCTACAGGCTCCTTATACCGAGGTTCACACTCATACCAGCGGCTTTCCGTCTATATGATCCGGAATGGCGATATCAAGGAGCTTGAGAATGGTTGGTGCCAGATCCTGTATGGCAGGTGTTGTTTTAAGAGCTCCGGCCCCCCTCATATAGAAGAAGGGGTCATCCCTGGGGTACATGCCGTTTGCCGTCCCCTTCACAAAAATGTCATCGCAGTTGAAACTTCCCTTCAAATCATATCCGGGCTCTGCCTGGAGGACAAGATCAGGCGCTCTGGAAACAAGGGGGCCGGCAAAAAGCTCATCTTTTCTGAAAACACGGTTCACCACCGGCAACGCGGTAGCGGGGTCCTTCAGGCTTAAGAAACCTCGTGTCAGCTTTGCTATCAGGTCATCATATGCTTTCCCCGCCTCAACGCATCCGCCGGGCATAAGCTCTTTAAGGTTTACATAGACACGGCTCGGATCCAGGGCAAACGCCTGGGTAGCGGCAGGGTCTATATCCTCTACAGAGACCGCTTTATCTGCTTTCAGCCTGAGATAGCCCTCTTTTTTCAGCCACGCGTTTATATGCACCTCCTGCTTTACATGGGAAAAACCGTGATCTGAAACAATAAAAAGCGCGGTATCCTCTCCGATTTTTTCAGCAAGCCGGCCGATTATGGTGTCGATCTCATGGTAATATTTCAAAAAAAACTGGTGATACGTCGACTGAGTATTTTCATAATCATCCCAGCAGTATCGCTGAAGCCATTCAGAGCCGGTAAAAACACCCATAAAAAGATCCCAGTCGATCCTGTCCAGAAGGTACAGGAGCACCTCCCGCCGCTTCTTCAGTGTGTAAAAGAGATCGACAAAAAAATCGTACTTATTCTTCACCGCCCGGTCATAATCAACGTCAATGCGGTAATCAATCTTCTGAAGTGCTTTAGCCAGCTGCGGGGGATATACGGCCTTATCAAGGTCAAAGGCCACAAAGCCTGAAACGATTATTCCGTTAATCTCTTTGGCAGGGTATGTTTGTGGGATATTGACGGCAACAGTCTTCTTGCCGCCGGCGGTAAGCATGTCCCAGAGCGTCGGCTGCTGGATCTGCACAGCATTGGGAAAGTAGATGCCGTATGAGTCACGCCTGCGGTCGACAAATCCGAAGATGCCGTGCTTTGCCGGATTGGTGCCGGTAATAAGGGTTGTCCAGGCTACCGACGAAACAGGCAGTATGGGGGAGGACATCTCACAGGCAATACCATCCTGCATCAGCCTGGAAAGGTTGGGAAGGCACCCTTTCCGGACCAAACTCTTGATGAGATGGTATGGAACGCCGTCAAGACCGACAAGAAGAACCCGTTTGCGTTCTTTTTTCCTTGCAAGGAAATCAAGAACTCCCATAACCTTTGATAAATACTCCTACCCCTCAGGGATCATACCCGCTTTACGGCGCACCTCACGCATAACATCCTGCGCGATCTGCCTGCACTCACGGGCGCCGTTGTCCAGTGTTTCCATAACCTGCTCAGGGTTTCTCTTCAATTCGGCTGCTTTTTGCTGAATGGGCTCCAGGTGGAGCATCATATGCTCAAACAGCTTTTTCTTACAATCAACACAGCCTATTCCCGCGCTCCTGCACTCTTTGTCCATCTCGGCAATAAGCTCCTGCGGGGAGAATGCCGTATGCATGGTAAAAAGATTACATATCTCGGGGTTGCCCGGATCTTTTCTCCGCTTGCGGTTTTCATCGGTAACTGACGTGCGAAGCTTTTCCCAAATCTCATCCGGCGGCTCAAGAATGCCGATAAAATTATTCATTGACTTTGACATCTTTGATTTGCCGTCGAGACCGAGTATTTTCGGTGTATGGGAAAGGTACTCGTCGGGCTCGGGAAACGTCTGGCCGAAACGATTGTTAAACCGTCGCGCGATTCTCCTGGTAAACTCGACATGCTGTACCTGGTCTTCGCCCACCGGAACAAGCTCAGCCTTGTATATGAGGATATCGGCCGCCTGCAGGACAGGATAGTCAAGCAGCCCCACGTTGATGTTTTCTCTGTGCTGCTGTGATTTGTCCTTGAACTGGGTCATTCTTTCAAGGTCACCAAGGGGGTTGATACAGTTAAAGAACCACGTCAGCTCGGTATGTTCCGGGACCCGGGACTGGACAAACAGCCTGCATTTATCGGGGGTAAGGCCGCATGCAACGAGTGTTGTTGCCGCGTCGAGAATGTTGTCCTTGAAAGATGCAACATCATATTCTATGGTCATTGCATGATAGTCTACGACACAAAAAATGCACTCATACTCATCGGTCATGTCGACCCACTGCCTTAGCGCGCCGATATAGTTTCCCAGATGAATGGTTCCTGTGGGTTGTATTCCGCTGAATACTCTCTTCTTTGTCATGGCCGGCACACGCTCCATTCTAGTTTTGTCTTTCTTGCATATAAAAAATGGCGGAAGTGCGTGGGAATCGAACCCACCAGAGACGCTGTTCACGCCTCTCACTGGATTTGAAGTCCAGGGGAGCCACCAGAGCCCCATCCACTTCCGCATACTTAACTATTTATAATATCTTCAAAATCCTTATTGTCAAGGTGATTCGATTTTTTTTATATAATTACGGGTATACAGACTCTGCAAATGTGGTTTTTTTAAGAGCTTCAACTTATACCCCGCTAAAAAAAATGAGTCAATTTTTTTGTCGCCAGTCGGCCATACTGAAATTACAGACAAACAAAAACATGAAAGAGAATTATAATAATGAATGTTTTATGTGCAACACTAACATACTAATATCAATCTAATCAATTGACAATTTTATTGATATTTAATATTTTTAAACAACATTAACCTGCAAGTTTAAAATCCGAAAAAAGTATTTATTCAACACCTGGAACGCAAATTTTTCGAGAAACTTCATTTCTAAGAAAGCTGGCGTTCGAAAAGATTATCAAACCAGCATGGTGCCCCGGTATTTTACGAACCAATCGTTGGATCGGCAGAAGCTCCTGAATAATCAGTTGCTACCGCACCCATTATTCAGTAGAGCCCGCCGGTCAACTCAGCATTATGTTTCATAAAAGACGTGAATCATGGGGATAATCAATGGCATATCACACGATTGAACACGACCTTGACGAATCGATAGAAGTATGGAGCTACATGTCTGTCGAGAAATTTGCCCTTTTTATCTCCCGGAAGAAATTGTGGTTTACGAGAGCCGATCTTCTGGGTGATGGGCATGAAGGGTCTTTGCCGGTCTCCGTGATTGATGAAAGACAGCAGAGGCTCAAAGATCCTCGTGTTAAGGACATAATCGTGAGAGGGTCAAAGGCCGGACTGAAAGATGCCTTTGTGAGTTGCTGGAGCATGCAAGCACCCGAAGCCCTATCTATGTGGAAGATATACACGCATAACGCAAAGGGTTTTGCCGTCAAGACCACGATCAAACGGCTTGCAAACTGTTTTATTTCTAAGCCCCATGATCTATTTCATCATTACGCTGCCCGCATTGAGAAGGTGAGGTATATTGATTTCGTGTCCCATGAAGCAACAGCAGACACTTTTGACCGCTTCACGCACAAGCAAAAGGCGTTCAGCTACGAAAAGGAAATAAGAGCTGTTATATCCTCCATGCCCACAGTTGAGGAGCCCCGAATTGGAATCGGGCTTGACATAGACTTGGATGTCATCGTTGAAACGGTGTATGTTTCACACCAGCAGGGTGACGGGTTGGAACTCCTTGCGGAGGATTTGCTCCGGGAGGCAGGTATCAAGAAAAACATCACCTTTCCCCCTTTTGTCCAGAGCCCGAGATACTGAATGATTGTGGACGACTAGGAGTTTGTCGGAAAACCTTTCGGTTTTACAGTCAAACTCATAGTACTAATAAAATAGTTCTTTGAAAATTGAATACGATTCGACTCTGGCCAATAAAATGGCACCCAGA
>Ga0272442_10000127_pt1 | contig 122927 bp, 105 predicted proteins | sample SSMForm2O_FD_200262 | JGI IMG/M metagenome (GOLD analysis project Ga0272442, IMG submission 200262) | Marine sediment archaeal communities from Little Sippewissett salt marsh, Falmouth, MA, United States - SSM-Form-2O | ecosystem: Environmental > Aquatic > Marine > Wetlands > Sediment ... | reverse complement strand
CTTTGTTGTTTGTTCTCTTGACCTCTCATTTATTGCCTCCATCAGGTTCTTAATAGCTGATGGATATATTATATATGTTATTAACTCATTTGTATATGGAATTGTGACTTTTTCAACAGCCTGTTAATGCAACAAAGCTTGCTTGGGGCCGTTCCCATACACAGGTCATGTCGTAATTAACTAAATTAACTTTTGTTAATAGAAGTTGACGCAACTCCCCCTTTCGAAAAGGGGGACTTTGGGGGATTTTCATAGGGTTATAATCCCCCCTGCCCCCTTTAAAAAGGGGGGAGATAAACCACTGCTTTATTATCGTTGTTACACCGTCTGCAAGTTGGATATTGACTGTTTTAGACTCTCCATAGCTTAATGTATGTCAGTTAATTATAGGCATGGACATACTCCCGCGTATCTATAACTTCCTCTTCCTTCTGTTATACAGCATGTAAAGCCCCAGGCATATACCGAACAATGCCCCTATCGAAATACAGGCACCGATGGTCAGCACGGCCGGCTGAAACACAAATTCAATCCGATGAACACCTTGTTCAACCGCTATACCTTTCAGGGTATGGTCAACCCTGAGCACCGGCACCTCCCTGCCGTCCACAAACGCCTTCCAGCCGGGATAATAGTTGTCTGAGAAAACCAGAAAAGCGTATCTGTCTGTTTCCGTCTCCAGCGTTATTCTGTTTGGTGTATACTCATTGAACGAGGCCGTCCAGGCAAGGGGCTCACCGGCAGGCGAGGGGCTTTTATCGGAAGAAGGCGTTTCTATTTTTTCTGCTTCGGCCCGGCTGATATATATCTTTTGTTCAGGGTCAAACCCCTCCCCTTTCATCATTTCCAGGACCCCCTCTTGCGTATCGGCAACAACACACTCCCGGGCGAAAAACACACGCGGCAGGGCCGTGGGATTTTCATATATCTTCGGTTTCCCGTCCTTCACGAGATTAAAGCCGTAGCCGTCAAGGGCATAGGGGCTGAGGATATACCTGATATTAAGAAGATTGAGCACGTTTTTGCAGTAATCAATATCGGCAAGTTCCGTCCGGCCCTGAGCGAAACAATATTCTGCAGGCAGAAAAACATCATAAAACGGCCGGCTCAACACCGCCGAGCATTCTTCAACCGAGTAAATATGGTTATACATATTTAAATTCGCCCGTACCAGGTCCTGACAGACGCGATAGACCTGCTCGAACGGGAGGTAATAAACGTGCTGAAAACGCCACTGGGTTACGAAACGTGAAAGCGTGTAAATACGGAATACCGACGTGTCCTCTTCAAGGAACTGCACCGTGGTGCCCTTATGCAAAAATGCCGATTCATCAATAATGGGCTCCCGGGGTTTCCCGATAAAGGTAAGGTCCGCACAGGTTATCACAATAACTATCAGGAATGCGGCCTGCCTGCCGAGCCTTCCCCTGCCTGCCGCCCAGGCAATGAGCACAAAAAGAATTATTACAACCAGTGCTGCTGAAACATCTTTTAAAAGCAGATAAAACTGCGGCCGGCAGTACGGCTCGAGGTATTCGGTTTTCGGATACAATGAAGAGAAAACATCATACAGCTCCTGCTGCAAAAGAGAACCCGACACAACAAAAGCGGCAAGAACAAGTGTGGGCACTGCCAGCACGGTAAGAAACCGCTGCACGCTTTTTTTGTCTCGGCACATTTCCCAGAAACTGCCCATACCTTTACCGGCCGCAACGGCCAGCACAAAGCTTCCTATAAAAAGAAATTTAACAGGATAGGTTACCATGTTCAGGCCCGGAAGGAACCGGTAAAGGTATTCATAGAGCGGGTTGTACTTTCCAAAGCTCAGCAGAATGCCGACCGCAAGCAGTATCCCCAGCACAATTTTTATTCTGTCCTTTGCACAGACGAAAAACAGAATCGCACAGATAAGGGGAAAAATGCCTATATAAAAGGTGTCCAGCCAGTACTGTCCGAACCACCTGGTTTCCGGAACTGTTGTCCCCCCGAAGTAGGGAACGATAAGCTGGATAAGCTCAAGAGGATGATATGACCATTTGGTTGCCCTGTCAAAGCCGACACCGTCGATACGCACGGAGTTCAAAACAAATTCAATAAACGGAAGGATCTGGACCGATGCCAGCAGGAGCCCCGGCACCCATGCCGTGCCCAGCAGTGCCCAGGGCCGTGCACCCGCCCGGGCACTTCCCGGGCCACGTATAAACGGCCATAAAAGCGTGTAGCAGCATGTGCAGATCAGGCTTGCCAGCAGATAAAACGATGCATCTCCTGCAAACACCTGAAGCCCTATCACCATGGCGGTCACCAGTGCGTAAAAAAATGATCCCCGTTCAAGCGCCCGGTGATGACACACAAGCACCAGGGGAAGCCACACCCCTGCCGTTAGAAACGCCACATTGTCGTTGATGGAAACAAGATATCCGCCGAAGGCAAACACCACGGCGGCCAGCAGCGCTTCCCAGCGGGTGCTCTTCCACTGCCGCATGAGAAGAAACATGCACAGCGCACCGATAAAATAATGCAGCACCACAAAATATTTAAATCCCTTTTGAAACGGCAGAACATAGTAGAGCAGGCTTGGGGGATAAAAAACAGAGCTCTGAAGGTTTGCCTGAAACGGCACGCCGCAGGCAATATAGGGGTTCCACAAAGGCAGGGCCGCCTCCTGCCTGATGGTTTCGGCGGCAAAAAAACGCCGCGGGTTGAAAAAGACATAGTGGTCACGGGAGATAAAGGTCTTGCTTGAGAAAACAACCGGGGCGAAAAAAAGAAGCGTCATGACAAAAAGAAGAGCAATACACAGCAGTGTTGTTTTTTTACGCTCTAAGATCATCTATTCCTCCCGGTTAGCATCATTAAGCGCGTACGTCCCGCCTCAGCAGGCAGCTACACGGCCTACATCCAACGCATTTCGCTGCTTTCGCAACAGGAAAAGACAGCCGCACAGGCAGGCACATACCGCTGCTGAAATAATAGAGCCTATAACAAATATCATGGGGCGAAAAACAAAAACGATCTCATGCTCCCCTTCTGCTACCAGAATGCCTCTGAGCACATGATTGACCCTCATGACAGGCACTTCCTTCCCGTCGACAAAGGCCTTCCACCCCGGATAAAAGGATTCGGAAAGCACCAGAAAACCAAACTGGTTTGTTGCGGTCATCATGGAAATCCTGTTCGGCGTATGGTCGACAATGTCCACAGAACCTTCAAAATGATCCTCCGTGGATTCATCCTGGCCCGCAAACAGTTCCGTGCTGATTTTTTTGATCTCTTTTTCCGTAATATATACCATGTTTCGGGGATCAAAGGTTTCTTTGTGAATCATGTTTATCACAGCTGCATCATCTTTTAATACAAAAAGATTTTGAATGAAAAATGCCCGGGGCAGCACCGTGGGGTTCTCATATATGAACACAGGGTCATCTGAAATGAGCTTGAAATTGAATTCAGGGACGGCAGCTGTGCTGACAATATACTTCACATTCAGGAGATCAAAAAGCCTGTTTGTGTAGTTGACCAGCAGCGGGGCTTCCTGTGCTTCCCGGAAATAAACCCTGGCAGGATCAAACAGCTTGAAATACCGCTTGTTGAACAGGGCCGAATATTCCTGAACAGAATATACATGATGGTATATGTTCAGATTGGGAACGAGCACCTCGGTAAGAAATCCGTACAGGTTTTCAAAGGACAGGTAATAAAAATGCATGAACTGGGTTTTTGTTGTCGCCGGAGACAGAGAATAAACGCGGTACAGGGATGTATCCCGGTTAAGGAGGTTTATGGAACGGGGCGTTTGCGCAAACACGGATTCATCCACACTGTCATCCTGCGGCTTTCCCACAACGGCAAGGTCTAAAAACACTAGTACAACAACGGCGGTAAAAACAATCTGCCGGCCTTTTTTTTTCACCAGAGCAAGCGTTAAAAGCGCCAGCACGACAAGCAGTATCAGGACGATGGAGATGTCCTTGAACAGTGCGAAAAAATGTGCCCGGAGAAAATACTGCTTCTTATAGGGGTATACTGCGTAAAACAGGCGGTACAGCTCATCCCCCCAGAAAGAACTGCTCACAAGCAGAACCGCGAGGGCCGTCACCGGCAGCAGAAGCAGTATGAGAAAATATTTTGCCTTTTGGGTGTTTTCACACACCTGCCGGAAGCAGCCCGCCCCCTTGCCTGCCATGGCGGCAAGAACAAAGCCGGTAATAAAAAACAGCTTGACCGGGATTTGAAGCAGGTTGATACCCGGGACAAACCAAAAAAGATATTTAAAAACAGGATTATATTTGCCGAAACTCAAAAAAATGCTGACCAGAAAAAGGGTTATAAGAAAATATTTTATTTTAGCCGTTCCCCTGACAATATACACAACGGCAAACACAAGGGGCACCACGCCGATATAGACCGTATCCAGCCACAGCTGCCCGAACCACCGGGTTTGCGGAACCAGACTTCCGAACACATAGGGAACGATGAACTGCAGCAGCTCAAGGGGATGAAAAGACCACCGGGTAACGCCTTCAAAGGAAAGCCCCACGGTGCGTGTGGAATGAAGCACAAATTCAACAAAGGGAAGGATCTGTACCGCGGCCAGCAAAAACCCGATCGCCCAGCTTGTGCAAAACAATCCCCACCGCTTAACCACCCCGTAGGTGTCTGCCTCTTCACGTATGTACGGCCAGAGCAGGGTGTACACGAGGGTGCATATCAGGCTCGAGAGCAGGTAAAATGACACATCGCCGGCAAATATCTGGAGCCCTATAACCATACCGGTCACGATACAATAGAACAGTGAACCGGCTGTCAGCATGCGATGATGGCACAGCAGCACCAGGGGAAGCCACACCCCTGCCGTTAAAAACGCCACATTGTCGTTTATGGAAACCAGATATCCCCCGAAGGCAAACACCATGCCGGCCAGCAGCGCTTCCCACCGGGTGCTCTTCCACTGCCGCATGAGAAAAAACATGCACAGCGCACCGATAAAATAATGCAGCACCACAAAATATTTAAATCCCTTTTGAAACGGCAGAACATAGTAGAGCAGGCTTGGGGGATAAAAAACAGAGCTCTGAAGGTTTGCCTGAAACGGCACGCCGCAGGCAATATAGGGGTTCCACAGGGGCAGCGTTCCTTGCGTGATGCACTCTGCAGCGAAAAACCGCCGGGGGTTGAAAAAAGTATAATGATCACGGGAGATAAAGGTCTTGCTTGAGAAAACAATCGGGGCGAAATATATCACCGTCAGTAAGAAAAGGAGCACGATGCATACGGCGGTTTTTTCTCTGCTGCTCATGGTAAATTGTGTTTCCTCAGAAAAGAATACATCATTGTGCTCTATCGGGCAGAGCACTGCGTCTATCAACAATCTCACGACAGTTCAGCACCAACGGTTACTATAAAAACATATCAAAAACATGGAAGTCTTCACAAGGTCTAATGAAGAGATACAGAATAAATTTTGACCATTGTTCCCAGGGATATGGCTTGTCCGGGCTTGTGTTCATTCTCTTGTAAGCTCTTTGATTGCAAGGGTCAGTCCCATGAGAGACCAGAAGGTGGGCGAAACGGAGACAACGCTGAAGATAAAAAAGTCATTGATAAGGTATCCTGAAAAAGCTGAAAAAAGACCGCAGTAGAGCAGCCTTTTTTGCCTGTGGCCCTCTCTGTTGATGGTCCGCAACAGCCAGACAAGCAGTGTTATGACGATTGACAGGTATGCCCCGAGGCCGAAAAGGCCCTGGCTTATCGTGATGTCAAGATAGTTGTTATGAGCCCGGTCCACTCTCACGGAATCATTAAACTTCCTGCTGTACCTGAGACTGATATCCTTCATAACCATCTCATGGGTATCGGGGCCGTATCCGATAAGCGGCCTGCCCGCAATGAGGCTGAAACTTTTTTTCCATACAAACAGCCGGGTCGCGACACCCATCCCTTCCTTAACATTTGTGAAGCCTGCGGCTTTATCACGTATCAGGCCGTAAAATGCCCCCCGGTATTTCTCACTTTTCAGTGAAACCAGCATGCCCACGGCAAGGGTAAACACCAGGGCACAAACAACTACAGCGGTGATGGTGCGTTTATCCTTTTGTGATACGTCCGCCCGTGACAGAATCAGAAGAATCAGGAGGCTGATAAAAAACCCGATCCAGCTCGCCCTGGTGAAGGAAAAAACAAGGGCGGCAAAGCAGAGAACAGTGCCGGATGCCAGAAGAAGTTTTGCTCTCCTTTTTGTTGCTCCGAGGAAACAGGCCATGAACAGCGGAAGCACAAGGACCATGAACTTGCCCAGAAAATTCGGGTTGCCCATGGTACTGTCAACGCGGTGCTCTTTGAGCCGGTACAGCGGGATAAAATGTTCCGTGGGATTAAACCCGGTGTACTGCACCACTGCGTACAGGGCGACAAGTGCTGATGAAACAAGCAGCCCTTTGATGAGCAGCCTGAGCCGGCTTTCAGATTCAACAAGATGAGAAAAAATACCGGTCAGCACAACATAGGCGAGAAGGGTAAACACCCCCTCTTCACGCAGGAAATCGCCGTGGACGCTCACCCGGGGTGAAACGGAAAAAACGGTGGAAACAATGGCCGACAGCGCGTAGATAAAAAGAGGCAGTGTCAGAGGGGTTATGTGTACGGCAAGGGGCGGCCTGCAGAAAAGATATCTGAACATGCCCGCGCTACCTGCAATAATGACCAGTGCATACACCGACTCAATCTTGGGCTTATACCAGTAATCGATGGCTGTGGGATTTATGATGAGGGGAACAACTGCCAGGAGAAAAAAAAGGCATATGTGTATGGTTCTGTTTGCCAGCAATGTGCATGGAGAAGTTTCTTTGAACCGCAGCATTGGGACTTTCTATGCATAGAAAAAAAGCAGAGGCCACACTGCGTGACCCCTGCTTTTTATAACCAAAACGTCGATACTCTTATGAACCTGACTGTTTTGAAATACCACCGGGTGTAATAACGATCTGGTATCCGGTCATTGTGTTCGGAACACCGGATACGGACATAATAAGCGTATACGTTGTTACCGTTGTGCCGTCTGAATCGACTGTCGGCGTATAGGTTACCGTTGTCTCAAATCCCTGCTCCGATGCTGATTTTAATGCACCGCCGTTATTGTTACAGACACTTCTCAATGTTCCATAATCGGTAATGGCTGTTCCTGCGGGATAGCTGTTACCGGTTGAGTCGGCAGCAAAGTTACCGAAAGAGCCTTTGATTGCAGATGCCGTTGAAACACATGCCGCTACCCGTGACTTGTTCCTGTAAGAAATGAAATTAGGCACGGCGATGGCAGCGAGAATTCCGATGATCGCAACAACGATCATCAGCTCGATCAGGGTAAAACCTTTTGAATCTTTACGGATACTTAACATAAATTTTTCCTCCTCGTTATAGTGTATATTATTAAGTTAATTTTCAATATTTCCCGGTTATGCTAACGCCTATCACCCCTTTCATCATAATGTAGTTTTATGTACGCCGATATAATGCAATCCATATGCCAAACCCTATACTTTATATTTTCCTGCAATATCAAAGGGTTGGAATTTTCAGGGGCACGCAGATAAAGATAAGAAGAAACCGAAAGTGACAATATTTGTCACTTTTGCACAAAAATTGTCACTAAAAACAGAACTTGAAAAAATCTGAAATCCAGCCGCCAAGAGACACAATTGTGCACACTCTTTTCAGATGAGAGTTTATTCTGCTCTGAATTCTGACCCTGTTGCATTGCCCAAAGGGCACCCCATTCAACGGGGCTGGCTTCTTAATGCTGAACTTTTACATGCTCCGGGGTAGATATATGCTGAAAACAGTACCCCTCTCTTCGGAACTTTTTACCGAGATTGTTCCGTCATGCTCCTGGATAATTTTATGGACCACTGACAGCCCGAGTCCCGTGCCGTTGTCCTTGGTGGTGTAAAAGGGATCAAAAATTTTATCGATAATCTCCTGCTTAATACCGCACCCCGTATCCTGAACCTGAATTTCAATACACGGAGACCGGCTGCCGTGTACCATCTCCGTTTTCTGTGAGGGAGAATGACGAGAGGTGTCAAAATCATCATCCGGCAGCCGGGCACTGATTGAAATCCTGCCTTCGCCGTTGTTCATTGCCTGGGTGGCATTTATCAAAAGATTCCACAAAACCTGTCTGAACTGCTGATAATTTGCTGTAATGAACAGTTCGGGTGCAATGTCCTCATTAATACTGTGTACGTCCCGGCAATCAGGACTGTTTTTGAAAATATCAATCACTTCCCGGGTAATTTCATGCAGGTTGACCCGCTCTTTTTTCTGCTTGTCCGGCCGTGCAAACTGGGTAAAATCAGAAATAAGAGAACTGAGGCTGTTGCTTTCCTTGACAATAATGTCCATAAGCCGTTTATCCGCATCGGAAAGCTGAAGGCTTTTATGCAGGACCTGGATAGAGCCGCTGATGGATGCCAGGGGGTTGCGCACCTCATGGGCGATTCCTGCCGCCAGACGCCCCACTGCCGCGAGGCGGTCCATCCGCTTAACATACTCCTGCATGTCTTTAAAGCTGGTAAGGTCCTGAAAAATAAGAATGTTTCCCATCTCGCTTCCGCTGTTGTCCCTGAGAACCGACAGCAAAAACACAAGATGCAGGACTTTATCGTCCGGCCGGGTAAAGTCCAGTTCAAACCGGGGAGATACGAAACCGTCGGCAGGTCTTTGCTGATGCTCGGCCAGGTCAAGGTCCGGGAAGACTTCCTCAACCCCTTTCAGGAAAACTTCCCGGCGTAAAAGCCCGGTTATCTCCTCGGCGGCCCGGTTAAAGGTCATGACCCTGCTGTCAAGGTCAAGGGTAACCAGGCCGCTGTTTATGCTCTGGATTATGTTCTCATTGAGTGCTTCAAGGTTTTCTATATCAATCTGTTTTCTCTGGAGCTGCACGCTCGATTTTCGCGCCTGTTCCGCAAGAAAGCTGCTGAGCAGCGCAACGAGATAAAAGGATGCAACATTAACAATAACCTGGTAATAAAAGGGGGCATCCGTATACCCTGTTGCAACAAATGAGTTCACCTGAAAGGGGGCAAGGATATCGTAATGCTGGAAGGTTATGAGCGCGGCGTACAGCAGGCTTGACAGCGTGGCGGTAAGCAGGCCCCCGAGCAGATAAAGGAAAATACTTGCCGAGATAATGGATATGCTGTACATAAACGAGAAAATGCTGTTGACCCCGCCGGTTATGAATATCAGGGCGGTAATGAGAATAACGTCTATCATGATCTGGACATAGGCAAGTGTCTTATAGGCCCTGATAAAACCCATAATGGCAAGATAGACCAGGGTGAGCAGATAGACGATGCCGGCAAGACCGTAGATATAGACAAGATACGGCGCAATGTAGGACTGGCTTCGCTGCAGCTGAATGACAGCGGCAATACCGAGGAAAAAGGATGCGATAATGATGCGAAAAAGCATCAGGCGCTGAAGACGCTTTTTTATGTCTTCCATTGTTTTTCCCGCTTTTTGGGGAAACGGCTGTTACGGCCGACAGACCATGATACTGCTGCCGGCCGGGGCGCCGCTGCCGGTCTATTTATATTCACCCTCGTCGATACCAAGCTTTTCCAGCCGGTAGCGCATTGACCTGAAGGTGATTCCCAGAAGCCGCGCCGCCCCCTTAATCTGTCCCTTGGACATTTTCAGCGCTTCGGCAATATATTGTTTTTCATACGTCTCAAGAATTTCAGTAAGGCAGATACCGTCAGGAGAGATCCGCACGCCGGGCTGTGAATCAGCCTGTGCGTCCATGTGCTCTTCGGTCTTGAATTTAGAAAGCTCAAGGCTGTCGGGCAGCATGATGCTGGTTGTGGCAAGGGCAACGCCCCGTTCAATAATATTTTCAAGCTCCCGCACATTGCCGGGAAACTGATAATTAACCAGACAGTCCATGGCAAAGGATGAAACCTCGGAGATCTCCTTTTCCATCTCCCGGGAGTATTTTTTTATAAAATGGTGCGCGAGAAACGGAATATCCTCTTCCCGTTCCCGCAGGGGCGGGATATCGATATTAATGACATTGAGCCGGTAAAACAGGTCTTCACGGAAGCTCCCCTCGATGACCTTTTTTTCAAGGTTCTTGTTTGTGGCGGAAATTATGCGCACGTCCGATCTCAGTTCGTCTGTGCCGCCTACCGGGGTAAACGTTTTTTCCTGCACCATGCGCAAAAGCTTTACCTGCAGGGCAAGGGGAAGCTCTCCCACTTCATCCAGGAAAAGGGTCCCGCCGTTCGCCACTTCAAGAAACCCTTTTTTGTCCTTTCCTGCACCGGTAAACGCGCCTTTTTTATAACCGAAAAGCTCGCTCTCAAGGAGCGTTTCAGGGATTCCCCCGCAGTTGATTGTCACGAACGCATTGTTTTTCCGGGGGCTGTGATAATGTATTGCCCTGGCAACGAGCTCCTTTCCCGTACCGCTTTCCCCGGTGATCAGAACATTGCTTTTGGAGGAGGCCGCCCGGGGTATGATGTCGAACACCTTTTTCATCTGAGGGCTTCGGCCGATCATGTCAAAGGGAAGCTGCTCGTCGGATGACACCCCTTCACCGGTGCGCTGCGGAACGACATCATTCTGTTTCTTGCTCAGGGCGCTGTCTATCTTGCGCTTAATGTCTTCTACATCAAATGGCTTGGTAATATAATCATAGGCGTCCTCGTGCATGGACTCTTTTGCGGTCTCAATCGAGCCGAAAGCCGTAATCATGATGAATATTGTTTCCGGAGAGAGCTCTTTGACCCGGTGCAGCAGGGTAATGCCGTCCATGTTGGGCATCTTTATGTCGGTTATCACCACGTCAAAGCTGTTTTTTTTGCACAGAGAAAGGGCCTTCCTGCCGTCGCCGGCACAGGTTATGTCATGCCCTTCGCGCTGGAGGTAGATCTCCAGCATATCACGTATGCCCTGTTCGTCATCAACAACCAGAACATTGGCCATAAGCCTTCTCCCGTCCGGCAACAATAAAAACGCCCAGACGCAGCAGCATCAAAAACCCGTGCGTGCATCTTCTGTGTTCCGCGATTATACTATAACAGGTGTGAAAAAATACAGTTAAATGTGGGCGTTATCTTTCCTGGGCACACACAACAGCGCCGGAGACAATGGTGTAGGCAGCTCTTCCTTTCAGCTGCATGCCGTGAAACGGAGAGTTTTTGCTTTTTGATTGGAAGCGGTTTTTGTCAACCGTATATACTGTTTCAGGGTCGATAATCGTTATATCCGCATCAGCGCCCGGCGCCAGGCGGCCTTTATCGAGGTTAAGAATACGTGCAGGATTAACGGTGAGCTTTTCCAGTGCCTGGGCAAGGGTAAGAACCCTGTCATGAACAAGGCCCAGGGTAAGGGGCAGCGAGGTTTCAAGCCCCACCATGCCGAAGGCTGCCCTGTCGAATTCAACATTTTTTTCAAGTGATGAGTGGGGTGCGTGGTCACAGGCAATTGCATCAATGGTTCCGTCTCGGAGGCCTTGCTTAACGGCCTCCACATCCCGCGCAGAGCGAAGGGGCGGGTTTACTTTGGCGGAGGTGTCAAAACTGCTCACCGCTTCATCGGTAAGGGTAAAATAATGGGGTGCGGTTTCTGCCGTGACCGAAGCTCCCCGGGCTTTCGCCTCCCTGATAATACGGACCGAACCCGCCGTGCTGACATGGGCGATATGCACCCTGTGCCCGATCCACTCCGCAAGTGCAATATCACGTGCGACCATGATTTCCTCGGCAAGGGGCGGTATGCCCCGCATCCCCAGAAATGTGGAGGACATTCCCTCATGCATTACACCGTCCAGCGAAAGGTCCCTGTCCTCACAATGGCAAATGACCGGCATGTCGAAGCTCTGTGCATATTCCAGGGCCCGCCGCATGATCCCGGCGTTTTTAATGCCCATCCCGTCGTCTGAAACAGCCACCGCACCCGCCTCTTTGAGCTCCCCCACCTCGGTGAGCAGCTCGCCCTGAAGGCCCACGGTCATGGCCCCCACAGGAAGCACATGAACGCACGCCTCGCTGCGGGCTTTTTCAACGATAAAGCGGGTTACCGAGGCTGTGTCGTTTACCGGATTGGTGTTTGCCATGCACACCACGGTGGTAAAGCCCCCCCATGCTGCTGCCAGAGAACCTGTTTTGATGGTTTCCTTGTACTCATAGCCCGGCTCCCGGAGGTGGGTATGCATATCGATGAGTCCCGGTGTGACGATACGCTTTGCCGCGTCGATCTCTTCCGTTACCCTGACACCGGAAAGGTCGATTGCCGTGCCTATTTCCTTTATCTTGCCGTTTTCAACCAGGATATCCAGATTATCGTCGGAACCCGAAGCCGGGTCAATTACTCGTCCGTTTTTTATAAGAAGTGCCATACTGTTAAACCTGCTATTTTCCTATAAGAAGATACATTAATGCCATTCTGACGGCAACACCGTTCGTCACCTGATCGAGAATCACCGTATAGGGCAAATCAAGGATTTCAGGAGAAATCTCAATACCCCGGTTTACCGGTCCGGGGTGCATAATGAGCACGTCGTCACGGGCATGTTCTAAAATGCTGCGGTTCAGCCCGAAAAAACGGGAATATTCACGAACAGACGGGAAAAGGGCCTGGTTTTGCCGCTCCATCTGTATCCTCAGCATCATGATAACATCAGCATCCCTGACCGCGTCCCTGATATCGGGCACAAAGGTAACGCCGAGCTCCTCAATAAACTGGGGGACCATTGTCCGGGGTCCCGACACACGCACCCGTGCACCCATGTTTAAAAGAAGGTGAATATTAGAACGGGCGACCCTGCTGTGGGTTATGTCGCCGATGATCGCTATGGTGAGCCCGCTGAGGGTTTTTTTGCGCTCCCTGATGGTAAAAGCATCCAGCAATGCCTGGGTGGGATGCTCATGGGCACCGTCCCCTGCGTTAATAACAGAGGAAGGGAGCAGCTCGGACAGGATTTTCGGTGCACCCGGGCTTGAATGGCGTATGACAATAAGATCAGGGTTCATGGCCTGGAGGTTTTGTCCCGTGTCCTCCAGGGTCTCCCCTTTTACGACGCTGCTGCTGCCGGCCGAAATATTCACCACATCAGCGCTCAGCCGTTTTCCGGCAATCTCAAATGACGTCCGTGTCCTGGTGCTTGGCTCAAAAAAGAGATTGATAACCGTTTTTCCCCGCAGGGTAGGTACTTTCTTGATCTCCCGGTCGGAAATTTCTTTCATTGAACCGGCAGTATCAAGTATTAATGAGATTTCGTCAGGGCTAACGTCTCTGATTGAAATGAGGTCTTTATGTGCTAATTCCATGGGAAGTGCCTCGTGTGATAATAACTTTGTCTATACCGTCCTCTTCTTCCAGCATCAGCTCAACCAGTTCATCCTTGGTTACAGAAACCTTTTTCCCCACATAGTTTGCCTGTATGGGCAGCTCGCGGTACCCCCGGTCGATGAGAACGGCAAGCCTGATTGCTCTGGGGCGGCCCATATCAACGATGCTGTCCAGAGCGGCACGTATTGTCCTTCCGGTGTAAAGCACGTCGTCACAAAGAATGATCCGTTTGTCCTTCACCGCAAATGGTATTTCGGTCTTTTTAAGAACGGGCTGGGATGCAATCTCGGAAAGGTCGTCACGGTAGAGATTTATATCAAGGGCGCCCACGGGTATGTTTGTGCCTCCCAGTGCAGAGAGCTTTTGAGAAAGCCGCTGGGCAATGGGTACCCCCAGGCGGCGGATTCCGATAAAAACAGCATCTCCCTCACCGCGTTCCCGTTCCCATATCTCATGTGCAATGCGGCTCAGGCTCCTGTCAATATCCTGTTTATCCATGATTATTTTAGGCTCGCCCATAGTCACCTCAAAAAAAAAGCCTTCCCCGTAACGGAGAAGGCTTTTTACGTGTATGATGCTTGCAGTGCCATATATCCTATCATCAATAAAAAAGCAGATTTTTACTATTTAAATTGTCTGTTTTACTACCACAGTCCATCCCTCAAGGTCAAGAAAAAAACTAAAACAGCACCCCATATCCTTAAAATCCCGGCCCGTGGCATAACAGTAATTGATTTTCTCGCTGTTCTTCAGTAGAATGAAAGAGATATTCTCTGTGAAACCTTTGCGGGCGTTAATGAACACAAGACAGGAACAGGTTATGAAGATTCTTAATTTATACCACAGTCAGACGGGCAATACCGAAATGATAGCGCGGCGCATAGCCGCTACCCTGACCGATGCGGGACATCAGGCGGACACGGTAAAAGCGGAAAAAGGTCTGGATATAGATATCCTGCAGTATGACTTTCTTTTTGTCGGCTCCGGTGTGTACCAGTGGCTTCCGGGCAAACCGTTGCTGGATATCCTGCGTGGGCACCGGAAGAAATACTCCGAAGCGGGAAAAATTGTCCCCTGCTCACCCCGGCTCCCCGGGAAAAAAGCGGTTATATACTGCAGCTATGCCGGCGTGCACACCGGTATCAATGAGGCTGTTCCCGCGGTTAAATTTGCCGGTCAGCTGTTTGACCATCTGGGCTTTACCATCGTGGACGAATGGTATTTTATAGGAGATTTTAAAACAGATGATTTTAAGAAAATGAACAGCGGCGGAAGATTCGGCACCATAACCGGCAGGCCTGATGAACGGGACCTGAAGGAGATTGAGCAACGGGTCAGGGCAATTATCACGGTGTAGCGTATAAAAAAACAGATGCGTATCAGAACATTACGCAAGTGCGGGGGACTAACCATGAATGAACATATCTTTAGAGAATACGACATACGGGGCGTGGTCGAGACTGATCTGACGGATGACGTGGTTGAAAATATCGGCAAGGCAATCGGGACGTATCTTGTCCGGCATAATGTGCGCGATATGGTTGTGGGACGGGACTGCCGCCTGTCTTCCGACCATCTTAAAGATGTTCTTTGCGGGGCACTCATGGCAACGGGAATGAATATCATCGATATCGGCACCTGTCATACCCCCCTGGTATATTTCTCTTTGTTTCATCTCGAAAAAAACGGCGGCGTCATGATAACCGGCAGCCACAATCCCCCTGAAATGAACGGGTTCAAGGTCTGCCTGGGAAAAACCACCATTCACGGCCCTGAAATCCAGGTATTAAAGGACATGATCAACAATAACGATTTTGTCCAGGGCTCCGGCTCCATGGCTGTGCAGGACATCCTTCCTGCGTACCTGGATAATCTCGAACAGAATATATCCCTGAAAAAGAAACTGCGGGTAGTGGTTGATGCCGGCAACGGCACCGGCGGACGGGCTTCGGTGCCCCTGCTCAAACGCCTGGGCTGTGAGGTTACCGGCCTGCATTGTGACATGGACGGAACGTTCCCCAACCACCATCCCGACCCCACGGTTCCCGGGAACCTGACCGAACTTATCGAAACAGTCCGGCGTGAAAAGGCGGACGCGGGCATTGCCTATGACGGTGATGCCGACCGTATAGGAGCAGTCGATGAACAGGGAAACATAATCTGGGGCGACCAGCTTATGATTATTTATGCCAGGGAAATATTGAAGGAAAAACCGGGTGCCACATTTATTTCAGAGGTAAAGGCTTCACAGAACTTCTACAACGACATCAATGACAGGGGCGGAAAGGCAATCATGTGGAAAACCGGCCATTCCCTCATCAAGGCAAAAATCAAGGAAGAAAACGCGGAGCTGGGGGGGGAAATGAGCGGACATATGTTCTTCGCCCACCGCTTCTATGGTTTTGACGACGCCGTTTATGCTTCCTGCAGGCTCCTTGAAATTCTCTCCAAAACGGACGAGCCCTTAAGCAGCCTGCTTGCCGATGTACCCCCCACATTTACCACACCCGAAATCAGGGTTGACTGTCCTGACAATGAGAAATTCCCTTTGATAGAAAAAGTGAAGGATATTTTCAGAAACAGGTACGAAATAATAGACATCGACGGTGCACGGATTCTTATGCCGGGGGGGTGGGGTCTTGTGCGCGCGTCAAATACCCAGCCTGTCCTGGTGCTCAGATTTGAAGCAAACACTGAGCAGCGCCTTGAAGAAATCAAACAGGAAGTTGAAGCGGTTGTTGAAAAATTTTTATAGAAACGTTCCCGCCTGCGCGTTGTGGGCCCAACAGAAAGCACTCATCCCTGATCAAGCATGCGGATAAGGGAATTGCATTTTTGACGCGCATCATCTAGAAAAACCCTCAGATTGTTGCTGTGGTTTGCAAATATGCCCGCCTTGCTGCCGTTGGTTATAATGATCGGCTCGAAATATGATTCCTGCAGCGACTTGATAATCGTATTGATGATAATAACTGCATTCTTATCCTTGAGCACCGGCTCAAAATCTATCCGTATCGCTTCAAACATGTGAAACATGGCATATCCGACACCCTGGGCATAATAGAAGTTATCATCGGTTTCCGTCCAGGGCACGTTCGTGTAGTCACTTTTTCCGTGCTCCTCCGGAGCGGGCTCGTTTTCGCGCGACGCATTGAGCAGCCTGGTGTTGACACCCCCCAGCAGTGAATTGTACTGCTCCAGCAGCTGAATCAGATTATCGCTTCTTGGGTAAAACCGCGCGGTCTTGTATTCAAGCCGTTCGCTGTATTTCCTCAGATTGGCAATTCCCTTTTTGTACTTTCCTTCCGCGCTGGGCATGATCCACTTCAAGGGATCGTTGCTGAAACAGGTAAATGCCTGGTCGCAGTCCTCGTCTATCTGATCAGTCGTTCGCTGCCGCGACAGGCTGTCGCGCAAAACCCGGCTGCTGTATCGAACCACCTCAAGCACCCCGAGCTGAAAATTGGGTTTGTTGTCCAGCATCCATGAAGGCGACAGCGGGACATCGTTGGGAATCCACCCGCCGTGGCCTCTGAGCTCATGCTCAATGAGCATGGTTATCGTCTCGGTAAAGACCACACCGTCGGGCGCTTCTTTGTTCGGGGTAATCGTAAAAAAATCAGGCTTGATTGAAAAATAGGCCATATTGAACATATACAGCGCGAGGAAAAAGACTATACCTATACAGATAAGTATTCCCTGTTTTTTTTGCATGCGTTTTCTCCTCTGCTGGTAGGTATAATTGCCGCTTTCTTGCTATATATAACTATCTTTTTTTATTATTACAAGGTTTTAATTGTACGGTTTGACTGTCAAATCCGGTTAGTGTATAACCAAAAGAAATTTTCAGCAGATCGCACAGGGCAATGGACCGAATGGATATCGTTATAATAGGGGCCGGGGTGGTGGGCCTGGCAACAGCGGTAGAGCTGACACAGCGGTTCACGGGACGTACAATTGTACTTCTTGAGCGGCACGATACATTCGGCCAGGAAACATCAAGCAGAAACAGTGAAGTTATACATGCGGGCATCTATTATCCCAAGGACAGTTTAAAAGCAAAGCTGTGCGTGCAGGGTAACCGCCTTATGTACCGCTTCTGCGACAGATGGTCAATCGCCCATGAACGCTCGGGAAAGCTTATTGTCGCACGAGGCGACGGGGAAATTGCGGCACTCCGGGACCTTTACAGCCGGGGATGTGAAAACGGGGTTCCGGGGCTGGAATTGCTTGACGGGGATGCCGCCTGCCGCCGCGAACCTGCCGTACGGGCCGATGCCGCACTCTATTCACCGTCCACCGGTATTGTTGATTCCCATAAGCTCATGGCACGGCTGGAATACCGTGCGCTGGAAAACAATGTTGTCCTTGCCTACAGGCATGACGTTACCGGGATACGGCCTGAAAAATCAGGCTATGCTGTTTCCTACAGGGGGCCGGGGGGCGTCGAGGATGCTCTTAGGTGCTCGTGGATCATCAACAGCGCGGGCCTCGGCTCGGACCATATAGCGTCTCTCACGGGCATTGATGTTGATGCTGCGGGATACAGGCTTTTTCCCAGCAAGGGGGAGTACTTCAGCATACCCTTTTCCAAGGCGAAGCGCATCAACCATCTGATCTTTCCTCCGCCGTTCAAGGATCTGCAGGGCCTGGGAATTCATGTCACCCGGTTGCTTGACGGCACGGTGAAGCTGGGTCCCAACGCGTTTTACGTCGACCGTCTTGATTACGCGGTGGACCCTGGCCATGCCCGCGCTTTTTATGACAGTGTTAAAGATTATCTGCCCTTTCTGATGCCTGAGGACCTGCGGCCCGATATGGCGGGCATTCGTCCGAAACTTCAGGCGCCCGGTGCGCCTGTTCATGATTTTGTTATCTGTCATGAAAAAGGGCGCGGCCTGCCCGGGATAATAAACCTTATCGGCATCGAGTCCCCGGGGCTCACCTGCTGTTTTAGTATCGCCCGGCTGGCGGGAGACATGATCGAGGAATCAGAGTAAATTTCTTACGGCCTTGTGACAGAGTGCTTGATTAATGATCACAAATCTGAGAAAGATAGGGTAGCGCGGGACATGTGGCATATAAAGCTGCGGCACAGCACACATCCGACATCCCGCATGGCACAAACAACATCAGTCAATTGCAGTGGCGTTCCATGATTTCCGTTCCCAACGGCTACATTCTTATAAAGACAGACACGTCAATAATCGTGTGCAAGCAGTCCTATGAAGTGCATCTTCTGGAACAGGGGATCGACAGGCCCGATGTGCTCATACGCACTGCCGATCAGATAAAAAATCTTCATAAAGGGCGCGCGGATACTCCCTCACTTGCCATACAGGGCAGTCCGGAAGAACGGATGATTATCAGAAAGTATCACCGGGGAGGCTTTTTCAGGTTCATAAACCGTGATCTCTACTGGGGAACGAACCGTCATTTCACAGAGCTTGCCGTCACCGTTGAGGCAGCGGAAATGGGCATCCCGGTTCCTGAAATTCTTGCGGCGGTGAGCGTTCGGGCCGCCGGGCCCCTCTATTGCGGCTTTCTTATTTCAAAGGAGCTCACCCATGCGTGTGACCTTCCCGCGTATATAACAACCCATGCGAAGAGCCGTGAAACCTTCCAGGAGGACAAAAAGGATCTATTGAAAAAAACAGCCGAGACCATACGTCTGATGCATGACAAAGGGTTCTATCACGGGGACCTCAACATGAAAAACATTCTTGTTGACGTTGATAATCCGGGAAATATCTATATAATCGACTGGGACAAATCCCGCGCCAAACAGAGGGTAACAGCGGCGGAACGAAGCACAAACCTCATCCGCTTTTGCCGGTCAATGGCAAAATTTTCCTGCGCCGGTCTGCCGCTTACAGAGGCTGATCAGTTATTTGTTCTCACCTCATACTGGAGCGATCCGGACAGAGTGGAAACCGATCTGCACGCCCTTAAGCGGACACTTGCCCTGAGAAAGCCCCTGTGGCGGCTGCTGAAAAGGTAGTGCCGTGTCCTAAGTATTCCTGCAATGAAACGGCATGTTTTATCAGCCTGCAAGCTAACAGGCTAAACATAACAATCCACACACTTATTTGCCTCTCATTTTAAAATTCCTTGCCCCAGACTGATATCTTCGGCCACCTGAAATATTTTTGTAATTTATATACAAATAGGTGTTTCCCCCTATTGCTACTCTTGAAAATTCCTTTTATGATTGTATGACCGGAAACCCGAACAATAGAGAGAAAACAGCAGAGAAGGTTTTTACTATGCTTTCAAAAATCTTGAGCAGCGCAGTTCAGGGTATTGATGCCTGTATGATTGAAGTGGAGGTTGACATTGCTTCGGGCCTTCCTTACTTTTCGACAGTGGGGCTTCCCGACGGTGCAGTCAAGGAAAGCAAGGACCGGGTTAAGTCATCAATAAAAAACATGGGTTACAGCTTTCCGGGAACCCGCATAACGGTAAACCTTGCTCCGGCGGACATTAAAAAGGAAGGCTCTGCCTTTGACCTGCCCATTGCCGTTGGTATTCTCGCGGCAAACAATCAGATTATCGACCACACCCGGCTGCAAAAATATATTCTGCTGGGTGAGCTTGCACTAGACGGACGGGTAAAGCCCATACGGGGTGCTCTGCCCATAGCTGCAGCATGCAAGAACCACCGCCTTTCCGGCATGATACTTCCCGGGTACAATGCACCCGAGGCTGCAATCGTGAACGGGCTTGACATTATTGCCGTTGAAACACTGTCCGACGTCGTGGCGTTCTTAAACGGTGAAACCCGTATCCCGGCAACCCGGGTCGACGTTGATGAGCTGTTCAGCAGGCTTTTGGACTATTCCATTGACTTTTCGGATGTCAAGGGACAGGAGCACGCAAAACGGGCCATTGAGATTTCAGCCGCAGGGGGGCATAATATTTTGATGCTGGGGCCCCCGGGTGCCGGAAAAACAATGCTGGCCAAACGCATAGCAACCATTCTGCCGAAACTGACCTTTGAAGAATCCATTGAAACAACCAAGATCCACAGCGTTGCCGGCGCACTGGAACCGGGCATCCCCATCGTGGTCAATCGGCCCTTCCGCTCCCCGCATCATACCATTTCAGATGCCGGCCTCATCGGCGGCGGCACAATACCCCGCCCGGGAGAAGTAAGCCTGGCCCACAACGGCGTGCTGTTCCTCGATGAGCTGCCGGAGTTTAAAAAAAACGCGCTTGAAGTCATGCGCCAGCCCCTTGAAGACGGAAAGGTCACCATTTCACGGGTGGCAACCTCCCTGACATATCCCTCGTGCTTTATGCTTGTAGCCGCAATGAACCCCTGCCCACCGGCGTTCCACTGTTACAGACTCGCAGCGTGAAGCTACTTAAACCTTCGGGTGTTATGTAGAATGTGGGGACTTGTGTTTGCAGGAAATCTCTCTTTTGTTTTGCAGTCCAGTAATTGAATTCCGCTAATGTTGTAACGATAGGTTGGATACTCTGTGACAATAGAAACTTGTCTTGAAACAGCATGGTACTCTCAATTTGCAAGAGCGTTCTTTTCAGGGTGTTTGTCTCATCGTTTATGGTATTTACTTTCTTGTCCAGCTCTTCCCTCTTGTAAAGCCCCTCTCCATACAGGTCCAGCATTTTTAGCCTTTTCTTCTCCAGCTTTTTCAACCTTGCCTTGACCTCTTCTGCTTCGTTCTGCAGGTCATTGTGTTGGTCGTCGGAAAGCGATGCATCTATCATCTCCATAAGGTAGTCCTTGTCCGTAAGCTTCTCTGCAAGGAAAGAGGTTATTGTCCCCTCAACAAGCTCTTTCTGCATATAACATGAAGTGCATTTGGTTGGCCCATGCTTGCGGATATTTAGGTAGTTCTTCGTTGAACAATAGTAATAGTCCTTCTTGTGGCCCCGGCCACCAGTGTTGGTGTAGATTATCGCACCACACACACCACACTTGAGGAAACCGGAATATAGATACCTTTCTCCTGTCTGTGGTCGACGCTGATGATACTGTCTATTCTTGTTTCTAATGATTTCCTGTACTTCCCCGAATACCCTTTCGCTCACGATGGGTTTGTCTATCACCTTCACACGTATTATCTCATCCGGGGAGCGCTGGACTTTCTTCTTGTAGCCCTGGCGTCCATCCTTTTTAAGGACTTTCTCAGCCCCCCTCTTTTCCGTATAGACCCTGTACCCGGTGTAAATCTCGTTTCTCAGCAGGTTGGAAATTGTTCTATGGTGTATGCCGGTTCTGCGTTCAAGCTCTTTGTAGTTGTGAATGCCCTTTTCATAGAACAGATGGAAAAGCTTTTTTACCCTTTTGGCTTCGTCGGTATAGAAAAACCTCTTTTCCTTATAATCGTAGTCAACGCCCAGGGGTAGCGTGTTGCGGTTGTTTGGGTGTTCCCCGTTCTTCCTCTTAATCTCTTTTGCTGCCAACATCCGCTTCTTGATCTGGGTCAGTTCATTACCGCTTATGATGGACTGGAAACCACCGATTAAAAAGCCGCTCTGGGTATTTAAATCGATGATCTGATCCGGCAGGTATATCAGGGTACCCGTTTCTTTAAAATGCTCAAGCAGGGCAAAATCACGGAAGTTGTCAAGCCGTATAAGCCTGTCCCAATCAGCAACCACAACACCATCAATTGCACCCGCATGCATGGTATCAAGAAGTTTATTGACCTCTGGAGATTGTAGAACCGACGTACCGGAAACATCTATAAGCGTAATGGTTCTGACCACACTGAGCTTGTGTCGCCTGATGGTAAGGGCATTGGCTTCTTTTTGCCTCGGAAGCCCCTCCCTGCCCTCTTTGCTCTGCTCTTCGGTGCTCACTCTTAAAAATTCAATGACTTTGTTCATGGTTCGTCATCCCACAAATTGCTTTTGCATGTTTCTTGATTTTTTCGATGTTGTCTTCCACAAGAGCCTCTTTCAGGTTTTCAAGAATGCAACACCTTTCCTGTGCAATTTTTAGAACCTGTTTTAAGCTCTCATTGATAGCTTGTCTATCGTGTTCCATGGTATCCTTTTAATATCAAAAGTCAAAGTTTTTGGGTCAGTCACCTATCTGCTTCATAATCCAACATCACAAAGGGTCTGCGTTTTTTTCTCAATTTCATTGATTATTAATCTTCTATCTCTTTCAAAAACTCTTTACAGTCTCGCATTAATTGACTGAACCTACGTCGCTGTTCCTTTTCTTCTTTTGAATAATAACCGGTCTTCCAGTTGGCTTTGCGTGAACGCTCTTTTCCTTCAGGCGTCCTGGGACCTGTGGATTTGCCGCCGTGCAGCCTGCATCTGCCGTTCTTCATAGCAGGGGCCATGCAGGGCGTTCCCTTCCTCGTCTTTGCACCACAACGGGGGGCAGAGTTGGGGTCTCCCGGCGGATTCCCGTTTTTCAACCATCCTCTTTTACTGATTTCTTCCATGTTTTTCCTCGTGATTTTTGGGGTAGAGTTTCAATTATTATCTTTTCCCCCACCCCCCTGTTTGGTTACATTGCCGACTATAGCCTGACCGCCCTCGTTTACGTGTACATGCTCAACGGTTACTTTCTGGCCTCCCTTTCCCCGGTACCTGTTAAGTGCTTCAAGCTGTGCGGTGAAGGTGCGCATGAGTTTTACCGACTGGTTCAGGTATGTTGTTTTTGCCTCAAAGTACTGTCCATCAGCATTAGCTCTTCTCAGGCATTCCATAGCGTTGTTGTGCGCACTGACCATTTGAGCAACCAGCACTCCTTCAATGCCATCTCGGGGAGCGAATTCGAGCATCTGTGATGCAACTGTTTGAATTTGGACTGCTTTGCTTTTCCCTAAATTGTCAATTGCGTTTGCTGCCTGGGTGAGAACGGTTGTCATTGTATCCACGTAGACGGCCCCTGTGGTTTCTGACAATTGTGCCGCCATTAATTCTTCCTGCCCCTCTTCGTAATCAACGTTATAAGTAAGTCCCCCTTTCTTGTCACTTACCTCCTTGAATTTTAACGGTAGGAGATTCCCCATTTCTTTTCTTCTTTTCAAATACTTTTCAATCAGTGACTTTTCATCTTCCGTGAACTTAACCTCGGGTTTGTCTTGTTCCTTTTTTTTCTTTGCCATTTTCTCTCCTCTGAAAATATGATTTTGGGTTTTAAAATGATGTCTGCTTTTTTCACATAATGTTTTTCTCGTTGCGTCTATTGGGGTAGATAAAGACATATCATTCATCCCCCTTTGTGTGAGGCACATTGGCCCCCCTCCCTGTGTGCCTCACCTCCTCTTTTCCCATGTTTGTACTCAACAGCGCTTTCCCGGGTCAGTGGTTTTAAATAAGTGCCCCATATGGGCAAACTGTGTTTCCGTAAGATGTTGATTTACCTTGTGTTCGTATTTTCGTGTTTTGCAAATTAGCCACGATCTTTTTGCACCTGTATAATTTTGCTTGGGAACCGGAAAATGCAGTATATAGCCGTATTTTGAGCAGGTAATCACGCTGCTGCATTCTCGCTATTTTTAGTGTCTACAGTATACAGACCATCCTTGCCCCTGCTTACAACTCCACCACATATCCTCTCCACTCCCCTTACGGCGTTGCGTGCGTTTGCAAATGGGATTCTGTATATCCACAGCCTGGGGCCTACGATACTCCACCCACACAATACCGTTTCTTTTCTTCGTTTAAGCTTGTTGTGCACGTCATGGTCCTCGGTTTGTATCCGGTAGTAATTTCCCTCTTCCCGCCAAAAGACTGTTTTTTTCATTTCTTTTTCTCTCCCATACGATAAGGATACAGAGGACAAAGCGGACACGTGCAGCGCTCCACTTCCTCCTTGTTAAAGCCCACACATTCAAGGCAGTGGTAACGGATTGCCTTTAGCGGTGTGAGGTTTACAACCCTGGTCCCACCGGAGCCGTTAGACCGAATTTCATGTTTAATTGCCATTTCTTTCACCTATTGTTTTTTTGCATATTCACAGGTTTTGATTGCTTCCGAACAGGGAGCCGTCTTAATCTTTTTACAGCAGCGCCCGTCCTCCATCAGTGCCCAGCAGCCCTCACAAAATTCGGGTATTACCGGCTGTGTTTTTGCGAGATACTGGATAGCTTCCGCTTTTTTGGCTTTCAGTTTTAAAAGCAACGGTTTCACAACCTCGGGATTCGGTTTGTCCACACCGCCCCACTTCAGTGCAATTTCATTCCCGTCAAGCAAGACACTGTAACCAAGTTGTTGCAGTTTTATAATCACATCCATCTAAATCCTCACATCCTCAAGGTCATCGTCCCCAGATGGTGACAAAGGTGACAAAGGTGACGATGTTTTTCCTATTAATTCTTTCTCTGTGCTTATATTTTTTTTCTCTTCTTTTTTAGAGTGACGAACAGAATAAGTATGCAAATCGTTGTCACCATTGTCACCAAAACACGTTTTTTGAGTGCTTTTTAAGCTATTACAGGGGGTTGCGTGGTGACGATCTTTTCTTTTCTGGTTGTCACCAGTTGTCACCACATCGTCACCAGTTGTCACCACATCGTCACCCTTTTTGTATGTAAAATCCTGTTGCCCGGATGTAAAATCGACCCTGATTCGCCTCTTTCCACCATGGGCGCGGGGGAGCCAGCTGATAAGAAAACCACGCGTTTTTAAAGCCGGTGCCAGTCTTCTCAAAGCTCCACCAAGTCCGTTTGCGCTTCTTGGCCAGTTTCTTGGTTTTTTATCTCCCGCTATCCCGTCAAGCTCATCAAGAAGTTCCTGTGCAGTTGTCTCAAAACCCTGCTCCTTTCTTTCACACAACTGAAGAAACGCCGACGCAAGGGGTGAAGCTTCGAGCTCTATGTGTATCGATTCCCCCTGGTTGTTCACAAAGGCATCAAGAAATTTACCGGATTTCCAGCCAAAGACCGGAGCTGCAGCCTCTATCCACCTTACCGCATCAGCCATACGTGGCAGGTTGCTCAACTCTACACTGTGATAGTTCTTAAGGGCGCAGCACGCAGCATCAAGGATGACCCCGAGTATGCGGGGCTGTACTTTCTCGAAAAATCTGTTTAGCTCATGTTCCGTCTTTCGCTCTCCGGGAGATATGGGTTTCAGGGTTAAAACCACCATCCTGTCAAGCAGGTCACCTCTTGTTACAACCTCATTGATTCCGTTTATGATGACAGGTTTTTTTGGGGTGAACATTGCCTCGTCACTGTCTGTGTAAAGGGCTCTGGTACTAAATCCGCCGCCTGTACTGAGCCTGCACAGGGCATCACTTAACCAGCCCTGAAGGTGAGAAATATTGTCGAAGGCAAGAACCCACGAATTCTCTGCCATCACAGCCAGGTCACGCTCATCCTTTGGCATAGAACGTGTGACGGCCTCGTTGGGGTCAATGATATTTTTTATATTTCGTGACATTGAACTTTTTGCAGTTCCCTGCTCTCCGTTAAGCTGAATGTGTAAATACGGACCCCTGGGATTTACCGCCCCAACCAGAAACCCCACCGCAAGCATAAAGTCGCTTTCACTTTCAACGTTGATGAACTGGCGGAAATCATCTATTGAGCCTCCTCGTATAGGTTCGGGCAGGGCAAGCATCCCTTTTGACCGCCTGAAGCAAACCGGGGGGTTGTTCGTTACTGACCACCCCCCCTGTGTTATTTCTACTGCCCTCCACTTCGCATCACACAGGTCGAGATAGACATTTCCCTCGTATTCGGCAACCCGTATAAAAACGTCCCGTCTTTTATCCCCAAACTGTGCACGTGCCTCTATAACACCGAGTGCAGAGGTAATGGCATTTGAGCTGGGCACTTTGCCGGTTTCTGTATAAAACCGGTTTGTCAGCCATCGCCTGAAACTGGTCCCGCGTTCTTTTACAGGCCAAATTTCATGATGGTCTTTCACCAGGCATCGTGCATATGCATTCCCTCCGGGCGTACAAAAAAGCTCTGCCGTGTTTGCAATCTCGATCAATTTTTCTGCCTGGGTTTCCTTTTCGTTCCCCCCTTTCTCACCGTCGTCCGGTTGTTGGGCCTGCCCATTGTGCTCCATGCTGTATGTTGCGGACTGGTTGTTACAGGCTTTTTTGATAGTAAATTCACCGTAAGTTTCACCACTGCTGGAATGCCTCTTATCCCACTTGTTACGCATAAGCACCGAAGCCCTGAATATCCGGTCAATCTGTGCCCTGTCCTGTGTGTAAAATGCAATAATCTGACACAGTGCAAGGTCTGCTTCGCTCTGGGATGGGTAATCACTCCAGTCACCGGAAAACAGTTTTTGAAATTTCTGGGCATTTGCAGCGGATCTCAGCTTCTTTAAAACCCGTTCATCATCAAAAGATATGGAAACAGTTTTATTATTTTCTACAGGACGGCGGTAATCATGCTTGAATACTTTCTTGTGGAACTCAGCCAGCTCTCTTGTGCGTATCATGACTTTCTTCGGCGTGTTTTTGATATGGTTTCCCGTTACGGTGAAGAACCGGCCCTGTTCATAAACTTCTACATTCCCCTTTTTCCTTCCCCCGGGATGCAGCTTGCCTTTTGTTATGATATGGATACCCTTGCCTGACGGTGTAATTTCGGTATAGCTGTTAATTTCCTTGATATAGTTCTGTGCCCATCTCTGTATATTGCCAGTTTCTGGATCAATACATCCGTCTATATCGATACCGACATAATCATCCCTCTTTGTGAACACAAAACCCACACCGTCAAAACCATACTTACGCTGTGCCTTAACTGCTTCATCAAAGCTGTCCCATGTTGGGGGATTATTCGTCTGGGCATTCCTGCCGGTCCGGGGATTCTTGGGAATCTTGTCAAGCTTGCCGTTGTCTTTCGGCACACCCTTCCAGCAGATCCACTGCCTGGGTCTTTTGAGTTCTGCCGGTATGTTGTTGAAGGGGTTGTTCATCGTTTAAAATCCTATATGGTTATCAAAGATTTCCTCTGGTTCAACACCCAGCTGCTCGGCAATCAGTTCTTTTTCTTCCCGCATGGGTTTCACCCGGTTGTTCATTATGCGTGACATTTTTGTTTCGGTGATACCAGTCATCCTGCAAAGATCCAGCTGTGTGATATGTTTCTTGATAAGTAAAATCTTGAGACGTTCATTTAAGGGCATTTCTAGTCCTCCTTTACTACTAGTGGTTGCATTGTTTGGGCAAAAAAAAGAAGCCTCTCCCACTAAGCCCGCGCGGGAAAGGCTTCTCTTGATTGCGATGTCCTGATGATCAGTCAGGACATTTCGTTATTCTGTTTTCAAAAAACAATGTAGCAAGTGATGATCAACCATCACTTACTTCACAGTTTAATTCATAAAAATAGCTTTGAAAATTGTGAAATTTATAGGGTGGGTAAATTTCTCATTGAGAAATAAGGGGAGTGTTATTATTTCACAAGGGGAAACCGTCGTTGATTAGCTTATCAGCAGACTTTTTGTAATCTCTTGCCGTTTGTATGCTATTTAAATTTAATGCTTTCTGTATTTGAGACCACGTCTTACCTTCTTTTTCGCGCAAATCCCATACTTTTAAGTATTTTTCATAAAGCTTCGTATCCTGTACTTTCTTGTTTTTGGAGGGCATTCTTGATTGCAACATCTGTTTGTAGAAACCATCAAATTCCTCAGCAATTTTTTCACTTACCGGAAAATTCGTTATGTTTCTTTTAGAACAAAATTCTTCAAACAGTCTATTCTTATAGGCTAACTCAAAAAGGGTTTTCCATGTATCTATAGCATTGCTGAAATTTTTGATTATTTCTGTTTTTGAATATCGCATATTAACTTCTATTGGATACATTCCCGACACGCCCACTTCTTTTGAAATAAATCTAAATTCTGGGAACCCTTCGTCATTATACTCTACACTCCACGCCCTCTTATCTGAAAAGAAATCCTGCCGATCATAGGGAGAAATCAACTTAACAACTTCTGTTAGGAATGATGACGCTGTAAGATTAAGGTGAATAACTGGCTCAATATATTCACACTGTTCATATATTTTTTCCTTTAAGTTTCTTTTATGGGAACCAAAACCCTTGAGATCTTCCCTCATCTTACAAATAGCTCTTAGCATTTCAATGTCATAGGTTTCTAAATATTTTATTCTTTTTTCCAATTCTTTATTGGGATCATATTCTGGAGAAACTGCTCCACTTATATTCCATTTAAAACAGAATTGTTCATAATCTTTATCCCGCACTTTGTTTGAATCTGAAAGGCCAAATTCTTCTGAGTCACAAGCATTTTTTGCCCCCTTTCTCCCCCGCCCTGCTTCGCACTTTTTTTCTAGTTCTTTATATTCTTTTATATATTGCTGATTTTTTCTAAGGAACTCCCAACGAAGTATTTTTTTCTTGTCTTGTTGTGATATGAGCGAATTTATTAAATTCAATTTTTCATTCATTTTTCTGTCGTAGATAGTATGAGTTAATCTGAATATCAATATAGCTAGAATACTAAAACGCTTTTTGAAGGGGGAAACCCTCTTCAATTAATCTGTCCGCTGCTTTCTTATAATCCCTTGCAGTTTGCATACTGTTCAAATTCAAGACTCTCTGTATTTCTGACCATGATTTGCCTTCTTTTTCCTTCATATCCCAAACCTTGAGATATTGTTGATATGATTCCAATTCCAGAATTTTTTTATTCTGTTTTGGCAATCTTACCTTCAGTTTTTCTTTGTAATAATTCTCAAAATCCAATGAAACCTCTTTAGGAACGGGGAAAGAGTGAATGTTTTTTCCATTGCAATATTTTCTAAAAAGACGATGTTTGTAAATCTTTTCATATCTGGGTTTCCAATCATCAATTAAACGCTTAAATTCTTCTAAAAGGGCGGCTTTACTTTGCCTTAAATCGATGGTTATAGATAGTTTGCCTGTTTCAGCAACCTCGTCAGATACAATTCTTTTAACCATATTTCCATCTGGGTTATAATCAACATCAAATTCATAATTTTTCAAATCATTTATTACCGGCAATGGGGGAAAAATAAAGCTTATCGGTTCAAAGGAAATAAGAGACTCCAATATAAATCGGTCTTTATTTTTACCAATAATGTTGGGGTATACAGTAAGATCATCATCACCATCCAAAGAAGCAAAATCTTTATCAAATTTCTTCAAGAATTCACCAAATTTTTTCTCTTTGAATTTTATGTGTCTATCGGGATCATAGTTTGGGTGCATTGGGAAACCCACTAACCATTTTGCACAGAATTCTTTTACTTTATCTGGCCATTCGGGAGATTTCCCAATGGCTTGAAACCCCATCACAAAAAATTGTCTCATGTCTATTGCTTCCGGGTATTCTCCTTTTAAATCGTTATACTGCTTTATATACTCGGGATTTCTTCTTTGAAACTCCCACCACAATTTCATTTTCGTTTTATTATCCATGAATGTTCCTCAGAAACTGTTTTTTGCAAAATAATAATAGAGCGATATTATCATTATTATACGTTATCAACTTGTTTTGCTTTTCAAGAACATTCTTACAATACCAAGCAATATGATGATGGCACATAACACCAGAATATACCTGTACTGTATCCCGGCAAACTTCATATACCCCTTCACAACAGAGTAAAACAGACCACCTGTAGTAAAACCAGCCGGAACATATCCTTCAGAGAAAACACCCGTGACTATCGCAATCAATTTGCCGACGACAATCAGGGCGATTCCCTGTTTTATTTTTTTCTTCATTGGAATATTGTGTGTAATATATGAAGCGTTAGTGTGGGGGACTTCTTCCCCTCAGCAGTCAGAACTGGAATGATAATTGCGGTATCTGTGTGCATCCCCCTCAAACATCGTTACTCAATAGCATTAAAAACTCATTTTAATGGAATTGTCAAGGATAACAAAAAGGGGTTCGACCCACGGAATACATACACGGAATTACTGAAATGATTTTTTACCAACCAAAATCACAGGGGTTGGAACGCTGCAAGTGTTTGATTTTCAATCTGCTGGATTGTGATTTGGTTGACAAAAGGCACTGTTCTGTCAACCAAAAAATATGGGATTGTTGAATAGTGTTTGGCCGGGCAAGTCACTGCAACTGACCGTAACCTTCAGTTTGCGCAGGCTGGGAAATTAAAGGTCAGCAAAAACAATCTTTGGTAGATGTGCTTCCGATAATGTTCATGGATGGTTTTGGGAACCTGCAGTTTCTGATGCAAAGGAAGCCATAGTTTCAAAAAGAAAATCTTAAAAAGGGGCACTATAACAATGCCCCTTTCACCTCATCATTATCTAAAACACCACCTCTATTCTGAACTGCTGTAAAAATTCCTCATCTTCAAGGTCTGATACAATTTTCTGTATAGCTTCTTCCAGGACAGGATCTACTTGTTGTGTCATGTCCTGCAAAAAGTCTACTGTCGTGTCAATGGTCTGCCATGATATATAGCCCGTATTTCCCTGCATAAGATTAGCCATTACGGGAATAAGTTCCATGACAATTTCACGTGCTTCTTCTTTCAGATACGGATCATCATAGATAATATCTGTTATTTCATCACCATGCTGATAAAAAAGTGATATATAGCGGCGGCCTTCAGCTGTTTGTGAAAGAACATTATCCCTGAAGCTCCTTAAAACAGCAAGTGAGCTTGCATTCTCACCTAAGGTCGCTACCATCGGGCAATCAAACAGTTGCACCGTGACAGTAAAGCTCTGCTGATCGGTTTGTGCATACTGATCTTCAACCGTAATTTCAACAGGATGCTCTTGTATCTGGAACAGATTCGGCGTCCACGTGATTACGCCGTAATCAGCCGTTATATCCATACCGTCCGGATATTTTAAAAGGTTAAACGTAACATCAGTTTCATCCTCTACCTGAACGTCATATTCATATGGCTGACCAACAAAAGCTACAGTAACAGGGCTTGATACAATTATTGGCGCAGCTGGTATAGAAGATGTTGTCGTCGTCGGTTCATCGGGTGCAGGCTGCAACATTGTTGTTGTCGTTGTCGGATCCGGAGTTGGCGCAGGCGTTTCAGTCGGCTCAGGTGTCGGGTTTGGGCTCGCAGAAGGTACAGATGTCGGACTTGGTTTTTCTTCTGCTACAGTAGTTGTTGTTGAACTGGTCGATGACGAACCGCCGCCACCGCCACCGCCGCCACCGCCACCACCTCCTCCGCCTCCTCCGGAGGATGCAGTTGTGGTCGTGGTCGGGACGGTTGTCGTGGTTGCCGGCACACTGGTGGTTGTGGTTGTCTGCGGGTTTTCCTGTGCTTCTGTTGCTACAAAGGTTGACATGTGATCAAGAAGAAGGCCTATCGTATAAGTCGTATATCCTTCCTCAGGGACATCCACCTGCTGTGTGAGTACCGTTCCTCCCTGTGCTATTGTCTGACCATTCTTTTCTCCGGCTATTCCTGCCAGTTCAAGGCTTCCATCTGCCTGGTTGTAATAGTATATGGTCGGACGGCCTGCTTCTGTTTGCCTCACAACATCAAGCGTGACAAAAATGGTCTGATCGTCCCCAAGCTGCAGTCTTTGTGTAGCACTGCCCATGGTAAAAACAACCACACATGCAGACTCTTCACCAAAATCATCTTCAATTTTCTGTGATATGTCATCGGTAACCGGTATCTGCCGTGGAGGATCAATTGTACCGGTATATTCCACGCCGTCTGACGTGGTGATGTTGGTCCCAGGCTCTACGGTAGCTTCTATTTCTACCCGGGTATCAGCTACTGCACCTTTTGGGTCAGTATCCTCTGTACACAGAGTCAGCTGTACCGGCACAACACCGTCATCCGGCAGGTCTGCTCCCTGTGTCGTCATGGTAGCGGATGCCTCTTCCGTGCTCAGCTCTACCGGCTCATATACCTCCAGCTTGATTGCACTGCTCGTGTTTGTCCTGTCTACCAGGGTTACCCTTACATCATACAGGCCCTTTCCTGTTGCTGACGGCACTGTTGCTTCTATTGTTTCATCATCTGTTACGGTAAATGCAACCGGTATTTCCGTGCCGTCTGCCATAGCAAGACAAACAGTCTGTGCCTCTGTTTCATTATCGGTAAAATGGTTGCCGGTAACAGTAATGACAGTCTCATGCCCCTGTGGTATGGTTTGGGGCTGTATACCGGTTACCTCAGGCACCGGCTCAGGCGCTGCGGTCACTTCATAGGTTGCGGTGCTCCTGGCAGATGTTCCATTGTTGTTTATTACCCGCAGGTTATATGTCCCCACCGGGACTCCTGCTGGTATATCTGCATAAAGCGTGCTGTTTGCTCCTGCCTTGCTTGTAATCTGGAATATGGTTTGTCGTTGTGTTTCAATAAACCGTACAGTGTTGTCCGTACCACCCAGGAAGTTTTCTCCTGTTATCTTAATCTGCCGTGCGATGCTGTTATCTGCAACTGTCCCGCCATCGGTCAGTTCAAAACCGGTTATAACAGGAATAGTACTTGCCGTTTTATGTGATGCAATGTTGCTTACTGCAGATGTATTGCCGGCTGTATCTATCGATCTGACGCCAAAATAGTACGTTGTTCCCGACAGAAGGCCCCTTATCGCAAAACTTTCAGGCTGGTCCTGCGCTGAAGGTTCTATAGTGCAAAAGACCCCGGTTGCATTATCCCAGCTCTGCCAGGTAGTTTTTGCATATCGGATTTGATACTTTTTGAGTCCGTTTTCAGGTGACGACCATGACAGGACAACAGTTGAGGTGCCGGGTATACCCGCTGTTGAGCCAAGATTATCAACCGGGGCCGGGACTTGTGTATCAACTGTCCAGCTGTAACTGGTTGCACTTTCTGTTGTTTCTCCGGTCTGTTCATCCTGCCAGGTATCATTTGATGCATTATAACCATTTACCCATACCGTATGCGTTCCATCAGTAAGACCTGTCAGGGTAATTGGATTCTGGACAGGCTGCTCGGTCCAGGTTCCTTCATCATCAAGGCTGTATTTGTAAGAATCTACATTGTCACCTGCCACGTTAACTGAAACTGCCGTATCAGTGGTAACTCGGGCAGGAAGGTTAGAAAGCACAGCTGTGGGAACTGTCGTGTCTACAGTCCAGGTGATATTTGTAGCATTATCAGGTGACTGCCAGTTTCCTGCCCGATCCGACCCGACGACATCGAGGCTGTGTGCCCCTTCTGTCAGGCTGTTGATTGCGATGTTCTTTTCAACTTGTTGTGCTGAACTCCATGAGCCTTCATTATGCCTGAATTTATAATACACAACATCTGTCCCGGTAACAGTTATATCGACTGAGGTTCTCCCGATTGTTCCACGGGGATGGTTTGAAAGTTCTGCCCGCGGCGCCTGTGTATCTCGTAGCCAGCTTGCCGTTGTGGCATTTTCTTCTTCCTGCCAGTTTCCTGCACTGTCTTTTCCTATAACAGAAAAAGTGTGTTTGCCATCTTCTGTAACAGTAAAGCCAAGTTCAGTACTTACATCAGTTTCTGCACTCCACTGGCCCTCTTCCGATTCCACCTTCCACCTGTATGAAACAACGTCAGGACCGCCAACTTTCACACGGTACTCAGTTGCCCTGCTGATAACTGACGGGGCATTTGAAAGCTGTGCAACCGGGGGATCGGTATCAACGGTAATCACAACAAATGTGTTCTTTGTTATGGTGTCTGTACCACCGGGACCGGTTACGGACAGGGAGACATCATAGGTGCCTTCCGCAGTATACGCATGACTAGGACTTTGCTCTATACTTGTTCCCCCGTCACCAAAATCCCATTCCAAACCTGTAATATCTCCGGTTGATGCATCGGTAAACGTTACGCTGTGGGGAACTTTTACTCCGCTTGTGGATGATCCGGTAAATGCTGCAACAGGCGGTGCTGCAGGCTCATAAACGGTTATATAATCTGTCTTAACTTTTGTGTTTGATCCACTAGGCCCTGTTACTTGCAGCATCACGGTATATGTTCCGGCGGCAGTATAGGTATGCACGGGGTTCTGCTCGGTACTTGCCTCCCCGTCGCCGAAATTCCATGACCATGACGTCACTGTTCCCTTTGATTGGTCGGTAAATTGTACTGAAAGTGACACTTCACCATTTACTGTGTCTGCAGTAAAATCGGCCAGCGGCACTCCATATGCTATGGTTGTTGTAGTTGTCGGCGGAGCACTGCTTGTGGTTGTTGAAGGCTCAATACTGGTTGTGGTTGTCGGTTCAGGAAACGTAGTGGTTGTGGTTGGCTCTATGGTGGTAGTTGTGCTGGGGGGCACCGTTGTTGTCGTTACGACCGGTTCAGCTGTTGTCGTAGTGGTTGTCGGGCAGTCTTCATCCTCATCGGTGGTTCCGTCACAGTCATTATCAAGACCATCTCCACAGATCTCAGCGGTCGAACCTTCCATAGGATCACAGGTCTGCACTTCGCCATTCACACAATTATCGATCGTGTGCTCACAGATACCGACTCCGCACGTTGTTTGACCTAAATCTTCATCGGTCTGCCCGTCGCAGTCATTATCCACTCCATCACATACTTCTGTGCCTGCACCTTCCATCGGATCACAGGTCTGTTCTACGCCGTTAAAACAGTTATCTATAGTGTGTTCACATATCCCTACTCCGCAGGTTGTCTGGCCAAGTCCTTCATCTGTTTCACCATCGCAGTCATTGTCAAGGCTGTCACAAATTTCTTCTGCTGCTGGATTTATTCCTGTGTTACTGTCATTACAATCTGTATTGTCAGCAATGTAACCATCAGGGGCTGTGCATGCCTGGATTGTCGTATTGTTATCTCCATAGCCGTCTTCATCTAGATCCCTGTAATAACTTATAAGAAGTCCCTCATCAACCTGGCCGTTACAGTTGTTGTCTATACTGTCACAGACTTCCTGCGCTGATGGATTGATCTCTTTGTTTGCATCATTACAGTCTTCTCCTCCGTATGCTGCTGCTATATACCCGTCACCGTCTATATCAGTGTCAACATCAGGCGGTGCTATGAGGAAAGGATAGAAGCATATTCTGTTGGTTACCTTCGAACCAGTACCGGCTGCTTCCATGGTCTGGGCCTCTGTACAATTGTCAAATACTGACTGCCCATCTGATGACGGACCGTCATACGCACCCCAGTAGTTATGGGTTGCCGTTACCGGATAGCTGCCAAGGATTTTTATGCCAAAATAATCAGTAGCCTCTACGGTGCCGTCTCCTGCAAACAGGGTATTTGTTACAACACTGACACCCTCTGCATTATCTATGAGAACCGCTGAACTGTAGGTGGTACGGTTATCAAAGGCTACCGTAAATCCTGTTAGTTTTGTATCGTCTGCACTTATATATATTGCTGTATCCGTAACAAGAGAACAGCTTCCATTAATAACCGCTCCGTTGCCTTTTACCGTCACCCCGTCCTGTGTTACAGAAAACCCGTCAAAAGGACCCGGAATCAATACTTCAATTACCGTTGCGTTATCAAATGCAAAGCTTTCTGCAACGTCAAGTGCTTTTTGTATATCGGGAAATTTATCAGTGTCGACATATAATATATTGTCTGTATAGCAGCCTCCTTCATCTGTCTGACCGTCGCAATTATTGTCAATGCCATCACAAATCTCTGATACTCCCGGGTTCATTGCGGCATCTTCATCATTACAGTCTGTGCTGTCTGTAATGTATCCTGAAGGGGCTGTGCATGCCTGGACACTGACACTGCTGGTACCATAACCGTCTCCGTCTGCATCCTGGTAATAAGTGTTCTTCACCCCTTCATCTACCTGACCATTGCAGTTGTCATCTTCTTCGTTACAGACTTCTGCAGCAGCAGGATTTATGCTGTTGTCTGTATCATCACAGTCCGTGTTGTCCTCAACATATCCTTCCGGTCTTGTACAAGCCTGTTCGGCAACGGAGCTGTTACCGTATCCGTCACCGTCAGAATCCTGGTAATAGGTGCTTTTAACCCCTTCATCAATTTCACTGTCACAATCATCATCAATGCCATTACATGCTTCACTCATGCCGGGGTTAACTGTATTATCGGTGTCATCGCAATCCGTACTGTTTACAACATACCCGGCAGGAGCTGAACATGCATCTATAGTTGTGCTGCTGTCCCCGTAGCCATCACTGTCTGCGTCCCTATAATAAGTGTTCTTGACCCCCTCATCGATCTGCCCGTTACAGTTATCATCTATAGTATTACAGGTTTCTGTTGCAATCGGGCTGATTGCTGCAGATCCGTCATTGCAATCTGTTGCATCTGCTACATACCCGGAAGGTGCACTACATGCCTGTGTGGAAACTGAACTGTTGCCGAAACCATCTCCATCTGCATCCTGGTAATACGTGTTCTTTACGCCCTCATCAATTTCTCCTTCGCAGTTATTATCCAGACCATCGCATACTTCTATACCGACACCTTCCATAGGATCACAGGTCTGCACTTCGCCATTCACACAATTATCGATCGTGTGCTCACAGATACCGACTCCGCACGTTGTTTGACCTAAATCTTCATCGGTCTGCCCGTCACAGTCATTGTCAAGACCATCGCAAATTTCTGTGCCTGCACCCTCCATTGGGTCACAGGTCTGTTCTACGCCGTTAAAACAGTTATCTATAGTGTGTTCACATATCCCTACTCCGCAGGTTGTCTGGCCAAGTCCTTCATCTGTCTGACCATCACAGTCGTTATCTAATCCATCACATATTTCTGTGCCTGCTCCCTCCATAGGGTTACAGGTTTGTACTTCTCCATTCACGCAATTATCAATCGTGTGTTCACATATCCCCAAACCGCAGGTTGTCTGGCCTAGATTCTCATCTGTCTGGCCATTACAGTCATTATCTACATTATCACATACCTCTGCAGCTCCCGGGAAAACACTGCTATTATTATCATCACAGTCAGCATCTTCCACTGAACAATAACCATCATTATCATTATCCGCCGTGCAGTTATCGGTCAGATCCTCTTGCATAAACCAAGGGGAAAAACACGCAGGACCTTCTATAACGGCGCCACTTCCGTTGGCCAGGATATATCCTGTGCAGTTATCCGTTATATTACCGCCTGGTCCACTGACATCACCCCAGTAATTAGATTTTGCTTCAACATGATGCACACCTTCAACTTTAAGGCCAAATGTTGTTGTTTTATCAAATATATTGTTTCTAAGAACAACACCGGAGGCATTGTCAACATATACGCCTTCAATACCATCAAACGTAATACCCTCAATAAGTACATTCGAACCATCAGGACCTATAATGACCCCAGCATCAATTGTTTCGTATGTTGCACCTGTGTTAATTGACACCTCTGAGCCAGCATAGGCGCTTATTTCAAGTGATGATTTGTTGATTATAAAACCGTCGTACACACCGCTCAGGACAATGATAGTCGATCCGGAGCCATCCGGAATATCATCAATTGCACTTTGTATATCAGAATACGATAATCCATATCCAACCACGACTGTCTGACCACAGCCTTCATCTGTCGCGCCGTCACAGTCGTTATCAACACCGTCGCAGACCTCACTGCCGGATCCTGCCATGGGATCGCATGTCTGTAACACCCCTCCATCGCAACGGTCTATTGTATGCTCACACTGCCCGAGGCCGCATGTTATTTGCCCTAGATTTTCATCTACACTGCCGTCACAATCATTGTCGATACCATCACATACCTCTTCTTCGGGATCACCCGGCAGTGCATTGCAAATTGTTGTCTGACCGTCAGGAGCACAGACCATTTGACCAGATGTCTCACAGGCACCATCCCCTGCAGTGCACAGTGCCCCAAGAGCAAAATCTTCATCTATGTCATTGTCACAGTCGTTGTCCAAGCCATCACAAAGTTCCTGAGCCCCGGGGTATATTTGTGATGAGTTGTCAACACAATCAGAATTGTCTGACACATAGCCGTTTGGCTGCGTACACGACATTTTTGTATAGTCAGAGTCACCGAATCCGTCACCATCATAATCTCGATAAAAAAGGTTGTCGCACCCCGGCGTTATCACCTGTGTGATATTTCCAGCAGAGTCGTAAGAATATTCAATGCTGCCTGATTCATATGTCGCAGAAGTCAAACGATTAAGCGAATCATAGGTAAAGGTCACCGTTTCAGCAGCAGCATGTTTAATTGCAACCAGTAAAAACAAAACGGCAATGAAAAAAAACCACTTTAACGTATAAGGTTTATTTGTTTGCATAAACACCTCTTCTGTTCAGATTGCCGGAGTTGAAGTTCGGTAGCTTGTCAAGATCTTCAATCAAAACAGCATATTTGCTCAGTGCTGATGTCAGACGGGCATAAAAACGATTTGCACTCTGCTGAATATCATTCATCATTTCCGCTTCCACCCTCTGCTTCTGGTCTTTCGTACGATACCCATACCGTTTGTTCTGAAGAGAATTCAGCTGCAGCTGTGTCTGCCATTCAATGTAGGAACGTGTCCGGCGATCAAGAATGTCAGGATCTTTCAACTTTGCAAATTCGCTGCTGTAAAAACCGCTTGCTTTACTTCTTACATTGAAATATTTTTTTGGTGGTCTCGGTGTTGAATCTTTTGATTGTAATATAATGTCAGCAACAGAAACTTTCCTCTTAGACAAAGCTTCTAACTTCATTTTATTAGATGAATTTTGATTATTAATTTTACTTTTCTGGTTTTTTAATATTGGTGGACTTATAACTCCATTACCATAAGTATTTTGCGTATATGATTCTTTTTGTACTTCCATATTATCGTTAAGCTTACTAACAAAACTCCCTGCATGACATGCGAGATCAATTCCACAATCTGGATTCATCCCCATTTCTTCATACAAATATCCTTTCGTATAAGCAGCATGGTGACCTATTATTGGCATGCTATCTAGCACTAAAAATGTGGTATCTAATAAAAATTCAGCAGTACTAACGTCTTCGTCCTTATTTGGGCCAAAATGCTTTCCTCCATAGATTGCAAAGTCAGCAGCAATATCAGCACATTCATAAATTATATAAGCCATACCTAACTCAAATGCTATTTCACCATTTGGGTCAATAAAACTAATCGGCCTACCCTCCACATACAAATAAGGACTTATTGTTTGAGTGTTCTGCATATCTTCCTCTACCGGATCCCTACTCAGAAATCTTCTCGTCACGGGATCATAAAACCGTGCCCGCATAAAATATAACCCGTTCTGCTCCTGCATAACTCCAAATTTGCCTACATAGGTAAAAGAGTTGTTATGGGCTGTATCACTATTGGCCAATGTGCCAAAAGGAAGATATGCATATTTGTCGGTAACATTACCAAGAAAGTCAGTGAGAGCAACCGTACTGCCGATGGCATCATAATGATGGAAGAGCCTTTCACCGGTTCCGGCGTAGACACTGTAAAGCAGTCCATCCCCATATACATAGTATTTTTTCACATCGTTGTTACTGTCCATCTCGGCAAGAACGTTTTCCATACCGCTGTTCAGATCAAGCAGGTAACGTGTTTCAACTCCGTTAACAATTGAGGCAATACGTTTGCCACCGCTGTTGTAAACGTATTCACTCACTTCATCAGCGCTTGAAACTTTCGTCAGCAAATCATCAAAATTATAGTCATACTGAGTTGTTACAGAACCATCGTCACTGACAACCCGATTTCCTTTTCCATCGTAGGTAAAGGCTGTACTGTTGTGAGTAACTAACTGGTTTGCGGCATCTTGGGTGAATGTTTCATTCATATAATCAAGGTGTGGTGCAAGGGGCTGATCCATGCTCATTGCAAGCCGGTTTCCCACCTGGTCAAGGGTATATTCATACAGGGCAATAAGCGATCCATCAGGTGCACGGTCCTCCTTGGTCGTCAACCTTGAAGCTTCATCGTATATATAAGAAACCGTTGAACCGTTACCCATGGTGGTTTCGCTGAGGCGCCCCTCGGCATCATACGAATATTCGGTAGTTATGCCGGACCAGTCCTTTACTTGAAACAATCGGTTTAACTCGTCGAACAGGTAATATACTGTTTTATTTCCAGGGTATTTAATGGAAACCCTGTTGCCGTTTGGATCGTAGGTATAACCGACAATCATACCAAACGGGTCGGTAACAGAAACAATTTGGTCAAGCTTGTTATAAACATACGATGTTGTGCCGCTCGTACCGGTTGCAGCCACTCTGTTACCGTTGTCGTCATAGGAAAACGTTACTGTGGTCATATCAGGGTATGTTAGGGTTTCAAGCCGATAACATTCGTTGTAATCAAAAAACGTCGTACCATCTGAATCGCTGATAGAAATTACATTTCCTACAGCATCGTAGTTTGTCAGCGTGGCATTTCCCAACGGATCGGTCTCTGAAATATTTCTGTTTAAAACATCATAGCGATATGTTGTTGTATTGCCACGCGTGTCGATCAAAGAAAGCCTGTTGCCGAGGGCGTCGTATGTGGCTGATACCTCACCGCCATTGGCGTCAGTGACTTTCACTGTACGTCCGAGCGCATCGTACTCAAAAGCAGTCTGCCGGCCCTTTGCATCGGTTATTCTTACAAACCTTCCCAATGTGTCATATTCGTTTAGGGTAACATTGCCCAGAGGATCAGTAACCGATACCAGCCGATTCAGCTCATCATATTCATAGGTTGTTGTATTCCCAAGAGCATCAGTCACAGAAAGGCGGTTGCCATTGGCATCGTAAGTGTATGTCTCGGAATTTCCCAGCGCATCAGTCGAAGAAACAAGGCGGTTCATCGCATCGTAGGTTGACGTGGACCGATTGCCGCGGGCATCAATGGTAGCGATGCAATTGCCGTTAGCATCGTACTCATGCTGTACCTGGTTGCCCATCGGGTCAACCTCGCGAATGATGTTTCCCATAGCATCGTATACAATAGTACTTGAATGACCATTGAAATTTGTCACCGCGATGCGCCTGTCCATCAGGTCATAGGTGTAATGTTCTTTTAGGGTCAGCGGATTTGTTCTGCTGATAAGATGATTCTTGGCATCATAAGCGAAAGTAGTTTTATTCCCAAGTGCATCAATATGCTCAATTTTGTTTCCGTTTGCGTCAAAAACAAATTCAGCCAGGTTCCCCATGGCATCGGTAACAGAGATGAGATGGTCTTCATTGTCATATTCATAAGCGGTTGATCTGCCAAGAGGATGGTTCTCGGTAAGCTTACGGCCTACAATGTCATAGGTAAAGGTGCTCTCGTTACCAAGGGCATCGGTAACTTTCACAAGGTTGCCGTAAATGTCATACTCATTAGTCGTAACATTACCCAATGCATCAGTAACAGTCAGCAGTTGCCCAAAAGTATCATATGTATAGCTTGTCACATTTCCCAGCGAATCGGTTACACTTTCAAGGTTCGCATCCGCTGTGTAAGTATACGTGGTGGTATTGCCGTTGGCATCTGTTTTGGTAAGCGGATTATTATTACTATCATATGTTGCAAGCGTCTGGTTGCCGAGGGGGTCTGTTTTAGCAAGGACATTACCATTATCATCATAGGCATATTGTGTTACGCTGCCATTTTTATCAACAGCCCTGCTAATATTACCCCGTTCATTAAAGGTGTAATAGGCTGAATTACCACGTGCGTCTTCTTCCCGAATCAGCCGCAGCATATCATCGAAGTGATGGTAGGAGATATTACCGTAAGGATCAACTATCTGTGTTGTTTTCGTTGCTGCATCGTAGCTGTAAAGCGTTACTGCCCCAAGAGCATCGCGCTGGCTGGAAACAACACGCCGCTGCTCATCATACATGATGGAGACAAATGCGTTGTCAAGAGGGTCCTTTATTTTCAGTATCTTGTGATCGGAATCGTATTCATAAACAGTGGTGTTTCCTTTCATATCTGTTGAGCTGACAAGATCACCATTTACGCTGTACGTAAATGTAACAGACCTGCCTGCAGGGTCCAGAAGCCGTGTGATGCGGTTTGATGCATCATAGGAAATGCTGATAGTTCTTCCTGATGTATCTGTAATGCTTACTAAGAGGTCATCACTGTATGAAAAGCTCAGGGCATTTCCGTTTTCATCTTCAATAGAGGCGAGGCTGTTTTCAATATCGAAATGGTATTCTATCAGGTCTTTTTGACGTATAGTTATGGTGTTGTCGGGATTTTTAACCAGCGAATCGAACACACCGGGCATCGGAGTATATCCGCCACTGCCGTCAGGAACCCAGGTTGCAGCCCTGCCATCGCCCCACCGGACGGTTATGTCCCCATCGCTTCCTTCTGTCATTGTGATATTGTAATTATGGGTCCATCCAAACCCGAGAGGGCCATCATTTTCATCAAGCGAGTTGTAGGAACGCTCAAAGGAAAAGGAAAGGCTCCGGCCGGGAATCTTTAGATCGCTCCTGCTGTATACATAATTACCAATCGCGGTATTTACCGAATCTACACTGTAGCCGGAAAATGTCTCGCCGCCGAAAACCGTATTGTTCTTTGTGAGGGTAACATCGTGAACAATACCCGTTTTGCAGAGCACAAGGTCTTTCTGATAGGTGACATAGCCCGGTTTCGCTGTGGTAATTGATTCAATTCGATAGTAGCCTCTCGGAAGCGAGGTAAAAGAATAGTTACCGTCAACATCGGTTGAAGCTGTGTGACCCGAGTCAAGCGTTATAACTGCTAACGGCAATCCTTTATTAACAGTTGCGTCAATAACAGACCCTGAAATAGACAAACCATTGCCCGTACATACAGTATACTCCTCCGTTACAACCGCCCCTGTGTTTCCTGCTACATCTATGGCAAACGCTTTTAATGTGGTGTCAGAGGTGAGTACGATTGGTTCTGTATACACCTCTGAGTCTGTGGTAGGATCGGTTCCGTCCATGGTGTAATAGATGGTTGCAGGCTCATTGGCAGTCAATGTTATGAAGGGATCATTCATATACATTTCGCCTTCAGGAGAGATGGTCGTGAGCGGGCCGCTTGTGTTCAAAATGATGCTGTCGGTACAGACACCAGACCATTCATCCAGATTATTGCTGTATTTTACAAATACAGTTCGATCTCCGTCATTGTCCACCAATTCCCAGGGTAAGGATGTAGCATACGGTACCGGGTCCGACCAACTGACACCGTTGTTGGAGATTTTAACCTCATTACAGCCGTTTGAGTCACTGCAGAGCAGGCTAAGAGTAACCGAAATGCTGTTAGTATAATCAGCATCTTCATTGATATACACACCGCCATACGGAACTGATGTATCACCGGGCACTATTGCACGACCAGTGAGACTATAATTTGTACTGATCATGTTTCCAATCGGCTGCATCGTGATTGCATCGGAACTGATTTGATAGCCTGAGGAACTACGAAATCCGCTCCCGCAGTTTTGCTGCAGTGATGAAATGATATAATTTGAGCTGACCATACCGTAGGCTGAAGAGGACATGAAGATACCACAAAATAATGTTACCTTTAGAACCTTTTTGAAATCAATTTGAGTAAACATTTTATAATTTTCCACCATTTGAATTTTTATCAAAATTTAGCTGGATCACTATTTCACTTTCATAATCCAAACAACATCAAAGTATGGTGGTTTAGTATCAGCAGAAGAGGTTTTATAAGTTAAATAGTTATCTACTCCATGTGAATAATTTGTGACAAGACCTTCACCTGATGTTGTGAGGATACTGCGCATAGTATCATTGGTTGTTCTCGTCTCTTCTATACCAAATCCTCCAATAGCTAAGTATGACATGCCTGGATTACTTATAGATGAGAAATGGTTATGCGTATCAGACCCGCCTGTTCCGCCGGAAACAGTATTGCCCCGCAAGAACCTGTTATCACTGTTCAGGTTGGGAATGAGTTGGCCGTTTAAAACACTTTCAGTATCATTTAATGTCTGTCCATTACACTCCACCCATTCATCAGATAATGCAGGGACACCTGTCATATTCTTGACCCAAGGCATGATTGTTCCAATGGGAACCACAGAATGAACATAAGGCCCGGCTGTAATTCGTTGCCGTGGTGTCATCTCCGGATCTGATGCCACTTGGATACCAAGGTAAAGCGTATCCTGTACAAACACCGTTGCAGGTAATTGCTGGACGGAACCAAGTTTGACATTGAAAATTCCATTAGATACTTGAACACTTTGTGCCTCACTCCATAATAAGGTACCGTCGGTAGAAGCATCATATATACTAAACGTCATAATAACTGTAGAGCTCAATGGCTCACCGTTACTGTCATTTAATACTCCCTGGTAGCTGATAAGATTCGGAACAGCATGTGATGCAGAAACAGCAAATAAAAACATTGTCATGAACGTTTGCATAAAAATCAGTACTCGTTTCATTCTTTACTCTCCTTTTAAAATCTGTAATTGTAATAAGAATGGATAACTGCACATTGTAACTCTCAAAAAACCCACCTCATAAACGCAAAAAAAGCCTCTGCACTTCTTTTATGATCAAGTGATGGGTATGTATATACCAAACAGGGGTTAGTTCGCACTATGACCTGTCTGTTATTTTATTTTCATCGAAATATGCTATATATAAAGTAAGCCCACACTGGAGACAAAAAAGCCTCCGGGCTCTACTGTCTGGTGTGTGGTGGTCAAAGGCTCGATGGGGATAGTTGCCAGCTAGGTCCTGTCGAGCCTTTTTTATTTAGAATTTTATGTAAGAATGTTGTCGTTTATATAATATCGCTTATACATCTGATGCGATATATGACATCTTTGATTGTATGAAAGTACTTTTTTCAGTAGCATGCATGTAATAGAATTGTTTATATCAGAAATGATCTAACTTCCCCCTCATAGAAAAGTGACATAACTTTCTAAAAATATTAAAAAATGCAAAGCCTGTCAACCCTTATTTCTCTACCTATATACCCCCTACAAATAATAGGCATTCAATTCTAAGGGTATAGTAAATCTTTGTAATTCGTTCACACTTTAATAGTTCTGTAGTTACGTATAACTACGGTTTTTGTGTGCGTAAAATTACGCATACAGTTATAATCACGATATTTATTGAAGAATTTATGATTAACAGGAATATATTATTTTTTTAAAAGAAGTAACTGCCAAATCAGCATTGAGAATTATCACATTTGGTTGATATAATGGTATCTTTTACCCACCAAACCGAAATCCCGCCGATTAAAAAACATATACTTACAACCCGTCAACCTAGCCAGATTTGGTTGATAAAAAATCATTTCCCGAATTGCAGGCTGTTCACGGCTTCGACTTTCCTGTCGTCCGTCGTGTGCAGGTAGACCTCTGTTGTCCTGATATGTGAGTGTCCCATCAGGTTCTGGACGGTCTTAAGGTCTGTACCGGTATCAAGCAGTGTGGTGGCGAACGTGTGCCGCAAAGAATGGGGGTGCAGTCGTTTCTTTATAAGCGCCCTGTCTGCTATGCGTTTTACCAACAGGTCGACTGCCGCCCTGGACAGTGGCCGAACATCATAGGGGCCGTGCTTCCCCAGGGTGTAGAATACGTGGTGCTGTGGATCGGTGCCGTTCCCTTCTGCTTTCCAGTAGTCCTTTATTGCCAGCAGGGTTTCATGTTTGAGCGGTATCCGGCGTTTCTTCTTCCCCTTTCCCAGCACTTCAAGTATTGCCTGGTTGCGATAGGTCTTGATGTCTCCAACCTTTACCCCGCACAGCTCCGCTTTCCTTACGCCGGTGGTGAACATGGTCATAAGAACGGCAAAATCACGTTTTCCCTGCACCGTTCGCCTGTCCGGTACTCTGAGCATAGCCCCGGCTTCATCGGGTGTGAGAAATTCCGTCTCTCGTTTGTTCATAGGCATTCCTCCATAAAAAAACGCAGAGAGGTGATCCAGCCCACAAACAGGCTGCCCCATGCGTCACCACATGGGGTCTCTCTGCGAAATATTTTTTTTCTTCGATAGCCATGTCACGCCCGGCCTCACGGTTTGTGTTCTTGATCAATGGCATATTAGCCAATTCTAATGTATATGATATATACTATATATATTATAATTATTTTATTGACAAGTTCAAGCCCTTTTTTTATTATTTTTGACATGAAAGAGAATATTTCTTTTAGGATAGACTCGGAAATAAGGAAGGTGCTGGAAAAACTGGCTAACGATGAGTTTCGCCCGCTTTCCTTTCAGGTGGAAAAGATAATTTTGGAATGGTTGCGTGACAAGAAATTACTGCCGAAGGATTATAGGGGTGGGGGGAAGAAAACTTAATATGGCAACCATGAGGAAGTGTCACAATTTTTAACTATCTCCGTTTCCTTTTTGCATGTTTTGGTTTGAGCTTCCGTTCAAGTTCTAAATTATATGCATGGTTTTCTAGACTATCTTCTTCATTTTCTAACACCCCAAACGAAAAAGCCCTGCCCCTTCGTTTTGGCCCAAACACCCTTGCAAACTCACCCTTGAACGCACCGGACGTTTTCCATTCTTTATCTTGCCGCTGTTTGTCGCCGTATTCAGGGTTCCACGGCTTTCTGCCATACTCATCAAAACTGTCAGACTTTTTATCATCGTACCCAATTACTACTTCTGCTGAGAACGTTACCGAACGTGGGTCTGGCATAAACAAATATCCCTTTCCAAGCCTGTTCCAATATTTTGATGGAATATCTTTTTCGGGATAAAGCCATGACTTTTGCGCCGCTGCAATATATCTGTGAGCCCGTTTCTTTAAAACATAGTTTATCTCACACACCTCAACTTCAGTAAGAAGCCTTTCGGTCTGTATTTGGCGAAAATCAAACATCGCTGGCCTAAAAAGCTTCGAATGCGGGCGGTTCTTTAAGGGATTTTCATATGGATTCCGAACCCAGGAAAGATTTGTGAGAATGAGCATTTTTTCCAAGTCCAATGGAAACAGTGTGTGGGTTCCCGTAAACCATACTTCTGGATCACGAAAACCACGACACCATTTTGACAACGGAAAACAACCTGTGTTGTAAACAGTTACTGGGTGATCAGAAAGTATAAACTTGATGTTAGAGCTTGATGCATCGACGATACTCCATATGGTCTCTGTCCATAGCGCACAAAAGATTTGTTGCAGTTCCTGCAACTTAAACAGGACCTTGTTTTTGTCCGATAGTTTCACAAGGTTGGCCAGGTAATCCAATCCTTTTGGTGTCCGGAGCTTCTGTATACTCATATACAGCATTAAGTCGTGAAAGGCTTCTTGATCAGCGTCTGGGTGCTTAAAATTTGACCAGTATTCAATAGATTTACTACCGGCACCGTCAACTGTCCCAAAAAAGTTCTCCTCAATCTCTGTTGACTCCCATTCCCCGAATTTTGTTGTGTAAAGATCGTACTCGTAGAAACAACTTGGGGGGCCCCACCGGAGCAATTCGTTCCGTTTGTAGCTGTGTTTGCCACGGACAACAGTATCTGGATTTAAATCTAAATAATAAAACTTCTTTTCCCCTGCATCGTTTGCCAGAAAACGTCGCTGATACCACTCTGGTACATAATGGTTTTTTCTGTAGCCATCATTCTTTGATACTTGGACCACATCCTTTCAATTACCTGTCAATCACCACACCGCACTTCTTGTTTTACTGTGTTTTGCAGCAAAATTCTTTTATTATAGTCTCGCACAAATATCCAACTTGTTGTCTTAAACCTTCATTATCTTCAATCACTTCAACCAGCAGGGGACTCCATTCATAATAAAGCCGGATTGTCTCTTGTCCGTCCGGGGTTTTGACCAACACTTCATCCCGGTATCTTCTTAGAATATCGAGCTTGTCCTGATCGTTATCAAGAGCAACTGAGGCGGCACAGGGAGTTTCTCCTTCGCTGTCGTCTGAATCGTCACAGGCATCCCCGATGCCGTCACCATCTGTATCTGTCTGATCCTTGTTGTAGGTATTGGGGCAGTTATCACACACATCACCCAAACCGTCACCGTCAACGTCGGATTGGTCTGGATTTGATTTAAACCCGCAGTTATCACAAGTATTGCCTATTCCGTCATCGTCGCTGTCGTCTTGCTCATGATTTGATACGTTCGGGCAGTTGTCTTCTATGTTTGGAATCCCATCACCGTCGGTATCGCTTGAACTGTCCTCGGGGACTGTGGTAGTTGTGCTTTGCGTAACGGTTGTAGTAGTTGTAGTGGTTTGTTGTTCTATCCCCTTGAGATACCATTCTTCAGTAAATTCAAGCTCATCATTAATATAAAACTCAAGGGACCAGTCACCAGACATATAGGCTCTTTCTGTTCCCATAAGAGTAAAGTAAAGACCAGAACAAAAGGCACCGGTGTAATTCCATTCGTTTTCGCTACCTTCATAATAAAATTCGTTATCATAAAACCAAATTTGTTTGGTTTTTATTCCCGGGTATGCCTGTTCGATTTCAAAGTATAAATACATTCCATAGTCTTCTTCTGCATCAAAAACTTTGGTGCTTTCTGGTTGAGATTTTCCACATTGGAAGTCTTTAGGGTCGTAATACTTTGTCATACAGTGGTAACGTGCTATTGCGGGTCTTCTTGTTCCGGTATAGGACCAACTTGTATCAAAAGAATAGTCCACCCTATATCCAGATAAATCATTCACATTAACCGTAAAATAGTAATTATCGTCAGACCCAGAATCATTAATCATATGATACTTTTCCTTGTCTGAATCCCAAACAGTTTCAGACGACCATGTTCCCTGTGTTGAGGGATAACCCATCCTCCCAATCACCCCTTCACCCTCAACACTATCAAAATACCAAATCTCATTTCTCAAATCACCCTCGTTGTCAATATCCCACACGCCCAAAAGCTCAGTAAGGTCCTGGGCATATACAAAGCCAGTGGTCAACAGCAAAAGTATGGTTGTGATAACTGTTTTTTTCATAACAGCCCCCTATACTCATGTGGTAACTCTTTTAAATACCCCTTCTTATATAGCCAGACTATGAACTTCGCCTTCAGAATCGGTTTCATACGCTTCGAGTAACGTTCAAGTGACTTTTTCTTCAACCGTTCTATGGTCTCTATCTCTTCGGGTGATAGTTCTTTCACGGCTCAGTTATCCTCCGAAAACTTCCTCGCATACTTCGGGCACTAGGCTTGTTTTATTTTGGATGATGAAAAAATGTCTAAATACTGTTTTGCATCCATATATTCCTTAAAATATATTCTTTTTTCTTCTGGTTCTGAATCAAGATGTTTAATAAGACGCCCAAGCTCTTCTTTCAAAAGTATAATATTTTCCTCGGCAATTGAAACAAGCTCGTATGGTGTCTGATTTATTTCAAATTTTAATTTATTTTTGATTGGAAAACCCGCAGCTGAGAGATGTGTATGATTTATTAAAAAACAAGCTGCAAACAAGTCTACATCGAATATCGGAGATCCTTCGACAGACAAACCAACTTTTTGGTTAAAATATTCACCAACACATTTAGAAATAAAAGATAATTGATTATATGCTTGCCTTACTTCAAAATCTTTGGGGGGCTCTTCACCATATATATATTCAATCCTACCAATAACTCGCATAAAGCAATTTAGAGCACGTTTGCTCTCTAAATCAAGGAAGAGAGATTCCTCAACTATAATCTTTCTAAATTTGATAAAAACTTTTTCGTCAATTGGCTCCCAAGCCCCATCCCACGGACCTTCAATTTCTTCCATGACTTCATGCATGGCATGAATTACTCTTTTGAAGCTGTTTTTTTGACTTTCATAAACAACCGTCAATTTTTGTTGCTCAAGTTTAAATTGGTGTCTTATGAAATCCAATTCTTTAGAATACCGTGCCCTGTCTGATTCAAGAATACGGTTTGCCCAAACCTTTCCCAGCCAACTAGATAGAAGAAAAACAATTCCACCGCCAGAACCAACAGAAAACAATATGGTTCCTACAAATTTAAGTAAATCCCAAGAGTCCATATTTTTTACTCCTTAATCTATGGCCTACACAACCCACACGCCCTGTAACCGGCTGCTATTGCCTCCTCTTTGGTTTTAAATATTGTCTTAGTATTATTAGAATTAAAATGACTACATTTCGGACCATGAAAAACCTTGGAATTTGTATTGCCATAATAAAAATATTCCCGAGCTTTTTTTAATGAAGAAGTGTCAATTTTTGACCAAAGCCCCACACTTTTATCCCAGTTTATAATTTCTGAGACATATGTTCCTGCCCACAAATCGTGAATACTTTGATTTCTCCTACTTATTATGGGGATGGCCAAGCCAGCAAGTGCCCAAAAAACTGTCATAATTGAAACAGGTTTGCATATCACTTCTCTTAGAATTGATTGTCTTAATGTTATTCGATCAGAATACAAACTATAAATTTTAAGATTAAATAGTCTTTTCCCAGGTGTGTTTTTCCATAGACTGATGCAGACTGCCGAGCATACAGAAAAAACTACGAAACAAATTGTACTCAATATTACGAACCATTTTTCATCAATAATTGGATTTGGTCTTTCTGCTAAAAAAACTATAATCGTTAAAGGAACTAATAAGACAAAAAAAGAATCAATTAATACAGCCAAAAATCTTGTAGATAAAGAAGCACGTCTAGTGTTGAAACCTGGCCCTAAAAATTCATCACAGTATGGACATATAAGTCTTTCAAGGTTAATTTCTTTAATACAGTATGGGCAAATCTTTCTGCTTTCACTTATAAGACGCTCTTTTTGTTTTTTATTAAAGTAGAAACTTTGTGTTGAAAATCTATGGTTTTCATTGGCTACATATGTTTTTGATAAGAAATCATGAATTCCCCGTCCAGATGGGTGTAGTGCAGCTATTATAAAGCCAAAGTAAATAAAAGTGAACCGTCCCAAAGTTTCTCGCATTAACAATTGACCAAAGGTCAATGAGTTATTGTCAAGAGTTGTGTTTAGGAGCTTAGGCGGCGATCCTTTCAACTCCATCCACAAACAGCACTCCTTCAATAACCTTTGCTAATTTTTTTACCGCATTTATTTTCTGCCACCGTTTCTCTGCACAGCGACACAGCTGAAATGCCATCGTAACAACAGTCTGGCTTGAAAAGCAGTTCCTCACTTTTGCTGTCCGCAGGCGCACCGTTGCGAAAGTGGACTCAATTGGGTTGGACGTCCGGATGTGTTTCCAATGCTCTGCCGGATAGCTGTAAAAGTTTAACAGCACGTCGCGATCTTTTTCAAGACACTCTGCCGCCTTGGGATACTTTGCTCCATAGATTTCAATAAACACATTAAAATTCTTTTCTGCTTCTGCGATGCCCGGCGCCATCCAGATATCATGCAGGTGTTCTTTAGCTTTGCTTTGCAGGCTTTTGGGCAGCTTGTTTAACACATTGGCAGTTTTATGCACCCAACACCGCTGCCATTGCGTCTCAGGGTACATCTTCGCAATGGCTTTCCAGAATCCTAGCGCCCCGTCGCCAATGGCCAGCTTGGGACCTTCGGTTAATCCACGGCTCTTCAGATCTCGCAGCACTGACAACCATGAAAGCTCGCTCTCACGAAAGCCGTCTTCTATGGCCACCAGTTCTTTGCGGCCTGCCTCGGTTACGCCGATTATGACCAACAAACACCGCTTCTCATCCATCCGGACATTGCAGTACAGACCATCTGCCCAGAAATAGACGTAATGCTTATCGGTAAGGCTGCGTTTGTTCCACTTATCCATATCCGCTTTCCATTTGGCTTTCAAACGGCAGATGGTGTTCGCCGACATACCGGGCGCATCTTTGCCCAAAAGGGCTTCTAATGCGTCGCTGAAATCTCCTGTTGATACGCCTTTCAGATACAGCCAGGGCAGCAGTTCTTCTATGCTTCGGGTTCTCCGCAAGTATGGCGGCAAAATGCTGGAGGTGAAACGGATCGGGTTCCCCTCCGGCTGCCGGTCACGGCTGCGAGGCACTTTTACTTTTATTTGCCCAATGCCGGTTTGAATCTCTCGCTCGGGATTATAGCCGTTGCGTATGATTCTTTGACGGCCCCGGGCATCTATTAAATCTCTGAAACAATCAATATGAGCTTCAATTTCTGCTTCTACTGCTGCAGCCAAAAGCCGCTGACTGCCTTTCTGCAGAATCTCTGTTAATAAATCCTTGGTAATTGTTTCTGGTTTTTCTAACTCAATTACGTTATCGTGTTTCATGGTGTGTCCTTTCTTTAGGGTTTTATGCCTTGGATGACAATTTGTCGATTATCATCCGAAAGGATACACCACCTTTTCTCTCAAACACAACTTTCAGTTATAACTCAAGGTCAATGGGCGCAAGTAAATATCTACAACCCTAATGTTGTATTTTTTTTTACCGATAGTGTTTTTGTTAATTAATGGTAACCAACAGAAATAATATAACCCAAACAGGATTAAGGCCAAATAGAATACAATTATACCAACAATCCCCATTGTCTCTTCTGATACACCAAAAATCAGCAGAACAAATAAAACAAAAAGTGCTGGTATCCCAGTCACTATTAAGACTACAAATAAATCTATTAGAAAAGCCTTACTACGAACAAAGAAACCTGCAGGTGGTATAAAGGTTGAGGGCGGTATTTTTAATTTACAGCTCCAGCATCTAGATGCTTGAAAATGTACTTCAGTGCTACAAAAAGGGCATTTACAACTGCTAGTAAACTCATTATATCCATAATTAAAATTCTTTTCGCAATTCACCCGTCCTCCCCTGTTTATATTAATATTACTTTTCATGTTATAGTCGCTTCATTATGTTTGTATATAAAAACAAAGCCCTTTGCCACCAACTGCCGTTTCAGGCACTTGCCGCCAATGTACACCAGTCCCACCGTCCGACCATACCTGTCTGTGGTGACGGATTCAACGGTGACCTTCTTGCCATACACCATGTCTGATGTGAATTTCTTTGCCTTCGTGCCGAAATCCTGTCGTTTCTCCGGCGTGTCAATACCGTAGAGTCTGATCTTCTCACCAGTCCCGTTGTGCATAACGGTAATGGTGTCGCCATCGGACACACCGACAACCTTGCCCTGGAAGGCATAGGAGTAGAGTGCTGATATGAGTATTAAGGCTGGTATGAGAACGGTGAAACGGAGGCTGCGTTTTATGTCAAAACAAAAGGCCATTGTTCTTTTTATTCCGAGATAGTAACTTTAACCACATTGCTTCCCAGTGAATCCCCGTTAGCATTTGTCGCCTTTACCCTGTACCAGTATGTACCGGCAGTAGTAAGAGTATCATCGTATGTTTCAACATCAGCAGTAGTCGTTCCAACCTCAGTATAGTTCCCCGTTAAAGTGTCTCGCCTTAAGATTTTGAAATCGGTCTCATCGTTGCTATTGTCTGTCCAAAACATTGTGACTGTGGAGTCTGAAAGGCTTGCTGAGAGCTGAGTGGGATGGTCAGGGGGGACGTTTTGTTTGTCACAAGTGATTGCAAAAGGATACCATGAGTCAAAGGTCGGGCGAGTTAAACTTATCCTATTAGGACCAATTTTTCTAATTTGGTAGATTTTTGAATCATTATTTTCTGGAAAATTTACTGCAGTATCATAATTAGTATGATCCACAATCAGCATATTTTGTACTATTGCACATAATGTAGTAAATTCTCGACATGTATAAAAATTTGGATTTCCTACATTCTCTGTATGCCAAAAAAAGGGACTTGGTGGTCCAGTAGTTAGATTTAAATAGTTGGTAGAAGTAATAGGTGAAGGGCGTGCAAATGACATTACTATATTTACAGCAGTATTAAAAAAACCGTCAGTTTCCCATCCACTGCAAAGGTCGTTGTCAGAATAGGGTTTTGCAACAGCATCACAACTCCATGTTCCTATTAAATCATCACTAGAAATACTCTTGAGCGACTCTTTTAAGATAGCATTCGTCTCATTTATTACATCAGCAGATATAACATCCCCAGGTGCTATCTCATGAGGTATTTCAAAGTCATCAGCAAAAATGGGTGTTGTTAAACAGGTAAACGTTGATAGACAGGTTAAAGTAATAATGAGAAATTTGATTTTCATGCTTCTTCCTTTAATCAGACACAGTAACCTTCACTACATTGCTGCCTACTGAGTCTCCATTAGCATTTGTTGACTTTACTCTATACCAGCAGGTAGGAGTCATGTCTTGTGGTATGACAGGAGATGTAATGGCATTAGCATCTGTAGTTTCAATCACATTATAGTTTCCGGTAAGGCTTCCTCTTCGAAGGATTTTAAATCCTGTCTCATCGTCGCTGTTGTCTGTCCAAGATAGAGTTACATTGGTTTCAGATGTACTTGCTTCGAGGTTTGTTGGTTTTGCGGGTGGAATATTATTTTTATCACAAAGAAAAGCGTTTGTAATAGATTGTTCTGGAATTGTAGGGTTGCTTAAAAGGATTCTATATGAACCAAGTCTCCTTATTATATACTGCCCACCACAACCACCTTCACCATCATGGCAACAATTATCACCCATAGTTCTGTCTAAAAATAATATGTTTTGATAAACAGCATACCTTGTGGTAAAGCCTGGTCTTTTACAATATGTGCCAACGATAGGTCTAAAAGGATTTGGTGTCGAGGTTGTCAAAGAATATGTTCCATCACCATCTTCTTGGAACGTTAAAGTAACATCCGTCAGATATATATACTGAATCATGTATTTCCCATTCTGGTTCATAGGTTTGGTTTCCCATAGGTCCTGTGACTGCTTTGCAAGACCATGTTCCTAATAAATCTGATGAGGTATACGTTTTCAATGATTGTTGAATTTGATCATTTATCTCATTTATCACATCAGCCGATATAATATCCCCCGCCTCAATTCGATGTGGAACCTCAAAATCATCAGCAAGTACAATGAAGGGTAAAACAAAAAGTAATCCAAAGATAAAAAATATCTTAAACACTTTTTTTCTTTTCATTATTTTCTCTCTCTCATTCAAATGTTGCGTTACCAAAAGTGGCTTCACCAAAGACATTAGCAGTGGTTGTCGTTGAAGAGCTGGTTGTTGAACTCGTTGTCGTTGAGGATACGGTAGTAGACGCACTTCCTCCACCGCCACCCCCTCCTCCACCCCCACCACCGCCACCGGACGAGGCTGTAGTGGTTGTAGTTATAGGCTGAGCGGTACTTGTACTGCTACTGGTAGTTTTTATATCGGGAACCGTTGTTGTGCTGGTTGAAAGCTGAACAGTAGTCGTGGTAGTTCCTACTTCTGGTATGGTTGTAGTGGTTGTTGTCTGTATCGCAGTAGTCGTCGTAGTACTCTTTGGCTGCATTATGATTTGTTCAGAGGCTATTTCGTTGTATTCGACTTCCACTGATACCGTTTCATCAAAATAATCTGAGTGATAAGCTTCAAGTGTATATGTCCCTGCAGTTACTCCAGAAATAAAACACCATCCGTTATGTATGGTACTTAGCTCTTTAGCAATTTCAGTAGGTCCATCAGTACATTTAATTTCAACATAAGGGATTCCAGTGCCGTCTTCTTCAACTACCTGAACAGCAATGTTTCCATTGAACAAGGATGTCTGGTGTATTGCTATAGCAATCTTACTGTCAGCATTCAAAAAGACTTCATATCTGTCTGTTGAAGGAAGCCACCAAGCTTCAAGAGCAGAAAGTGATACAAGGTCTTCAACTATTAATGTATTAGCCAGCTTTAAAAAGTCTGAAGCGAGAACAAACAGTGCTACAGAGAACCCACTGCCCAACCAGTCAACATCATCTATAATGTCATCAATCGTACCCACAATCCTAGTCCAGCTGTCATCATAAACAGGAAGCATGATTATCTGATTATGAAGGATAACCATATTGTTCACATTGGGCAGGAAGTCTAGCGTGAACATGGGGAGTGTTATCGGGACAGTAAATAAATTGTTACTATTTGCTGCTCTGACTAAGAACCATTGCCCCATAATCGAATCGTATGTAAGGGACGATAGCATGGTACAGCATTGATGGGAAGAGTCTGTTAAGATTACCGTTGCACCCGTATTATCTTTGCATACATAACTGTTAATTTCTGAAAGTGGTATTCCTGTTTCATCATTTATGTGGAATGATAATGTCTCCCCGTTGTCCAGGTTAATGTTGATTGTTCCATTATCATCTGTGGAGTCTTCAAAGGTGGCAGGAGTCTCAGGCGTTTCGGTACAGCTATAGAGGAAGAAGGAAATTAAAAGGATGAAAACAAGTTTAATGCTTTTTTTCATGATGCCCCTCGTATTTTAATCGTATAGAACATACATAGTTTACTTGTCAATGAGTTTTTGGTTTCACTTTAATATATACGTATTTTTACGTACATGTTGAAACCCCTATAAACAACTTATGAATTACCGCAGCCTATGAATTAACATATTAATATCATTGCATAAAAATAGGGGATTATACCTATTGCTGTCTCAGAAAAGTTTTTATATACTGGCATGCATACTGAGGGGTCTGTCGTGTATTTCAACATTCCAAAAGTCGTCAAATATATAGACCAGTACAAGCACCTGCAGAGACTCTTCGAGAACGGGTCCATTGACCAGTACTTCTCAAGGCTGACTGCCCGTGAGAGAGTTGTCATACAAAAGCGTGTCGGATTCTGTGACAATAATCCCAAAAGCTGCCGGGAGATCGGTGAACTGCTGGGTGTATCCTCAGAGAGGATTAGACAAATAGAAACAAAGACCCTGCTGAAGATATATAAAGATAATCCGACGAGAAGGGATTTTATACGGTTTGCCAGGTGCAACAGACCGATGGGACTAGGCGTGTTTGAATAAGCCTAGTATAATGTATTCTTTTATCATAGGGATGGGGGAAGAATTGTGGAATGGAGTGCTATTATTAGTTTGTCTGCAGCATTAATCAGTGCTGCGCCAGCAATGGTTCCCGTGTTACAAAGTTTGCATCGTCAGTCCTACTATAAGACGTTGCAAAAAGAACTTGAAAAGGTGAAGGAAACGAAAGAATGGGAAAAGTTGTATGATGAGAAAAGAGAAGCTGCAAAAGGAAAAGACCCTTCTAAACATTTAAAAAACATCATTGAATGGATGGGTTTTGGTGATCAGATTCTTGCACCAATCACGCAGCGAGTACTGTTCAGGGGCGCACAGATTCTAATGGCCTCACTTGGCGTTGGTGTACTTACTGGTTTCGACCTTCCGGGTAAGATATTTGAGAATACGCTTTCGTCAGTGGAAATATGTGATCCGTGTTTTGTCGTGTTGGTTTGGATTTTTTCAGTGTTCTACGTTAATGAACGAAAGGTTCTACATGTTGATGAAAAAAAATTCATAAAAAATCTAAATTCTCTCCATAAACAATACTATGAGATAGTTGTTAAACGCGCTATTAAAAACTTCAATAACGAGGCTGATATGTTTTTTAATGAGCATTCCAATGAATGATCCTCGGGTTTAATCTCTTATGGGTAAATTCCCCGAAGCTCGCTTCGGTCAGATTGTATTAACAAAAAGTTGATACCCCGTAGCTTGCTTCGGGGTAGTTCATTAAAACATCTTAAGAGGAACAAACAATGTCGAACAAGAAAAAATTCAAAAACCAAAAAAATTTTTTAAGTGAGCTGGTCTTTGAAATGATTAAATCATCAAAGTTTAATCAAGACATTAAAGATCACCTTATCAACAAACATTATCAAAAGTCTTGGTTTAATGAGGGTATAGTATTGTGTTTGGAAGAAGAAAATTCAAAAAAATATGAGCAGTTATATCGCAAATTTGAGTTGTCAGAAGAGGGTACGGTTTTGTCTGGTAAAGAATTTGAAGAAATTATTGCTGGAACAGTTTTTGACTATTTAAGTAAAAATATGAAACGTAAATATACTAAGATTGATTCGCAAAGAATATCAAGAGAAATATTAACAAAAATTGAAAGATCCCTCTTCCGGGGAAGAGTCGCCATCCCTCTTTTTGGAATAGATCTTAGGGTGTCTAAACTAAAAGTAGGAAATTGTAATATTGTTAAAGTAACTGACAACTGGTGTAAGAGGAATACATTTTGCGCTAAAGATGTTAAAATTGTTTTTGAGCTCTCAGAAGAACCTGACGCTGTTTATGTATTTGATACAAAAAAAGACATATCTACAATGAAAGTTAAACTAGGTAGTGTTTGTGCGGAATTCCCCCTAAAAACCTCTACAAAAAAAATTCTTGAAACCTCATTAAAATTTTTGGGTCAGATAATTGGTTTTTTGTGGCTCTATGTGCCCCTGAATCCTTATTGCTCTGAAGACAGTTTAGCCTTTGGTCCACATTTTGGCAGACAGAATGATTTGGCGCTATCTCCCTTTTTTATTAACGACAAGGATTCAAAAGAAATAAAAAGAATTATTCTTGACTGTCGAAGGTCTGTACCGAACACTTTAACTATTGATGACAATGTCATTCATAAATACAAAAAAAATGGAAATTATAATAAGTTTAGCAAACTTCTATTTGAAAAAGAAACAAACACAGAAATGATAGAACGGTTAAAAACGTCTCTCTTTTGGTATGGAAGGGCAATGTCTCAAATAGACACAACACAAAAATTTCTTTTTCTTGCTATTGCCCTAGAAGCTCTATTATCACCACAAAAAAAAGAAGGTATAATCTCATCAATTTCTGAATCTGCAGCATTTTTACTGTATTCAAATGTTGATGAAAGAATTGGGCTTATCAAAACACTAAAAGAAATTTATGATCAACGATCTTCTGTAGTACATGGCAGGACCAATACTGTTGCACCTACAGATATAAAGAATTTACAGACAATAGTAAAACTTTCAATAGTAAGAATTTTAACTTCTAAGTTTACACAATCGTCATACAAAGAATTTTCAGACAAATTAAAAGTTTTCAAATTTTCTTATCGAATAAAAAGGGGAGAGTTATAAACTCCGTAATCCGATAACTTCGAACACCCAATCAGATTTTAACCGAACGGCAAATTAGCTTGCCATGTTCCTGCAAGTCGACTTTATAAAAGTGTTCGATCTTTGTCGGATTATACATTATAAACAAAAGATCTGGATCGAATAAATGAGAAAAATATCCATTCAATAGACAGCGCAAGGAAATTATATACAGTCTACCAGTATAAAAACAAACTGGAAGCAATAAGTGTGTTTGAGTAGTGGGGGGTATTGAAATCAAACGGGGCAAATATTGCCGGGTGCCAACAACGGAGGAGGTGAAATTATATGACTACATTTGTATCATTTTCAGCAGAAATCATTCCAAATACAATAGAGTCTCTAATAGCCGTTATGTCAGAACAGGCAAACAAAAAGGTGGAAGAAGTATATCTTTTACTATCAACCCCGGGTGGTTCAGTCATGCACGGAATAACTCTTTATAATACACTACGGTCTATGCCCTTTAAGCTTATTACCCACAATGTTGGCAACGTAGATTCAATTGGAAATGCTGTTTTTTTAGCCGGAGAGGAGCGTTTTGCCTGCCCCCACAGTACATTTATGTTCCATGGTGTTGGATTTGATGTAAAGCAAGGTTCAAGATTTGATGAAAAAAGCTTTAAAGAAAGGTTAGATTTACTCCTCCAAGATCAAACAAGAATCGGAGCTATCATCAGTGACCATACCAACTTTGACGAAGGGCAAATCAGTGAGCTTTTCAGAGAAGCCAGGACCAAAGACGCAAGCTACGCCAAAAGCGTTGGGATTATTCACGACATCAAGGATGTTAACATCCCCTCTGGCAGTCCCATAATTTCTCTTGTATTCAAGAGATAAACAGTCTGGTTTATCTGTGTATATTGGTGTACTTTTCATGACAAGTTCCTTTCTTTAAAAATTTAGACATTTAAAATTACAATGTCAATTGTTTTTTTTAATCTCTATTTTAGCAACTTTTGTACCATGCTTATTGTCGGCACACAGGCAATATAATTTAAATTCTTGGTTGCGCATAGGTTACATCTTACCGTCACCCCGGGATCATCTGTTTTATATCCTCAAGGCAAAACCTCCTCTTACCACCCACCTTTTCTACTTCCGGGTAAACACCCGCCCTAATCCTGTACCTGAACGTGTCTGGTTTTACCCCTAGAAGATTACACACGTCCTGCGTTGTATAAAACTGCTTATCTTGTAATCCAAGACTGTTCAACCTCAATTTAGGGGTACAAAGGTGTGGAGAGGCAAGATAAAAACTAAGATAAAACAGATTGTTGAGTGGGTCTGTAAAAGGTGAACGCCCCTCCCTGCGGCTATTTCACCGATCCCAAGCACGAGTGTTCCTGCAGCCCCCTGCAGATTCAGCGCTACATGGCAAAGATCTCAGGCCCCCTTCTCGACCGCATCGACATCCAGATCGAGGTGCCGCCCCTGAGCTACCAGGAGCTTGCACAAAAAACCCTCGCCGAGCCGTCTGCCGCAATACAAAAACGTGTTGATGCTGCACGAACCATACAGCACCAACGCTTTGCGCGCTCTTCCATTTACTGCAATGCCCAGATGAGCACCCGGCAGATCAGGAACTTCTGCCATGTTGACACGGCCTCGCACCGCCTCCTTGAGCAGGCAATCAACAAGCTGGGCCTCTCCGCCCGGGCGTACACCCGCATCCTCAAGGTCGCCCGCACCATTGCGGACCTTGACACGTCGGATCACATTCGCTCCGAATACATATCCGAAGCAATCCAGTACCGCAGCCTGGACCGCCAGATGCTGTTTTAATGCCGGGGAATTCGATAATATTTTGAGTCAATTGAAAGTCAAAGGTGTAAATACTTTTACGTTGACATACAATCACCTTCTGCCTATATTTTCTGTATCGTAAGGCAAGTTCTTATTATAGTATAATTAGATATAAAAGGAGGGAGGCATGAGTAAATATAGCTGTAAATCTTGTGCGGCGCTTGCTGTTGCAGTAGCAATTGGATTCTGTTTTGGTATCTTATATCATGGCCCCGAAAACGCATCCGCGCATTCAGACGACCAAGCCGGAGGAGAGCATCTCCACTATGCTGATCAGTCGACCTTCACCATCGATAGTGGGACCGCATATATACAGTGTCATTTTAATTCCCAGCCTATTGATCTCAGAAGCTTTACTTGGAGAGTTGATCAAATTGCCGCAAAAAGTATTCAACTATGCGGCGACCCAAAGTGATGCTCCCCGCCTATCGAAGATCCCGCAGCTTTTAATGCGGGGCGGGACGGGGCTTTCGCGGCACATTCCGGTAAAGCCCTTCAGCCAGGTTCGTGAGAAATCGCACGGTGTTAATCGTTGAGTGTATCCAGGTCAGACATTAGCCTAACCCACCACAGTCAAGAACCGAGGCTGGCGAACCAGTGTTCACCGTTGCGATTTGTCGAATACTGTCTTGAAGATTTCTCAGCACAGCGCTGGAGGCCGAATCAGTGTGCGTGTTCAGTGCCGGTACGCCAATAATAAAATGCGCACGGCCAACGAGCCAAGGGAAGCCAGTGCATTATAAACACCTGAACCAACGGCCCGCACACTCCGCCTTATTTTGGGCTTTTGATTCACGTTCATTGCAGTATTTTGAAAACACTGGGGACATTGGCTTTCACGTTCAAGTAACTTGTGTGACTGCCGCCGTCGTCGAGAGAAACCGAAATCGTTACCGTATCCGTGTATTGACCCGACCTGACAGATTGGCCTGCCGGAACCACAAGGTAGACTGCAAAGCTTTGGGGGCTTCCCGTCCCCATCAATGGTACGAATGACGACCCATTCGTACCATCTCCCCAAACGGTTGCATGAGAGCTGTCCGTGTAGAGATTGTACGCTAAACGGTCGCCGTCGGAATTTTGCATTCCCCTTGAATGGATTGAAGAACCGAACTGCCCTGAGCCCATTCTGATCTCTGCGCAAGTCCCTGGACTGCATTGGACATGAATATGAGTGACTGCTTCTTTGCGGATGGGCGAAGTGGGATCATAGTCTCCTGCGTTGAGGTCTACCGCAGCAGCGGAAGAAGATGCCGACGAGTCACCGAACCCTCCGATCAGCAATCCGCTCAGGATCAACAGCACGATCAGTCTGAAATATTTCATGAGTAAAACCAAAACGCTGTTTATAAAGAGTTTAATCTACATATTTTACCATATTTTAAGCATCAGAGTAAATACTTGCCCGAGCCTGCGCTTAAGAAATTTTTGATTTCGTACAAGGTTGCGTTTTACCGTCACCCTTGGACCATCTGTTTTATGTCCTCAAGGCAAACCCTCCTTTTACCACCCGCCTTTTCAACATCCGGGTAAACACCCGCGCCCTGATCCTGTACCTGAACGTGTCTGGTTTTAACCGCAACACGCTTTGCCTGAGCCGGCTTGAGGGAGAAGATGTGTCTCTGCTTAATTCCCAAAATTATTTTCAAGCCACCAATTCAGGGGAAAATCCCATCGGTATAAGTTCTCGGCCTTGTACGCCCCTTTGAGGGCAAAAGGGGACGGTTCCGTTTTTTTAGATATTACAAGGCTTTTCCTGACTGTCAAGAATATAAAACCGTCCCCTTTTGCTACGGCCAGCCCTGTGAAAAATCACTGATGGAGAACAGTTCCTTCGTGGTGGGTATACGCCAGTCGTCATGTCCGCCCAGTACAAGCGATGCGCAGTACGTCCTTGCCTGCTCATAGCTCAAGCCGGTAGCCGCCGGTGTCTGCTGCCACGTCAGGCCGGTAACATTGTCGGTGACTGTGCCGTCACCATTTTCTGTGTAGCTGAATTGATTATTGTCATGCTGGGCATCCTGACCAAAAAAAGCTTCGCCCGCTCCGGGACAGGTGATCATTTTTCCGCTGTCGTCTTAACAGTCGGACTGAGCGGTATCGACCACTGCGTACTTAGTTTCCACATCTCGTACCAGGCGGACATAAGTATATATTCGGATCGCATCTCCCTGGGGGCCGTTGCCGGTGGGATAGTCGGCAGGGTCACCCGCCTTGGGATCGCTGCGCTGTGCTCCCGCGCCGTGGACATCCGTCCATGCGCCGTCCATATAGCCCATGGCCCGGCCAAAGGCGACATAGGCCGCGTTCGCGCCGGGTATATAGGTCCAGTTGGCGTGGGTGGTGCTGCTCCAGTAGCAGGGGTAGTCGGTCCGGCCGGCTTCATTGGTGATGGCAGTGGCGTTAAACAGCGGATCGATGGCAGCAGATGCCGTGGTCCCCGGAGATCGGGTGTAATCCACGATGCTCTGCAGCTCTTTGACGTTGGGCAGCCGCCAGTCGCTGTAGCCCAGGTAGTTTTCTGCGTTTTTCTGCTCGGCCCATGACAGCGCCTCTTGCCAGTTGAGACCACTGGAGCTGTCATCTTGTGTCCACATAAGGCCGGTGGCGCTGTCTGTGATTGTTCCGTCACCATTATCAATAAAATTATTAAGTCCATATTCGGTGTCAGCGCTTTTCTGCCACATCAGGCCGGTCTCGTTGTCGGTAACCGTGCCGTCTCCATTGTCGGTATAGGAAGCCTGATTTGCCCGATACTGCACATCCTGTCCGTAAAAGGACTCCCCTTCCACTGGGGCAAAAATCTCGCTGGTATTGTTGTAAAAGGTTTCCTGTCCTGTGTCGACGATTGTGTATGACCCGGTTCTTGTCGCCGACGCCGGTTCAGTATCGTCACAGGAAACCAGCAGGGCCGGTATGATTGCAAGCAGGAAAATGTTTTGTAACAGGGCACCTGCGTCTGTTTTTTTTCGTCTCATGTGTAATCATCCTCTGGTTATTTATTTGTATCTGCCGTGCCGTATGCTGCCGGAACGTCATAGGGCACCGTTGCGTTTGTTTTAAGTATAACAGCAGAATATGAAGGAACTATGGAGATACTATGAAATGTTGTGTTTAAATTCCGCAGATAAATGGGTGCAAATCAAAACAATCAATTCAGGCAGCTGGAAAAAACCTGCTGCGGCAAAAACCGGGGCCGATAATTTTAAGTATTGTGATGTCCCCCCAAATTATGTTCTTTTTGTGGCTGTTGACACCCATGTTTATATTTCCTATACTCTTTAAAATACACCGGTCACTTCCCAAGGAGCCTTTCATGTCGTATCTGCAAAACAGCAAAACCGTTTTCCTATGTATTTCTATCGTACTGCTTATCTGTTTTTTTTCCTGTTTCGCGATCCCGGGCCATGCCGCACAAAACACTGCCGTGAAAAAACGCTTTGAAAGCGCCCTGACAAAAAGCCTGGCTTTCGGCACGCCGGTCAAGGAAATCGAAACCTTTGACGGGTGGACCATGTGGATGGGCTGGGACGGCAGCTTTTCCGAAACGTACGATCCCATGAGCGAAGTCTATGCCTGGGTCGTCTATTTTTCTCCCCAGGGCCTGTTTGTAGCGCTGCAGCAGGCCAAGGCAAACTACTCCTCTGTTGATATGTATGCCGGTTTTGATTACTTTTACGGAACCCTGAAATCCCCCGATGGAAACGTGCTGCGTAAAAGTTATCTGAATTCCCTTATGGGCGTATCACTGTCCATCGATGCTTTCGATACATCAATGCTCCCGGCAGGGCCTTTGTCCCAGGTATCCATTGCCGTCTCTTCCACGCAAACCCTTTTCCGCATCGGCTCTCTTAAAACCCTGCAGAGAGGTGTTCAGTATGGTGCCGGCATCAGCACCAGCTTTGCCTTGCTGCCGTTTTCCCTGCCGTTTGGGGTGTCCCTTGATTTCGAGTCGGAAGTGACTGCCGGATTCTACCCGATTATTTTATGGGACATCGAGCCCGACTCCTCTCAAAATCCGGTTGACCAGGTGCTGTCGCAACTGCAGGTCATGTCGTCCAGTACCGATAAATCGTTTCCGGGGTTTTATGAGAAAGAGATCGCCGACATGATGATCCCCTTTATGCAGACCCTGCCCGCTTCAAGCGACATGCGGGAGTTTATTGACAGGGATTCAGGGACCTCGGGAATTGATTCCATGATCAGGGAGGTAGAACAGTGGCTGAGTTCCGGCGATACCAGCAAGCTGCCGGGGGCCATCGATCCCCCCCTGCCCCCGTCTGCGCAGTATGAAACCATGCGGCCGGTGAAAGCTATTACCGATGCCTGCTTTGAGCTGGGATATGAGCACGGCTACCGCGCAACCGGCCGTGATGATACTATATACGCCGACTGCATTGTTACGGTGAACTGCAGCCCCGGCGAACAGTGCACCCTGACCGTAACCGACGATGAAATTGCGGCCCTTGTGCCGGGAGCGCAGCCTGAAGATTTCGACTGGGCCGATATCGGGTTCGATATTCCACCCGAAAATTTCCTCATGGGCGAAGAAGATGTATACTGGACCTATATAGAAGAGGGCGTGGCAACCTACAGCTTTACCAGCAACCTTGACAGTCCGTTTATTCTTGGGGTGCAGGTCTGGCCCAGCTCGGCCACCGGGGACAAAACCATCGAGCTGTGCCGCAGAAAAGTTGAATTTGAAGAAACCTTTACGGTTCCTGATGTTGATTACGGCGCCATAGAATATGATAACAGCACACAAGGATGTCCCTCGACAAGCATACTGGGTAATGATGCGGACGGTATTGCCACCCTCAGGGCATTGCGCGACCAGGTGCTGATCACCTCATCATACGGCCGGAGCTTTACCGCATGGTACTACAAAAACAGCCCCTTGATAACATCGCTGCTGGACAGATATCCCGCATTCCGGGCCGCTGCAAAGTCGGCCCTGCAAGCACTGATTCCCGCAATCGACCTGATTATTGTTCGATAGGTTCGGTAATTCCGGTGACACTACATAATTAATTGGGCTACTATCCAAGCCTGCGCAGACCGGGGGCACGGATGGACACAACCGCGGCGGACAGCAGGGCGAGTACTCCGGTGATGATTACGGTCAGCGGCTCACCGATATGTTCCGCCGAAACGCCCACCGCAAGTCCGCCGATGGGCATCAGGCCGTACAGCGTCAGGCTGTAAATGCTCATTACCCTCCCGCGGACCTCAGCGTCAACATGGCGCTGAAGCAGGATATTGCACAAATTCAGCACCATGGTCATGGCAACGCCAACGCCCACCAGTACCACCAGGGCCAGAGGGAGCAGCCTGATGCAGGCAAATATGACGAGCACAGCGGGATAGATAAAGGCTGCGGCGATCAAGAGCCTGCCCTTGTAGCGAAATCCTGCCAGGGAAGCAACCACCAATGCGCTCAGGACCGCCCCGCATCCCCGTGCAGATTGCAGCAGCCCGTTTGTGGCCGCATCGCCGCCGAGAATCTTTACCGCCCATGCCGGGACGAGGGTCGTAAAGGAATAACCGAACAGGCACAGAGAGGCGACCAGGCAGAGTAAGGTCCGGATGATGGGCGTTTTCACCACGTAGCGCATGCCGCCGAACACGCTTGAGCGTATTGAGGGGTGTGCCGCCGGCTTCGGCGCAGCTTGCAGCCGGATAAGCATCAGTGCAATGATGACCGGGATATATGAACATCCGTTAATGGCAAAGCACCATGCCGGTCCGAACAGCATGTAGGTCACTCCCGCCAGTGCGGGGCCCACTGCCAGGGCTGCATTAAAAAGCGATGAATTCAGGGCGATGGCATTGCCGAGGTGTTCGGTATCAACCAGGTCGAACACAAATGCGTGGCGCGCCGGAGCATCAAAGGCATTTGCAATTCCCAGGCCGATGGACAGTACAATGATATGCCACGGCTGTATCCAGTTTAAAAACGTCAGGGCCGCCAGAACAGCGGCAAGCACCAGCATGAAGGCCTGTGCCAGTATCAGCAGTACACGCCGGGGTACCCGGTCGGCAATAACCCCGCCATACAACAGCAGCATGCAGGTGGGAAGTCCCGAGGCAATACTGATATACCCGAGAAAGGCCGGCGAACCGGTCAGCTCGTACACCAGATATCCCTGGGCGGTGAACTGCATCCAGGCGCCGAACAGGGACACCATCTGGCCGCAAAACCACAGACGGTAATTGGGATGTTTCAGTGCTGCGAATGTAGCGTTGAGTTTCACAAGTGTTTTCGTATTGATTGTTGTCGATTCACGAGCGTTGAGCAGCCGTAGGTGAAAGGCTTATATACTTGGCAGGTGTGTGCCGCGCACGCCCCGTCCCGCCTTGCCCCGCACTACAATACGGGACATTTGATAGTCGGGCACCATCACAAGCGGGGCCGTTAATAGGGCTGAACAAGAGCGGTGCGTACAAAAACCGCCGTTTATGTTGACATAACATCCCCTATCAGCCCCGGCATCACGCCACACCCTTTCTAACCGATACGGCAATTTTTGTCAAGGCGACCGCGCCCCCCATCGCGGTATACAAAGCAAAACCGATGGTGCGATTATGAACGCGGGCCCGCACCATGAAAATACCGCTTGCCATAACCGGTTTTCATGGTATAGGAAAAAGGGGATGTGGCTCTTGGAATTGGTACCCATTAATGAGGGATGACTGAGTATGAAACAAGCCTGCCGTGCATGCAAAGCCCATGACGCCCGGCTGCTCTTTGATATCGGCGGGAACCGGGTAGTTCGCTGTTGCCGCTGTTCACATGTGTATCTGGATGTTGTCCATGATAACAGCTCCATAGATGCGCTGTATGCTCATTACGAGGAGCGGTACTTCGACAGGAGTTCCCGGGAAATTGAGCAGGAAACGTTAACCAATTTTGACACCTATCTTGAAAACTGCAGGCGGTTTTGCCTTTCACTGCCTGCAGGCCCTCGATTGCTGGATATAGGCTGCGGAGCAGGGCATCTGCTGGAAAGAGCCCAAAAACACGGGTTTGAGGTTGAAGGGCAGGACATATGCGGCCCGTTGCTTGACATGGCCGCCCGGCGATTTGGATGTACTGTTCACCGGGGCTTTCTTTGTGATGTGGAATTGCCGCCACACAGCTTTGACGTTATTGCCATGGTTGATGTGCTTGAACACCTGAAGGACCCCGAAACCGAACTGGGCCTTGTACGCACACTGCGCAAGCCGGGTGGCATTCTGTTTATTCTAACCCCGAACGACCAGGCGCTTGTACGCCGGCTGGCTAAACTGTCTTATACCCTGAGCTTTCACCGTTTCGTATTTCCCATGAAGTCCTTATATTACATAGACCACCTGTCCTATTTTAACCGTAGAAGTCTCTCACTGCTGCTGAAAAGAACGGGGTTTGAAATGGTTCATTGTGAAACAAAAAATCCTGAATTGACCCGGCTGTCTCTTCCCCCTGCCTATCGCTTTTGTACAAAACTCCTGTTCCTGTTGTCCGGGCATTTAAACAACATGGCCGGCAAGCTCATTGTTTATGCAAAGTAATGCCCTCTTTTTTCTGTGCGGCGGGGCTGTGCGTTGAAGCAGCCGGAAAATCGCATAATTACGTATCATGGCCGTCCCTGGAATGAGCCATTTTACAGATGCAAACGAAAATCCAACCGTTTCCGGTACTATAAAAAAATTACCAGATTTAACTGGACTATTGTTTTATTTTTTCTTAAAATTAGTTCCACAAATCACATCTTTCTAAAAAACCCAATCAGTAGTAAAAGATCCGGACAGTGCACGACAATATGGACACAAAGAAAAACCATATTGAAGTTTTAGAGGGGGTTTTGTATGCACTGGGGATAACGCCGGAGGATATTCCGGAAATTTCGGTAATTGAAGACAAACACATAGAGGAGCTCGAGCAGTTGCTCACATCGGATTAGGGTTGATACATCCCGCGCTGCAGAAACGCTGTCCCCTCGCATCAGGCCCTCACCGTCATCTATCATGATGATGGGCGGCAAACAGGCAGAGTCAACCGGACTCCGGTTCCCTCCTGCGCTCACACAGGGCAAATCCACTAAGCAAAAACACGTATTGTCTGGAAAAGGAGGTCCATGCCCGTGAAGTATCACGTAATTATAAGGTGTTTCATTGTCATGAGCATGTGCGCTGCCCTTGGGGCCTGCGACGCGAAAAAAACATGGGTCGTCACAGACATGCTCACCATTAAGGAATACGGCAAGAGTATCGACTGGCTGCACAGCGAGAACATGATCGTTACGGCCCGGCCCCTGACGGACGGGTACTACGACCTGCTGGTCTTTGGCATGGATGATCCTGATGATGAGACGTACCCTACCCACAATGTTGCCGGCGCACCGCAAAAGCACAACGGGAACCCTGCCTGGCATCCTTCGGGAAGCTATATCGTTTTTACCGCCGAAAATGAGGACGTTGACAGCGACTATGACAGCCTGGCCGTGCCCGGCAGGGGTGTGAACTGCAATCTCTGGCTGGCAGACAGGGACGGTCAACGTTTCCATCAGCTCACCTTTCTTGAAACCTCCTACGGCGCCGACGCGCCTGCAGTGCTGCATCCCCAGTTTTCACACGACGGACAGATGCTCTTCTGGGCCGAACGTGTCTCGGGTGCACAGGAAACCATGTGGGGTACGTGGGTGCTGCGGGTGGCCTCCTTTACTGATGGGGGTGACGGCCCGGGGCTGCATGACATCCGGACATTCACCCCCGGCGACCAAAACGTTTTCTACGAGAGCCATGCTTTTTCTCAGGACGGAACACAGGTGCTTTTTGCGGGCAATCTGGAATCGGGACAGAAAGAGACCGGCATGGACATCTATGAGATGGACCTGATAGGCGGCGGACTTACCCGGCTGACGGCAACGTTTTCCGACTGGGATGAACACGCCCACTGGTCGCCTGGTGCCGGGCTTATTGCATGGATGTCAAGCACGCCGCTTGACGTCACTTATCCGGAGAATATGGGGCCCCATGACTGGCGCTACTACCTTGCTACGGAACTGTGGCTGATGAACGCAGACGGCTCACAAAAGCAGCGGCTGACCTATTTCAACGAGCCCGGCCACTCCCACCATCGTGCCCGGCGTACCGCAGTTTCCGACAGCGCCTGGGGGCCTGATGGAAACAGCCTTCTTGTGCTGCTTGCCAACTATGACGGGACCGGGCCTGACAGCACCGCCGGGGCCCAGCTGGTGCTCATGACCCTGGGAAAAGAGTAGTCATAAACAAATAATGTACTATACACAAACAATCCCTTAACACTTCTTTGTGCGTGGTATGGGCACCTTGGAGACATCGGGGTTTCACCCTTCACTGGCTCTGTTGCTTGCCGGAACGGCTCTTGCCTTTTGGACTCGGCACCGTTTCAGTTGCAGGCGCGCCTCTCAGCTCTTCTCCATGACCCTGTTTACAGTCCTCTTCTGGCTGGCATCTTTTAATGGGCGACCGGCCTGGCCGGTAGACATTTTTCTTTTTTCTGATCCGCTTCTGGCACTGGTGCATACCCTTGCCGGCAAAATGGTCCTAAGCATTTTCCTGGTATCGCTGCTGCTCATCGTTCTGTCAGCGGTGGCGGGAAGGCTCTTCTGCAGCCACCTGTGCCCTTTGGGGACCCTGTTTGATATGAGTGACCGTTTTCTGGGGGCAAAGCAGACACCCGGGCAGAACCACGAAAAATACCACCATGCAAGAAAAATAAAATTCATTTTCCTGCTGGTGATGCTCTGGGCAGCCCTGTTCGGTACTAACCTTCTGGCCTTCGGCGATCCCATGGTTATTTTCACCAGGTTTGCGGCCATGGTGTTTTATCCCTGGGTCATGGTGCTTGAGGACGCCGGCCTTCAGGTTCTCAAACCCGTGGCCGAATGGGCGGGCCGGCTCGAAGTGGTCTATTTCGAGCTGCTGCTTCCGGCATTCGAAGGTGCGTTCTTCATGGCTGTTCTGCTGGTTTTAATGCTGCTTACTGCTCGTTTTCAGCCTCGTTTCTGGTGCCGTCACATCTGCCCCCTCGGCGCCCTGCTCGGGTTGGCAGGCAGATGGGCTCCCTACCGCAGGCGCGTCGACACTACCTGCAATACGTGCAACCTGTGCACCCGGGAATGTCCTGTCGGTGCCATTCATGAAAAGGGTATCAAGACCGACCGCGCTGAGTGTATCGTGTGCCTCCGGTGCGTTCGCGTCTGTCCTCAGCATGCCGTAAGCTTCGGCTTTCATCGGGAAAACCGTGCCGTCGACCTTGCCGGCATTGCCATTAACCGCCGCACCTTTATTGCTGGTGCCCTGGGAGGACTTGCAGCGGGCATCACCATGCGAGCCGACATGTTTCATCCTTCAGATTCGTTTGCCCCCCTTCCCTTTCGGCATCAGGGCCTGATCAGGCCCCCCGGGGCCCTGCCCGAGCAGGAATTCATGCAGCGCTGCACACGCTGCGGGCTGTGCATGCGGGCCTGCCCCACCAACACCCTGCAGCCTGACTGGTATCGCTCTGGTCTGGAGGGGCTGTGGGCTCCCCGGATGGACCTTCGACATGCGGCCTGCGACCAGGACTGCACTGTATGCGGGCATATTTGCCCCACCGGGGCAATCAGGCCGCTGACCCTTATGGAGAGGCGCCACGCCAGGGTAGGCACCGCCGTAATACTGCGGGACACGTGTCTTCCCTGGGCCCGGGATGAGCGATGCCTTATCTGCGAGCAGCAGTGTCCCTACACGGCAATTGTTTTCCGGCGTGACAAGCTGCACCGGTTTGATCTGCCGGTAGTTTCGGCCGACAGGTGCAACGGCTGCGGCCGGTGCGAGGACAAGTGTCCGGTCAAAGCTGACAGCGCCATCGTGGTTGCGCCCCATGGAGAGCTGCGCATGGCAAAGGGCTCTTTTGTAGAAGAATGCCGCTTCAGGGGGATTGTCTTGGAGGAAAAGAATATGGGCATTAATGAGTTCAGGATGGAGTAAAAACACATGCGTGCCGACGGGAGTGATGAGGGCCCTGATTATATGTCAAGGTTGGTCAGGCCCGATTCCCGGGCCCACGAAACTGCTCGCCGCCACTCTTTCCGGGAAAGGGGGCGGGCGATCTCGGGATAATCAAAAGCCTTGTGGCAGGGACGGTACTGGCTCATCATGTTGACATATGTATCCGGTGAAAGGTCCCTTACCACCCAGGTTAAAAAGCGGTCGGTACCTGCCAGATTATTGGGCATGACAAGGTGGCGGACAATCAGGCCCCTCATGGCAACACCGCGCTTGTCGGTTTTAAGGACACCAACCTGTCTATACATCTCCTTGATGGCTGCTGCCGCAACCTCGGGGTAATCGGCTGCCTCGGCGCAATATGTATGTGCCGTTTGACCGTCCTGAAATTTGAAGTCAGGCATATACATATCCACGATACCGTCCAGCTTCCTGATTGTCTCCAGCTTATCATACCCGCTGGTGTTGTAGACAATGGGCAGCCTGAGTCCCCTGTTCACAGCGATCCTCAAAGCCCGGACAATGTGCGGAACCATATGCGTGGGGGTTACCAGATTGATGTTGTGGCAGCCGCGTTCCTGGAGACTGAGCATGGCCCTTGCCAGGGCGGAATGGCTGATGGCGCCCCCGTCACCGCGATGAGCGATCTCCCAGTTCTGACAGAAGCAGCACCGCAAATTGCAGTGTGAGAAAAAGATTGTTCCCGACCCGTATCTGCCTACCAGTGGTCTCTCTTCGCCGAAGTGCGGCCCTGCGGAATGAACCCTCAGCGTATCATCTGCCTTACATATCTCGTTTTCCCCTGCCAACCGGTTCACCTCACACTCTCTCGGACACAGTCGGCATTGTTTATAAATATCCCAGAGCTCCCGTTCCCGCCCGGCCAGTATTCCCTCCCGCTCCAGCCGCACATACGCGGGCTCGAACCCCTCAAATCCCCCGGGCCCGGAGGAAGCGGCCCGGCAGCCGGACAGGGGGGTAAACAAAAGAGCACCCGCTGCGGACAATGTGTCCCGCATGAACGTTCGTCGCGTGCAGATCATGTTCTTATCCCTCAATCATCACCATACTTTACAATATAGATTCAAGTAGCTCCCGTGTCAATACCATGGGCAGCGCAGCATACCTGCTATAAAAAAATTCAAGTCTTGTATAAACAATCCGATACTTTGTAGAGTTTAATTATTATACTATTAAACAATAATGGGGAGGACACGTTTATGGCAAGTTCCAAACAAATCAAACGGTGGATTGCTGACACCAAGAAAAGGGCCGCCCGGGTGGACAAGGAAATAAAGGACGCCAAGGCCCGTGTCAAGAAGCTTGAGGGAGACTTGAAGAAGGCAGCTGCAAAGGAAAAGGCGGCAGCGAAGAAAAAGCCTGCACCCAAAAAGAAAAAAGCACCGGCTAAAAAGAAACCGGCCAAAAAAGGGCGCACGTGCTGATACACGCAACCTGCCCGGGTGAGCATGTGTGTGCTTATCCGGGCTTTCTTTATCTACCACGCAGCACCTTTTTTATTGTTCTTCCATACCCCTCACCATACCTTTACAGGCACCCCATATCGTGGTATATAAAAATCATACGCTGCCTGACATCTCTTTACTATATACACAAAACAATGCTTAACCGATCAAAAACGGCTCTTGCGGAAAACGGCAATGCTTTGCCGCCATTCCGGCAAGGTGTATTCTCTTCAACAACAACACAACCTAAAGGAGAGAAATATGAAATATACCGGTATACTGCTGACAGCGTTACTGCTGATTGTCCCTATCATTAAGCCTGCGTCTGCCCAACAGGGTGACGCACAAAACGGTGCTCTGCTTTTTGAACAGGAATGCGCGCGCTGCCACGGCACCGGGGCAAAGCTTGTGGGCTGCAGCACCTGTGATTCAACGGCGACGCTTTACGAAAAAATCAACGACGAGATGCCCAGGGACAACCCGGGCGAGTGCGTTGACAGCTGCGCATGGGATACTGCCGCATACGTATATGACATTCTCAACGGGAACACCACAACGAGCACTATCATACCTGAACCGACCACCACATCAACTGTGCCGATAACAACAACCACGACGTCCACCGCCCCGCCTGCCACGACAAACACAACCGTTTCGACCACAACAACTACCGCTGCCGAGCCGTCACCCTGCCCTATTACATCAGCGGAACTGGCCCCCGATGATATTGCAGCAGCTAGAATGTTTCGCAATGCAATGCTTACCAATGCCTTTGGAATTATGGCGACCACACTCTATTATCAGAATGCCGACGAGGCAGAATTGCTGTTGCAGGACAACCCTGAGCTCAGGCACAGGTTCATTGCGCTGCTCAATAAGAACATGCAGGTAGCGCGAAGTGTTGCCCAAGGGAAGAATCAAACGGTATCGGATGATATGGTGAACGAGGCAGTTGCCTTCCTTGCCGACCTGAAAAGCGCGGCAAGCCCCGTGTTTTCGGCAGGTATTGATTTCATTGTATGGGCAATTCAAAACGACTATGTGCTCCGGGAGCTGGGCATAAGAGCACAACAGTGAGGCGCCGCTTCCACGCATAGCCGCATAGTGCTTGTTGTCACATTCGTTACACGCATTAAAAAGGAGCGGTGAAATGTACAAATCTCTTTCTACTCTTTTTCTTTGTTGCAGTTTACTGTTTGTATCATGTCAGGGAAAGGAAGCCGTGATGAAAACACCACTCGAGGTCGTCTCCTTTGTAGACATCAACAAATACACCGGCACGTGGTATGAAATCGCCCGGTATCCCAACAGTTTTCAGAAGGACTGCTTCGGGTCACGGGCGGTCTACAGCCTGCGCGACGATGGAAAAATCAAGGTCGTCAACACCTGCCGCAAGGGTTCCGTCCGGGGAAAAGAACGCTCGGTTTCCGGCAAGGCATGGGTCGTTGACGAAAAAACAAACGCCAGGCTGAAAGTAAGCTTTTTCTGGCCCTTTTCCGGCAATTACTGGATCATACAGCTTGAGGAAAATTATGAGTATGCTGTTGTGGGGAACCCCTCGAGAAAATATTTGTGGGTACTCTCCAGGACGCCGCGGATGGAGGAAAACACGTACCAAAGCATTCTGGCACGACTTCAACAGCAGGGATACGATCCCCAAAGAGTAATCAAAACCCCGCAGCAGTGATGCTTCCCGAACATATCACACGTGGTTTCTGAGCTTGAGCTCGATGGGGTGCGGTGTGAGATAGTACTGCCGGGCAAGGTAGGGCTGTTCATACTTTCTGACGTAATGATTAATAAGGGTAAGCGGCACGACAAGGGGAACATATTCCCCGTGATATTGGTCGATAACCTCCAGGAGTTCCCGCTTTTCGTCACTGCTGAGGACTTTCTTGAAAAAACCCATCATATGCTGCAGGACATTGGTATGTTTTTTTATCGTCGCCTTTAACCGGAGTGCTTCCATGAAAAGGTGCTGGTATGTATCATAGACATCCTGTAGAGTCTGCTGTGCGGCCCGGGCCACCAGCCTGCCCGTCTCCTGATAGTGTCTGGGACTGTGGGCCATGATCAGAAGCTTGTGCCGTGTATGAAAAGCCGTCAACCTGCCGACATTTTTCTTCTCAGACAACAGTTCACGCCACCGCCTGAAAGCAAATATGCGCTCTATAAAATTTTCCCGGAGAGCAGGATCATGCAGCCGCCCCTCTTCTTCAACCGGCAGCAGGGGGAAAAAGTCCATAAATGCCCGGGCAAACAGCCCCGAGCCGTTTCGCGACCTGATAGTGTTGTCTTCGGTGTATATCTTAACGCGCTCCATGCCGCTGCTTGGCGATTTGCTTTTAAATATAAAACCGCACAGGTCTTCCCGCTCCAGTTCCCGAACACGCTTGCGGGCCCACCCGAGCATCTGCTGTGTGTAATCCTTCTTTGTGCGTATGGTAACCAGGCGGGGCGCCCGGGGCTCGCCCACAAGCCGAAGCGCTTCCCGGGGGATGCTCATACCGCAGTCGACTTCCGGGCAAACGGAAACATAGGAAACATACTCGCTCAGCGTTTCGGTTAAAAACCGGTCGAGCTTGTGCCCGCCGTCATACCTGACATTCTCGCCCAGAAGGCACCTGCTGATGCCGAGCCGTATTTTTTCAGGCTGCTTGTCCATTAATACAATCTTACCCTGTGATCTTAACTCGAAAATGTGTTATACATTATACCAAGTGAAGCTACTATAACGAAAAAAATCAACAAATGCAAAAAATACGGATTAACAGCACCTGCTTTACCATCACCGATCTCAGACGGCATACCGATAAACAGTAATGGAGCACAACAGATGTCTGAGTATATGACCGTACTTGTCCTTTCCGGAGCCGTACCTCTTGTGTGCAGCTTTTATCCCCCGCTTCGTTTTTACGCACATTACAAGTCCCTCCTGTACAGCATCGGACTCATTGTTGCCATATTCGGCACATGGGATATTTTTGCGACCTGGCGGGGGCACTGGCATTTCAACCCCCAAAGCGTGTGGAAGGCTACCATCGTGAACCTGCCGCTTGAAGAAGTTCTCTTTTTTTTCGTCATTCCTTTCTGCTGCATATTCACCTGGGAGGCCATTGTCCACATAAAGGACAAACTATCATGAAGGAGTATACACTGCTTGCCGCATTTTCCGTTGTTGCCGCATTGCTGGCAAACAGACTGCTTAAAACGGCACTTTTGCGAAAGGTCGAGTACTACGTCTTTCTTGCCATAATTCTCTGTTTCAAGCTGGCTGTCAACGGATATTTGACCGGAAAAGGTGTTGTTCTCTACAATGAGCGGTTCTTTTTGGGCATTCGCCTGGGGAGCATTCCCGTGGAGGATTTTATGTTCGGCTTCAGCATGGTTACCATGAGCATCGTGTTCTGGGAATATTTTAAGAAAAAGACCTAAAACATTCCCCCGGGATTCATGGCGGATATTTTTTCCCCGTGGTGAAAAACAGTGTGTGTTTGAGCGGCCAGCAGCTGCCCGACATGATCGAGAAGGGAGTCTTTGTACTGCTTCTTCATGGTGCAGCAATGAACGTTTTCCCGGGCCCTGCTCACCAGTTCCATAATTTCTTTGCTCGCCTCCTCAAGGCCCTTTGTTTCAACAATGATTCTCTGCATTTTCAAAAAATCATCCTTTACCAGAACCTTTTTTGAAAGCATTTCCCTGATCATATGCCGCTCTTTTACGGCCGCGTTTTTATATGCGCACCACAAAAGGAACGTCCGCTTCCGGGCCTTGAAATCTTCGGGCATGCCGTTTGCCGCCCCGCCGTTTTCTCCGAACATATCGGCTATATCATCGCGTATCTGAAAGGCCCTGCCCAGCAGCACCCCGAATTCAAACAGCATATCCTGCTGCTTTTTGTTACCGCCGCCGAGAAGCACGCCGATGCGCAGGGGCGACGCAAACGTATAGTATGCTGTTTTCAGGTCATATATGCTGTACAGGTCCTCCCTGGTTATTGTTTCTATGTCCTGCATACCGGTCATAAGCTCGTTGAACTGACCGCTTCCGGTAAGAATCGCCGTGTTGATGAAATGCCCGAGGGCTTCCTCTTTCTTGTCGAAAGTTTCCGAGATGGAAATAAAAGCATGAAAAGCAAGGGCGTAAAACATGTCCCCGGCCAGTAGCGCCAGGTCCTGGCCGGTACATGCAACCGTGCCGTTCTTTTTCAGATAGGGGCTGAATGCCGCCTGCATGGAAGGTTTGCCCCGCCGCGTTTCAGCACGGTCGATGATATCATCATGTATGAGCATAAAATCGTGCAGAAGCTCAAAAGCGATTGCACATTTCTTGAAATTCACCGCGGGACGCTCGCTGTATCCCAGATACCCGACGACAAACAGCACCGGCCGGATACGCTTGCCCTTCCTGAGCACAAATTCTTTAATCCTGTCAAACAGGACAGGAGATTGTAAGCGCAAAGACCGGCAGGCTTCTGCTTCTTCAAGAAAGCTTTTCAGCTCATGCTCAATAGTCTGCTTAAGGTTGTTTATCATGCATCATCTCCCGGCAAATGTGTTCGCTAACGTGCCGTACCCGCATACTGCGGTTAAAGCGCTACGGCGTTACGCAGGCCTGTCGAAAGAATCATGAAAACCGACGGTTTTACTTTTCGCCGGTAAACAAGCATGGGGTTTTGCCTGATGGTTTCAGCCGTCCATTTATACTTGTCCGACGCCGTCTTGATGGGTATGAGACAGCGCTTCGGAATATAGGAAAATCCTTTTTCCGCCTCTGCCTGCCAGGTATAATAGAGCCTGATCTGATCGTGAATGTAAGCGGTAAACTGTTGTTCATGCCGGACGGCATAGGAACGGGAAAGGCTGTCCAAGTCGGAATCTTTCAAGGGCAGATAGGTCCTTCCAAGCTGCAAATCTTCATCAATATCACGGATAAAATTTATATACTGCATCGCCCGGCCCAGGGCCCGTGCGTAGGGGTATGAATCAGGGTGCAGCCCGAGGACCTTCGCCATCATCAGGCCGATGACCTCGGCAGAGCCGTACATATACTCACAGGTCTCCTCAATGGTTTCATACACATTCTTTGACAGGTCCATACCCATTGATGTTAGAAACGCATCCACCCACAGGGCGTCAAAGCCCTTTCTGTGCATGAGGTCCACAAATGAATCAACAATAACATCGCCGGTATGCTCCCCTCCGCGTGCTTTTTTGTAGCTGTCCCAAAAACGGTAAAATCCGTCGGCCTGCTGGGGAACCTGGTCGACGAAATCGTCCGCCTTTCTCACAAAGGCATACAGGTAAAAAACGTCCTGTCGAACCTCTTTGGGAAAAAAGACGCTGCTGTAAAAATAGGTCTTGCTTCCCTGTTTGAAGGTAGCATGTATTACGTTATTCATACGCAGTCACGTATAATGGTATCACATACAATCTGGGATGATATGAGCACCATGGGAAGACCGATACCGGGGTGCGTGTAATGGCTCGTATAATAAAGATTTAGCACTTTTTTGCTTGTGTGGGAAGGACGAAAAAATGCTGTCTGCCACAATGTATGGGCCATGCCCATGGCCGTTCCCCGGTACAGGTTGAACTGCTGCGAAAAATCACGCTGTGAAAAAATTCTTTTTACGGAAAGAGTATCGGAAAAGCGGGTTTGAATGAGCCCTTCAAGGTGGCGGATGATTTTATCGGCAAATGCTTCCCGCACCCCGTCGCTGTCGGCAATGCCGGGGGCAACCGGCACCAGGACAAACACATTCTCACCCCCGGGCGGCGCTACCGTTGTGTCTGTTTTCGAAGGGCAGGCAACATAATATGATGGGTTGTCGGGCCATGACGGCCGGTCAAAAATCGACCCGAAATGCCTGTCCCAGTCCCGGGCAAGAAAAAGGTTATGATGCTGCAGCCCGGGAAGCTTTTTTTCAACACCCAGGTACATGATAAAGGCAGACGGGGCCAGCAGTTTCCGTGACCAGTATGCTTCAGGGTAGCTCCGGCTTGCATGGTCAAGCAGTTGTGTTTCAGCGTGGTGGTAGTCCGCGCCGACCAGAACCACATCGGCTTCATGGGTTTCGTGCTGTGTAACAACGGACGTTGCACGATTACCGGAAACGCTGATTTTGTTCACCTCGCGACCATAGCTGATATGCGCACCGTTTTCCCGTGCCAGGCGCTCAAGCGCCGTGGCCAGGTTATACATGCCGCCCCGGGGATAGTACACCCCGAGACACAAATCGACATAGGACATCAGTGAATACAGCGCCGGACTTTTATAGGGGCTGCAGCCCAGAAAAACTATATTGTATTCAAGGAGCTTTTTCGCCCGGTCGTCGGAAAAGAACCGGCTGATGTATCTGTCCAGTTTCTGAAATATGTGCAGCCGAAGCCCCTCAACAAGGATCCTCCTGTTAAAAAAATCGGACAGCCGCGCATAATCACGGTAGAGAAACTCACCGATTGCAACATCATACTTATACTTTGCCAGGTCCAGGTATCGCTTCAGCTTTTCACCGCCGTTGTGTTCCAGCCGGTCAAACAAATCATATGTGGCCTTAATGTCCGGCGTGACTTCAGCCGTTTCACCGTTTTCAAAAAAAGCCTTGTAATAGGGATCGAGTCGTATGAGGTCAAAAAAATTGTCTGGCCGCTTGCCGAACAGACCGAAAAACCGCTCAAAGACCTCGGGCATGAGGTACCAGCTCGGACCCATGTCAAAGCTGAAGCCCTTGCTTTTGTACTGGCCTGCAACCCCCCCGGGCCGGGCCTGCTTTTCAAGAATGGTGACGTCAAATCCTCGCCGGGCAAGCAGGGCACCGGCGGACAGACCGCTCAGCCCCCCCCCGACAACAATCACTTTCTTAGAAGCCATACAATCCTGTCATGTGCTGGTTAAACTGTCTTAATAAATACGGTACCGGGAACCCCAAAAATAGGCAAGTGAAATATTATTGTTATTGCATATTTTTACCGGATTGGCAAACCCGGCAGCAAAACAATATACGCAGGGTCTCTCCATACTGCTGGTTGTACCGCGATTGTGCTTTTGCACCCGGCCATGTATACATATATTTGACAGGGGGGCTTCTATCTATTATATTTACAACTATTGAGGGGGACTGGAGCTGCCGTTTCACGCCAATTCTGCAGAGTTCTGCTGTCAGCATGTTCTTATTCTTACAGTGTAATGCAACTGGGGAACTTTATGATTGAGCAGCCGGGAACAATCGTTCTGATGGGCTCCGGAGAGTTAACCGCTACCATGGTAGAGGTCCACAAGGAGCTGCTGGCAAGCCTGCCCCCGTCACCACCGGCCGTGTTTCTAGACACGCCAGCCGGTTTTCAGCTCAACGTCGACCACCTGTCACAGAAGGCAGTCGATTTTTTCACCGCCCGCGTTAAACACCCCTTATCAATCGCCTCTTACAAATCAGGCGAAACAACCTCACCATATGATGCAGAGAGGGCCTTTCATATGCTACGGGAAGCCCGTTTTGTTCTCATCGGTCCCGGAAGCCCTACGTATGCCGTTCGCGAACTGCAAAAGACCCCCATACCCGACATACTGTCCGATATGATTAAACAGGGCGGATGCCTGGTAGCGGCAAGTGCCGCAGCGCTCACCGTCGGCCGTTCTACGCTGCCGGTATATGAGATCTATAAAGTAGGCAGTGAGCTTCACTGGATGGAGGGAATGGATATCCTCGGCCGTTTCGGCATCAACTGCGTGGTCGTCCCGCACTGGAACAATGCCGAGGGAGGAACGCATGATACCCGGTTCTGCTATATGGGAGAGCCCAGATTTAAACAGCTTGCCGGCATGCTGCCCGAAGATGTTTCCGTTCTCGGGCTTGACGAACATACGGCGTGCATTATCAACCTCGCAAAAAAGGAGGTCGTCATCAGGGGCGTCGGCCGCATGACCCTTCAAAGAGGCAACGCGGAAATAACCTTCACAAAGGGCGATTGCTTCGCCCTTGACGTTCTGCGCGGTGCCGACGACGGGGCTGCCTGGCATCAAACGCCTTACGCACAAAATGATGCCGACGACGAAACGGCTGAAGAACAAAGTCCCTTCTGGGAAAAAATTCATGCAATTGAACAAAGCTTTCACACCGGCCTTGACCGCCATGCGCAGGAACAGATGACCAGTGCCCTCCTGGATTTGGACGCCGTTATCTGGAAGGCCCACCAGGAAGGGGAACATGACGAGTTTATTTCACAGGCCAGAGAAATTCTTCGGGACATGGTTGCCCTCATAGGGGCCAGGCTGGCCGAAGCGCCCCAAAGCACCGGCCCGTGCCTGGCTCCCGTGCTCGAAGAGCTGCTCAAGCTGAGAAGCCTCTTTCGTGATGAAAAAAAATGGTCGGAGGCGGACGCCCTTCGGGACAGCCTTGCCCGGGCAAACATTCTTATCGAGGACACCCGCCAGGGGCCCCGTTGGCAGCTGAAAAAAACGTAGCAACAAAAAAATTATCGGAGAAAATATGATTGAACATCGCGTCACGTCGTGTCTCATGGTATCACCCGGGCACAGCCCTCAACCCGCGCCGCTCATCTCGTATTTGAATTCCATTGCCCATATCAGCCTCAGCCTGGAAAAGCAGACGCCCCGGGACCTTTCATCCTTTGATGTTGTCATTACCACCGGCACCTCTTTGCTCTCGGAGGATTTCAGCTCCATTGAACAGTTTGTCATGGCAGGGGGCGGCTGGCTGGCCCTGCAGGGGGCGGCTGACGGCACCCTCCCCGACATATTCGGGGCCCGCCCTGATCCTGCGGGTCCTGAAGCCGAGGTGCGCGTTCTTTTTCAGGACCGTACCAATCCCCTGGCAGCCCGCCTGCCCGATGCCTTTTACGCCTCCGGGATTTTTCTGCCCCTGTCACCCGCTGCCGACAACGCGGAAATCGTATTGTATTGCGACTGGCACTATCAGCACAGACCCGTTCTCATCAGCCGGGCAGCCGGAAGCGGCCGAACGGCATGCACCACCCTTCAGGACTATACAAACCCCTGCCTGCAGCAGATCCTGTACCGGGTTATCCGCCGGCTCCACGCTGTACCGCTGCAAACCCGGGAGCTTGGTGTCGGGATTCTCGGCTATGCACCGAGTATGGGCCGCCCTCATGGCATCGGCGCCCAAAGGACCCCGGGCCTTGCCCTTGCAGCGGTCTGCGACGTCAACCAGGAACGTATTGAACAGGCAAGCAGGGATTTTCCGGGTGTAAAAACATACGCGTCAGCCGACCGGCTTGCAAACGACCCAGAGGTTGATGTGGTTATCATTGTGACCCCCCCCGATTCCCATGCCGATCTTTGCCTGCACATGATGTCCCACGACAAGCACGTCGTGTGCGAAAAGCCCCTGGCCCTGCACCGCAAAGAAACCGACGATCTGGCTGACATGGCACACAAGCGACGGGTCCATCTAAGCTGCCATCAAAACAGGCGCTGGGATGTTGATTATCTGGCAATCAAACAGGCACTCGCCGAGAATCTCATCGGGGAGCTTTTTTATCTGGAAACCTTTGTCGGCTCCTTCTCACATCCCTGCGGATACTGGCATTCCCATGCCCCGGTTTCCGGCGGGACCGCCTACGACTGGGGGGGCCACTACATCGACTGGATCGTAAGCCTTGTGCCTGCCCGGGCTGCATCTGTTGTCTGCACCCGTCATAAGCGGGTATGGCATGATGTGACCAATTATGACCAGGAGCGGATACAAATCCGTTTTGACGACGGCAGGGAAGCAGAGTTCCTGCACTCGGACATCGCCGCCGTCAGGAAACCGAAGTGGTATATGCTGGGGACGGCCGGCGCAATCGCGGGCAGCTGGCGTGACATAACCACCTATGAAATCGACCCCGTTGTCTATTTTTACCCCCACGAAATTCCGCCGACGGAAATGCCCCCCGATCTCACGCTCTACAGGCACCATCGCACCGGCCGGACGGTGCCTCAAAAACTGCCCGTACCCCATCGACAGGACTACGGTTTTCATCGAAACCTTGCAGATCATTTGCTCACCGGGGAGCCCATTGCCGCCCCGCTTGAGCAGTCGGTAACCGTGGTAGCCATTCTTGAGGCCGCGGTGCGTTCTGCTGAAAACGGCGGGAGCGTGGAGGGGTTGGATGGCTGAAAAAATCCGCTGGGGAATCATGGGTAATGCCGCCATTGCCCGAAAATGCGTCATCCCGGCTATCAGGAAATCGCGCAACGGCATGCCGTACGCCCTGGCAACCAGGTATCCGGACAAAGCGGCAGAGGTTGCCCGGGCTAACGGCATAAAAAAAATCTATGACAGCTATGATGCCCTGCTCTCCGATCAGGATGTGGATGCTGTGTATATACCCCTGCCCAACAACCTTCATCTCCCCTGGACGTGCAGGGCATTGAAAAAGAAAAAACATGTCCTGTGCGAAAAGCCCCTGGCATGCAGCGAGGCCGAGGCCCGGAACATGGCAGACACGGCTGCCGAAACAGGATCATTGCTCATGGAGGCCTTCATGTACCGGTTCCACCCGAGAAGCAGCCGCATACGGCAGATCATCAGGGAGGGGCTCATCGGCCCCCCCCGCCTGATACATGCTGCCTTCTGCTTCTGCGTGGATACCCGGGTGCTCGAGCAAGCCGCCGATTTTCGCTTTAAGCCCGAGGAGGGCGGCGGCGCACTGCTTGATGTGGGCTGTTACTGCGTCAGCGTTGCACGGTGGCTGTTCAATGACGAGCCCTCACAGGTACAGGCACAGGCCGTGTACCACCCCGGAGGTGTGGATATGCATGTTGCCGGAACCCTCCGTTTCCCCCGCGGCCGTTTGGCCACCTTTCAGGCAAGCTTCATATCCGCCCTTCAGCAGACCTTTACCGTCACCGGGACCGACGGTGCCGTTGAGCTGCCGCACGATGCTTTTATCCCCTGGGAGCATGATGCCTCCTATCGCGTGCGCGGCAAAGACGAGGAGCAGGGGAAGGTGTACGATATGCCGGGTGCAGATGAGTACCGGCTGATGGTCGAGCATTTTGCCGATGCAGCCTTAACGGAAAGGTCCCTTGTGTATACACCCGAAGACAGTATCTGCAATATGCACGTGCTGGATGCCCTAACACGGGCCGCGCGAACAGGCAGGGCCATTGCAGTATAAGCGAATACATAATACACATCAATCAATCCGGAGAACGAAAACAGTGGGTTACGCGGACGCCGCCTACAGGGTTACAACCGAGTCCCTGGAGACATATCATTCCCGGTACATGAAACAACAGGAATCATTGAACTGGGACTGCCTTTTTGTCACGCCGCCCTGGGTACGGGTTTGGCTGGACCATTTCAAAACGGGTGCCGCCACCCATTTCCTTACCGTTCATCACGGCGGAACACCCGTGGGAATCGCCCCCCTGCTGGTGCGCCATGACTGTGCATCGCTCATCGGCGGCGCCGATGTGTGTGATTATCTTGATGCAGTTATCTCACCCGGGTATGAAAGCGTATTTTTCACCCTTATCATTGAACATCTCATAAAAAAGGGCATCGCTACACTTGATCTTGGCCCGCTCCACGAAACCTCACCAATGCTGGCCGCATGTATTCCTGCAGCCGAAACCCTTGGCCTGCCGTTTGCCCGGGAGGAGGAGGATGTTCTGTTTGAAATGGAACTTCCGTCAACATGGCCCGGTTTTCTAAACAGCCTGAACAGAAAACAGCGCCATGAGGTCAGAAGAAAAATAAGGCGTCTTCACGAATCCGGCAGGGTCACCTTCCGGATGCTTGATGACAGCGACGGCATTACGGCAGGCCTCGACGTGTTCTTCACCCTCTTTCGATCGAACAGAACAGATAAGGCGGCCTTCATGACCGACCGGATGGCTGCATATTTTTGTGATCTTGCCGGGGCAATGGCAGGCCAGAACATACTGAGGCTCGGAATCCTTGAGCTCGATACACGGCCCGTTGCCGCAGTGATGTGCTTTGAGTATCGAGGGATGCTCTTCCTTTACAACAGCGGCTATGACAGCCGCTACAGCCCGCTAAATGTCGGAACGGTCAGCAAGATTTTCAGCATTAAAGAGGCCGTAAGGCGCGGCCTGAAAAAATACAGCTTCCTGAAAGGGGCAGAAGTCTATAAACAACGCCTGGGCGGCAAACAGGTTAAACTGTTCAGGTTTCGCATATGTTTACGGTAACATTCATAAGGCAATCAACATGAGCAAGGGTCCGTTGAATATCGCCATGCTGTGTATCCATTCAAGTCCTGTCGGCGATCTCGGGACGCGGGACACCGGCGGCATGAGCGTGTACATACGTGAGCTTGCACGGGAACTCGGGCTGCGCGGCCACCGGGTTGATATTTACACCCGTTCCTGCAACGGCAACAGCGGGACTGTTCCTCTTTATGAAAATGTCCGCCTCATTCACCTGAGCGCTGCCGGCGCCCTGCATGTGTCCAAAGCCGAGATCTACCCGCACCTTGCCGACTTTTTCTGCTCCCTCAGACAACATTATCTGCAGCGCCCTACAGCATACGATATTATCCACAGCCACTACTGGCTCTCGGGTGTGCTGGGAAGATGGGCCGGTTCTTTCTGGAATGTTCCCCACGTACTCATGTTTCATACCCTCGGGGCCGTCAAAAACAATGCCGGGTTCAAGAACATAGAGCCCGAGCTGCGAGTAGCGGTTGAAAAAAAGCTGTCGGAACAATGCTGCCGTATTATTGTTCCATCGGCCCGGGAGCGGGACAACCTTCTTTGCTATTACCGGGTCTCCGATGATAAAATCGGTGTCGTAGCCTGCGGGGTAGATCTGAAACAATTTCGTCTCGGCAGCAAGGCCGGGGCAAGAAAGCGTCTGGGATTTGACCGTGATGAGGCCCTCATAGTATATGTCGGCAGGTTCGATCCCCTGAAAGGCATCGACCGCTTGCTCAAAGCAGCCTGTCATGTAAAATATTCAGGCACGTTCAGAGTGGTTATCATCGGTGGCGACGGCCCTGCTGATCCTGCCCGCCGTCGTCTTCAAAGGCTTGTCGCTGAAGGCGGCCTGATGGACAGGGTGGTCTTTGCGGGCAGCATCAATCATGACGACCTGCCGTCATACTACAGTGCGGCTGATACCGTAATTGTTCCTTCATATTATGAAAGTTTCGGTTTGGTTGCGCTGGAAGCGCTTGCCTGCGGCACCCCCGTTATCGCCGCACCTGTCGGCGCAATGGAGGATATAATTCATCACGGGCAAACAGGGTGCATTGTGCATAATCCGACTCCCCTGTCACTGGCAGGGTGTATCGATACCTTTTTATCCAAATCCCTGAAGAATATCCTGTCCCCGTCTGACATACGCAGATCGGTTCTGAAATTCAGCTGGGCACAGGCGGCTGATGCCATACTGGACGAATACCGTGCTGCGACAAAAAAACACCGACAACCTGAAACACCGGACCTGCTGACAGCGCGCAGTCCATTGTGATGCCGTCCGTTGTCTTTCCGGCATGGTAAAAATCGAACAGCATTGCAGTTCCCCTATATAAAAACCCTTTTAAAGGCTTTACATGGAGAATCGAACAGACATTCTGGTGATCGCGCCCCATCCCGATGATGCTGAATTCTGCACGGCAGGGGCAGTTGCCGGTTGGACACACGAGGGCAAACAGGTAGTCTATGTGCTTTGTACCAGTGGGGAAAAAGGGACCAGTGACCGCACCGTCCAACCACGCGACCTTGCCGGTGTGCGTGAACGGGAGCAGGTGGCCGCGGCAAAAATCGTGGGCGTTCGGGATGTCGTTTTTATGCGCATGCCCGATCAGGGCCTGGAGGATACCCCTGATTTCCGAAAACGGATTGTCCGCCTCATCAGGACATACAGGCCCGATACCGTTGTAACCTGTGATCCCTACCGCAGATATTTTTGCCATCGCGACCACCGTATTACCGGGCAGGCGGTCCTTGACGCGGTGTATCCCCTTGCCCGGGACCACCTGTCATATGCTGATTTGCTTGAGGAAGGTCTTGAGCCCCACAAGGTGCGGGAAATACTTTTCTGGGAAGCAGAAGACATTAACCACCGCATTGATATTGCAGACACCTTTCAGCGTAAGCTCGAAGCCCTTTGCTGCCATGAAAGCCAGGTGAAGGGGTTCGGTAGTCCCGATATCGGGACGTGGCTGCGGGAATACTGTCAAAAAATGGCCCGGGGCTCCGACTTTGAGCTGGCGGAAGCGTTCCACCGGGCAACATTTCCTCCCTGACACACCACCAAAGTGTACAGCATGAAGCGAACAGGCTGACATGCAAACAAGCCGGCAGGCATGAACGCCTGCTCGCTTGTTCGCTACACTACCCCGGGCCGGTAATACCCTGTTTCAGGACGTTCATCCTCAAGGTCGGTTGTATAGGTAAACGTGGTAATTGAGCCCGGCGCGGGATATCCCCCCGATATGCCCAGTGCAGCAAGCCGAAGCTTGTTTGCCGGCACAAGCGGAAGGCCCTTAGCATGCACAATCATGAAGGCAATGATATCGCCGTGTGTGACGGCGACCGTGTGCGTGCCGGGATGCTCCTTTCGAACGGTCAGGACAAACGTCTGTGCCCGCTGAAAAATATCTGCGGGCTGCTCAAACCCGGGGGCCGCCCCGGTATAGATATCACCCTCCACCGCGTCAACGTCCCCGGCAGGGCCGCCTTCATAGGCGGTAAGGACCTCGGTCAGCAGATGGCATATGCGCGGCTTGAGGTGCTTATGAAAGGCTCCTATCTCCCTGGCCGTCTGCCGTGCGCGCATCAGGGGGCTGCTGTAGATGGCTGCAACACGCTCATGCTGCAATGCCCGTCCCGCGCGCCGTGCTTCATGACACCCGTCGGCGTTCAAACTATAGCCTGCCAGGCGTCCGTAAAATATATAGTCGGGATTATGAACCGTGCCGTGCCGCACCAGGGACACGCGGGTGGGCTGTTTCATCCGTGATCGCTTTCTTTGCCGCAAACGGTTTTCTATCGTCTCTTTTTATTGAAAATCCCGTAGTAGGCAAAATCATCCTCCCGCCGATAATTGTTGAGAAAAATCAGCATACCCACAAGAAGACCGAAAAGGGCAAACAGCCAGTCACGCTCAACGGCAAAGATCACAACGGGTATAAAGGCAAGGGGAATCCGTTTTATTCGTGGATTGTTTTTTGCACATTTAATGACCACAAACCACAGGCACATGAGGATACCACAGGCATAGGGGGAAAGCACGAGAAGCCCCCATATGGCTACCGTGCTTCCCTTCCCTCCTCTGCCCTTGAGGAAAACTGAAAAGCTTGTTCCCACAAGCGAACAGTAAACGCACAGGAGGGTGACAAACAGACTGCCGGGAACAACGTAGCGGGACAAAAAGATCGGCACTACGGCTTTGCTTATTTCCCCCATGACCGAGATGATACCTGCCCCATAGCCGCCGACTTTAAATGTATTGGTAACGCCTATATTTCCGGTCCCTTCGGCTGACAGCTTTTTGCCCGCCATCAGTGCGGTGGCACAGTAGGCAAAGGGAAGAGACCCATAGATATATGAAAAAACTGCAAGAAGAATTATTTCCACCGCTTAGGCCCTCACTGTTGCGGCCGGCCTGCTCGCGTGCGCAGGCGATACCAGACATACCCGGCCAGAAGCAGAACAACAGCACCGATTAATAGCAGCACGTTCTCTTCAGCGCTGCCCAGTGATGCATGGCGCATTCTGTCTCCCACAACGGACATGATAACAACACCGGGGAACAGGCCGATGAGTGTTCCTGCCGCATAATCTGTATATTTAATATGAAGCGCTCCCGACATGAGATTGATAACGGAAAAGGGTGCAACGGGCAGGAAACGAAGGGTTATTACCGTCAGAAAACCGTGCCGGGAGAGCTTTTCCCGCACCCGGTGTACCCGTTTGCCGGCGAGCTGCCTGACCGCCTCCTGCCCCAGCATACTTCCGATCAGGTACAAAGCCGATGCATTGGCCAGCAGTCCAAGCAGTGAAACACAGACACCGGGCAGGGTCCCGAAGACCAGCGCTGTTGCCGGAATAAGCACCACCACGGGAAAAGAAACGAGACCTCCCAGCACATACAGTGTTATGGCGAGCACCCCGCCGGCAAGAAAAGACTTTGAAAACAGAGCGGGAACAAGTACTTCTTCTGCCTGAAGCATCGTTCCCAGCGGGGTCATGCGCCATGCCGCTGCCAGGCCGCAAAAGACCAGCACCATTGCTGCAGACAAAACCAGCCTGAATTTCATCGACGTCAGCAGGCTGACCGGAAAGCGTAATTTTTTAATCATGTTCTATCGGCTTTATAGGTATCTGTGTGGAACAGGCAATGCACGTTACGTGCTTGTCTGGAGTTATAATATCATCGGTGGTCCATGTCAAACGGTATCTTCGGCATAAATTTTTCATGAATCATATTTTGCTGTTTGCATTTAATGTAATTTACGTCTATTATAGAGTATAGCTCTTACTGACGGTAAGGGGGGCACGTATTCCTGGACATAACCCTTCCAAAACAGTGTATGATGCCGCTACATGGAAACTGCAGGTACAGTACTGTTTCCATTGTTACCGTTTACACGATTAAAGAGGAAAATGGGAAAAAAGACCATATACCGTCTTGCTGAATGCACACCGTCCGACCACATCGGCAACAAGGCCCGGTCCATTCTTTTTCTTAAAAAAAGCGGCTTTACCGTTCCGGAAACATATATCTGCGTATGGGACGCCTACAGGCAGTATCTTTCCCGTCCGGCACACCCGGCAGATCATATTACTGCAGAGCTGAAAACCATAATAGATCCTCACAAAGAATATGCCGTTCGTTCTTCTTCAAACCTTGAAGACGGCACCCGGTGCACCTTTGCAGGGCTTTTCACATCAAGGCTGCAGGTGCGGGGGCTTGCTTCTGTGGTTCAGGCAATCCAAGAAGTCTGGGAAACCGCTTCCTCCTCCCGGGTCAGGTCCTACATGGAAAAAATGGAAACCGGCGAACCCCACATTTTCATGGCGGTCATCATTCAGGAGATGGTCCCCCCCCAATGGTCCGGAATAGCCTTTACCAGGAATCCCCTGACCGGAAGCAACGAGACGGTTATCGAAGCCCTGGAAGGGACCGGCGATGCCCTTGCCTCTAAGGGGGCAACACCCTTTCGCTGGATTGTGCGGGGGGGCACGTTAATCAGGCCCCCCAAACAGGTGCAGTTACCCGACGGTATAATTCAAAAGATTGCCCGCCATGCCGAAAAAATAGCCCGACGCTATACCAAACCGGTGGACCTTGAATGGTGTTATGACGGACGCTCCGTTTACTGGCTGCAGCTCCGGGAAATAACGGCCCTGGAGACCGTTGACGTGTATACCAACATGTTTTCCAAAGAATTTCTCCCCGGGATCATTAAGCCCCTTGTCTGGTCTATTAACATACCACTGGTAAACGGTGCATGGAAGGAGCTGATTACCGAGTTTATCGGCCCTAATGATATTGATGTCAGCCGCCTTGCAAAGGCCTTCTATTACCGCGCATATTTTAACACGGGCGTGCTGGGAAGCCTCTGTGAAAAACTCGGCTTTCCGTATGAATGCCTCCATACCCTTGCTATCGGCAGTGATGACGCCTCAAGAAAAATTTCTTACAGGCCCGGTCCGGGCTCACTGCGGTATATATTCAGAATCATCCTTTTCGTATTGGATAAAACACGTTTTTCTTCACGGGTCAGGCGCTTCTTGCCGGTGATGTGGGAAAAAATAAAAAACTATACAACCCATGATCTTCCCGCCCTTTCTGAAACACAGCTTCTGGAAAGAGTCGATTATCTTTTGTCCCTGACAAAAAAGACCTGCTATTTCTATCTTGTCACACCCCTCATAATGTTTTCATACACCTATGTTCTCAGGCGTCTGCTGCGAAGAAGCAAGCTCGATCTCAAAAGCATCGATTTAACCAAAGACATGGAGGAACTGCAGGAGTTCGAACCGACACACCATTTAACAAAACTCCACGAGCAGTTTGCCGCCCTTGACCCGGGTCTCCGGAAAAAAGTAAAAGCATCAGCCTATGATGATTTCCTCCGGCTCGACGGCATAGAGGACTTCCGCGGGAATGTTGTTGATTTTATCAAGCGCTTCGGCCATTTAAGTGACAGCGGCAATGATTTTTCAAAGACGCCGTGGCGTGAAAGCCCCACCCTCATTCTGGAAATGATCATTCATTACAACAGGGCTTCGGGTCATACTGCCGAATCGCCGGGGCAGGTCCTCAGACACCTGTCGCCGCTTTCAAGGCGGCTCATTCAGGTATGTATAAACAGGGTGAAAAAATACAGGACCTATAAGGAAGAGGTCAATTCGCTGTATACGTATGGGTACAGCATGTTTCATGACCTGTTCCTTGAGCTTGGAAGGCGTTTTGCCCGCAGGGGATACCTGGAAAACAGCGATGATATTTTTTATCTCTATTTCGATGAGATCAAGGCTGCCGTTGCAGGGGACCGACACGAAAACGGGCCGCAGCAGGATGTCGACATGCGGAAGCGTGAGATTATGGAGTACCGGGACATAGAATTGCCGGGCATCATATACGGTGACCAGCAGCCTCCCGGCACCAGGGCGTCAAACGGGTCGCTTTCAGGCATAGGGGCCTCCCGGGGCTACTACCAGGGAAAGGTCAAAGTGGTCAGGGGGATACGGGACTTTAAAAAAATCAGCATAGGAGACGTACTGGTCATCCCCTATTCGGATATCGGATTAACGCCGCTGTTTGCCAAAGCCGGCGCCGTTATTGCCGAATCAGGCGGCATCCTGTCCCACAGCTCTATCATCGCCCGGGAATATAATATCCCCGCGGTCATATCCGTCGATGGTGCCTGTTCACTGGACGATAACACCCTGGTAACGGTAAACGGCTACCGGGGAGAGGTCATTGTGCACGACCGGGCGGCCGGCGGGTAGCTGATGTTGAGTAAGCCTTTGCTTTTTCATATTATTTTTAAAATCTCCCAAAATTCACCTTTGTACGAAGGGGGCCTAGTAAAACTTCTTGAGCTATTACAGCACGGACAAACAGGACATAACGTTACGGAAAGTGGTAAAATGAAAAAGAAATTATTGCGTGCAGCTCTGACGGTTATTGTACTCACCTTCATCGGGGTCCCCACAACATCACACGCCGGCTTCACATTTCTGGACCCTGGAATACCAAGCGGCGAAAAAATAATGTATCAAAGCAAGAGTGAAGGCCGAACCATGACAATGGAGGAGCAGATTGTTACAACCCTTGAGGGGGATAAGCTGTATTATGACATCAGTTCACTGTCGCCGGTGCTGGATACATATATACGGGTCGACCGCGAAAATATGACGGTCCTGTCGGTCAAAACAGTTCAGAAATATGAGACGGCAACCCTTGATTCAACACTGCTCATCAAGGACCAGCAGCCCGGTAGTAAAAATGATGAGGTCAAGGTTCCTCATTTTGTTGCCCTGACCCATCTGCTGCGGGGATTCCCTTTTGAATCGCGCAAAAAGCTCAGGATATGCTACTACGGCGGTGCGGCAAAAAATAAATTCACGCTGTGTATACGATATAAAAAGAGGGAATTTATACAGGCCGGCGGCAGGGAAATAGAGTGTCACAAGCTTGAATTCGGCCTTGACGGATTGTGGGGAACGTTTCTCCCCGAGCTTGAGCTGTGGTACTCGGTAACACCTCCCCATTATATGGTTCGCTACAAGGGTCCGGAAGGCCCGCCGGGGACCCCCGAACGTTTTATTGAACTTATGGAATACACATCCCCGTAAGCACTTACATGCTCTGCCGTTTCCTTACGAAGGTGGGAATATCATAATCACCTTCCTCGGTAAATTCACTGATAATGGTCCCCACCTTGACGACATTGTCCTGCCGCGGCGGCTGCTGTGGTTGCTGCTGTGTCTGGGAAACACCGCTGAAACCGGTGGCGATGACCGTTATCTGGAACGTATCTTCCAGGGACTCATCAATAACCGCACCGAAAATAATATTGGCATCTTCATGCGCATACTGCTGAACAAGCTGGGTTGCTTCCTCAAGGTCATGAAGGGTGAGTGAGCTGTCGCCGGTTATATTAATGAGTATTCCCCGTGCACCTCGTATTGAAATATCACTGAGCAGCGGATTTGACAGCGCTTTTTTTGCCGCAACGGCCCCGCGGTTCTCTCCGCTGTGGGTACCGATACCCATAAAGGCTTTGCCCATATCGGACATTATTGTTTTGACATCGGCAAAGTCAAGGTTAATGAGACCGGGGATATTAATAAGCTCGGAAATAGATTTGATGGCATGAAGCAATACTTCGTCGGCCATTTTAAACCCGTCAAGAAGAGACATTTTTCTTTCGCTGATGTTGAACAGCTTTTCATTCGGAATCACGATAAGGGAGTCAACATGTTTTTCCAGCTCTATCACACCCAGTTCGGCGATGCGGTTCCTGCTTTTTCCCTCAAAATTAAATGGTGTGGTAACAACTCCCACACTCAGAATTCCCAGGGACTTTGCTGCTTCGGCTATGACGGGTGCCGCGCCGGTACCCGTCCCCCCCCCCATTCCTGCGGCTATAAAAAGCATATCCGTTGACGCAAGCTGGTCCTTAAGCTCCTGCATGTTTTCACGGGCGGCATTTTTACCAACATCGGGATCAGCGCCCGCACCAAGGCCTTTGGTTATGTTCTTGCCCAGCTGAATTTTGACGGGTGATCTGTTTTTCTCCAGGGCCTGCAGATCTGTGTTCGCGACAAGAAAATTAACTCTGTCGATCTGTGCAGCGACCATGGTATTGACCGCATTGCATCCCCCGCCGCCGATACCAATGACTTTTATTGCTGCACCCTGATCATGATTTTGATCAAATTGGAAAGCCATGTCCTAACCTCCCTGTATTTAAAGATTGTAATATATTATTTTTAGCTTCTGCGTTAGGTATACAATTATTGCGTGTGCAGTCACGAACTGCACAGCAGCAATGTTATATGTCATAGGTTTTTTTGATAGCGTCTATTATCATCGTGGTCATGGGTGTTTCCAGCTCCGCTGATTTAACCTTCAGACCCTTATGCACATCCTTGGGCAGCATCAGGGTAAACTTCTTTTCCATGGCATAGTGAATCTCTCTGGGCCGCCCTGCCTTCTTTTTCGCAGACGCAACCTGCCCACCTCCTGTCGCGACCGGAGCAACATCCGTATGAGAAGCCGGTTGCTTTTTTATTTTTACCATAAAAACTATTTATACCATATTAATAGTAATTACGTTAATATTATTTGAATTATTATAATAGTATTAATTCTTTGTCAAGAAAATAAATACGCCTTTTTACCGGGATTATCAGCCGGCAGGAAATTTTTTTAATCCTTGATTGTCCTTGCGCAAGCCGCCATTATTGCGTATACTTTTAGTAATACTCTGATTTTTTTATCCTTAACAAGGAGCTGGTTATGGAATGGGTTCTTTATGCTTTCAGCGTGCTGTGGATAGCACTGGGAGTCTGCCTCATCCTGTATACGGATGCGTGCAGAACAGCTTCCCGGAACGTACTCAAGGATGCATATGAAAAGCCCCTTTTTTTTCTCGCATTGATAATCGGTGTTCTGCTCATATTCTCGGCTTCCCATAGCCGAAACGCGGCTTTTATCGTAATTCTGGGTATCATAGCCATTGCCAAAGCGGTATTGTTTCTGTTTAATCCCCGGGGCCTCTATACCAAAATGAAGCAGTGGTTTCTTGAAACAGTTTCCGACACCACGTACAGATTTTTCGGAATCGTTTCACTGGTACTCGGTGTTGCGGTATTTTCGTGGATATAGGCTGCGTTCCCCTCTTACCTGCTACACAGCGGCCCTTATACTACAGCGCACAAGGGAGCAAGGCACGCGGCTGTTCGTTTGGGCAGTAACATTCTTTTTATTGGAGTGTCTATGAAACACATACATTCGCCTCTTAAAATAGCTGCCATGTGTGTTCTCACGTTGTTTTTTTATTGCGCGTCGAGCAGCGCCCTGGTGGTAAAGAATGTCAACCTTGCCGACATGACACATACGGCTGAATATATTTTTTCCGGGGAGTGCACCGGCCGTGTGCTCAGGTATAACCATGAACTGGACCGTGAAGTATATGACTATACGTTCAGGGTCGACCACATGATAAAGGGGGCCGCGCAGGAAGCGTTTACCGTTACCATGAGTAAAATGCTCGTTGATTTGGGACAGGTCCCCACCTTTTCCCCGGGTGAAGAATATGTGGTTTTCCTCTACGGTAAAAGTCCCAAAGGATTTACAAGTCCTGTCGGGGCAGGCCAGGGGAAGTTTCTGGTACAAACAGCCCGTGACTGCGCAAAAACAGTTTCCAATGAACGCAACAACCACAATCTGTTAAAAGGCATGGACAAAGAAGGTCTGAAGAAACGTTTTATGAGAACAAAACATGCACAGGAAATCGACAAGGTTCTGTCCCACACATCGGGAGCAATCAGCCATGACACCTTTGTTGCCGTCATCGAATCCCTGCTTTAACATCACCCCGTCACCATCTCCGGCATGGGAAAAAAAATTATGAAACACTATCATATTATTGCGCTGCTCACCGTTGTTGTACTGTCGGCACCCACAGCGACATACGCAGGAGGCCCTATGGGGACAGTTAACGGAAATTTTATCAGCTACTGGAGCAGTGACTTCCCTGTTCCGTACAATCCCGACCAGGGAAAACTCGGTACCATGGACAATACCGAGGCAACAGCGCTGGTTGAAGCGTGCTTCAATGTATGGGCGGACGTCCCGACCGGGTCAATAACCTTCAGAAAAGCAAATCAGCTGGCCGTTGATGTTACCGATAAAAATTATGAATCACTTTTAAACGATTATTATGACGGCATAAGCCCTATCATCTTCGACGAAGACGGCGCTATCGTCGATGCCGAATTCGGCAAAGGAGCAAGCGACCTTACTCTTGGCTTCGCGGGCCCCATCTACGGTACGGCAACAGGACAGATTCTTGAAAGTTATGCCGTGATTAACGGCAAGGCGGCCTATGATTACAGCTTTGAAGAGTTGAAGGGCGTATTTGTCCATGAATTCGGGCATGCCATCGGCCTTGATCACGCTCAGATAAATTACAACTATGTACGTGACTTCAACACCGCTACCGATAAATATGTCCCCACCATGATTCCCATTGCCACAACGGATCTCAGCGCCATGGGAGAACTCAACCCCGACGACAAGGCGGTCCTTACCCTTATCTATCCCGCAGGCACGTATCTATCAGCCTACGGGAAAATAACCGGAACCGTTGAATGGCCCGGCGGCAAACCTGTCCTCGGGGCAAATGTTGTGGCAGTACAAATCGGTGACGAAAAGATGAGCAGGTTTTCTAGCGTGTCGGACGTTTACACAGAAAATACCGGAGAGTATGAAATGCTGGTTACCCCGGGAACCTATAACCTGTTTATCGAGCCCATTGAAAAGGATTTTACCGGTGGTTCATCCGTAGGACCTTATTCGGAGGACCTGCAGCAGCCCTCATTCACCAATGCCGTTTCCTCTCAGGACTATCTGGTACCGGTTTCCGTCTCAGCAGGACAAACGGCCTCGGGAATAGATTTTATCGCCGGTGAGGATTCACCCCCCGCGACAACAACCACAACCTCATTGCCGGCAACCACAACATCCTCCTCCTCAACGTCAACCACCACTACCACTTCGGGGTCCGGATCAAGCACAACAACCACCGCTTCCGGCACAACCACAACGACGACCATAGCGGTAACAACGTCCTCAACCACCACGGTTCCTGCCACGACCACCACTACCGGACCCGCAGAAGAAATCGTCGTTGACTTTTCCGCAAACCCGACCTCCGGCGCGGCTCCCCTCGGGGTACAGTTCACCAATAAGTCCGATAAAAATATCGCTTCATTTTTATGGGATTTCGGGGACGGCACTACGGTTACCGATATAAATCCTGTTCATTATTATGAAACGGCCGGCAGCTATACTGTGTCCCTTACTGCTTTTAACAGCCTGGGGAAAGCGGTGGGCCAGACGGAAAAGCAGGATTACATAGCCGTTACCGGAAGCAGCTGCCCGCTGGCAAGCACCATCAGGGACCATGAATCGCTCAACGCGCTCAGGACGCTTCGGGACGGTATGCACACAACTGTCTGGGGGATTTTATTGTCGGCGATCTATTATCAGTACGCCCAGGAGGTCACGTCCATACTAAGCAATGATGCCGGCCTTCGTGAAACACTCAGAAACCTGATATATAAAAACCGGCTGCAGCTCATTACCGCTGCTGAAAACAAACAGACACGGGGCCTCGCCACCGCGGCACAGGATGCGGTCGCCTTTTTACATGAGCTCAGGCCCAAGGCCGGCCCCTCACTGCAGAACAATCTCACGTTTATAATCTGGGCATGCGAAAACGGCTACCTGTTAAGCAGCATGGAATCAGGGACCGGCGAAAGCATCTCTCATTAAAACGCAGGTTTGTATTAGCTTGCAGGCTTGCAGGCCGGCAAGCTGACAAGCTAACAGCACTAATCCTCTTTCCGAAAAACAAACTCGTTATTGCCCCATCCGTTTGTTGTCGTGAGCTTTACCAGGCTGAAGCCCCGCTGCCGGTAGAAATCAAAAACCGCCTCAGGCGCTGCAACCTCAAAGGGATATCCACCCAGCCAGTCAAACCAGTCATAGACTATGGACATACCCCTGCTTTTCTTATATGCGGTGTAGCGCTCCAGGGGATTGCGCAAACGCAGAACATCTATGCAAAAACCGGCCAGAATAAAATACGGGACAAAGCATGCAGTGACGGCCGTCCTTCCGAAGCTGCCTGAACAGTAAAACCGCTTCACCTTTCTCCACATCCGTGAACGGTAGCCCTGGTCATTGTAGATGGCGATAAAAAAGAGCCCCCCCTGCCTGACCGGTATATGCGCCGCATCCAGCGCCTGCCACAGGCTGCCCGTATGGTGGAGCACCCCCCATGAGTAAACGATATCACCCTTCCCAAGTGATTCCATAAAGCTCCGGTCGAGCACCGACCCCTGGGTAATCTGCCATTCGGGATCATCGGGAAAGTAGCGATGCCGCAGTTCTTCGGTACAGCGGACAGACTGGGGGTCGTAGTCAAAGGAAAATACCGTAGCCCCGAGCCGCCGGGCAGCCAGGCTGAACAGCCCGCTGCCGGATCCTATATCAATGAAATGTTTTCCTTTGAGATGGTCACACCCAAGCATCTCTCTAAGGGATTTCTCGGCCTCACCGATCCGGTCCTCATTGAGCACCGAAAGAAATCGCTTCCAGTTTTCTCCGAATCCAAAGCGCTCTTGCGAACCTTCCTCCATGGGTTCTCTCCCATTGCGGTTTAATGTGGTGCCCTTCGTGTATAGTAGATCAGGCTTCTTTCTTTATAACGGGACACTGCGGTGTTTAATTTTGAAAAACAGAAAAAAACACCCGCGAAGTCATTGCGAGGAGCGCCCGTCCTCCGTAGTAGCCTGCTACGGAGGATGGAAAGCTACGTGGCAATCTCATTTTCTCGCAAACGTACACCCGGCTGAGATTGCTTCGCCTTCGGCTCGCAATGACCATGAAGAACCACTGCCTGTTCGGCAACCGATGGGCTTTCTTTTTGACATACATCGGTCTTTACCATATACTGGTTTCGCTGAACAATGCCGGAACGCAACCCGTTTTTTAATGATACAACACGCCGGGCTCATCAGTCAAATCATTAACAGTCATTGTCCGGCTTGTTGGAGCATGAGCGTACATCCCGTTATCGGGGACCGGACAATCCATAGATCCCCGCTTATGAAGAAAATGGTGCGCAGCAAACTGCGAGGAATGCTCCTCTGAGACATGTAAAAAATTCTTGCCTGACATAAAACTGTATCATGAAAAAAGTCTGTTTCATTATTCGCCGTCTGGATGCCGGCGGTGCACAGCGCCAGCTTTCGGAGATAGTAAAGGGGCTGGAGCGGTCAAAATATTTTATTACGGTACTGACCTTTTACGACGGCGGGCTGCTGGCGGATGACATAAAACAGCTTCCCCATATAAAATATATATGCCTTGAAAAAAGGGGCCGATGGGACGTTGTATCCTTTATATACCGGCTGGCGACCGTTTTGCACAAGCTGCAGCCCGACATACTCCACGGGTATCTTGGTCCCGCAAACCTTCTGTGCATCCTGGCAAAACCCCTTCTCTCAAAAACACGCATCATCTGGGGAATTCGTGCGTCTAATGTGGACCAGAACCACTATGACTGGCTGTCACGTCTTACCGGTGTACTGGAACGTTTCCTGTCGCGCTTTGCTGATCTCATCATCATAAACTCACGTGCGGGGCGTGCCTACCACACAGCACAAAACTTTCCCGCCCAAAAGATGGTGGTTGTGCCCAACGGCATTGATACCGACCTGTTCAAACCCGACCCTGAAGCCGGAATGCTCCTGAGAAAGAAATGGCGCATTGACCGGGGAACCATCCTCATAGGGCTGGCAGCCCGTCTTGACCCCATGAAAGACCACGCGACGTTTCTCACGGCCGCTTCCCTTGTGTACAGCAAACGCCCGGATGTACGCTTTGTCTGTATCGGCAGCGGGCCGGAAAGCTATGCCGCAACGCTGCGACAACGTGCCAACGAACTGGGCATTGCAGATAAAGTGCTCTGGAAAGACACACGGTCGGACATGCCTGCCGTGTACAGCAGCCTTGATATGGTCACCTCATCCTCAGCCTTCGGTGAGGGATTTCCCAACGTTATCGGAGAGGCAATGTCATGTGAAACACCCTGCGTGGTAACTGATGTGGGAGACAGTGCCGTGATTGTGGAAAAAACGGGCATAGTGGTCCCTCCGGCGAATCCCGAAGCCCTGGCACAGGGCTGGCTTGCATGCCTTGCACGTGACAGAACCGACATGGGCGCCAGGGCACGCCGCAGGATTATAGAGCACTTTAGTGTGTCGCTGCTCGTTAAGCGTACGGAAGCCGTGTTAACAAACCTCGCGTAAAATTTACAGCAGGGTTTCCTGTTTCAGACGCCTGATGATCTCGGACGTTGATGTTGCACGGTCCATGGTGTAGAAATGAAGCCCGGCAACCCCCGCTTTTAACAGCCCCCGGCACTGCTCGGCAGCAAACTGTATGCCAAGATTGACAACAGCGTCTTTATCTTCCCCGTCCACGGCATCTAGCTTGCTTTGCAGGCTGTCGGTGATCGTCGCTCCGCAGACATCTGACAGGATCTTGGTCATTTTAAGCGTGTACACGGGCATAATCCCCGGAATAATAGGAACGGTAATGCCCATTGCCCTGCATTTTTTGACGTACTCGAAAAAATAATCGTTATCATAGAAATACTGGGCGACAACATACTCCGCACCGTTGTCGACTTTACGTTTTAAATATTCAATATCTTTTTCAAGGCTTTCCGCCTCAACGTGCCCCTCAGGGTACCCGGCACACCCGAGCGTAAAATCATAACGCTCTTTAATGAAGGCTATCATCTCCGAAGCATAGGCAAAGCTGTCAGCGTGGGCAGAGAAGTCATCTCCCTTGGGCTTGTCACCGCGAATAACAAAAATTGTTTCAACGCCCAGATCTTTATACCTGTCAAGCACATGGGTTATCTCATCAGGGCCGAGACCGTAGCCGGCGATATACGCAACCGTGGGCAGCTTTTTGTCGACCATCACGTCTTTAACTGTTTGGTACGATCCCTCTCTGGTCGATCCGCCTGCCCCGAATGTTACCGAAACATAGTCCGGCCCGCAAGCGGCCAGATCATCAATAATCGTGCCGAACTTTTCGGCCGCCTTTTCGTTTCGTGGCGGAAAAAACTCCATGGAAATAACAGGATCCTTGCTTGTATACAGACTTGTTACGTGCATAAATTCCCTCCAAATATTTTCCAGCTGTTTTTGGTTTAACATATCCGGAAGCAGCTTGACCTGAAAACCTGCTTGCCGCAAGTGATGCTCCCCGCCTATCGAAGATCCCGCAGCTTTTAATGCGGGGCAAGGCGGCACATTCCGGTAAAGTATAGAGAGTATAGAAAAAACAGGAGGGTGTGTCAATCGGGGTTTCCGGACGGAAGATCGCGGAATCGGGATGGTCACGGTATGTTCCCTGAAATGCGGTTTCGATACGACCCAGATAATCCTGCCACAATGGTCCTGTTTCTGTTTTTAAAGAACGTTTTATACCCTGTTGGGGCAAACCCTACGAGAGCTTGCCCAGGTCTTTTAAATCCTGTGCTACATCTTCCAACCCCAGATTCTCCAGGGTTTCCCGGGTGGGGATTCCCGTTTGGGGACCCCAGCCTTTGGTTTTATAGTATTCGGCAAGCATCTTTTCCCACTTTGTCTCCTCAATGGTATGCCCCTCGAAGGGACCATTGGGCACGGACCCTTTTACCCACTTCCCTTTCAGGAAATCATCCTTCCTGGTAATACCCTCCCGTATCAGGAAGGCCCTCTCCTGGGTGAAGATACGATTGGCGATAGTCCTTATTTCCGCTATGTCAACCTTGACTCCGGTAACCGCGTACACCATCTCTCCCATGTCCTCCAGGGTAATACCATGACCGTTATGGGCAGTGATGAATTTACAGATTTCAAGGGCGTCTGCCATGGTGTAAACGTCTTGAAAAAAATGTGCGGCGGTGGCTTTGGCATATGAGGTGGGGATAAGCACTTCTTCTGTACCGAATCGTTCCAGCGCCTCCTCGGGAGGGACGGCTGGTTTGCCGCCGCTGGGAAATTCTATTAATACCCCTCCCCGCAAGTGATCGCATCCCCGGGTAGCCGTGGCCCAGCATAGCGCTGCACCTTTTATCACTCTGGGATCAACCCCGCCAAAGACCATGCCTTTGCAGGAACTCACATAGTCCTCTGCGTTTTTTCCCATTTTTTGTGCTGCCTCTACAGCACCATCCGCCAGGATATCGCCGAACCCTTCACGTGTCGCTATCTTAGGGATGATTTTGACCATGGATTCGTGATTGCCCCAGTTGAGCGGAATCCCGTCAGTGTCGTCCCTAGTTATAAGCCCGTGCTCGTACCAATCCATGGCGATTGATATGAGTATGCCCAGATCCAGGATGTCCATGCCGTATTCATTGGCAAGATTATTGATTTTAAAAAGAGACGGCGCATAACTGTTCCCACACGTGGGACCGCACGCTGACGTGCAGCCCTCCGGCATCTTGGTGCCTCTGGTGCCTTGATACGGCCCTTCTTTGACCTCATAACTCTGGATGCAGCCTATGGAACAGGCAAAGCATGCATTCGATTTAGTAAAGAATTTTTTTGCCAGTGCTTTATCGTCAACATTTTCCACCCCTTCAAATCCGCCGGCCTGTGAAAAGTTTCTTACGGCAAGTATTCCCGCTTTGTCTTCCATTGCCAGCGGGCCCGCTGATCCGTATGTGCTGAAAATTTCACTGAGAGGGGCCTCTTTGATTTTCCTCCTCCATTTTGTTGCGGTTTCCGTGAACAAATCAGGATGGGCTATGGATACCTTTTTGGTTCCCCTTACAACTATTGCCTTGAGGTTCTTTGATCCCATCACCGTACCCATCCCTGTTCTTCCCGCGGTGTTATAATTGTGCACTATGCATGCGGTTTTTACCAGGTGTTCTCCTGCCGGTCCGATAGAGGCTATCTGCACCTTTGGATCATTGAGCTCCTGTCTGATTATTTTTTCAGTCTCCCAGGTAGTCTTGCCCCAGAGGTGGGAAGCATCTTTGAATGCCGCCCCCTGTTCAGTGATAAGAAGATAAACAGGTTTTTCAGATGTATCCTGGATGATAATGTGGTCATATCCTGCCTTTTTCATTTCAGGAGCAAAGAAGCCGCCGAAGTTGGCGTCTCCCAGGATGCCGGTAAGGGGGGATTTGGCGGTGATAGTACAGCGCGGGCAGGAAGGGGCGGTTGTTCCTGAAAGGGGACTGCTCCCCAGTATAATAATATTTTCCGGGGTCAGTGGATCAAGACCCCGGGGAACCTCCTCATAGAGAAGCCTTGAATTTATTCCCCTACCGCCCAGGAAATTAAGCCGCAGATTCTCATCCAGTGGTTGTTTCTCGGACTTCCTGGAAGAAAGGTGTATACGAAGTACAGTTCCTGTCCAGCCGTACATAATGCGCCCTCCTCTTGTTATTGACGACTACGCACAAAGCCCATCTGCTGCGCAAAGCTTCATTGTTCGTCATCCCCTGTCTTCGTTCTCCGGCCGAGATCAGGCAAGGCGGGCCAGCAGATAGACCTGGCATGTCGTCTGATTATGAATTTTTTTGAGTCCATCTGTTATCGGATGTGTATTGTTAAAAGCACCATCGTTTTATAATTTTAATGAAGAGGCTCCCGTGAAAAAGTTTCCGTCACATGCAGACTGCAGGCAACTTTAAGTTGTATTTACAACATTACTATAACAGTATAATAATTCGACCCTCTTATTTAACGTTCCGGAATCAGAAAAGTGCTTGAATTTAGTTCTAATATTGTTTAAATATATATAATAAATATAAAATGTTTTCATATATAATTCAATAGATTTTACCGGAAAAAATATTTTATGTTGTATGTACAACTATAAAACCTGTTGCATTCAAACTGAAAGGGACAAAGCAATGAGGCAATACGACATTATTGTGGTTGGCGCCGGGCCAGCGGGCTGCGCTGCGGCCAAAGCGGCAAGTCTCCATGGTGCCGATGTTATTATGATTGAGGAGCACCCGATCATCGGAGCCCCCCGGCACTGCCCCGGCAGGCTCCATAGCTCAAGCTTCACCAGGGGAATCCTCGAGGACCTTGACCCGCGCGTCATCGTCTGCGAATACAAAAGCCGCCGCTATTTTGCCCCCTCCGGCAAGATCATCAAGGAGACGCCGTTGCCGCCCGAAAGCGTCTATCAGGTGCAGCGTGACGAGTTTGACCGGGAACTCGCACGCCAGGCCGCACTGGCCGGGGCTAAGATCGTTTTGAATACACGGGTCACCGGCCTCAAGAAAGAAAATGACCGCATCCGGGGCGTAACCACGGCCTCAAGCGACATGCCGGTGGTACATGGTCGGGTCGTGATCGCCGCTTCAGGCACTAAGGGCAGGCTTTCCGGGATCCCCAAGCAGGAAGGGCTCACCCAGCCCGGTGAGACCTCTTTCGGCGGCTTCCTGGTTGATATGGAGGGCGTTCGTGACATCGAGCCCGGCGTGATTGAAACCCACCTCAGCGCAGCGTTCGAGATGGGCATCAACGTCCTCTGGACCAAAAACCAGCATTCGGGGCTCCTGGGCTTTGCCAGCATGAAAGGATACCACCGGCTCCTGAGCAGCGATTCTTTCGCCGGTCGCAAATTCAAAAACGCGCGTCCGATTCAGATCTTCGGCAACATGGTCGGTTCCGCGGCCAGTGTCAAACTGGAGAGGCCTGTTAAAGCCGGCCTTATACTGGTGGGTGACGCCGCCGGTTTTACCAGCATCACCCACGCAATTGTTTCCGGCCGGAACGCCGGTGAGACCGCTGCAGCAGCGGTGCGGGAAGGTGATACCGGTGAAACGAGCCTCCAGCGATACGCAGATACCTGCCGCGAGTCAGGCCTCTACCGGAAGACCCTGAGCTGGTCCCCGCGCCTTGCGGACTTGAGGGGTCATTCCGATGAGGAGATCGAGGCCATGATACCCGAGATGCTGGCAAATAACGATCTTCACTATGGTGACGTGTGGGACTTCTAAGGGTTGCCGGCTCCGGACGCGACAAGGGTAAAGCAGTCGGGGTCAGGAAAAAATCTTTTAACCTAACAGGTGCGGGTATCACCCGGGAAAGGCCGAAAGGCTGTGATCGGAAAATGAAGAAGAAAAAATTTCTCACATGTGCTGCTTTTTTATTCACACTGCTTTTTCTCTTTGCACCTGGGCCCAGGGACTGTGCGGCATCTGTCGTTTTTGATTTTGTCAGGCAGTGGGGATATCCTGATCCTTCCCCTCCGCACCCCGCCCCTCCCGCCCGTGACCCTCAAGGATTTCGGGGGCCGACTGATATAGCTGTCAGTCCTTTGGGGATTGTCTACGTGGCGGATTTTTCAAACAGCCGAATACACAAATACGATCCTGACGGCAATTTCCTGGGCATGCTGACGGAATGCCCTGAAATTAATTCCGCCACATCCGATTACTGTCAGGACCCCGGGGAAGCTAAAAATCCTATAAGTTTGGCAGTTGATCCTTTGGGTTCTCATGTGTATGTAGTAGATGCACGGGGGCTTCGCATACAAAAATTCAACGACAAAGGCAGGTACCTGCTGGGATGGGGATTTCGCGAAGCCGTCCCCTGGCTGTTTAAAGAACCGGCAGGTGTGGCGGTCGATGCCGAAGGAGACGTTTATGTAACAGACATTTTTCAATCTATCATAGTTACGTTTGATTCAAACGGTAATTTTAAAACATCGTTGACTGCTCATTGTCCCAACAGGGGTTCTTGTAAACCAACGGATATAGCAACCGCTCCATCAGGTGTCTATATAACGGATTTCCTGAACAATTATGTGTGCAAGCTGGACTATGACGGCAATCTCAAGGCCACATGGGGATCAGGCCGTGACGGCGCTGAGGACGGGCAGTTTACGTATCCCGCAGCCGTAGCTGTTGATACTCTGGGAAATATTTTTGTGGCAGACACGTTGAATAACCGCATACAGAGTTTCAGCGGCACCTGGACATCCTATAAGTGCAGTGCCCAGGGGGGTATCACAAAGCCGTTCGGTATAGCAGTAGATGCTGCTGAAAATGTCTATGTGTCTGACACGTGGAACCATCGCGTACTAAAGTATAGGTATACAATGACGACTGTCGTTATTGACGGTTGTGATTCGGGGGTCGAAAATAAGGTGCTGGACAACGGCTCAACCATGACTTCCATTATCGCTCAATGTGCGGTTCCTCGTGCAGGTCATGGGAGTTTTGTAAGCTGTGTAACGCATCTTACCAATGGGTGGGAAAAGGCCGGGATTATTACGGAAGCAGAAGCAGCATCGATCACTAGCTGTGCAGAAAAAAGCACCATAGGCAGATAATATGTATAGCGTATGAACCTTTTATGTTCCTGCGGGGTTAAAACAACCTTGCCCTGAAATACGCACATGAAAAATTACTGTGTGGATAGCAGCGATAAAAAGTGAGAGAGCAGTATGGCGAAAAACAGTTCCCGAAAAAATATTTTTAACCGTCCTGGATATATTCTTTACAACAGCCTGTTACTGGCGGTTTTCACATGCCTGACCTCCTCTCCGGCCGGGGCCGGAGCCGGGACAATGGAAACATGCGGGAGAAAAAATGAAGGAAAAAAAATTTTAATTATCTATGAATCCAAGTACGGCTCAACTGCCGATTATGTTGCCAGAATAGCACGGAACTTATGCACATATGGCTATCGGGTGGATTATGACCGGGTGCTCAATGCAGCAGATGCAGACATCCCTGCATATGACGGCTATATCATCGCAGCCGCCATCTATTTCGGGAATACCCACCCGGGATACAAAAAATTTCTCGACACACACAGAGCGACATTAGCAGGCAGGCCGGTTGCTTATTGTCACAATGCCCTTAACAAGGCACGTACCGGAAACTCTTCCCCCAGGACGTTCTGGTGCTTTAGCTACCTGCAGCTGCTTAAAAATTATCCTGAGATATTTTCTCTCCCGGATTTCACATGCAGCACGTGTCCTGATTGTTCCAATCTTCCCGCGGTTCCCTATTGGGTGGGGTTGATGCCCGGAAGGTGGGTCCCGAGAAACGGCTGCCCTACTGACTATATAGCTATGGAAATCGGCGGTTATGGCGGGCTGAAAGATTACGAGCGGCTTGCTGCCGCAGATGAGTACACAGAAAGACTTGTGACTAACCGCTTTTTTGAACCGTGAGGCTGCTGTGACTGACCGTCACAGATTCAGCTTGCTCATGAAAATCCAGAAGAGCCGCCGGGGCCGCACGATGCCCCGGATTCTTTTTGTCCGACATCCGCACTTCGGCTTACAAGTTTTTTAACCTGTGTATGTCCGCATGCAGGGCACTGCACATCCTCTGTTCTGCCTGACATAACAAGCTGTTCAAAAACACTCCTGCACTTTTCACATTGAAATTCATATATAGGCATAAGCGGTCCTCTTAAAACAATTACTTTTATACATATAGCATATACCCAATGCAATCAAAAAACAAAAAAATTTTGATTTTTTTTTGCTGCATATGCTTCGGTAATACGTGATAAAGATAAAGCGGTCAAATCGTCCACTATCTGCCAGGCTGTCTTATAAAGCAACAAGCGGGGGTGTTCTTCTGGAAACTCATGGTGCTGTAAATATGCAGTTGCACACAGGCTGAAGAATGTCCTTCAGAACATACAGATGATATCGCTCTCCGCTTACGAGCGCCGCCGGTGCGGCGTTGTCCGGCGGCGTAACCTGGTACGTCCCCTCGGGGCTCTGCCCATATACTATTCCGGGAGACAGCCCCTCGACGTTGGGCAGCACATCAAGGCGCCAGAGCACCCCCGCGGGGTTATCATTGCTGGGCGGCACACCGGGATTGTCTGATCCTTCTTCTTTTATGTAAATATATCTGGCGGGGGTGTCGTCCCAGTAGATTTTTCCATCATCCTGAAAGGCTTCTCCTTGGGTACACGCAACCGGCTCCGTCTCGATAATATCCACCAGGAAATAGCCGAAATCTTCCATGTCCGCGATATCCTCATCGGTAACGCCGCGCCTGTCAAGCTCGTTGTTGAAAAATGCCTGCACACGTTCCACGTCGGTTGTGGGAAAGCCCGTGGCGTCACGGTCAAATCCGTTGTTGTCGGCGGCGGGAAACCTGCCGAGTATTTCCGACGATACTTTCCCGGAAAGAATCGCCACACCCTGGTCGCTCAGCTGGTCGGTCCAGATTCCCTGCGCGCTGATGTCCCACACCGTTGCCTGCCTGCCGCTGCTCTGGGTGTCGTGACAGCAGATGCACCCTGATGCCCTGACCTGGCTGTTGATCCATTGCAGCTCTGTCATGAAGGCTTTATCATCGAGGCGCGGATCGGACGGATCGACCTCATTGAACGGGTCTTTCAGCCAGTAGGGCCGCTGGGTCAACACAACATCACAATTGCCGTAATCCATGAACGACCGTCCCTGTTCCGTGCTGCCGGAAATGGCTACGTTGGTGCACACTACCGCGTCGTCGGAAGTAAGATCGTCACCCGCGGCCGGGGCCTGGCATGATTCGTAGGGCTGTATAAACACCCCGTCCAGAGGCTCGGTTTCAAAGGCGCCGTTTTTAATCCATGTCTGGACCTTGTCGATGTCGCATTGAGAAAGCTTCTCAGCGCCCAGGGGCATCGGGGTGTATCCGGGATTGTGGTTTATGGCATTAACAAGCTTTTTATTATCCACGTTCTCTTTTACCCCGTCATAGGTGTCAAGGACCACACCTCCCGATGCGCTTGTTGATTGGTGACACGGATAACAGTTCGCGCTTATGATTTCCACCATCGTCGTTTCATATGTTACATCCGACGTATCACAATCGGTGTCACCGTCATCATCCGTATCACAGCCTGTTATTGCTGTTAACAACAGCATGGAAAATATTGCCCACAGTTTAAAGATACTCTTTTTGATCTTTTTACTGTTCATTGCAAATACCCCTCCATGAATGTGATATTAAATCGATTGGTTTGCCTGCAAATCCATTGCCGTAGTGGGAAAATACACCATTTCAAAAAAGGCACCAAGTGGAGATATTATCTTAAAAACAGTTTACCATTTTAATAGTTTTTTACCACTATTTTACCGGCATATTTTTAACTTGTATTTATGGTTGGTAGAAATAAAGTAATACAGTTTATTTCTTATAACAAAAAATATATGGAATGGGGGAAAAATGATGGAAAAAACTTCACAGACGCTTGTTACACGGCGTAGATTTATTAAAGGTTCTGCTTTTGCCGCCGGCGTAATGGCATCTATGGGAACGCTCAAGGTCGGTTCTCGGCAAAAGGCTTTTGCAGCAGAAAAAGAAGATCGTCTTTTTTCTAAAAAAGGTGCGGGCGACAACTCTTATGCAGCGTGTGTAATGCAAATACCCCTTCACGGTTTTCGGGAAGGAGAAACGGAACGGGCATGGATCGAGCGAAATGCAAAGCGGCTTGCAGGGATTATTGAACAGACGGCTCTCTCGTCAAGAACCAAACCTCGCCTTTTTGTCTTTCCTGTACTCAGCCTCCTGGGGGAGGGTTCACTGCTTGCAGAGCTTGGTACTGTTCCGCGGTTCAACATAGACGAGCTTGCGGTTGACTTTGAACATGACTCCCGCCTGACGCCGATACTACAAGCCTGTAAGAGGCATAACTGCTACGTGGCATCATCCTGTGTTGAAAAGATCGCAGCCCTGCCGGGAAAATATTTTCACACAGGATTTATTCTCGGCCCTGAAGGCGTTGTTCTGCGGTCGCCGAAAACACAGGCCCCCACCTCACCGGGAATCACCCTGCTGAAAGATTTTTATCATGAATATATAAAACATTTCGGCAGTGATGCTGTTCTGCCCGTTGCCGAGACACCCATCGGCAATCTGGGTTGTCTTGTGGAAGGGGAGTTTCTTATACCCGAGGCCGTCAGAACGCTCCGCAAAAAGGGCGCTCACATAATCCTTCATCCAACGCTTCAGCACGAAGGTCCGGGCAACCCTCCCTACATGGCGCTGCGGCAAGCCAATGCGTTTGCCAACGGCGTGTACTGGCTCTCGGCAGCCCCTTCCCGGGAAATCGTCATCGTCAAAGGTAAAGAGTATGAACAGAAGTATGGCGGCGGTTCTTCCATTGTAGGGCCGGACGGTATGGTAATTTCAGCGCCGGATTGTGAGGGTGCCGCCACATCGCTCATTGATCCAAACCAAATAATATCCTGCCGAAATGCCCATGAAAAAAGAACAAAACCGGCCGATATTATCTATCAAAACCTCTACGGGTAACGGCAGCAGGGTGTAGAAATAACAACCTTTAGCCGGCGTCTTCTTTTTATTGAACTACCGCCGTCTACAAGACATTGGATTCAGTGTTCCTGACGTTTCGGGAGTGAAGAAACGCCTAAAATCCAAAAAATTCTTCTGGGGGAAAAACATTTCAATAACTCAAAATCCCTTCTAGCAATCATTATTCGCCTGTCGAAGGTCCCGCCCCGCGGGGATGGCGAGGGTTTTAATCCCCCAGGAAGACGATCATAATTGTTTTATACCACTATTAAACAGCTAATCTTATATTGTTGTTCTTTAAAAAGTTTTTTCCTATAATGTTTTTATCCATGGGTAAGATAGGAAAACAAGTATCCTTCCTACCAATAAGCGAGGGGGATTGTCAAGCGCACAACACCTGCATTCCACAAAACCGATGACCCTGTAAACTATAAAAGGAGAAAATGCATGTTTTGCTGGTCAGGTCAAATTTTGAGGATTGATTTATCGAAAGGGCACTACGCAAAAGAACCGGTAGAAGCCTATACTGAACAATTTGTGGCCGGAAGAGGTATCAATGTTAAACTGGTATTTGATGAAGCACATGCCAGGATATCCCCATTCGGCCCGGAAAACAAACTCGTAATCGGCCCGGGCATGCTGGCGGGAACACCTGCACCTGCGGCGTCCAGGACACAAATTACCACGGTTTTGCCCAATGGTTTGCTTAATTCATCCGGTATCGGCGGCTTTCTCGGGGGAGAAATCAAACATGCCGGGTATGACAACATTGTCATCCAGGGCACATCTGCCGAGCCGGTGTATATGTACGTTGATGAAACCCGTGTTGAGTTCCGTGATGCCCGTCATATCTGGGGGAAAAACATCCGTGAGACCCAGCAGATCATCAAAGAAGAGCTGCACGATCAGGATGTGCAGATCATGTGTATCGGCCCTGCAGGTGAAAACCTGGTCAGTTTCAGCTGCATTATGACCGGTTTAACCAGCGCAGCGGGCCATGGCGGATACGGTGCCGTTATGGGTTCAAAGAACCTGAAGGCGGTTGCCTTCAGGGGACGAAAGGCGGTTACTATTGCAAAGCTTGATGAGTTTTTAAACGAATGTCTGGATATACGGAAAATTCTTCAAGAAAGTCCTGCATTTCAGGCCATGATCACTTCCGGCGGCAGGACAAATGCGGTTGACGCCATTCGTGCCGGTATGACTGCAATGGGAAATTTTGAAGATTCACATTTCGACAAGGGCATTGTTGAGGACCTGGAGAAGCGGGGGAAAATTTTCTGGGACAGATGCCGTACCGGCAGCACCGGCTGTCTGGGATGTCCGGTCCACCACTTCCATGTGTTTGATGTGCCTGATCTCGGAACCGGCGCACCCAAGTGCGCGGCATGGGCTTCGTTTGCAACACCCCTGTGGAACACCGACTATGATCTTATGTACCAGGCAGGCGACCTGTGTAACCGGTACGGTCTTGATTTTGTTTCAACGGCAAACATCATCGGCTTTCTTATGGAGCTGTACCACAAGGGAATAATAGCGGAGCACGACACCGATACTATTCCCATGAAACGTGGGGACAGGGACGCAATTCTTACCACAATCAATAAAATCGCTACCCAGGAAGGGTTCGGCGCTCTTTTTAAGAACGGCCTGTCAGCGGCTGCACAAACCATAGGAAAGGGCGCGGAAGAATGTGCGATGCACATCAAGAATCGTGAGATGCCCATCAGCGAGATGCGTCCCTTTAAAGGAATGGCCCTTGCGTTTGCTGTATGCAGGGACCCCCTGGATGCTCTGCCTGTTCCCGAGCTGGCATGGTTTCAATCAAAAGAGTTTGCTGAAAAAATGGCGTTTGATTTGTGCAAAGAAAAAGAATCTGCAAATCCTGATTCATATAAAAAAAAAGGAAGCCTTGTTGCAGCGATGGAAAGCATGGTTATCGTCGTGGAGATATTGGGCCTCTGCAAGTGGTTTCTTCTTAATCTTACTCCTTCACTGGAAATCCCGTCCAGGCTGCTGTCACTTGCAACCGGGCAGGATTTCTCAGAAGATACGCTGCTCAGCGCAGCCGAACGTGCACGCACCCTGGAAAGGGCCGTCAACGTCATCCAGGGTGCCCGGAGAAAAGACGACACGCTTCCCCGACGCCTGCTGCAGGAGCCGGTTTCCGGGGGACCCTTCAAGGGTGCAGCACTGGACAAAGAGAAACTCGACAAAATGGTCGACGACTACTACACAATAGCAGGTTGGGATGAGTACGGCGCACCAAAGCAAGAGACATTTGCCGAATTAAACCTGCTGCCTGAGGCAGAGATATTCAGCCGGAGGATTAAACGGGAGGGAAAAGCAGATGCCTAAAGTGCTGATGATACAAGCAGATAAATGTTCAGGCTGCATGACCTGCGAAATGGTCTGCTCCGCAAAACACGAGGGCGCAATCAATCCGTTTCAGAGCCGCATCAAAATTATAAAGTTGGGCCCGGAGGGTAAGGGTGTGCCCACGGCATGTGCTCAATGCGAGGACGCACCGTGCAAGGCAATCTGCCCCGTGCAGGCAATCAGCCGGGATGAAGCGCTCGGCAGTATGACGGTTGACTACGATGCGTGTATCGGCTGCAGGATGTGTGTTGCCGCCTGCCCTTTCGGGGTAATTCATTTCGACACCATAACAAGTCGTGTCATTAAATGTGATCTGTGTGACGGAGAGCCGATGTGCGTAAAATTTTGCCCCTACGAGGCATTGGAATATATAGAGGCAAGCGAGCTGGGCACCGATAAACGAAGGGCTCAGGCCGGAAAGCTGATTGAGTACATAAACAGGGTCGACAGTACGGCACAGCACTAATGCTGCCGGACGACAGACATTATTAAAAGCACTGTCATTAATTAAGCCGGCGAAAGGAGCATGAAATGTCTAAAAGAGTACTTGTCCTGGGGTCAGGAATTTACGGTGGATTAATATGCCGTAAATTATGCGGATTTCCTGATTTATCAGAATTAGTGATTGGTGAATTGAATCTAGACAAGGCGGAAAAGCTTGCTGAAGAGCTTGCGAAAGATACAAATGTAAAGATACGTGCACAAACGGTGGATGCAACTGATGAAAAAAGCTTGGCGACGGTTATGGCATGCCTTGATTTGGTTATAAACGCCACAGGTCCGTATGACATCACCGCGGTTCCGACAGCAAAAGCTGCCATTGAACAGGGTTTGGATTATATCGATCTTAACGTATATGTTGATTCTACAAGAAAAGTTATGGAACTGGACTCAAATGCGCGGGATGCTGATGTTCGCGTCCTGGTCGGCTTTGGTGTCACACCCGGGTTGTCCAACTTCATGGCGAAATATGGTGCTGATCAACTTGACGAGGTGGATGAAATTCATCTTGCCACCGGCGGCAGTCGCGGACGTGGTTGGACCCCTGCCATGATTGAAGGTGTATGGGATGAGATTGCCTCTGACCCGGCACTTGTTTACAAAGAGGGTGAAATCCTCGAAATACCTGCGTGCGGTGATAAAGAAGACATGATTTTGCCTGATGTTGCCGAGCCGATTGAAGTCATGTCGTGCAAATTCCCCATAGTTGTGACAGCCCCGCACTTCATAAAGGGAGTAAAGTATGTTACGTCCAAGTACGGTCACACGCCACCATCTCAATGGAATGATGTGTTTTCCAAGTTTATGGAATGGGGTTTGTTCAGTTCCGACCCGATAGAGGTGAAGGGGACAAAAGTACTTCCAAGGGATTTTGCCTTTTCATTTATCGCTTCTGCAATACATGAAAACGCTTTGGGTGTGGAAAAAATTTTTCCCTATGCAATTGGGGGGACGCAGGTAAAGGTGTTGGGTAAAAAACGCGGTAAGCCGGCTAACTATGTATACAGCCATCAATACGGCAGAGATTTCTCAGGGAACACGGTCGGCATATGTGCAAAGGCCGCAGAGATGTTGCTACGGGGGGACATTTCCAGGAAAGGAGTATTAGCTCCGGAGGCGCTTAATCCCGAACCGTTTATTAATGACGCCATTGAGCGAGGCACGACGATATACGAATCAACTGAAAAAACGCTTAAAAAGATGAGACTTTAAATTAATCAAAATGCAGAGAAGGAGTTTGCTGTGAAAAAAGAAGCTAAAACAGAAGTGTTTGAATTCAAGTTATTGAGCAATGTCAGCGAAAATCAATTTATTGAATTAGCCGAGGCCTTTTTCACTATGATAAAACGTATTGATTTGGCTGATAATATAAAACTATACAAAGGTCCGGATGATTTATGGGTGACAATTACACAATACAATGAGAAGAGAAGTGAAGATGAAAACCATTGGCAGATGCTCGAGACGAAACCTGAGTTTCAACAATATATGGGGATGATTGATATTAAAAGCGTTAAAGATACTTTTCTTGATCAAGTCTTATAACCTGCCGGAAATAGCCGGAAAAGTGGGTTTGCTAAAATACAATGCAGTGCGAAGCCGGAAACGTACCTATTCGAATAATTGAACCGGTCTCCAACAAGAAAGCTGCTCTTTTTGCAGAAAGTCTTGTTTCGGGACGGCAGGAACGGTTTTCGTCCCGGGAGGTCGAAAATTTACAGGAAATCAAATGTCGGCTCAAGAATATCCGGGAGCACACGCGTGATAACATAACGGCCCTTGGTGAACAGCTCTCATCGGTTCTTTCCCGTCTATATCCCGGAGTCAACCCCGTGCTGTGTGCAAACAGTGATGATGCTGTTTCATACATACAGGCAGTCGCCTCCGGCATCAGGACCATCTCCGTTAACAACTCCAGCGTGGTTGCCCGTGAACTGAAGCCCGCTCTTATCCGCGGCAACTGCACCGTAATCAATTCATATCTCAGTGAATTTGCCGTACAGGAAAAGATGATTCGTGACTACTGGGACATACCGCTGCTGCTGGAAAACAAAAACAATCCCGCCGGCAGCTTTGACGTTTCATTGAGGATGAATGGACTCGACGGACAGGGCCCATCCGGTGCAGCAGCAAAAAAATATCTTGCCGTTCTCGGTGTTAATGCCGCGGGGGCCGAGGACGGCTCACTATTTTTTTTACAGCATTTTCATAATATCGCACACGATCTTGCCGATGCACAAAAGGTGGTTCTTGTCATCGGTTTGGACAAGATTGTAAAAACCGGGAAAGATGCCGGCTTTGTCGCCGAATGCATGGGAGTGTTCGGCATGGAAAGCACACTTCTCGGTATCCAGCCGGCAAAAGAGCAGGTGCCGTCTGTTGCAGACATGGAACTGCCGCCGGCAGACGGCGAAAGGGAGCTTCATGTAATTTTGCTGGATAACGGCAGAACAGATCTGTCTCAGACGCGTTTCAGAGATTTGCTGCTGTGCATCGGCTGCCGGGCATGCAACAGGTTCTGCCCCATACGCTATTCGTTTGCCGACAACAATCATTTGTGGACACCCAGAAACTATCTGCAGGATTTTTTGGACGGATGCACCGGCTCACTTGACACGTGCCTTCATTGTGAAGCCTGCAGGTACGTATGCCCGGTTGATATTGATCTGCCGGCCCTGATGTGGGAAGCGCAACGGCAGCCTGCAAAAAAGCATAAGCGGTCCTTCTACCACAGGATACTGGGCAGCCCGGAGCTGCTTGCCGGGGCCGGAAGTTTTATTGCCCCGTTGGCAAACCGGTTGATGCACATGTATCCGGTTAGAATAATAATGGAATACGTAACGGGCATAGACAGAAATTCAAATCTTCCCCTGTTCCATGAAAGCACCTTTAGAAAAGATTTCAAAAAAGAGTTCTTACGCCATGAAAAATAGAAAAATAGCCTTTTTTACGGGCTGTTTTACCAACTATTACTATCCGGAAGCCGGCCGGGCGCTGGTAGCTGTTTTTAAAAAAAACGGATTAGACGTGGTCGTGCCCGACCAGGTGTGCTGCGGGCTGCCCATGCGTGCAAAAAAAAACGAGCGGGGGACCAGGAAAAATTGCGACTACAATGTATCGAAATTTTCACGACTTCTCAAGGAAGGCTGCCCGATCATTACAACATGTCCCAGCTGCAGCCTGTTTTTAAAGCGATACTACCCGGAACTCGGCAATCAGGCGGCTAAAGACATGGCAGCGAACACGTATCATTTCAGTGAGTATCTGCTGAAGCTTCACCGGCTGGGAGAACTCAAAACCGAATTCAAAACCCTCCCCCTTAACCTGTTTTACAAAACGCCTTGTCATCTTCGAAATGCCGGTATAGGACATGTTACCGTAGAACTGCTCAAGATAATCCCCGGAATCAGCATGGCCGGCATCAGTAATGTCTGCTGCGGCATGGGTGGTGCGTACGGCTTTGAGAAAAGAAACCGGAAAATGGCCCTGGAAATCGGCAGTAAAATGTTTGAAGACATTAAAGCAAACCCGGCAGACCGTATAGTAACCGACTGCGGCGGCTGCAAGCTTCAAATAGAATACGGTACCGGGACACAGGTAATACATCCTGTAATGCTGTTGCATGAGGCGTATGGTTATTAGACAATCCGGGCAGAAAACACGTACAAGGTACAGAGTGCTGATTGTGCCCTTTGAACAGGCTTGTCCGGTCTTCTTCTGTTGAGTGAGCACGCGTTCATACGACTAGCCGGCGTGACCTGAGAATCACGTAATATATCATTTTACCCGTCAGGAACACATCAAAATAAAACTACGCGTACAATAACTGCCTGTTACGGGTAGGTACGCTGTAGTGTAAGCGTTTCATATTTTTGGGTGGCCTTGTCGATCATGGCATACATTTTTTGTGCATTGGGAAGACTGAGGACTTTTTTAAACTCCTCTGCGGTCCTGGCCCAGTCCTGTGCCGTGAGACTATGTCTACCCAAACCCCATCGTTGCCCTTAAACAGCCGCCGGCCCACAGCACTGCCGCTGTTTTTAAGGTCGGCCGCAACCGCATCGACAACTTGCTGGAAGTCCTCATTACACGTTCCTTCGGTGAGGCGGTACGTAGCTATTTCAATCCGTGATTCATCATGCATATCTGCTCCTTTCATTGTTTGCCGGAAACCCCGTGCTCCGCGCGGACAGACAAAAGAAACTTTTTTACGTTCGTGGACCTTTGGCTTTCGGCCTCTGGCCGCAACCCAAAGCCGGGCTCTCTGAGCCCGGTTGTTTACTTCCTTTATTCCGAAATGTCGGGCTGTGTGTATTTTTTTGTGCCCGTCTCTTTGAGGGGAACAATAGCAAGGGCCGCAACAACAAGGGCGGCTCCCATTACCATAAACCCGGGAACAAGACCATAGGCATCCATCAGCTTTCCCCCGGCAACGGGTCCGATAAAGCCCCCGGTGTTGCCCACCATGAATATCAGCCCCACCGCTGTTGCCGTGAGTGCGGGTCCCACTTTTTCCATCTCTACGGGCACCACCATGATAACCGGGGCAATGGTCCCCATGGCCGCCCCGGCACAGGCCAAAGCTATTATCAGCGCTATGCCCGTTGTCGTTGCAAAACAGACGATACTGACCGCAAGAATTAGGGCGCTTAAAATAAGAAATGGTTTGCGCCTGCCCGTCTTGTCCGAGAGGATTCCTCCTGCGACATTAAATACCACGGCAACACCCATCATAATGGCTACCAGCTCTCCCCCCTTTTCCACTCCCCGTTCCGCAAGGCTGACGGGAAGCAGGGTTACGACGGTCATGATGCCGGCCATGTTAAGCCCGTAATACACCGCAAGAAGCCAGACATCTTTGATCTTTAAGACCGTTTTGAAATTTGCCGCCATGTTGCCGGTCTCCGAGGGACCTGTGTCAGCTGCTTTATCTCTGAATATCAGCACCCAGAGCACACCGGCTCCAAGCATGAACACCCCCACCCACACCATGCTCGGTCGCCAGCCGCCGAACAGGGGCGACATAACGCTTGCCGCTGCCGCCATGCCCACAGCGCCCCCCACGCCCATGCCGGCCATGGAGATACCGTTTGCCATTGCCATTTCGTTCTTCGGGAACCACATGCTCAGGGCCTTGGGCAAATTGGGGCCGAATACGGCAATACCCGCTCCCATGATAAACATACACGCGGTCAGTGAAAACACGCTTCCTGCCGCCGCCCGGAGGGCGCCGCCTGCGGCAATTATGACAACAGCAAGTCCCAGGGTCCACCGCGGCCCGAACTTGTCGCCCAGGCCCCCGCCCAGGGGGGCAAAAAACAGCGATGCAAGGGTGAGAACCCCCATAACTGTGCCCATCTGTGCCTTGGTGAGGGGTATCTCTTCCATGATTTCCTTAAACAGCGGCGGTATGCAGTTCATCGACACCGTTGCGATCAGCATGCTCAAAAACAGCAATGCCAGCACTATCCACCGAAACGAGCTTTTTCCCTCTTCCATAATGCAGTTCCCTTTCTTATTGTTGTTTAAAAGGTTACAGTACCCCTTTTGTTCACAGGGGGTGTTATACATCATTATTAAACGGGCCGGCAATCTCATGTAGTGTAAAGAACTTCACAAAAACAGGGGGACAGTATCCCGGTATCATGTGTAAAACAAACATGGTACCGGGATACCTTGGGGCTTTAATATATCTGTTGCTTAATCTGCAATAATTCCCCCAATGGCGGGATCATTGAGACGCTTCACCCTCCTCGACACATCAATCAATCATTCATTCGCGTAATCCTAAAGCAGCATTCACTGTCGCCTGAAGGTATGGATTGTATTTGTTTAGGACTCTTGAACAAATAAAAACAAAAATTACAGATCGCTGATTTTCTAAGATCTTTGAAAAAATTCTTACCGCGTATCAGGCGGCTTCATTACCTGTGTCTTCCCGTGCCTTTGCCTGGGTACTATCCGAGCTTTTCGTGTAACGTCTTGTTACATTACCGGGCTTTAACACCAGCACCAGCACCGGCACCAGGAAAATGGCCCCCAGGCAGTTCAGAAACAGTATGACCGCGAGCATCATTCCCATCTGTGCCTGGAACTTGAGCGGTGAAAGCACCCACACCAGCAGTCCCAGCACCAGGGTTCCTGCCACATAAATAATAGATTTTCCGTACGTCTGTATGGTGCGTATCAGGGCGTCCTCAAGGGTGCGGTTGGGATCGCGGCGCATTTCCTCCTCAAGCCGGGCCACCAGGTATATCCCGTAGTCCACTCCCATGCCGATCCCCGCCGCCGACACGGGAAGCGTTGAGATGGAAAGCCCGATCTCGTTGATGGCCATGTAGGCAAATGCCATGAAGTTTGACAGGGCAAGGGGCAGCATCAGCACAAGCCCTGCTTTTGCGGACCTGAAATTTATGGCGCAGAACACAAACACCCCGAACAGCGCGATGAGCAGGGTCTGAAGCTGCTTTTCCGCAACCACATCGTTGATGGCCGCCTCAACCCCTATAACCCCTCCTGCTAATGAGTATGAAATAGAGTCTTCATTCATCTGCGAATAGTTCTTTATAAATTCCTTTGCCGTATCAATTGCCTTTTTAATGGTAGGGCCGGTCTTGTCCCTGTAGTACATGGATATATTGGTATACTGGTCGTGGTAGTCAATGTATCGATCCATGTCTCCCGGATCACCTGCGGTGGTCATAACAGTAAATATAAGCAAAGCTTCATGATTGGCATCAGGGAACCCGTACCACTTGGGATCGTTGCCGTGAAATCCCTGGGTAACATTCATGAGTGTTTGTATAAGGTTCTGACCGAATATTGCACCGGAATGTTGCTTCATATAGCTGCTGAATTTATAAATTTCATTGAAAACAGCAACATTTTTGATGGAATCCCGCATATCGCCGCCGACAACAATGTAGAGGGGATTAATAATAGGATGGGTCTGGTTAATGCGATCACAGTCCTGGTTATACCGGGATGTGTCATACAGGTAGTTGGAGCCTACCGTTGCGTCACCCACGATCAGCTGCTCCGACCAGTAGTAGGAAAAACCGAGAATCACCAGTACAATAGCAATAACCGTGTACCGTCCACGCTTGGCAATAAGCCAGGGGCCGAGCCAGTCGGCAAACCTGTTTGCCCAGCCAAGGCGTTTCTCCTCAATTTCCCGTTCACGTTCAATGTGCTTTAAAAACCGTCCGGATATGGGCACATAGGTCATGAGAATGGGAGTGAGAATGAGACCTATAAACACGGTAATAATGGACCAGAACGAACATGCTATGGCGACGTTCCGCAACAGCGGTATGGGCACAATGGCGACGATTGCGATGCCGAACGCGTCGGTTATGACGCTGGTGAGACCGGCAAGAAACATCTCCTCAATCACCGTCCGGGCACCCTTAATCCTGTCGCCGTGGGTGATGTACTCCTCGTAGAACCGGTTGTAGAGCTGGTGTGAGTGCCTGAATGCCATGAGCGCGATGAGAAAGGGCATAACGAATATAATGGGATCAAGGTTGTAGCCAAGCATCCCCATGAACCCCAGGCCCCAGATACCGGAAATAACGCCTGCGAAGGGAACAAGCAGCGTTGCCCAAATGGAACGGTAGGCAAAAAAGAGCAGTATCGGTATCACGATTGCCGTTCCCAAAAGAATATAGTTTACCTTATCGACCATATGCCGTATTGTGCCGATATGCATGGGATAGCCGATAATTGAAAGAATATGTTTATCGTCTTTTTCGATCTCGTTGCGTACCGCATTAAGCTTGTTGTATATAATATTGTAATCAATCTCATCTTCAAAAAAATCTGCAGTGATAAGTGTACGCTTACAGTCACGGGAAACATAGTATCCATAGTAGGCGGAACTTTCATAGACTGATTCACGGAGTTTTTTCATTTCTTCATTTGTTTGGGGCACTTTAGGCCACATCAAGGGGGTCGTCTCGATCCCCCAGGAGCTTCGTTTAATTGTTTTTAATTTCTTTTGTGCTATGGAAATGATCTTGTACCGGTCAACACCGGGAATTGAGTAAAGCTTTTTTGTGACAAACTGTACTTTCTTAAGAGTATCCTGATTGAAAATATCTCCTTCCTTCACCTCCAGAAGCATCACCAGAAAGTTTGCCCCGCCAAAAGTTTTTTCAAAGCTCTTGTGGACCTTGATGTAGGGGTGGGTCTGGGGAAGCAGGTCGGAAAAGCTGGTCACGATGCTCAGCTTGGGTATCTGCGTCGCCCACAGCGCGGTGGCAACGGTCATTATAATTAAAATAAGTAAACGAAACCTGATCATCAATTCAGCAAATTTCTTCATATTACCCCGTACTCCTATCTTATGAACAGTCCGGAAAGCCCGTTCCAGATCTCGCCGCCGTCTGTTGTTTGTATGATCGTGCCGCCTGAGCCGATGATCCACCCGTTTTGTGCATCGGAAAACACCACGTCCCGCAGCCAGAACCGGGTTTTAAGTGCCTCCATATCTTTCTGCCACGTGGTGCCGTTATCTGAGGAAACCAGGAAGCTTCCCTTCTCTCCCACGGCCCAGCCCTTTTGGCCCTGCACGGCAACCTGGTACAACGTGAAGTCAGCCTTGGGCGTCTGCCGCTTCCAGGTGGCGCCGCCGTCCGAGGTCCTGATGATGATACCGTCCATGCCCGTCGCCCAGCCCGTGTTTTCATCCTGAAAATATATCCCGTACAGATGGGGAGGCGGGGGAGGAAAATCGTCCAGAGGCTCTTCCGGCTCTATCTCACTGCACGTCATCGGGGTCCATTTCCTCCCGCCGTCGTTTGTTGTGTACATGGTGCTGTACTCTCCCACGAGCCAGCCCCTGTTTTCGTCGATAAAAAACACGCCGTTGTAGTAACGGTCTTCGCCCCAGCCCTGCTCGGTCCAGCTTGCACCGCCGTCGGTGGTGTGCAGGATGGTCCCCATGGTCCCCACCACCCAGCCCGTCTGTTCATCTATAAAATGGGCGTCGAACAGCCGCCTGTCCGTCACCGTTTCAAGCTCCTTCCAAGTGGTGCCGCCGTCTGCGGTTGCAAACATAACACCGTGCTTGCCCACGATCCAGCCGGTACGCTCGCTCACAAAGCACACGTTGTACAGGTCTTCCGGTACCGGGGTTGTCTGCCGTACCCAGGTTTTTCCGCCGTCAGCGCTGTGGTGAACCACTCCCTCGAACCCCACAATCCACACCCTGTCCGGGCCGTGTGTCGCAACGGAAAACAGGTGCTTGCGGGCAACCGGCGCTCTTCTGTCCGTCTGTTTTTCCCTCTCAGGTGGCTGTTCGCAGGCGCTCATACCAAACGCCATGAAAATCAGTAGTACTGCCCAATATCCAAGTCTTTTCATCGTGGTATCTTCCAAGGTAAATGTTACGGGTTGTGCTCCCCCTTATTCTGAAAAGGTCGTCTGCAGGGTTATCTGCTTGATTTTCTCAAGCTTCGGCGCCATTTCAGGCCGTTCCGACACAATGCGCTGCTCGTTTCTCAGCACCTCATTTATGATGCTGTCAACCACCTTCTCCTTCATCAGCGAGTACAGGTAATTGACCTCTT